>Ga0257127_1000061_pt1 | contig 106850 bp, 90 predicted proteins | sample SI060_135mmetaG_FD_190152 | JGI IMG/M metagenome (GOLD analysis project Ga0257127, IMG submission 190152) | Marine microbial communities from Saanich Inlet, British Columbia, Canada - SI060_135m | ecosystem: Environmental > Aquatic > Marine > Inlet | place: Canada: British Columbia | collected... | reverse complement strand
AGTACTTTCTTCATGACATGGCCTCCTTAGGTTGGTTTGGGCTTTTATCGCTAAAAACCATTCAAACTTACGTGAGGTCATGTTCTAATTTCAACTAACTTTGGGGCAAACCCCTTGCGATTTCCTCCAAGAGGTATGTAAAGGTAGTCACGCGCAAATCTAGATAATGTGATATGCCAACGTCTCCAGAATTCAATTATGTTGCTGGCCTTGTAGGGAGAGAAGAAGTTAACCGGAAGAATTATTCCGAACATTCGACCAAGCCCGATTGCCATATCGGAATAACCCGAAAAGTCGAAGTATAACTGGAAGGTGAAAGCCAATGCCCCGCACCATGCGTCCACGAAGGTCAAGATTACGCCAGCCTCTGCCGCGTCAAATACCGGAGTGGAATAAACCGCGATGCCATCGGCAAGAATTACCTTCTTGAACAAACCGACAGAAAAAATGGTCAGTCCTACGGCCAAATGTTTCGCTTTTAGCCTGCAGAAGGTGTCTTTGGCAAATTGCGGCATCATCTCCCTGTGATGAACGATTGGCCCGGCGATCAACTGCGGGAAAAATGTTACAAAGAGGCAGTAGCGGAGAAAATCGCATTCCTGCGTTTCGCCTCGATATGTGTCGACTAGATAAGTGATCTGCTGGAATGTAAAGAATGAAATTGCAAGGGGAAGGATGATCCTTTCCAAGACAATATCACTTCCCGTCAGTGCATTGATATTGTCAACAAAGAAATTCGCGTACTTGAAGTACCCCAGAAGGCCAAGATTCGCCGCGATACCGACCACAAGCACTGTCTTAGCCGGTCTGCTGCCCAGGGAAACCCCTACTGCATAGTTGAACAGGATGGAAGTCAGGATCAGCCCCAGATATGCGGGATTCCACCATCCATAGAAGAATAGCGAAGCCCCTATGAGCCAGCTAACTGCAACTCTGCAGTGCCCCCGGTTCCCGATCAATTGGAACCCCAGCAACGTAACTGGGAGGAAAAGGAAAATAAATGCGTAGGAATTGAAGAGCATATCAGTTTAATTCATAGTCCAGATTTTAATCTGGCACTTATCCATATTTACTCAAGAGATGTTTAGAATATTCCGTAGAATTACTAATTGGACAGATGCTCATTTTGATGGGCTGAAAATGCTTCTCTAGTATAATTTATTTGACTTGATTGGGAAGAGTTGCCATTGCTATAACTCTTGTTGAGAAAATGCCTGTATTTCTCCTATCTTATTTGGAAGCTCTTGCTGTTCATTGCAAAAAGGAACTGGCCTTAGACGAGCATTTTTTCCTGATTATCTTCTGGGTGGTTGATGCCCTAACTTCACCGGAGTTTCCCCAAGGCATTAAAAGACCCACGGTAGCGAGTCTGGGTTTTTTATAGAGGGGGAGTATACTTTGCAAGGTTCGCTGAAACATTCAATAAGTCGATCGATTGAACTTGAGGTTAGGTCCTGAAACATACAAAAGCGGGAGGCTTTTTCACCAAACACACATTTTATTATAATCGCCGACTTAAGTCATTATAAAGTTTTTCGCCTGCCTCCTTTGTAAGGAAGCATGAAAAGTTGAAAGAATTTTATGATAATAAAATCTAAATGATGGAGTTGTTCAAGTAGAATATAATCGTACTTTATGAAAGACAAAGCTGCTGTATGCTTTTTTAATCTGGATATCAAGTCAGCATCCATTGAAGACCTATTCGAGGAGAACCTATGACGGTAAAAGTCAGTTTTTCTGATTTAACTCATGCGGGAAAAGTGGTTGCGACAGACACGTTCCCTTTGGGGAGTTGTATGATTGCCGCCAATGCCCAAAAAATATTGGGCAATGAAATTGATTTCGAAGTTTTCAGGTATCCTGCCGATTTCAGCACCTATCTGAAAAAAAATATTCCTGACCTCGCCTGTTTTTCGGCCTTTTCGTGGAACATCTGTTTGAGCCACGAGTATGCCCGGAAAATCAAAAAGGCCTTTCCGAAGACTATCACAATTTTTGGAGGGCCTGAATTTCCTTCAAAATACGAGGAGCAAAAAGCATTCCTCGAAAAATACCCGGCCATCGACTGCTTCTTTGAATTCGAGGGAGAAATGGCTTTCATCGAAATGTTCAAAGCGATGCAGGCGATAGATTTTGACTGGGAGCGGTTCAAGCGTGAGCGACGAACCGTTCCCAGTATCCGTTACTTAACGGGCGGGGAAATGATTGTCGCCGAATTGATGCCCCAGGTGACCGACCTCGATAGTTTGCCTTCACCGCATTTGAGCGGAATTTCTGACAAGTTTTATGATGGGGTCCTAACCCCTATGATGCAAACGGCCCGAGGGTGCCCTTACTCTTGCACCTTTTGCTGGGAAGGTGGGGACTATTTTCGGAAGATCAAGCGATTTAGTCAGGAAAGGATTGAAACCGAACTCAACTATATTGTCGACCGAGTTACTGTCCCCGACCTGTATATTGTTGACGCTAATTTCGGCATGTTTAAAGAAGACCTTGAAACCACTCATTTGCTTGCCGGGCTTAAGGAAAAACATGGTTGGCCCAAATATATGATGACTGCAACGGCCAAGAACCATAAAAAAAGGATGATAGAAATTGTTGGGATTTTGGGTAGTGACACGATGTCCTCATCTTTTTCTGTTCAGAATACGGACGAAGGAGTCCTCAAGAATATCAAGAGAAAGAATCCGCCTCTGGATCAGATAATCACCATGTCTGATACAGCCAACAGCATGGGTGGGCAGAGCAAAGCGGAACTTATTCTCTGCCTGGAAGGCGATAGTAAGACTGCCCACTTTCAATCTGTTTTCGACATGCTGGATGCCGGGATGAGCTATATACGGACGTATCAGTTCAGGATGCTTCGTGGTACCGAGTCGGAAAGCAAGGAGAGTCGTGAACAATATGGGTTGGAGACAAAATACCGGGTTTTGAACCGGTGTTTCGGTACTTATGAGTTTCGAGGGGAGAGCTTCAGCTCCGTAGAAATTGAGGAGATTGTTGTTGCCAGTAATACCATGAGCTATGCAGATTATCAGGACTGTCGACACCTTGGCTTGACGGTGGAGATTTTTAACAATGATTCTTACTTTGTCGATTTAATCAAGCTTCTGAACTTCCATGGAATTAAACGTTCGAAGTTTATTAAGGCAGTTGATGAGGCAATAAAACTGGATATGGGACCTCTCGCCAGCCTCTACTGCCAATTTACTGAAGAAGAGGAAAAGAATTCCTGGAATTCTTGTGAGGAAGTGGAGGAATTTAGCCAGAAACCAGGTGTGATCCAGCGTTATATAGATGGTGAATATGGGGCAAACGAACTCTACAAGTATCGCGCTCTGGCAATTGTTACCCAAGCCCAAGAACTTCACCGGTTTGCATTCCAGGTGGCCCGGTTTCTCCTTGATAAACAAATTTCTCAAAACCCGGTTTTAAATACATATATAACTGAATTGCAGGAGTTCAGCCTTTTGCGCAAAACGGATCTGATCAATATTGACCAGTTTGCAAGCCGCAAATTCCATTTTAATTTTGCGATGTTGTTGAAAAACTTATTTGTTCCTGATCCCATGAAGGCATACCAACCCGAAGGCATTGAAGTGGAAGTCTTTCATTCAGATTCTCAGCGTGAGTTGATTAGTGGTTATATCAGGCAATACGGAGAGGATTTGATAGGAGACCCGCGCCTCCTGATTCGCAACGATATTAATTTATGGTATCGGACTGCCCGGAATAATAAAGGGGATGGTGCTAAGGAAATGGTTTCTCCTGAGCTCAACTTATAAGTGCAACTCTGCTTGTTTAATCCTTAAACGATAAAAAACCCGTTTAATTAACATTTAGGTTATTTTTCTCAACCTGAAAAATAAAAACAGCCTAACATTTCTTTTAGTAATTGCTACCTCAGGCTGATTCTAATCGGCAATGAACCACCAGTAATCTCCTGTATATCCAATTTCAGGGAAAAGTTTTTTCCATTCTTCAACATGCATGTATGTCTCAGCTGTAAGAACCCATTTTAGCAGATTCTGATGCTCCTCCTCATTCCGCCAGGCATCTACCGTTATATAGCTGTTTCCTCTGGAGACACGCTCGATTTCCTGGAGAGACTTTTTGCAGCGATCAAGAGGAAGGTTGTGGATTGAGTTTATAGAAATAACTAAATCAAAACTATTATCAGGGAAATCCAGCTTGTCGGCGCTTCCCACTTTCAGGAAGGGCTTAACGGAAGGCATAGCCTGACCGATAGCATATTCGCTTATATCAATTCCCGATACGGTGCAATTGGGCATATCCTCTTTAAAATCATGCAGCATAAATCCCTTCCCGCACCCAATATCCAGAATGGCAGCATCTTCCGGTAAATGGTAATAACTTTTCATCCGTTCGACAACGGCTTTCCATCTACCATCATATTTGTAACCGCCATATCCGCATTTCCGGTCTCCATCAAAAAAATCTTTTCCAAATTGCTTGGCTAGACGAACAATTTCAGGTGTCTTTTCTTCAGCTCGTTTTTCATAATTGCGTTTGGTGTGGGGGTGTGTGTTTAAAAGATTAATTTCAGGCACGTGAATCTCTCTCTTTGTAATAGGTTGATAGGGTCATCTGAAGTGATAAATTTGTTTATGGCTGGTTATGATTAAAAGGGGAAGTAAAGTCAAGTGTCTATATGCGATTTCAAAACGCTCATACGGACGAAATATGACTTTTGTCAGGATTTGCCCCAAGGTCTGAATTGTTGGTAGAAAAATAAACCTCTGTTTCACGAATTAAATGTGCATATTGAGCTCGCATCAAGATTCTTCCAAGGCCATCAAATGAATCCCCATACTGTTTTAAATAAGAATTGATGGAATTTATTTTAGCTTGATCATGTTTGAAAAAATATGTTGCAGGTTGATCCAGTTTGTATAGTCCAGGTTCTACTATGAAATTCTTTTGCATAATGGCTTTAAAATCAAAATTAAAGGAGATTTCATAGCTGGCCACTGTATCCATCAGGTTTGTTTTTCTGGCTTTGCTGAAAGCTTTCGTTTCTTTTAGGTAAAGAGCCATTACTTCATCCAGAAGCCCATGTTTTTGTAGTTCTTTTTCCATGGCATCGAACAGCAGGTCATGCACATCCTCAAAAATTTTAAAGATTGCAGTTGCTTTTCCGTTGGCCATTTCATTGGTGCCTTCGTCCTTTGAAAGGTATTCGTCTATTTGCTTTTTTACCGAAGTTTCTAATTCATCTCTGGTTTCCCAGATCCCAGTAACCGAATCGGATCTGAAATCATCATAAAGTTTCGTAAGGCCTGTTGATGTCGTCCTCCGGCGATTATGAAACCTAAGAATAATGTTGAACCAGGATAAGTTGAGTTTCTTGCATAGGCCGCTCAGCTCATGGAACAATCTTCCATTGTTTAATATCTCTACGGTTAGGTCCATTTCCCGACAATCAAGATATTCTTCAAAACTCATCGTGTTATTGCCCACGCAAATTTCCTCAAACTCCACAGCGGTAAATTTTTCGTCTAGAAATTCATATTTTCCAAAAGAGCGTGGCATAAGACGAAATTTAGTTTTCAAACCATATTTATCCCGAGACTCTTTCGTGTTCATCTCAGTTTGACGGAGCATGATTAACTGGTACATTCTTACCCGGTTAACGCCAATTTCAACCATATCTCTCAAGCTTTTTGAATGGGCTTGTGCGCTATCACCGGGTAATGCCAGAATTAACTCGGTATAGCTATCAACATCATCAGTGCTCTGGTCTTCATCTTTTGCAGAACCTAACTCCTCAAGAGAAATATTGGAACGTTTAATATTCTTCAGAATATTGGGGTCTGTGCTTTGCATGGCCCCGCCGGCGAACATGGCACCATTCAGTAAAGAAGCAACTTTCATGACACGTTCTTTTTGATTTTTCCCACTACTAACGACTAGCTTCTTCGGCCAACCATAGTTACTCTGGATTTCAGCAAGAGCAGTCGCCTTATCTATATCCTCTTTAAACATTCCCCAGTTTGCATCGGTCAGGCATAGGTCGGTCATAGAGCCAACCCGATCAGCGATATATGCCAACTCATCCGACAAATTATGTCTCTTAGAAACCTTGCTATAGTAACTATGCCCCTCTGAGCAAAAGGTGCATTTGAATGGGCATCCCCTTGTCGTAGAGATCATTGGAATCAGAATGCCATCAAAAAACTTATCCATCAAACCCCCAATATATGGGGAAGGGAGGTTGTTTAAGTCCCCAATGCGCGGAAGAGGTTCTTCCTGAACGATAGTATTTTCAAACTTGTAATGGCAATTGGGTAATTGGGTAGTACCCCTTTTGAGTTCGTCCACATTGTAGTTGACTGACTGAAGACCTCTTACAAGTTCAACCATTGCGATCTCGCCTTCAAAGACGATATAAAAATCTATCAGGGGATACTTGCTCCAAAAACCTTCAATTTCATCCTGGGTAAGGCCGTAGTTTGGCCCACCCATCACGATGACTGTTTCGGGAAATCGGCGCTTAATTTGCTTAACGTATTCATAAGACAGGTTGATATTCCATGAATAGTTAGAAAATCCCATAACACGAGGAACCTGTCGGGACAATGCCGAGCTGAGATCGTTAGGATACTTAAACAGCTCTATCTCGAATTGTCCGGGAATTTCTGCATTTAAATTCGCGGCAACATAGCCAATAGCCAAAGGGAAAAAATTAGCAGAAACAATGGTTCCAGTATGGGAAAGGTCGGCGAAATAAATATTTGTTTTGGTGGGCATTCAAGATCTCAATAGAAGAAACAGGCTCTTGGCCAGCCTATATAAAAGTATCATTTTAAATGGGTTATGAGCTGAGATCAATCAGAATCCGAAGTCAAGGTTGCAAGCCCATTGCGAATAAAAACACATACAATAAAACTATAAGAGAATTTAAATGCCAGGCCGAGAATTACCAGTGCTTATAAGCTACTTTTCGGTGGGAGAAACCAATTACTTAAGATGTCAGCGCCCCGCATTATAAACCTTGTCAGCATGCCTATTTTAAGCGGATTGCTGAGCGCATTTTTCTAGAATACCCCGGAATTGCGCAAAACCAGATTCGATACTTTACAGTTTTTTGGAGAGTTGATGGCCAACCATATCCAGTGGGCGATATCATCAGGGGAGATCATGCTTTCTGCATCCACCCGCCCTATTGTTCCCGGGACAAGGTCTGTCAGCGTTGGACCGGGAATAATATTGATTATTTTGATATCTTTATTGGTAAGGTATTTTTCTTCGAGAGAGCGAATCAATCCAGCGACTCCCAACTTGGTAGCCGCATAGAGCGGAACTGCCTGAGAGGCCTTTAATATGGTTGTGGAGGATATATTTATCAATGCCCCCGTATTTCTTTTTTCAAACAACCTCATGGCATGATAGATAGACCAAATAGAGCCAGAAAAATTGGTTTCGATCAAGTCCTGCACTTGCTTGCCATCTAAATGCGTAAAAGGTTTTGAGTAAGCAATGCCAGCGTTGTTAACAAAAATATCTAGCGGGCCAAACTCAAGCTCGCATGTATTGAAAAATCTTTCAACAGAATCTTTGTCCCTGACATCCCCCTGAAAGGGGAAAACTTTGACGTGGGGATTTAATGCTTTTATTTCTTCGGCTAAATTTTCGAGTTTATCTATTCTGCGAGCGAAAATGGCAACAGAAACATTTTCTCGGGCCATTTTCAGTGCAACAGAACGTCCGATTCCACTGCTGGCACCAGAGATAGCGGCAAATTTATAGGTCATATTTTTTGACCGGGAAAAAACTTAGAGTACATTATTTATCAAATTGAAAAGTCTTTTTTAAACCTACTAACAAGGCTTCCTGGCTCGTTCAAAGTTATTCCCCCATCTATGACGATATCCTGCCCGGTAATTAATCTTGCCATTTTGGAGGCTAGAAAAAGAATAGCGTTGCTTAAGTCCTCTGACTGGCCAGGTTGTCCTAGAGGGATACACCAGTTCCATTGCGAACTCCAATCGGAGTCTGCTTCATATTTGGAAATATCGTGATCTCTTACCAGATATGCCGGGGAAATGCTGTTGACACGTACTCCCTTTGGGCCTCCCCAGACAGCCAGATATCTGGTGAGTTGTGTGACCCCGCTTTTGGCTACATGATATCCTATGGGTTGATCAAAGCAGACATGGTTGGAAAGAACAGAGGAGATATTTATAATGTTTCCGCCCCCGGATTTTTCCATTATAGGAATTATTTCTCGAGCACAATAAAAGTATCCTGATAGGCCAACGTCTAAAGCAAGATCCCAGTCCTCTATAGAAAGTTCCTTATTGTCAGAATTGAACCTTGGTCTGGCATGATTGATGAGGATATGCGGAGTGATATTCTTTGCGATTATTTCCATGAACATATCATGAACAGAATCCGGTGAGCGAAGGTCCACAAAGAAAAAATCTGCTTTCCCTCCGCCACTCCTAATAGCTTCAACAGCTTCGTTGCCTTTTTCCTTGTCAATGTCGGCAAGGACAATATGTAATCCTTCCTGGCCTAAGTTTATTGCAACTTGGAGCCCATGTCCCTGTGCTCCTCCAGAAACCAAAGCTGTTTTTCCGGCCAATCCAAATTTATTGTGATCAGGCATCTTATATCCGTGTTTTGTTTGTCAATCGGGATTAAGGCCCTCACTCGTTATCAAGAATGGGCCCTGAAACAAAAAAATAAAATTAATTTGAAGAAAATATATTATTCCATCGCCTCTTATACCAGGAAAATTTCCCCTTTCGGATGAGCCAGAAAATGCGGCAGATAATTTTTTGAAACTTGATGGGGAATTGTGCGGCCTTGAAAAAAATCTTGTCCAGAAAAATTTGACTGGGCAAAGTTTTTTCTATTTGCTGCAAACATTCAACCTGTGATTGTTCAAGCTTGGTCAAGATTCCCACTCCGTATAAATAACGATTCTTCCTCTTGAAGAACTCAACGAAGGCCGGAGGGAACCAGTTTGAGTAGGTTGTCTCCATTAGTACCTCAGCTTTTTTAAGGAGATGTTCGAGCGCTTGTGGGTCTTCCCTGTATTTGGAAGAGAAGCTAGTGGCTTTTATATTATAGATAGCCAGGGGTTCGGGGATGAAGCAGACCCCATAATTCAAACTAATCATTAAAAGAGTAAATTCATCGAGGATATTTTCTAGTTCCATTGGAAACCCCCGTGTTTCTATTGCGGGTTCCCTTCTCCAAATAGCAGTATTCCCCACAATCTCCTCATTCGTTTTTATGTAAGCGTCAAGGACTTTTTCCGGAGAGAGATAAGAAGGTGTGTCTGCAATGTAGGGACGCAAAGGGTTCTCGTGTTGTTTTTCTCCGTTATCCAAGATGCTGATTCCTGAGCATAGTCCAGCTTTTGGATATTGTTCAAGTAAGGCCATACTCTTTTCAAAAAAACCTGGTAAAATCTTGTCATCAGCGCTGGCCAAATAAAAATAATCCCCTTCAATGTTTTCCCATCCTCTCCGAAATGAGTAAATGGGGCCCTTATTTACTTCGTTTCTAATAAGTTTTATTGCCGAGTATTTTTTCGCAAAGTCTTCAATTACTTCGATACTGTTATCTGTGGAAGCATCATCCACAATAATCACTTCCATAGGCGGATACGATTGTCCTAATATGGCCTCAAGAGCAATGGGAAGAACGTGAGCATCGTTGTAATTTGGTATTACTACAGAGATTGTTTTAGAGATGATTTTTCCCCCACATTGACCTTATGGTAGAAGGGTGTAAATTTTAGCAGGCAATTAATTATGCAAAACTCAAGAAGCTACATAAACATTTTTTAGCTAGCAAATTGAGGAAGTTCAATTTTCTTTGCGGGAGATATCGACCGGTTCGATTATCATGTTGTCAAAAAAATCATCTCTGGACAAGAGGGGTTCAGCATCTTCAAGAGGTCTCCCAAATTTTACCTGGGGTACGACCCTGCAGTCAGGTTTCAATTCAACATTGCAAAATGCGGGGCTTTCGTCGCTCAATACGTCCCTGATTTTTTCAGTAATTCCGGTGTTTTGATCCAAAGTGCTGGTGCTAAATCCGTATGCGTTGGCCACTTTGACAAAATCAGGGAAAGCCAGCCCCTTTTCAACATTTGCGGCTTCATATTTAGAGTCTAACCATTGGTCCTGAGTTTGCATGATCATGCTGTACCCATGGTTATTTATGAGAAATATCTTGATAGGTAGCTGGTGCCTTATGACCGTAGCAAGTTCCTGTATGTTCATTTGCAACCCGCCATCACCGGTAATGCAAATGACTCTTTTTTTGCCAGCGGCAAAGCAGGCGCCGATGCTTGCTGGCAGAGCGTAGCCCATTGGGGTTGTGTTGAAAGCATGGAAAAATCTCTGCCCTTTTTTGAATTCGAATGCTTGGGTCATCCAAACCAGACCACAACCAGTGTCTGAGACGATGATATCACCTTCCCGCAGTTCTTCGGATAGTTTTTTCACAAAAACGTATGGATTGAGGTCTTCTTCTTCGAAAAAATCCGGATCGCAGATGGGGAACTTTTTTTTCCAATCTTCAATTTTTTTCTGCCACGCCGAAGTATCCAAGGGAGTGATTTCTCCAGACCGTTTGTTTATTGCCGTCAAAAAGTCTCGGCAGTCGGCTTGCACAGTTACATCCGGATTAATCCCCAAATTTTTAAATTTACCCAGCTCGTAACCATCGATATCGACGATTATTTTTTTTGCTGCCCTGGCAAAATGCTCTGGTGGTGAGCCAGATTTTCTTACATCCAGCCTTGAGCCCAGGGCAATAACCAAGTCGGAGTTTTGTACTGTGAAATTCCCATAACGCGTGCCATGAGAACCAAATGGTCCCACTATCTGGGGATGGACGGCGGGAAAGAAATCTCGCATTGCAAATGATACCAGAACCGGAAACCCGCAGGCCTCTACAAATCTCAAGGTTTCCTCTTCCGCCTTTGCCAGACGAATTCCCCAGCCCAATACAATGACAGGTCTTTTGGCAAGGTTGATAAGGTCTATGCACTGTTTGATTTTCCCATCCAAGGAGGAGGGGGCGTCGACTTTTGTTTCGGGGATAAATGGCCTGAGTTCGTCTGGATTAATATCTTCACGTTGCAAGTTATCTGGAATATCAACTACCACAGGTCCAGGGCGGTCTGACTTGGCAATATGCACAGCTTTCTCCAATTCATAGCGAATATCGCTGACATCTTTGACCAAGACAGCATACTTTGTGACAGGTTTGAATATATCCACCGTGTCAGTCTCTTGGAACCCAAGTTGCCTGATTCCTAACGTCTCCTTCATACGAAAAGTCGAGACTTGTCCTGTGATATAGATTGCGGGTACTGAATCATAGAAGGAACAACATACCCCGGTAATCATGTTTGTGGCTCCTGGTCCGCTAGTAGAGATTGCTGCGCCAAGATTTCCAGTTACTCTAGAGTATGCATCTGCCATCATCGCGCCGGCCTGTTCATGTTGAGGGCAAATGTAATCAATTCCCGGGGTTTTGGATGCTGAATCAATCAAATGTACTGAAGCACCTCCCGTTATCGCAAATACATGCTTGATGCCCTGTTTGGCCAAGAACTGGATTACATAGTCTGAAAGTTTCATCTTAATTTATTATGAAGGGCGTGGAAGGTTGGGCGATCGCCAAGTAAAAAAAACCTGAATTCACGCGAGGATGCTCGATTTAGCACAAGTTAAGTTCTATCAGGTGGGGTGGACTGCCAAGCTGAAGGACTTTCCTGATCTTGGCCGAATTTAATTAATATTTTTTTCTGTTCTTTACAGGTAATTTGCTTGATGGCGGTTGGTGCCAATACGTAACGCAAAACATCTTCCATGGGAGACAGAAATTCGATTTCCAAAGTAAAACAATTCTTCAATTATTTCAAGTATATTAATCAGGAATAAATGGTGTGTTTTTTATATCTAGCAAATGTGTGGGTGGAGCCTCAGAGGGCTCATGAGCTGGAATAATGCAAAAAACTTCTCATCGTTACCTAGAATACGACCGATTACTTAAGTAAGAGTTGAATTCGTTTGGGTGGCGACTAATTCGTATGTCACTGCCCCCAGCAACGGAATAACACTTGGATTAATATCAGCACCTGTCATAAAGTGCTTGGGTGTCCAGAAGTGGAGCAAATGTTGTTTTTTCAAAAAGCAGGCAAAGGTCAAGCCATAGTTTCGAACGCTGCTTTTGGCCCTGACCTTGCAACTTGCTATTTTATTTGATTTTATGTGCATAAAATAGTAGCTTTGAGTTCTAATCTGGGGAGTTAAAAATCTCCCCTTAGGCTGTCAGGATTCATAATGCGGTCCCACTTTTTTTGTCCAACTTAAAAAAATAAAATGAGAGAACAAGTTTTTGGACCCTCAGGATACTTTGCGGATTTGTCCCTTCCCGCAGAAAATATCAGCCGCTTAAGAAGCATGATAAGTGACCATTGGCGATCCCATCTTAAGTCTGTTGCTCCAAAGCACGCATGCCATTTCGAGCAGCTTGAGATGGACCGGTACCACGAAAAGTCTGATTTGTTGGATCACCATGCCATCTGGCCAAAGGAAGCTCGGATTCTCTCGCTGGAAAATGTTAAAGAGATTCGTCAAATGAGTTTCTTTGAAGAACTGGAATCAGATTTTGGAACTTTTGAGATTTCCGATGAAAACGATGTGGGGCGAGAAGAGATTTATTGGAGAATAGTCCGCCCCAATGAGGGTCAGGATATGGGCCCCTTGCACGCTGATGCGTGGTTTTGGGAATTGGGGCATGGCTACACACCTGATAATGTCAAACGCGTTAAAATTTGGATCGGGATTTATGTTGAACCCGGAGCCAGTGGGTTTAGGTACTCTCCGGGAACTCATTTGAAGGAGTGGCCTTATCACGGCATTAAAAAAGATGGTATTATGAAGCCAGTTATTGAGACTCCTGATGAAGAGTTGAACCCGATTACTTTCATGGGGGAATCTGGAGATGCCATTCTGTTTCATGATCGGCTGATCCATGGGGGGGCGCCGAGCGTAGGGGGAAAAACCAGGGTGAGTATGGAATTCACAATGTTTGTTAAGCCCTAATATGTTTCCGGCGGGTGTTTTTGGCCTCTCAAGATATGCGACAAGTTGGTGATGCCTACCAAAAAGATTTATCTGAGTTTCGGCACGAATAATCAGTAGGAAGTGCCTGGCCACTTTATTTATCAATTGAACTCTGCCTTGTAACTACACTCTCAGGACAAGCTATGAATTATAATCGAGATGTTGAAAAGTTTGAGATAGAAGGTTATTTGCTCCATTCCCTGGAGGACAAGGAAGATGTCTTTGCGGTGAGAGATATTTTTAAGGGCGAACTTAAAAAGATTCTGGGAAAAGAGATTGAACTGGAGGATTATCATAACCACGTGAAAGATGATGACCAGCATCAGAAGATACACTACAAGTTGTATAAATATCTTTTGACGAATCAAAACCATATAGCATTTTTCACGAAGAATCAGAAATTTTTTGAATCAATAATGGGTTTGGATGTGGATATTCAAATCGAACCCAAATTTAGAATATCAAGGCCGGGAAAACCCCAGGATAATATAGGCTATCATTATGATCTGGACTATGGGAATTCCCCCTATGAAGTATCCTGCATGATTAACCTGACAGACGTAGATGAGGGAGGAGCAGTCAGGTTTTTATCCAGGTCTCATGCTCAGCCAAAACTCAAAACTCATCCTGTCGAAAGTGTAGGGGTGGAAAAGGGTTCCATTAAACATCAGTTGGGGGTTCCTTATTTGCTCCAGCGTGTGGTGGATGAAAGCTACAAATCCGAAATGTTTCCTATTCCCTTCAATGTTGGAGAAGTGCTTTGTTTCGACTTGGGCATTCTGCACGGGCTGGAAGTCAGTAATTCCGAGACCACTCGGTTTTCCATTGACTGCCGCCTAAAAAGCCCGCTCGCAAATTCAGGTGTCCGCCAAGGTTACTACAAGAGTCTTTTTCGAAGCCCTTTAGCTAAAGCGGCGGCAAGATTTTATGAGGCCAACCCGGATGCTCTGGAGGAGGATAGGTCTGTAGGATAACCGAGAGCATCCTTTGCACCCAGGTTCAGGTTTGACTATTATAATGGCCGACTCCATTCCGCTCTTTGCTGATCTCCCTGTATTTTAAAAGGCTCTTTTGCCAATTTTGGTTTAATTTTTTGGTTGGTTTGATTTTTGTTGCAGAAATTCTGGATTTTGCGCGAAAATAAAAGCAGTTATGATTTTCCTTTTTCCTTAAGCTGAACTTTCTATATGACTTTATCGACCAGGTTGCAGGGTTTGGATGCCGAAAAGTTTCTCGAGGAAGATTTGGGAAGCCCCATGGAGGATTTATTGGCTTTCCCAAAATATATTGATATAGAGACTGTAAACACTTGTAACGCACGTTGCGTGATGTGCGAGATCGATTTTTCGAAGCCGAAAGCATTCATGTCCGATGCTCTTTTTGATAAAATTTTGGCAGAGTTGGCAGAAGACAAAGATCGCGTTGAGAAAGTGCATCTTTATAAAGACAACGAACCTCTTATCGACAATAGACTTTCCGGGCACATCCGAAGATTAAAAGAAATCGGGATCAAATGTGTGAACATTTCCACCAACGGGTCCCTGTTAGATAAAAAAGGGCAGGAGTTGTTGGAATCGGGTCTGGATGAGATTTATATCAATGTTGATTCTTTGAAAAAAGAGGTCTATGAAAATATTAGGGTAGGGTTGAACTTTGAGCAGGTCTATAACAGTACCGTTGACTTTATCCGTTTGCGAGATCAGATAAACCCTGGTTTGCTTATTCGCTTACAGATGATAGTTCAAGAGGAAAACCACACGGAAGTCACCGATTGGATCAAGCACTGGGAGGAGAAACTCAGCCCAAACGATCAGGTTGTAGCGGCCAAGGCGCATAATTGGGGGTCGCAGATTGATGTGATGGATTTCAACGATGATTATGACCCTAACGATTTTCCTTGCATGTCGCTTTGGGGCACGTTAACCATCCATCAAAGCGGCAGGGTGAGTCTTTGTGGAGTGGATACGCACTTGAAAATACCTATCGGCGATATTCAAACACATTCCATGGTGGATATCTGGCAGAACAGCAAAGCCCTTAACAGAGTCCGGGAAATGCACCTCAAGGGCCAGAGAGAAAAGATCAATATTTGCAACGGTTGTTCAGTTTGGAGAAAAACTGAAAACGAGAGTGTTAAGCATGTGGCAAAAAAAACAATTGGGAGCTAAGAAGAAGCGGACTCTATCTGAAAAGAGGCGAGGCTAAGCTTGCTCCGCTTTGCTCAGTCCGGGTTTAACTCAATTGACTGATTGTAATCATTTAGTTCCATCATAGGTTCATCAAAGATAGCTTGGAATGCTTCTTGATGTTTTCTAAGTGATTGGCCGGGTTGCCATTTAAGTGTGTAGAAGTGTTTGTGTAGAGCTACGAATAGAAAGCTATAAAGCTTGGTGTTTTTTAGTGGTTCATAACTAATCGTGAGCTCCTGCCGGGCCTCTAGAAGAATATGGACTGCTAAATCGGGTGCATTGTTGTTCATGCAAAAGGCGGCATATTTTAATATGGGAACTTGCTGCATTCCATCTTCCGAGTCGTTTGAATCAAACACATCTTTCAGGCGCCTAACCCATACTGCGTCACAATCCTGTATTATCCCATACCTGCCATTAGCATCAGCAAATTCGTTGCATAAAAAACCTCTCCCATTGTAATCCAGGTTTAATAGAAAGAAATTTTTGTTCAACATGAAGTCATGTATTTCGGCAAACGTTGGCATGCCTTCAAATATTCGGTCGAAATTGACCTCGCAACGAACTCCCAATAAATTATTCAGTTGGAAGGATGAACCTTGCAGAATTTTATATTCATTTCCTTCTACATCGAGTTTTAAAAAATCTGCTTTCAGTTGATTGTCATGGCAATAAGAATCTATGGTGATGGTGTCAACTTCCAGCTTCTCTACAACCTCAACCTGTTCTTTTCGCTCCCCAGAAAAAAACTCCAACTTTGGGTCGCGTGCATAGGATGTGCTCATGGCACGATTTTTCAATATGTTTATTGTTATTCCAGCATCTGAGTCAGAAAGAGCACGCTGGTCAACAATAATCTCATCAGAGCGGTCGGCATATTTCGTCTTTAATCTTTCTGCTTCCTGAAGGTCAGGTTCAAACAAAAAGTATTTTAATTCCCCTGAAAAGGGTTTCCAGCTAGGGTGTAGACCATATCGGCCGCCAGCGTCAATTACAATCGTATGGATGTTGGTCATAAGTATGGCAATTGCTTTATTGGAAAGGTTACCAGGAAATTAACTCGCCCTCATAGGTGCGGAATAAGCCGTTATCCTTAGGTGTGGATTCTGAGATGAGCTTCCTCATTCCTGCAATGCTAATTGAGGCATCCAGCTCGGCATCATCTTCAGACATGCCGGTTCGGACAAAGCCAGGATGAAGCACTATAACACAAATCTTTTGAGGCTCTAAATCAAAGGCTAGGCTCTGGGTTGCGGCATTGAGGGCGGCCTTGCTCGAGCGGTAAATATAGCTTCCCCCATGTTGGTGATGAGGCAGTTTCCCTCGTTCCGAAATACTGCCGGCGCGTGATGAAATAAATGCGATCTTTTTCTGTGCGCTTCTCTTTACATTTTCAAGAAAAGCCTCTGCGACCTTTAGCGGTGATATAGAATTGCTTAGAAAAACTTTTAGCCATTCATTCGCGTCAATATCTCCAAACGAAGCGCTGTTGTCATAGGGCCCGTGTTCGGCTGCATTATTGATTAAAACATCGATAGCGTGGTTACGATATTCAAGAGAAACCTTCTTGATTTGCTTTTGGTCTGTTATATCCATCTGACAAACCTTGACGTTCCCTTGGAGAGATTTCAATTCCTGGGCTGCCTCTGGGTTTCGGCAGGAGGCTATTACTTCCCAACCGTCGTTTGCATATTGGCGACTGAACTCCAGTCCCAATCCTCTATTAGCGCCTGTAATAAAAACGGTTGGCATTATTTTCCTGTCCTTTCAGCGTGCCTTCCCATAAATGCTTAGCAAAGATATTGGTCTGCAGGGACAAATAGTTACTTCTTTACGATTTTTGTGTCGGGAAGCGGAACAATGAACGCTCCACCCCGATCCAGATATTCCCGGTTCCTCTCGATAATAGCATCCTGGTATTGCCATGCGAGGATAACGACATATTCTGGCATGTCCTCATATAGTTTTCCGGAAGCATAAACCGGGAGATGATATCCTGGAGAATAGAGACCCTGCTTGATGGGATTGTCATCAACAATATATTCAAGATGACCTCCTATTTCGAATTGATGCGCCAGGGTTGTGGTGCTGATCGACGCCCCATATCCGACAATTCTCTTGTTCTCGGACTTCAAGGGATTCAGCAATTCTAACAGGGCAATTTTACGGTCGTTTATATCTTCTGCAAAACGGAAGTAGGTTTCACACTTGTGCATTCCGGCGGCCTCTTCATTCTGGATGAAAGCGTCTACGCTTTGGTCGATTTTGCGCTGTCCACCGGCATGCTGGGCAATAGCTCTGACAGACCCTCCCTTCATGGGGTTGGTTTCCACATGAAGTAGCTCGAAACCACAGTCCTGTAGTAATCGACTTAAAACTTTTACGGTAAAATAAGCGATATGTTCGTGGTAAATATAATCGAACATAAATATCTTCATTTGCTCGGGGTGGTAACCGGTTTGAATTACAAATATTCCATCTTCATCCAATAGCTCTTTAGCGTCCCTTGTAAATTGTTTGACGTCATCGATATTGGCATACATGTAGTTTGCGGTTACTATTGCGGCCTTGCCCTGGTTCTTTACAATGTTTTTTGCGAGCTCTTCATTAAAATAGTCCCGAATCGTTGGTACGATATCATTGGCTTTTAAAGCAATCACGCTGGGTTCTATTCCCAGCACCGTCATGCCTAGATTTTGAAACACCTCAAGCAATGAACCATCGTTACTGCCTAAATCAACTACCATGCTTCCTTTGGCGGTCTTGGAAATTGAGAGTACCTTTTCTGCGTATTCTTTAAAATGTTGTCTAAGGCCAAGAGTGACCTTCGATTCGTAAAGATAGTCAGAATAAATTAATTTAGGGTCCAGAACATGGGGCAGGTGAAGGTAACCGCATGCTTCGCATAGAGCCAAAATAAGAGGGTGTTTTTCTTTAGAACTATCAAGTTGTGACTCTGGTACAAAACGGTCACCGGGAGGTGTTGGTTTTAGTTCCCAGACATCCTTAGTTTTTTGAGATCCGCAAATTCTGCAACTCTTGTCCAATCGGATAGGTTCATCAGAGCTCATATAATTTTTCCTTTTGCATGACAAATGCGCTAGATTTAGTAGCCCATATTCTTCTAAAAGCTCGGCAAAAAATCATGGTCAGTTGTGAGCTGTTAAAAGATATCAGGTTTTATAATTTTTTATTTATAGTTCTACACAAACACTTTTCACACTTATAATGGAAATCCGGTCAATCACTTAAAAGATATCAAGAGGTATTTCAAGCTATCTTTGATGAGCCTATGCTGGAGCCGAATGATTACAGCCAGCCGATTGAGTTAAACCCGTGCTCCCCGAAAACTGATCCAAACTGTATATTAGGAATTGGGTCAAAAACCTGATGATTAAAGAATGTAATAAGTTTGGACCACATTGTTCACTGCGATAGACCGCCAGCACAAGAGGCTATACAGCCCGTGAAGGTGGGAATTCTAATTTAGAAAGTGGTAGCTACCAGGGACAGGATATTCCCATCGGGGTTTTGACTGAGATTTCCCCCTTAAGAACCCGTCATCGAATGAATGCTTGTGGTCGCCCCTAAGCTAACAAGCCAGGGTTGTTTCTCCAGAACCATCAAATTTATAGGCTCGGGCACTCCGCTGCCATAATTTTATATCGTTACGGATAAGGATGCGCGCATCTCCTATCAAGTCCTTCCCATACTGCTTGATATACCCGTTGATCAACTCACGCTGTGAATCCGAATGAAAAACTTCCAGCTCAACACCTTCGGGTCGGTGGGTCTTCATTGGATCAGGAAGAAAGTTTTCTTTTAACAACATCGCAAAATCAAAATGAAATTCACGCCTTACTAACTGGCTGGTGTTGATCAGATCCATTTTGCGTAAAAGGCTGAATTCCTGCAATTCGGTTAAATACGTATCTAAAACCGGGTTTTCGGAAATCTGTTTATTAAGAAGCAACCGGGCCACCTTGAACGCAAAATGGTGAAGCTCCTGGGTCTGGGTAAAAATTGCCAGAGCACGATACTTATAGAGTTCGTTCGTCCCATATTCACCATCGATAAAACGCTCGATCACACCTGATTTCTGGGTAAATTCCTCGACTTCTTCACAAGAGTCCCAAGTAGTCTTTTTTACTACTTCCATAAATTCCCGGTAAAGATCGGCGAGAGACCCCGAATCCAACTTTATTTTCTCGTCAACTTCCTTGATAAATTCAGAGCGTTTAATTCCATAGGTGTTTAGACACCGAATCAACTCAATAAAAAAGGAATCGTTATTAAAAATCTCCACCGTCAAGCCAAGATGCCGGCAATCCTGGTAATCCGTATAGCTCATGGTATTGTTCCCAACAACGATCTCTTCAATTTCCGCAGAACGAAAGGGTTCACCTCGAAATTCATAAATACCGAAGCACCGGGGCAAAACCCGGTATCGTGTCTGGAAGCCGAATTTTTCGCGGGTCTCCTTGCTTGCCGACTCGGTACCAGGAAGCATCCTGAACTGATGAATCAGTATATAGCTTATCCCGGCATCCAGCGTATCGAAGACGGATTTGAAATGGACGGATTTGTTGTCCCCCTCCAGGCAGAGAATTATCTCAGCTTTACTCTGGAGACCCATTTCATTGGCGGCAATACCCAGTTTGATCATTTGGTCCAGGGGTGGGTTTTTGCGCTTGATGTGTTTGAGAACTTCTTCGTCTGTGGTTTGGATGGAGAAGGATGGGGCCATGGTGTTGCTGCCTAAAACGTTAACAATCTCTATTATCCTTTTCTTATTGTTCTTAGCCGTAGCGGCAATTACGCATTTTGGCCAATTATATTTTTCCTTCAACTCAGCGAGCATATGAGTGGTCTCAAGGTCTTCCTTAAACATACCGAAGTTAGCGTCAACAATCATCAGGTCGTTAACTTTAACTCGCTCGACGATGTACTTCAGTTCTGCTTCAATCCGCTCCCGGCTAAATCTTTTAACCTTTTGGAAATAAGACCCACCTTCCGTGCAAAATGTGCAAGCATAAGGGCAACCTCTGGCCGTTTGCATCATGGGAACGAGGACCCCATCATAAAACTTATCAGAAATTCCGCTCAAATGTGGCGAAGGTAAACTGTCAAGGTCCGTCACTTGTGGCATCAGTTCAGCGACAACTAAATCCCCGTCAGTCAGGTAACGGATGCTCGGCACGGTCTGTCGCTCTATCTTGAACCGGTTCCAATCAAAATCGATCTTCTGCAATGCTTTGAACATCTCAATAAATGCCATTTCGCCTTCAAATTCGAAGAAACAGTCGATAGATGGATATTTTTCGAGAAATGTTTTTTGCTCTTCGTATCCTGCAGGGAAATTGGGCCCTCCAAAAATAGTAATTGTCTTTGGGAAAGCCTTTTTGATTTGCCGGGCGTACTCATGGCCCAATCCGATGTTCCAGGAAAAAGCGGAAAAACAGGCAAGGGTGGGAATATTTGTTTCCAGGTAACTGCTAAAATCCTCAGGATACCTGAAAACTTCAAAATCGATCTCATCGCCTAATATTTTTTGAGCATTGGCGGCAACCATACTAATGCCCAGAGGAAACGTGTCGGTCGCGATTGTATTCCCGGTATGGGTTAACTCTGCGAAGCTAACTTTTACAGTCATAGCCTATCCTTTAACAGGTATCTACTTTTTTTAGTCAGACTTGATAACGTATTCTGAAAAAACGACTTCACGACACAGTTTACCCGAAACTTCCCATATGGGCACCAAAATTCATAGGAAATCATGGAACTACCCCGTTTGGCTGGGGCCTTTCTCCTACTGTATACTGTCGGCACAGTTTCATCTTAAATGAGAAATATGAGTTTATATTAGTATTTGTTTCATTTCGGATGGCACATCATGAGTCATTTCATTTCCCCCTTCGTATGTGCGGCAGAGCTGATATCCAACGACATGTTCCTGAAAAACCTGGTTTTTTTTAAGCCTTCCCGGAAAGGAACTTCAATCTTTTTATATGAAATGCTTGCCGCCATAATAACGATCAACAAATAAATAAAAACTTGCGCGGGAGGTGTTAGTAGCAAATTATTTGAAAGATATGTATTAAGATTAGAGCCAAAGAAGACTTTTGTGGATTTTTGAGCTAGCATAATTATCGGATAATGTAACATGTAAACAGAATACGATATATTCCCCAAATGATTAAGAGGTTCGGTGTTAAGGATGTTTGACGACACCCTATCGTTAGCGGCTCCTGCAATGACTAGCAAGGCAAAACAGGGAATTACCAGTGAATAATTAAAGTTTAAATGTATGCATGCTACGGAAAGCGACAAGCAAAGTAAAAAGAACCCGTCTTTGTGAAATAGATTTTTCCAAACGTTTTCTGCGTACAGCCTGTAAGCCAGAATTCCGATAAAAAATTCCGCAATATTTTTTACGCTCCTCAGATGATAATACCCTGAGCTTCCTGGAGGTGCTATTACTGTTTGCGCCCATATCACTAAAATCAAGAAAAATGCTTTGCAGGCCAAGCTTAACAAGTTCCCTTTATATAACCTCATGAGGGCAAAAGGAAAAATAATATAAAGAAAGAATTCCATGCTAATGGACCATGACACGGGGTTCCATGCGGCCAGGTCCTGAAAAAACCAGTTTTGCAGCAAAAAAATACTTGAGAACAAGGGCCAAATACCGCGCTCTCCGGAAAATGGCTCCTCCGTAATATTAATCCCTCCATAGCTTACAATGCCCATCTTTATAAATTCCAGAATCACCAAACCAAATATAATGAAAATGTGTAGGGGATATATTCTGGCGATTCGTGAAAAAATAAAAATTTTATAGTTTTTCCAGTTTGTCCCAGAAATGAAATTTTGCAAATACACATGGGCAATGACAAACCCGCTAAGAATAAAGAAGAAATCGATCCAAAGGAAGCCATTATAAAAAAACCATGTTTTTTGGGTTAATTCGAAGTCGGATATTCGAAACTGGAAGTGATGAATTGCAACTATGATTGCCGCTATACCTCTAAGAGGGGTGATAGAGGGAATTTGAGTTTTCATGGTGTAGGTAAAAACCCCGGTTTTATTGGGAAAGAATGAAAATGCTAAGGGGTTGAAATTGAATTAATGCAGGGCCACTTGTTTGAGTTTTTGAATTCAGATCTCATCGAAGCTCGTTTTTTTTGGTCACTTTTCCTGATTTATCAAATTTTGAAAATACTGGGCTGCTTTGATAAATTTCTCTATGTCTCCAACTGGCATTTCCTTCGTTTTAAACTTTTTTCTTGAAGGATGAAAATACTGTGTCACTCTGGTCCAGGTCAAGCGGCCCAGCCGGAGGAACAGGTACAATTTGAAAAATGATTTTTGGATATTTGACAGAATTGGATAAAGCCGGTGAAATATACGGTTGATAAAATTATATTTGGGTAATGCATTTTCCAGATATTTCGAACAGTTTTTCTGCGTCTCAGACCAGTTATCCAAATGCATCAATCCTTCCCGGTAACGAGTTATTTTCTTGTGATATTCGACAAAAGCAGGAGGGAACTTGTCCGCATAGCTGGTTTCCATGAACTCTTCTTGTTTTCTTCGGAATTTAAAATATTGATCGAGGTTATGGTTGGATGAAAAGGTGTTTGCTCTTACACTGTAGACGGCAAGAGGCTCCGGGATGAAACAGATTCCATAATTAAGCGCAAGCATCAAAAATGTAAATTCATCCAAGTAAGGGTTTAGCTCCATGGGTAGCCCTCTCACCTCTTTGACTGCCTCTCGTCTCCATACAGAAGTGTGTGCCATGATAAACCAATCCTTATTTGTCATCGCTTGCAGTACTTTTTCTGGTGGTATATAGCTGGGTTCATTGGCCAGGAAAGGGGGGAGGGCGTCCAGTCTCATAGTACCCGCTTCCTCAATAAGGCAAAAGCCAATAGACATTCCTGCTTGCGGATGTTTTTTCAGGATCTCCATATGCTTTTTAAAAAAATCCGGCAAATAAATATCGTCCACTCCCAACCCAATAATGAAGTCCCCGGTGGCCATTTCTAAACCAATCTTGTAATAACAAATAACGGGCTTCTGGTTGGTCTTGTTACGGACAAATTTGACAATGGAGTGTTTCCGGGCAAATTCTTCTAAGATTTCGACACTATTATCCGTGGAAGCATCATCTATGATAATTATCTCTTTGGGTTGAACCGATTGGTCCACTACAGACTGCAGAAATTGAGGTAGAAGCTCTGCATCATTATAATTGGATATAATTACAGATAAAGATGGGGGGCGCATTGTGAAAAATTCCTCTTTGGAAACGCCTATGATTGCGTTTTCACGGTGTAATATTCTTTAGGTATGAAGTTTTTTAGTTGCTCAAAAATACTTTCAGCAATTATTCTGTTGGCATCTTCCGAGACATGGCAAAAATCTATAAAGTGGGCCTTCTCGTCTAGTTTGTTTAAAGATTCGCTAAGGTCAAAAAAATTATATTCATGAAATTCTTTGCTTTTCTTTATAGCAGTATAAATCTCTTCAAGTAGTTTTCTGAGATTTAAGATGGGATTTTCGCTGTGTTTAATGATGAGAGCTTCTCCCTGGGTCATTTGTTTTTTTGTTGTCGTGAAAATCAGAGGTTGCAGAATAAAAACCGGAACAATCCCCTTGGAAAGAGCCAGAGCAGTGATATCCTTGATATTGGATAAATAAATATTTTTGGCACTTTCTGCCGCCAGTTTATATTCGTTGTCAGACTTCAAATAGGCTTCTGTGCTTTGAATTTCTGAGAATTTTGAGTTAACAATCTTGAGAAACTTGCGAGCTAACTGATAAGAATAGGGGATATAACCTTCATTCTTTCTTTTTAGCGCGACATCAGTTCCTGATATGGAAGAAAACATATAATCGGTGTTGCCTATCCCCAAACGTGTGATGCGAAGAAAGGGGAAGCCCATCACCTCATATAAAGGGTTGTTAAGATTATTCTCTCTGGTCTCTAGAATTTTGTTTGTCAAAAGGACGCCTTCATTTGCGCCGGAATAAAACACTGCATATTTTATCTTTTTTTCATGCCGGCTCACTTCCATGAACGTCATCAATTCTGCTGTAGACTCGTAAGCTCCCACGCCGAAGTTCAAAGTTTCCACTATATCATTGTTCGTCATCCGGTTGATAAAAGCTGGAATTGTGCCCTCTTGTCGGGTAGAGGTTGACCACATCGTTGAACCGCCGAAAAAAGCAATTTTTTCAGTATCTTTTTTAATTTTCGTTCTATCATTTCTGAAACCGTATTGGTCTGTTATCGCATAGTGTCCCTTATAGTTGGCCTTTGCCATATACCATCGATAGGGATGATAGGTCGGTCCACTTCCTGAATGCACGGCATTTACATCTTCCAAGAGAAGTTTTGAGTCTACCGAATACCTTGAACTGATAATTTTCTTCAGCTCTGTATTGGGTTGGGGGCCGACATAAGGAAAAAAAACATGCTTGATCCACAGGGTGGAATAAGAAAATATTTCCAATACAAGAAATGCTACCAATAGATAGGCAAGAGGTCTGTCTCTAGGTGTTAATTTGATCATGATTTCAATTATTCAACTAAACCAAAATCTACCAGGGCATTTTATCTTTACAGCTTATGAATAATGTGCCTTCCCGATAACTTGTTGGCATGTCATCAAGAGTGCGTGCCTGCGTCCAGTTGATTTTCTGCGGAAAAAGATTGACCTTCATTTTGTTGAAATGTTCATAAACAGCCTTGGCATTGTTTTCGTCCTGAATCTCAACCATGGCATCCGTGTTTTCCCAGTCTGCCTCCTCTGTAGCGAGAAGAATATCTTTTTCGTGTCCTTCTACATCCATCTTGATCAATTGGGCTTCAGCCATAAGGGGCCTGATATTGACGACCTGCACCTTGAATCGTTCGAGTTCTCCGTAGGGATTAGCCTTGGCCCCGGAAAGATGGCTTCCTGTTGTATTTCCCAGGACACGGGTAAACTCCATTTCTCCAGACTTGATGGATGCCGCACAATTAAAAGGCTTCACAGCCGTGCAGTTGTTTCTTGCAAGGTTTTCAGTCAATATTTTGAAATGGGTTGGGTCAGGCTCATAGCACTGAACCTCAAATCCGCATTTTGCCATCATGATTGAATGCAGCCCTAAATTGGCACCTACATCCAGGGTACGTTTGTAACTATTCCTGTTTTTCCAATAAAAACTGAAGATAATCAATTCATCGAGATCAAACAGGTTGAGAGAATCAATCGCTCCCATTTTATGGTAAGGGAAAATGAGTTCGCCGAAGGGCTTGAAATCGACTGCCTGTTGATCATCGCTCGTGGGGAAAAGTGAAATGATTTCCTTGCGGGCCTCCTGTTTCATCGATATATGCAGCTCGGATTCAGGAGAGTGCTGATCTGCCTTGGCTGGCAGGGTCAGAAGCAGGTTTTCAAGAATGGGTGATTGTTTCATGTTAATGTTTTTTCCTCTTTCGGTTACGGGAGGTTTCCCGATCGTCTTAATTTGAATTTATTGTTGTCCTGGAGCAGTTGCTCGGCAAGCTTTTGGTCTGTGTCCCTCCAGAGGTCATGCACAACGGAAAAATTGCGGCCTCCAACAACTTTTCTACCTCCGGCAATGCACCAATTCAGGCAATCGTAAATATCCTTGTGGGAGGTACCTGGTTCATCCGAATTCAAAAATGACTGAACCTTGAAGTAGCTTTCTCCTGCTCCCTCAGGGTTGTTTAAAACTTCCTGATGCATTTTAGTCCTTACCCAGCCCGGTCCCAGAATAAAGACATTCAAATCTTCATTCTCATCGTCCAAAAGCTCACACATCTTAATCAGCATGATCTTGGAAACACAATATGCGGAGAAATTGGTGAACGGGTTATTTGTTCCTCCTCCCGCAAAAAATGCTACATGAGAAACCTTGTCTTTTCTTCGATAAGGATAAAGAGCATGTAAAACCTCTAGCTGAGCAGTAGAGTTAACGCGAACCGAGTCTTCCCATGATTCGAAATCAGTAGAAAAAAAGCTTCCCGCTGGTTCCATTGTCCCAACTGCTGAGATAAAGATATCCCAGGAAAATGAGAAGGATGAGAATGTGTCGAGCAGTTTTGGGATGCTGCTACGGTCTCCAACATCAAAGGGTATGACGGGTATTTTAGTTTCAGCCTCTAATTTTTTACCAGCATCAACGTTTCTGCCGGTTCCCACAACACGGCAACCCTCATTTTTATACAGCCTCGCCAAGGCTTCACCGATATCGCTGGTAATGCCCAGAATGAATACATTTGTTGTTTCTTTGTGGGCCAATGCAACCTCTACAAAAGATATGAATCTTTACTGCGCATGAAGTACGTTTCACAGGTTATTCTCAGAAGGGGCCTGTAAATGACTTGTCGGGAACATCCATAGGATCATTCCGATTAATCCCTAAATCCTCATCATTAAATCTGGTAAGCCCAAACATTTCTCCTGCAGTATTTATAATGTCCAGTGAAAGAGGATAATAATGATTTGATAAGGCCCAACTGGTTGGAGTCGGGAAATCCGGGTAACCAATACGTGCAGGCGGTGCCTTTAATTCTTTAAATGCCTTTTCAGAGACTACGGAAACAATTTCTGCAGAAAAGTTCATGAACTTATTTGCCCCCTCAGCCACAATTAACCGACCTGTTTTCTGAACAGACTTTAGTATTGTTTCTTCGTCCAAAGGTCTTATGGTCCGGAGATCAATCACCTCGGCTTCAACCCCCTTTTTGCTTAGAAATTCCGCTGCTTTTAATGATTCAAGAACCATATGGGAAGAAGCGACTATTGTTACATCTTTACCCTCACGGCTGACTCGGGCCTTTCCTATGGGCACGGTATAAGTTTCTTCAGGAACTTCTCCGAATAAATTATGGAGCCAACGATGTTCGATAAATATCACGGGATTGTTGTCTTCAATTGAAGATATCAACAGGCCCTTTGCATCGTGAGGGGTGAATGGCATGACCACTTTCAGGCCCGGGATGTGGGCAAACAAGGCTTGAAGGCTCTGCGAGTGTTGCGGCCCCTGGCCCCAACCACGCCCTATGATCAAGCGAATCACCAGAGGGACCGATGCCTGACCTCCAAACATATAATGCCATTTCGCTGCATTATTGATAATCTGATCCATCGATAAAAGCATAAAATCGATGCGCTGATGGGTCAAGATTGGCCTGAGACCTTGGATGGCGGATCCGATGGCCACCCCTGTCATGGCATTTTCAGAAACGGGCATATCAAGAACACGTTTTGGCCCGTATTTGTCTCCCAGCCCTAAGGTGGTTCCAAAAATTCCTTTAGGGTCAGGCACACCCAAGCCCATGATATAGACGGAGTCATCCTTCTCCATACATTGGTCAGTAGCTTCCAATATTGCTTTTGCAAAGGTGAGCTCACGTGTCATAGGTTGATTTTTCTCAGGCATAGATGTTTGAGAAAGCTTGGCTTGCGTTGGGGAAGGGGCTTGATTTGGCAAACTCAAAAGCACTTTCAACTTCTTCTTGTATATCGCAACGCATCTGGTTTATCTGCGTTTTTTCTATAAGGCTGGCATCCAACATTTTTTTCTCAAAGTTTTCAACCGGGCAACGTTGATGCCACTCTTCAAACTCGTCAGGGTTTCTGTAGCCCAGGTCATTGTCATAGCCGGGGCCACAATGTTCTCTCCATCTGTATGTCTCAAACTCAAGAAAATAAGGTCCATCCCCGCGTTTGATATGTTCAACCCCTTTACGGGTGAGATCATATACAGTTTCTATGTTATTTCCGTCTCCTCTGGTACCTGCTATGCCAAAGGACTTTGCCAAAGATAAATTGTCTCTTTCTTTAGGCTGGCGATCTGCCAGGGGTGAGTACACAGAAAAAAGATTATCTTCGGATACAAATAATATTGGAAGCTTCTTCAAGGCGGCGAAGTTTAAACTTTCAAAGAATACTCCTTCTTCCGTAGCGGCGCGTCCAAGAAAAATGACAGTCACTTTTTTTTCATTTTTCATCCAGGCGGAAAAAGCCGCACCAACCGCGATAGGAATTATGCTTCCAACAATAGGAGTGGTTCCCAAAACATTTACCGAAAGATCAATCAAGTGCATGGAACCCCCCATGCCTTTGCAACAACCAGTTGCTTTGCCGTAAATTTCAGCCAGCATGGCTTGGAGGTTTCCCCCTTTGGCAAGATAATGACCGTGGGAGCGATGGTTGCCCAGGACGCTATCTTCTTTTTGTAAATTAGCGGACACTCCAACGGGAATGGCTTCCTGTCCGATACATAAATGTACAGGGCATCGCATCTCCTGCTCGGAGTACAAATCGGCAATCTTTTCTTCGACCAAACGAATGCGCAACATGCCATACAATAAAGATTGCGCCAGTTTTTTGTCTGTCATAGATCTAACTCGGGTTTACTTGATTTGACTTTTTTCTTGAATGATAAGATCGCAAATACAGTGGCAGATCGAGAGATGGATTATTTCAACCGGTCCATAATCTGGAGAAGAAACATGGAAATTATAATCGCCTGATTTCACCAGTGGATTGTCAGGACTAAAACCGGAAAAAGTGATAACACCGCATTTTTTGGACCGCGCGGCTTTGACGCCATTGATAATGTTTTCGGACTTCCCGGAACTACTAATGGCCATCAAAATGTCCCCTGGATCGGCAAACATTTCGATGGGTTTTTCAAAAACGTAAGGATAACCATAATCATTGCTGATACAAGTCAGTAATGAGCTGTCATTAAAAGCTATTGCCCTCATGCCGCCATTTTTCCAGTAATCTGTTGACATATGGCTGGAAATTGCGGCACTGGCTCCATTGCCAATAAACATCAATTTGTTGCCGCCATCAGTGCGGCGAATGATTTCTTTGGAGACCACTTCGATCCCTTCAAAAAAATCAATGGTTCGCCTTTCTGAATCGGTAACCTTAATATCCTTGGCCTTCGAAGCCAGATCATCGAAATATTTCTTAGCGTTATTACGCACAGGCACTCATATCATTTAAGGGGTTATTGCAAACTCAAAGGAATCCAATACAAGGAGGTTGTGCAAGAACATCGGTTTTTGAAATTTTCTGACTAAATTCAGAGAATCTCTGCAAGAGTCAGAAATATAAAACATTATACTTATATCCGGGGCCAATTATACCTTCATGCCCGGGCAAAGTCAAAGTTCAGATGATGTCAGCAATCATTGAGCGGGCAACTGTTTTTCACACGCTTTGCATTTTTTATCTTCGCCCAGTTTGTGTCCGCATTCACACATCCAGCCTTGAAGGGTGGCAGGGTTTCCATATGCCAACCCATGGTCGGGAATATCCCCTGTCACCACTGATCCCGCTCCAATAAAAGCGTGTTTACCAATTGTGATCCCGCAAAGAATGGTGGAATTAGCCCCTATGGTAGCCCCCTTACATATCAATGTGGGCTTGATTTCAGTTTTACGGGGGATATTGGAACGTGGATTAATGACATTTGTAAATACGCAGGATGGGCCACAAAATACATCGTCCTCCAGAGTAACGCCCTCATAGACAGACACGTTATTCTGAATTTTTACATTATTTCCAACAATCCCATTAGGGCCTATCATTACATTTTGGCCTATATTTACACACTCTCCAATCTTTGATCCCTTTAAAATGTGGGAATAGTGCCAGATCCTGGTTTCTTTGCCAATTGAACAGCCCTCGTCCACTATACTTGTTTCGTGGGTAAAATAATTTTTTGTATTGGGTAGCTCAGCCTGTTTATCCATACACTCTTGCGCCCCTTGCAATACACGCAATACCTTTAACCCTTCCTCTCCGTCGGTAATACAGGGGGATCCAGACAAGGCGTTTATAAAAGCCTGGCATTCACCAAAAAGCGGTTCTTCCCAATCCTGAGAAAGGTCTATATGGACGCCATCTTTTTTTTCAGGTACTGGCAGGCCATTTTTCCAGATAATGCTATGCGGGTACAAGGTCAGCTTTGATTCAGGAGGGGCAGAGTCATCGAACACCACCATTTTCCCGTCCCCGATGACTACCAGTTTCTGCTCTTTGAACGGATGAAGCCATGAAACGTATATATGAGCGGATATGCCGCTGGGAAAACGTAGATGAGTCATTGTGGTATCGGCAATGCTGGGGTGAAGAATATTAGTGCCGAAGGCTTTAATCTCTACGGGTTCTTCTCCCACCAAGGATAAAATCACAGAAATATCGTGTGGCGCAAAAGACCAGAGAATATTTTCTTCCCGTCTGATTTTCCCAAGGTTTAGACGGTTTGAGTAAATGTACTGCAACCTGCCAAGATCGCCCTCACCTAGCATTTTTTTTATTTGTGCAATTGCCGGATGATAGTGAAGAATGTGGCCGATGAATATAATTTTTTTATTTTTTTTTGCTAGCGATATCAGTTCCTCTGCTTCGTGAAGATTGGTGGTCATGGGTTTTTCTATAAAAACATGTTTGTTTGCCAACAAGGCTTCTTTGGCCAGCAAGAAATGCTTTTCCACAGGTGTGGCAATGACCACAGCATCTATGTCCGGTGATTTGATAGCCTGCGAAAATGAAAGCGCTGTAATAACTTCGGGGTACTTCTTTTTCATTTCTAGCAGAACATCTTCAGATGGGTCGCAAACAAGTTTTAAGGCATTCAACTTGTGAAAGTTCCTTGCCAGGTTTTTCCCCCAATAGCCAGCGCCAACAAGGGCAAGATTTAAACAGTTGCTCAAACCGAACCTCTAAGAAAATATTTCCAAGTGCAAAAATAATAAGGGTTTCAAACAATAAACACTTTAAATGAAACTTTATATAAATAATCGACCATTCACAATAAAAAAGAAGTATTTTGGCTCTGCGCGAAACTCAAATTTAAAAGTTATGTGGCTTTGAGGCCAGTTGGTTGATCATGGTTATGCAATTGTTACTTCAAAGTATCTGCTTTATTCTTAAGTGATATAATGTGTTCAGGGGGAATGGCAATGCTCTCTTTAAAGACATATCTGAGGATGATTTCATCTTTTAAATGGGAAAAAGCAGCTTTATTTTTTTTGCATTAATCGTAGGGGTTGGCAGTCACAGTCCCTATATCCCGTTAAATCGCTATGAATTTATAATACTTTTAAGTTTTTCATCCCTCATTTTTTTGTTCCTGAATCAGGTCTGCTGGAGAAACCTCGACAGGAATTTAATACGTTTTACTCCGCTAACGACCAGCCTCCTGCTTTTTTATTCCTGGTGTGCTCTGGGATACTTTTTTACGGTCCGCCTTGAACTGAGTTTTGATTTTGTGGTTAAGTATATCGGTGTCATTCTTCTGGTTTTTGGGATGGTGCGATATCTAAAGGAAGAGAAGCAGGTTTATGAAACACTTTGGGTGCTTCTGGTCTTCTCGGGTGTTATTTCATTGTTTGGTGTTGCCCGACAATTCTACCCATCACTCTTGTTTGCCACAGAAAGCCCTCAACCCTCGGTTTCAAGTTCAATATTTCCGTATCTTCATTCTTACTCGTGTTACATTTTGACTCACCTTCCTTTGAGCTGTTTTTTTTATCTCAATACCCCCAATAAAAATCGCAAAATTATTTCGGCAATTATTTTTGTTTTGCTCTTTGTCAGTTTGGGATTTACTGGGTCCCGGGGAGGGCAACTAGTAACCGGAATTATGCTGATGATTATGTTTAGCTACTTGTTGTTTAAAAAGGATTATTCAGGCATGAAGGCGATGTTGGCCGGTCTGTTGATCTCTCTAACAGTCTATTTGATGTTGGTGTCCGTTTTGAGATCAGTTGATCCACTGGAAGCCCAGAAACCATTCGAACAATCTATTATCAAGCGCGAATGGAAGACGGACACCGTTGGCCAGCGTTACGATTTCTGGCGAGGGGCAGGTAAGATTCTTAAAGATAATTGGCTGACGGGGACAGGCCCTTGGACATTTCTAGCGGTGTACCCACATTACAGTTCCGGTATGACCCCTCCCCATGCACACAGCTTGTATTTTCAGACTGCTTCAGATTCCGGGCTGGTTGGGATAGGGTTATTATGCGCCTGTATTTTTTTCTTTTATCGGCAAGTATTGCGCATCTGGTTTAAAGAGAAATCGATTACGCAGGACCTTGTGTTTTACCTGGGCGTTGTTGTGGCAGGATTTCTTATCCATAGTGTGATTGAATACCATTGGACCACATCTTTATTTCTCTATTTGTTCTCAATATGGGCTTTATTGATTGATGTTGTCTATAGAAAGCGGTTTCCCAAAAAAAACGTTTTGCAGGGAGTTTCATTGCGGAGGTTTTCTATTTTATCTGTTGGCTCCATTTTGATTGGGATTTTTGTGATCATTAACTTTTATTTATATGAGCGGACAATTTATCGCCAGATATTTCCAGGCCAGGCGATGGAAGATATTCAAAAATTTTCAGACAGCGCAAAAGTTTTTTGTGAGAGGTGCGATATGCCTTATTTGGTGAGGGCTGGGTCTCTTGTCAGGGAATACGAGCGAACCGGCAACACATATTTATTAAAAGAGGCTGAAAATGAACTTCAAAGGGGCGGGCATATAAGCGATTATATTACTGAGTCCGCTAGCTTACTTGCCAGGATTCAGGCTTTTCAGGGCAACCCGGAGGCGGCACGTGAAACCTATTTGGAGGGCCTTAAATATAAATCGTTTAAGGTTACAGCGGCAATCGGACTGAATGTTGTTGACGACTTTTTGGAGAAGATGTTTCCTGGGTTTAGAAAAAGCCCGGTCCTTTTAAACAGAGAGCCAGGGTAGCTTGATCCTGATCAGGGTATAAGAGGAATGATAAGCCAAAGTTAAATTTATGCTTTTATACGATAATTCCGATAAAATGTCTTATAGGGCTATTACTCTTTGAGTTGCCGGAAAATATTATTGTCTATAGTTTTGAGTTGCTAGGATTTATTTACTTACTAGGGTGAGAATTGATGGCCGAATTTGCAGGTAAAACTATTCTTGTTACGGGGGGCACCGGTTCTTTTGGAGGGTATTTTGTCAATTACCTTCTCGATAAGAACTTTGAGGAAATTCGGGTTTTCAGCCGAGATGAGTTGAAGCAAGAGGAAATGCGCCTGAGGTTCCAGAACCCCAAAATCAAGTTTTATATTGGCGATGTTAGAGACCGGGACAGCGTCGATGACGCCATGGCTGGGGTGGATTATGTGTTCCATGCCGCTGCGTTAAAACAGGTTCCTACCTGTGAGTTTTTCCCCATGCAGGCAACGCAGACCAATGTGATAGGAAGCCAGAATGTCATCAATTCGGCCATCAGCCATGGGGTTTCCAGGGTGGTCAGCCTCAGTACGGATAAAGCGGTTTACCCTGTCAATGCTCTCGGAATAACCAAAGCGCTTATGGAAAAGGTGGTTCAGTCTGCTTCCCGGAAACTTTTAGAAGGGCAGACCATTCTGACTCTGGTTCGTTATGGAAATGTTTTGTTTTCCCGCGGCTCGGTTATTCCTCTCTTTATAAAACTTATTAGAGAGAAGAAGCCCCTTACTGTGACGGAGCCGGGAATGACCCGATTCCTCCTGCCTCTGAAAGAGGCGATCAGTCTGGTCGGGTTTGCTCTTGAGAACGGAAAGCAGGGCGATATCTTTGTTCGTAATGCACCCTCTTGCTCTGTTGGTGATCTCGCCCAGGGATTGATTAATATCTTAGGCTCCGATTCTGTAGTCAAAACCATCGGTATGCGGCACGGTGAAAAAATGCACGAAACCCTGGCTTCCAAAGACGAGTTGTTGAGATCAGAAGATATGGGAGACTACCTGAGGTTGAGCATGGATGACCGCGATTTGAACTACAATAAATATCTGAGCGAAGGTGACAAAAAGGTAGTTCAAACTGAAGATTATACTTCGCAGAATACGACCCGCCTGACGCTCAAGCAGATAGAGAAGATGTTGTTAGAGCAACCGGAAATAATCGCCGAATTAAATAATGGTGCGTAATTCCCAAAAGTCAGCCTGACTTATTTTTGATTTGATCGCAGACATATTCCGCAAAAGGCAGGGCGCAGGTGAACCCTGGAGAGACCGCGTTTAGAATATGCATGGACGAATCATCCCCTTCCAGTACAAAATCCATTTCCAGTTTTTTCTCCCGGATGTTCAGTAATTGAGCGCGAATACCTGGTTTTCCCCATTGACGATAGTTTTTAATATCTACTCCCTTTGCCAGGGAAGAGGCCAGTGAAACCATTTTTGTGCGGGAATATTTTTTTAGCTCCCTGAAAGCCAGGGCCTTGAAATCAAAATTTGAAGATAGAAACAACCCCGCCTGTCTCAGTAGAATTTCTGTCAGCTCATTGAAGCTGAAATTGCCCCAGCCCTCATACTGTTCGCGCCAGAATGCAGGGATGGCCGTGGGGCCGAGCTTGGTTTTGCCATCCGTTGTGACTGTGAAATGGACTCCAAGAAAGGGATTGGCAAGATCCGGGACGGGATAGATATGGGTTCGCAGGGATCCTGCCGGTTCATTGGAATATAAATAAAGGCCTTTGAAGGGAAGAATCCGGTAGTCCTCTGAAAACCCGAAATCCCGACCAATTTTATCAGCGTAAAGTCCCGCCACATTGATCAAATACCCTGCTTCAAAGAGGCCATTGGAGGCCTGTATCACCTTTTTATCTTTTCGATGCAGGTACCGGGCATTTGTGCAAATTTGCACTCCCTCCTGGATCGCATCAAACTGTATGGCTTGCAACAAATCTTTGGGGTTTACAGAAGAGGTGGACGGTGAAAACAGGGCTCGTTGGAAAGTCTTGACGCGGGGTTCAATGGACTTGCTTTCCTCTTCTGTGATCGACTCAAGCGGAACCCCATTTTTACCGGCTCGAACCATCAATTCATCCAGCCATTTCAGTTCCGACTCATTCTGCGCGACGACCAGCTTCCCACATTTATTGAGCTTGATATTTTTGGAGTCACAATACTCAGTCAGTCTTTGATTTCCGTCTCGGGTAAACCGGGCTTTAAAACTATCGGCAGTGTAATAGAAGCCAGCATGGAGAACCCCGCTGTTGCGACCGCTGGCATGAAGTCCACATTCTGGTTCCTTTTCCAGGATGCAGACACTGGAATCGGGGTAACGTTTTTTCAATTCACGGGCGATACTTATTCCAATAATCCCACCACCTATCAATAAGAAGTCTGCTTTTTTCATAGGTGCTTGTCTAGCCTGATGAGGAGAAGTGTTAGTGAGTGCCCGGTCACGGGAACTGGAAATGATTGCTGGACTGATTTCTGCTCAGTGAGTGGGTAGGTTCACTTTATAGTAATCGGTGTACCACTGGATGAAGTTTTTTATGCCATCTTTAATATTCCATTTTGGGGCGTAATCAAAATCTCGGATCAGGTCCTCGACATCCGCGTGGGATTTGCGCACATCCCCATCCTGCATAGGCATCAGGTTCAACTTAGCCTCCATCCCGAGATTTTTTTCGATTTCACGAATGTAGTCCATCAGCGGCACAGGTGCATTTGAACCTATGTTGTAGAGCCTGTAGGGTGCAGATGAAGAAGCCGGGCTCGGGGCATCTCCAGACCAGTCAGGGTCCGGTGCAGGGGCCTTCTCTATAATTCGACTCAACCCTTCGACAATATCATCGATATAAGTGAAATCCCTTACCATGTCACCCCGGTTATAGACATCTATGGGCTCGGAAGCAAGAATGGCCTTGGTGAATAGAAATAAAGCCATATCGGGTCGGCCCCATGGCCCGTATACGGTGAAAAACCGAAGACCCGTGGTTGGCAGTCCGTAGAGATGCGAATAAGAATGGGCCATCGATTCGGTGGCAATTTTCGTGGCACCATAAAAGGAGACAGGGTGACTGACGTTGTCATGGACGGAAAATGGGTATTTAGTGTTAAGTCCATAAGCAGAACTGGTCGATGCATATACCAGGTGCTCTACCTGGTTATGCCTGCAACCTTCCAGTATATGAAAGGTGCCTACGATATTGCTCTGTATATAAACTTCCGGATGTTGTATGGAATACCGAACTCCGGCTTGTGCGGCTAAATGGATGACACGCTGAGGAGTTTCTTTTTTGAATAAATTCTCTACGGCTTCCTTGTCCTCAAGGTTGTTCTCGTAAAAAGCGAACTGGGCGTGACCGCGAAGGATTTTCAAACGGTCTTTTTTTAAATTTATATCGTAGTAGTCGTTGACGTTATCCAGGCCAATGACTTCATGCCCATCTTCCAATAATCGCTTTGAGGTATGAAAACCTATAAAACCGGCGGCTCCGGTAACTAAAACTTTCACAGTATTTTGGGGTTGAGATTTTTGAAGAACATTAATGATCCTAAAAGGACTAAAACCTGAGACGCAGAAAATAGAGCAAAAATTATGACAGGATTTTTCTGTTCCCTGAGGTGATCATATTTTTAAAAGCACGAAGAATCAAGCAACAATTGAGATCAGGTTGTTTTAAACCACTGGCATGCCTGATTTAAGCTGTCAATCACCTTGATTTTGTTAATTGGGTATAGTATTCAGAAGAGACAGAATGTCGGATGGTGTGGTTATTCTGGGCACTATCCCGTTTAAGTCGGTGTCTCTTCCCGAAAACTTCTTACCTTCACAACCGGCCAAATTCTACGTGATTAAAAACACCGTTTATATTTTTGCTGGAAGAGCTTCCAACGCAGTCTTCCTTTTTTTGTTGACCCTGGTCGTTTCTCGCCAACTCGGTCCAGCACTTTTTGGAGTGTATTCGCTTCTCATTACCATTGTGATCGCGGCCAATTGTTTTTCCAATTTCGGATTTGATATCTGGATGGTTCGGGAAGTTACCAAAGAACCCTCGCAAGCCAAAAATTACCTTTCGAACATACTGGGATTAAAAATTGTAACCTCTCTGGTGACTATTTTACTCGTTTTCCTGATTTTTCGAGCCACCGACTTGCCGCCGACCACTTTGCACTTATTGTGGATTTTATCTATTTCCCTGTTGTTCAATACTCTTTCCCAATCACTTTGGCATTATGGTAATTGTTTCAAACAGTTTATATTTCATTCCGTTCTCTGGGCATCCTCCAACCTGATCAAGTCTGTGCTGGGTATCTCATTGGTTTTGTTATACCAGGAGCTGGAGCCTTTGATCTGGGGTATAGTTATAGCGGAAGCCATAACGCTGATTTTATCCTTTTATGTTGTTCGTCGCCGGTTTGGAGCGTTTGCGCCGGAGTTCAAATTTTCCATCTGGAAAGATTATCTGGCCCGGTCCGCCCCGATAGCTTTAGGTATGATATTCAGTGTACTTTATTTTAGATTGGATATTGTAATGCTTCAACTGATGACCGGTGAAAAAGTGGTCGGATTTTACAGCGCGGCTTATAAACTATTTGAGGTGTCCGTTGTTTTGCCTCACAGTATCATGTTGGTTTTATTCCCCACACTTGTCGAAAAATACCATTCAGATTCCCTGCAATTTAAAAAGAGCGCAAAAAAGGCATTTGGTGTATTTTGCCTGATTGGAGGAGGCGTTGCTTTAGTTCTGTGGGGGTTTTCCAGTGAGATTATTACCATTGTGTTCGGCGATGAATTTTCCCCGTCAATTGCCGTGCTCAACATTCTTTCCGGGGCGATTTTTTTGTTTTTCCTGAATTTTTTATTGTCCAATCTGCTCATATCCTCTGGCAGGGAAATCATCAATACCTGGAATCTGGTGGGAGCTACAATATTGAATATAATTCTCAACCTGATATTAATCCCTCAATATGGAGCGATAGGAGCGGCCTGGTCCACCTTGTTTTGTGAGGGGGCTCTAATTTTGGTGCTCGGAATTGAAGTCCAAAAAAGTGTCAATGCAAATTCTTGACAGTTTTTATGCCGAAAGCTGGTATCCTTGCTGGGATGTAGACCATTTTTCTGCTTTTACATTTGTTCATTAGGGAGTTGCTGTGCGAGAAAAAATTCTGGAATTAGTTCAAACCAATTCGAGCCTTCCCCCGTTGCCGGAAATTTTGTTTGGGTTGCAAAAAATAATGGAGGATCCCGATTGTGAAGTTGAGGATGTCTACCGTTTAATAAAAACGGATGCGATTTTGTCAGGGCGATTGATTACTCTGGCAAATAGTGCTTTGTTCGGCACAGGCCGGGATGAAACCCGGAACCTGCAGGACGCTGTGGTGCGGTTGGGGATGAAACAGGTGATGGACCTGGTTTATGCCCTTGAACTGCCAAAGACATTCAAAAAAAGTAAAGCTTTCGATCAAATTGAATTCTGGAAACATTCTATGGCGGTGGCTTTTATCACACGGTCACTGGCTAAAAAAGTGCTTTCCGATTTTGACGATTTAGAATCAGCCTTTCTGGCCGGCTTGATGCACGATGTGGGTATTCTGGTTTTGGATAATGTTATCCCCGAGAAATATTTCAACTTTCTTACTTTGAAGGATTTGAGTTCTTCAGATAAATCCTTACAAGTCCTGGAAGAAGAGGAATTTGGAATCGCCCACCCTGAGGTGGGAGCAGAGTTCATGACAAAATGGTGGTCCCTTCCTGCCAAAGTGGCCTCTGCGGCCTTGACTCACCATGACAAGGGTCCGGTTAAAGGTGAACCTTTGACTTTGAACCAGATCGTCAGCACCGCCAACCGCATTGCCGATATGAATGAATTTGCTCATCCTGTTACTACCGCTTATGAAGATTCTCTCGAAGAGGGATATCTGGAGGTTTTGGAAATCAGTCAGGAGGAGTTGGATGTGGTGGTGGATACCACGGTAATCGGGCTGATGGCGGCAGAAACCTTGTTGCGTTCCAGTTGAGAGGGGCTCGGGTTTTTGCCAGATGGATAGAAAAATTTCAGGGTTTCATCAGGATGAGGAAAGCTTTTGGGTGGCAGAGCTGGAATGCGGACACAACCAGCATGTCCGGCATCGTCCACCAATGGTTAGCCGTCACTGGGTGAATCATGACAAGGATAGGCAGGAAAGGCTGGGGACCCTCCTTGACTGCAAAGCCTGCGAAAGTTAGTACCCCTACGGGGCACGAAAGCTAAGGTAAAATATCACATGCACTGGCCCCACGCCTAGTGGCTTGACTGCAAAGCCTGCGACTCTGAGCCTTCGGGGTGTCAGGAAACCAACCCTCCTTGTTCCCATGTTCCCGGATAGGTATTACCGTTCGCCAGGACGTAGATTCCTTGTCCGTGAGGCAAGTCATTTTGGAACTCTCCCTGATAAAAATCCCCGTTCGAGTAGTTATATTTTCCCTGCCCGTGGAGCATGTCTTCCAGGAAATGCCCTTCGTAACTATCGCCGTTGTCATAGACCAGTTTCCCCCGGCCATTAGGCTTCCCATTCTTGAATTCACCGGTATAAACATAACCCTGGGAAGAGGTGAAGATCCCCCTCCCATGCATCTGGTTCTGGAATATTTGGCCTTCATATTTGTCGCCATTGGGCCAAGCCTGAGTGATGAATCCGGGGATGGGCTCGGATTGTTGAGAGCCGGAGTTGTTAGAGGTGCCTGTCGATTTTCTGGAAGCTCTGGGAGCCCTTGGAGCCTGTGAGGCGCGCTCACGCCGCATTCCCTCCCGGCTCGAAGTTTCCCTGTATTTATGTCTTATTTGAGCATTAATTTTTTTGTAGGCAACTGTGATCTTCTGGAACATCTCATGAGCCTTCTTTTGCAGGCGTGGAGATTCCAGTGGAAACCGGTCCGGATGCCAGATCTTGACCTGGGTTTTGTAGGCCCGCTTCACATCTTCAAGCGATGCGCCGGGTTTGAGCTTTAGTATTTTAAAGTGTTGTTCCATGAGCTAAATATCAAGCGGTTAATGAATGAACCATTCCTCGGTTCCCTCATGGCCTTCATGGTGTTTTTTATCGGCCTCCCAGGCTTCCAATACATGATCTATGCTGAACGTCTCCCGGGTGACGGAATTTCGCAAGTCAAAATAGCGGTACCCACGATAATCGGGATAAAAGTCTTCCATGCTCAGAGGCTGGCAGGTCATTCCTTTGGCCTCTGCCTCCTGTTTTAAACTTTCATAGCCGGAAGAACCCAAAGCCTCGACCACTATTCCCGACCCGTCTTTTTGCAAAAACATTAAATGTCTCTGGCTCATAGAAACTCCGATCTTCTGGTGCTTTTTGTCAAAGGAAATGCTTGCCAAAACAGGATGCCATAAAATAATCGGGGGCTCAAGCTTTGCGCTATTGAACCAAGTGGAATGAACTTTTAGCAAACCTCGAAACTCATTGCTGGCGTATTGAACCCCTCTCTTTTATAGTGTACGCTAGCTAGTGTTAGCAAGTAGGTATCTCAATGCTCACCTTACAAAGAATATCAGGGATTTTGCAATGGCTATTACGCGTGTCTGGATTGAGGAAGGTTGCGTTTCATGTGGTACGTCAGAAAAGTTCTGTCCTGGGGTTTTTAAACTTAAATGGGTAGAACATGATAGTGCGGTAGTGAGAGAAGGGGTGGACTATTCACTCTATGAGGAAAAAATTATGGAAGCCGCCAAGAACTGTCCCGTTGGAGTGATCAAATATGAGGAGGTTTGATTCACCTTTCCTACACTCCTCAATTCATTTCGCTACTTGTGTTGATTTGCAGAAAGCTAAAAATCTCTTCCTCTTCTCATTACTGAGAAACCAATGACTCAAGGTCAATACGTTGTCAGAAGAAAACTCAATATTCTAGAGTTGGGTGAAGCACTGGGCAAGATTATAGTCTTTCAGTGCCGAGACGATAAGACTGGAAATGGGAGAGGTCACTTAAAAGTGGTGCAACTTATGGGGGATTACGCTTGATGGGTCATGGGATTTTTCCCTTGTTGCAGTCCATTGATGATGCCCTTCCTGTCATGAATGGTTTTCCAAGAGGAGAGTGCTCCTCATGACTCTTTGCCCCTTGGCCTTGGTTGCTGGCTGTGAAAAATGTTTGCTGTTCAAAACCTGTCCGCTCAAAGCTATTATTGGAAGCCTCAAAAAAGAAAAGAGACCGATCGCTTACGAGAGAACAGTCTATGGAGGCAAGTATTGGAAGGCCAAAAAAAAGAAAAGGGGCCGGCCCTGACCAGCCCTCAAAAACAGATCCAATTGTTAAATTTTTCGCACACATGAGTTATCTGATAAAGGGGTGCGGGGCAAAATAGAAACCCCTAACTGGGAAGGTGTGCAACGTATAGGGGCAGATCGCGGGTTGCTGTAAAAACGATAGCGGCAGACCGATGAGCACCCTTATTTTAATTGCTTTTATACTAACCATCTTTAATGTTGATGGACGCTAATATAGTAGTGCCAGCTATTTTATTTTTCCCTTGAGATATTTGACAAACTTGAAATTATGCAATATTCTTAAGAGGATTAGGCCAAAATAATGCTGGTTTTCTCAGTTAGATCAAATTTTAAAAACATTGCCTTTTTGCCTGGCGATAATTAAAGGTTTTTATCATGGCCTTTTTGCCTGGCGATAATTAAAGGTTTTTATCATGAATATTGGTTTGATATCACCCTACCCAGATATACAGTCCTTTGGACTAAGAACTTTATCCGCGTGCCTTAAACAAGAAGGTCATAACGTAAAAATAGTCTTTCTGTTGAGCCAGTTTTGGGATAAATACGAAGATCAGCCATTAAATGAAACCGTTGATTTGTTAAAAGACTGTGATTTGATTGGGTTATCTGTGATGTCAAATTTCTGGGATAATTCTGTGCAAATCACGGAAAGGCTGAAAAAAGACATTGATGCGCCAATAATATGGGGAGGTACTCACCCAACAATCCGGCCTGAAGAGTGTATAGAGCGTGGGGGGGCAGATATAGTATGTATAGGCGAGGGGGAAGAAACTCTTATTGAGCTAGCAAGTAAAATGGAAAACGGGGATGATTATAGTTCGATTGAGGGAATAGGTTTAAAAGACAATGGAGAAACGGTTATTAATAAAACACGACCGTTAACTGTAGACTTGGATGTTTTCCCGTTTCAGGATTATGATTTTGAGACACACTATGTCCTGGACGGCAACAATATGGACAATTACAAATATGGTAAAGCTAACGATCATCTTTCCAAAATGACGCTGGATTTGTTGAAAAAACACAGCATGGGGGATTATGTTACTATGCCCACTCGCGGCTGTCCTTTTGGGTGTACATTCTGCGTCAACGACACTCTCAATAAAATGTATGCGGGCCAACCCATAATTCGTAAAAGAAGTATGGGTAATTTAATGAAAGAATTAAAAGAGATTAAGAAAAATCTGCCCTATGTGAACAATATTTATTTTGATGATGATTCCTTTATTCTACTTAGCACAGAACAAATCAAGGAGTTTAGTGAGGAATACAAAGAACATATAGACCTGCCTCTTTCTGTTACGGGAATAACCCCCTCAACTCTTCGTAAGGATAAGTTGACCCACCTTGTAGACGCGGGTGTGCAATTTATAAGAATGGGTTTGCAATCAGGAAACGAGGCCATAAAAGAAGATTACAAGAGAAATTATTCAAACAAAAAGGTTGAAAGTTCCGTTGCAATAATAAATGAGTTCAAGGAGGAAATGGGCCCACCGCAATACGATATCATCCTTGATAACCCTTGGGAAACAGATGAAAACCTGGAAGAAACGCTTATGTTTTTAACAAAATTGCCGGCTCCGTATCGCCTTGGTTTTTATTCTCTGACCTTCTACCCGGAAACGGAGTTATATGATAAGGCAAAAAAAGACGGAATAATAAAAGATGGTTTTGTACATGATTTAAACGACGTATATCGCAAAACTTATAATGGTATTCAAAAAACATATTTAAACAGGATATTCTTTTTACTTAGCGCTTCAATGGGCACAATGTCAACGAGAACGATGTCTTTGTTGCTGAACAAAAAAGTAAGAAAACTTAAATTAGGCATGGTGTTGTATGCGATTTTATCTATAAAGTATGCGATGCTCTCAAGGTTGATTTTGGAAGCCCTGAAGGATCTTAAAAAGGGAGAATTTTATAGGTTGAAGAGATGGTTTTTTAGGAAGATACCAATGCTAAGGCCTATGAAAGGAACCCTGTAAAACAAACCTTCCCTACGTTATAGCGTCAAAATCTCCATGCATTTGTGAGGCGCACGGAAAGATTGAACAACTCATGAGCACTTCCTATGCCGATAAATTCCCTCCCTTGTATAGACAGGAATTCAAGGAGCGTACGTCTTACGAAATGGGTTTCGGGGTTCTTGAAGCTTTGTGTCCTTCCATGAAAGTTTGCGCGAGCCATTTGCCCGCTCGGTGCAAAACTCAACTGTGATGGGATTGGCTGTTGATTTGCGCGTTCCAGTTTTTTGCCAAAATTCATAAAATCATTTTGAAACTCTATTTGTATTTTCGGCCCAGACGCATTGCGGGGTCTATGTTCCAGGGAATTTTTGAAAAGCCTATGCCGCCTTTTCCCAACTCATCTTGTTTGACGCAATGAAAGGAGATGTTGTTTTGGAATCACCAGCTATATCTGTAATAATGGGCAACTACAACCACGCCCATTACTTGGATCAATCCATACCCGCCATACTGAATCAATCCTTGCGCCCTAAGGAATTAATCATTGTTGACGATGGCTCGACAGACAACAGCGTCGAAATCATTGAGGGATTTGCCAGGAAGGATCCGGCAATTCGTTTTTATAAAAACGAAAAAAATATGGGGAATGTGCCCACATATATGAGGGCTTTTGCAAAGGTGACAGGTGACTATTTCCATTGCGCTTCGGCAGATGATTTGATTTTGCCAGGGTTGTTTGAAAAAGGCACTGCGATGCTGGCAAAGTATCCGCAGGCAGGGATGTTTTCCGGTGTCAGCAAGCGAATCGACGGAAATGGAAATGAGCAGGTGACCAGCCCTGAGCCGCCCTATATATCGGAAATGCCTTGTTATATTTCCCCGGAAAAAGCATTGGAGCTTGCCCTGGATGGTGTGACCTGGCTGTGCACTCAAAGCGCCATCTGGCGTATGTCTTCTATCAGGGAGGTCGGAGCCTATTCTCCCGCGTTCGGTAATTACATAGATGAAATTTCAGCCGCATTGATCACCCTGAATTGTGGAACTTGTTTTACGTCTGAAATTTTAGGCGTAAGCAGAGTTTTGGAAAACAGTTTTTCCGATAAGTATCGTTTTGATCCAAAATCATTTATTGACCTTATGGAAGATTCGGAGGCAGTTATGCGATCCGAATGCTCCGAAAAACTTCCAGCATCATTTATTGATACTTTTCGCAAGCGATCTCTTTACCAAATGGGGGCCATGGCCCTTAATGACTGGAAATCTTCCGGTGATGAATGTCATGACTATCTTGACAGGGCTCTCGAAAACCCTTCCCTCTTAGACAGGATTGTTTTGTCTGCAAGCAGAGCCCTGATTACAACCCACAAGCGGTTCTTAAAACTATTTTTGTACTTTCGGCTAAGGAGATTAACCGGGATGATGATCTCCAAGGTCGTTGGTCGGTTTAAAAATAAATAGTTCCATGATCTGCGCGGAAGCTGGTTTAGATAGGCTGGCAAGCACGAAATGGGTTAAATATACTTGGGTTTTGAAAAAGAGATTGAGAAATAACTGAATTCGAAATCGTCCGACCAGAAAAATCCTATCCCAAGAAATAATCCCTCGTTATAGCCCCATCTCTTGAATTCATGCGGTTTGCCTAAACCCCGTTTGGTAATTTGAATTTTGTGTTAAAATGAGCCGTTGATTTATAATGTTCGTTTTTCCCCCAAGTCACTCATGAAAGTTTGCCTGATTGAACCCCCTAAATTTGTATCCCTGACAAACTTCGTGTCTACGATCAGTATGCCGCCTATCGGTTTGGCATATATAGCGGCGGCAATACGTGAAGAAGGTCATGATGTCACTGTTGTGGATGGACCTGGTTCCGCGCCCAGAAATTACCACCTATTTAAAGATGAGATTCGGGTAAGAGGTTTGACTCGAGAGCAAATCATTGAGCGTATCCCTTACGATTCTCAGGTCATTGGCTTGGGGTGCATGTTCACTTCCCACTGGGTCTATGTGCGTGAACTGGTTTCTGAAATTCGCAAGTTATTTCCCACGGCATTTTTGTTGATGGGAGGCGAGCACGTTACTGGCTTCCCTGAGTTTTCTCTGGAGCAAGCTCCTTTGGATAGCGTAGTACTGGGAGAAGGGGAGGAAACAATTGTCCAATTACTGGAGCATGTTGAGAAGGGCTTACCGTTGGAGGATGTTCTCGGAATTGCTTATAAAGATGCGGAGGGGGTAGTTCGAGTAAATTCTCGGCGCAACAGAATGAAAGGAATTGATTCCATTGCCCAACCCGCATGGGATTTGTTTGACATTCAAAAATATAATGAAGTCAATCAGCCCCACGGCTCTTCACAGGGGAAGTTCATGCCTATGCTGGCGACGCGTGGTTGCCCGTTCTCTTGCACCTTCTGTACAAGTCCCAATATGTGGACTACAGAATGGATTCCCAGGGATTATAAGCGGGTGGTAGATGAGATGCAGGAGTATCAAAATAGCTATGGTGCCACAGACTTTCAGTTTGAAGACCTTACCGCAATTGTGCGAAAGGACTGGATAGGTAGCTTTTGTGATGAAATCATCAGCCGTGGTATGAAAATTACTTTTCAACTGCCATCGGGAACTCGTAGCGAAGGTATTGACTTTGAAATTGCCACAAAATTAAAGGCGGCGGGGTGCCATGAGTTTTCATTTGCTCCGGAATCTGGTGACCCTCGTATATTGAAGGCGATTAAAAAGAAAGTCGATTTGCCCAAAATGTTCGATTCCGCACGCAGTGCGCTAAAAGCAGGGATCAATGTGGGGTGCTTTTTTATCATTGGATTTCCTGAGGACGATTACCGCAGTGTGCTCAAGACTTATGGGGCAATTATCCAATGTGCAGTGATCGGCTTTACTAATGTAAACCTCAATGCTTATTCTCCTCAGCCCAATACCGAATCTTTCCGAGAGCTTCAAAGGGTGGGGGTAATTACTGAATTTGATGATAAATACTTGATGAGTTTGTTTACTTTTCAGGACTTTGGTGCCAAAAAAACTTCATACAATTCCCGATTCGGAGATTTAGAGCTCTCTCTGATGGTTAATTTTGGTGTGTTTTTATTTTATGTGATTTATTTTCTACGCAAACCAAATAGAATTGTTCAGTTGTTTTTGGATATGGGAAGCGAGTCTGCAAGTAACAAGTCAACCAAAATGGCCAAGTCATTTTTCAAAGATGCTTTCACGATCATGAAAAACAAGTTGATAAAGAACTGATTTCCTATAAGACCTTCACCCGGCTAAAATTATTTCTTTAAATTTCCTTAGTGCTCCAACAATCACATTAGATTATCGATGAGAAATGGTTTGCAATGGACCTGATTGAGTTGCTGAAAAAGCAAGAACGGTTAAGAGAGGATTATTGGGAAAATGTTGATTATTTTCTCTCGATCCGTTTGAAATGGCGAGCTCAAATGGTGCGCCACTTTTTTCATCTGTTTCCAGGGGACAGCATTCTCGAGGTGGGGGCAGGTTCTTGCCGGTGGACACGTGAAATTTCCGAGGCTAATGGAAACCGCAATCCCATTTGTGCGGCTGTGCTGGATAAAGAGATATACGAAAAAAACAATCATAATTCCTTTCCTGAAAATATTGAGCGAATCCATTTAGATAAATTTCCTGGGAAACTCAGTGAGCGCCGCTTTGATTTTATTGTTGGGTATCAATTGTTGACAGATGAAAACGCAGGAGTGTTGTTGTCTGAGTTAAAGAATTTGTTGAAACCAGGAGGGCAAATCCTGTTTTTTGACCCCAACCCATGGAACCCGTATTACAGAATCAGAAGATTCGTTTCCAAAGTGTTTTTCTTTTTCAAGCGGGCTGAAAAAAATGAATCTCTCAACCGGATGGATTTGTTTGCCCTGCTTTCGGAGGCCGGCTATATAAAAATCAAAATTCTTCCGTATGATTTTTTGTTTCCCCCGCTCCCGAAAATACTGCTTTGGCCTATGCAGAATCTCAGTTTGATTCTGGAAAATTTTCCTTATGTGAGAAACTTTGCGGGGTCCCTGTTTATCTGGGCGCAGAAACCAGCTGAAGAAAACTGGAAACGACCCTTGTCCAGTCTGGTTCGACACGATTGTTTCAAGGGTCGGCTTTCGGTGGTGGTTCCCTGTCACAATGAAGAACTGAATATTCCTCCATTGATTGAAAACCTGCAAACCTGTTATGGCGAATATATCAAGGAAATTGTTGTTGTCGATGATAATAGCCGGGATGAAACTGCAAAGGTGGCAGAAGGGTTGGCGCACGAAGATTCGCGAATTAAATTAATTCGCCGAAGTATGCCCAATGGGGTGGGTCGTGCCTTGCGAGATGGCTTTGCGGCGGCACAGGGGGATTTTGTTCTCACTATGGATTGCGACTTCCAACATATTCTTCCTGAGCTCACAGGTTTGTTCGATGCTGTTGCCGAAGGCGCGGATGTGGCGGTAGGTAGCCGGTTTTCCCGGGAAAGCGTGCTTTTAAATTATGCTTTTACAAAAATCCTGGCAAACCGCGGATTCCATATTCTCGCCAACCTTCTTTTGGGAAAACATTTTCGGGATGCCACCAATAATCTTAAGCTGATGCGAAAAGAGGTGCTGAAAAACCTGGTTCTCGAAGCCGACGATTTTGCGGCGAATGCGGAAACTGGATTGCAACCCATTTTGCTTGGGTACAAGGTTAAGGAGGTCCCCATCTCATGGATCAACCGGTCAGTGGATATGGGTTTCTCAAGCTTTAATTTAATGAATACCGGGCCGAATTATTTTGTCGTATTATTCCGACTGGTGTTTAGAAAATGGTTGGGTAGAGATATTGTTCGACATCCTCCGGGGAAATAACTTGTTAAAACTTAATTGAGGGATGAATTGGAAACGGTAATCATTACGGGGTCTTCAGGATTGATCGGCTCAGAGGCGGTTCGGTTTTTTGCTGGGAAAGGCATGCGTGTCATAGGTGTTGACAATGATATGCGACAAGAATTTTTCGGCGAAGAAGCTTCGACAGAATGGAACCGGAAGCGGTTAGAAGAAGAGTTGAAGGATTTCCGCCACTTCTCATTGGATATTCGCTCCGAGAAAGAAATGGAAGGCTTGTTCAGCGAGTATGGAAATGAGATTGATCTGGTTATTCACGCCGCCGCCCAACCTTCTCACGACTGGGCCGCGAAAGATCCTATTAAAGATTTTTCCGTTAACGCCAATGGGACTTTGGTTCTTCTTGAAATGGCGAGACGGTTTTGTCCCAAGGCGGTTTTTATCCATTTATCCACGAATAAGGTTTATGGAGATATCGCAAACTCACTTCCACTGCAAGAACTTGAAACAAGATGGGAGTTGGACCCGAGCCATCGATTCTATGAAAAAGGGATTGATGAATCTATGAGCATAGATGATAGCAATCATAGCTTGTTCGGTGTTTCCAAAGCGGCAGGGGACCTGTTAGTGCAGGAGTACGGCCGGTATTTCGGAATGAAAACAGCGTGTTTTCGAGGCGGTTGCCTGACGGGTTCCGCGCATTCGGGAACCGAGTTGCATGGTTTTCTTTCCTACCTGATGATATGTACCATGAAGAAAAAACCTTACACGGTGTTTGGCTATAAGGGAAAACAGGTCCGCGACAATATCCACAGTTCTGACCTTGTGAATGCCTTGTACCAGTTCTATAAAAAACCGGGAGTAGCAAAAATTTATAATATTGGTGGTGGCCGGCACAGTAACAGCTCTATGCTTGAGGCCATCAAGATGTGTGAAGATATTTCGGGAAATACCCTTTCATGGAACTATGAAGATGGGAACCGTTTCGGGGACCACATGTGGTGGGTCAGTGATGTCAGCCGGTTTAAGGCCGACTACCCTGACTGGGATTACCAATATGATATGGAAGAAATCATGCGGGAAATATATGAAGGCTTGCGTCAGCGCAGTTAATGCGAATTAACAATCAGGGTAGGGCGTTGCGAGCTTTATGGTCGGAGTTCAGGCATTCGAGCAAGGCATCCTGCCAATGCGGCATCTCATGATGGAAGACCTGCTTTAACTTTCTGTTCGAAAGCAGTGAGCTTTCAGGCCGAGCAGTAGGAGTAGGGTATTCGATGGTGGGGATGGGAATCAACTCTGTATTCTCGCCGGACAGTTCAAGGATTTTTTTTGCAAAACCAAACCAACTGGTTTCCCCGCCACACGACATATTAAAAACCCCTGAATGAGAAAATATTTTGGATTTCCCGGTGCTCCGGCAGTGTTCCAGGATTCGTGCTGTGCCCTCGGCAATAGCTCTTGACCAGGTGGGGCTTCCGATCTGGTCATCAACGACTTTTATCTGATTTTTACTTTGAGCCAGTTTTTGCATGGTAAGCAGAAAATTACTGCCTCTCAAACTATACACCCAAGCGGTTCTGAGTATGATATGGGGAATGTTGGCCTGCATCACTGCCTGGTCCCCAGCCAGCTTGGACTTCCCATAAATATTTAAAGGGCAGGGTGCATCCTCTTCTTTATAGGGGGATGTTGCTTTGCCGTCAAAAACATAATCGGTGGAATAGTGAATCATCCCGGCACCAATTTTTTTGGCTTCCTCGGCGATCACTCCCGGCGCGATTCCATTGACGGTCATAGCCAGTTCGGGTTCTGACTCCGCCTTGTCCACTGCGGTGTAAGCGGCGGCATTAATAATGATATTTGGTTTAATTTCCTGAATAACAGAACCCAGTGTTTCCGGTTTGGCAAGATCGATCTGGTCTCTGCCCAGCGCAAAAATGGTTCCCAGGGTAGAGAGTGAGCGGTTCAACTCCCAACCGACTTGACCGTTTTTTCCTGTCAGAAGTATTCGCATGAGTTTTAAGGTAGGAAAAGGGTAGGCATTACACAGACACGCAAGAAATGCGGTTATCCTTTTTGAATCAATCGGAGTAGATATTGCCCATATCCGTTTTTCTTCAATGAGCGAGCTACACTTTCCAAATTTTCTGTTGTGATCCAACCTTTACTGTAGGCAATCTCTTCAGGGCAGCAGACCATCAGCCCCTGACGACGTTGGATGGTTTCTATAAAATTGGCGGCATCCAGCAGAGACTCATGCGAGCCCGTATCCAGCCAGGCAAACCCGCGACTCATTTGTTCAACGGATAGCTGTGATTGCTCAAGGTATACCCGGTTGACATCGGTGATTTCAAGCTCCCCCCGCGCCGAAGGCTTGATGGAAGAGGCGATATCAACGACCTGGTTGTCATAAAAATAAAGTCCGGTAATGGCGTAATTCGATTTAGGTTGCAGGGGTTTTTCTTCAACGCTGGCGACTTTGTTGTCCGGGCCGAACTCGGCCACTCCATAGTTTTGCGGGTCCTTCACCCAATAGCCGAAAACGGTGGCGCCGGTTTCCCGCTTCTGGGCCTTCTCCATAAGGGCGGGCAGTTCGTGACCATAAAAAACATTATCGCCAAGGATCAAACTACAGCCATCGTTGCCGATAAATTCCTTGCCGATGATGAATGCTTGAGCCAGACCATCCGGGTTTGGCTGGACTCCGTAACTGATATTGACACCCCATTGACTGCCATCTTTCAGTAACTCTTTGAACAGAGGCTGGTCCTGCGGGGTGGTGATGATAAAGATATCCCGGATACCCGCCAGCAGGAGGGTGCAAAGCGGATAATAGATCATCGGTTTGTCATAGAGCGGCATCAATTGCTTGCTGACGACCTGAGTCAATGGGTAGAGCCGGGTTCCCGATCCACCGGCTAAAATGATTCCTTTGCTTATCATATTGAATGTTCCTTAATGTTTTTCAAGACCCAGACGTTCCCCCTGATAAGCTCCTGACAATACGCGATCGGTCCAGGTTTTATTGTTCAGATACCAACTGACCGTTTTTCGAAGGCCGGTTTCAAACGATTCCTGAGGTTTCCATCCCAGTTGATTTTGAATTTTACTCGCATCGATTGCATAGCGGCGGTCATGTCCGGGGCGGTCTTCGACAAAACTTATCAGGGATTCATGCGGCCTGTGCAGGGAGCCCGGAACCATTTCATCTAAAATATTGCATAGAGCGTGCACAACTTCCAGATTGCTTTTCTCATTATGCCCGCCAATATTATAAACCTGCCCTACGGTGCCTTTTTCCAGGACTTCGAGAATAGCCCGGCAATGGTCTTCAACATACAGCCAGTCTCTTATCTGCTTCCCGTCTCCGTAAATGGGGAGGGGTTCTCCTTCCAGTGCCTTTTGAATCATCAATGGCAATAGTTTTTCAGGAAATTGGTAAGGACCGTAATTATTGGAACAGTTTGTCGTCAGTACAGGCAGGCCAAAGGTTTTATGATAGGAACGCACCAAGTGGTCGGACGAAGCTTTGGAGGCCGCATACGGTGAGTTCGGAGCGTAAGGGGTTTCTTCGGTGAACAGCCCGGTTTCTCCCAAAGAGCCATAAACCTCATCGGTGGAAACATGCAGGAACCTGAAATTTTCCTGCCGAGTTTTACTCAGTCCTCGCCAGTACCCGCGAGTGGTTTCCAAAAGTTCATAGGTTCCTACCACATTGGTTTGAATGAAATCTCCAGGGGATTCGATGGACCGGTCAACATGGGATTCTGCGGCAAAATGGACCACTGCATCGATATCATGCGCCAGAAATACACTTCTTAGCTTGTCTCTGTTACAGATATCGCCCTGTTCAAAAAAATAATTGGGGTCGTCTTCTACGGATGACAGGGTATCGAGATTTCCCGCATAGGTCAGCTTGTCATAGTTGACAACTTTAGTCTGGCCCGTTTTCATCAGGTTCAGGATAAAATTTCCGCCTATGAAACCAGCGCCACCCGTAACAAAAAATGTTTTCATTTCTGTAAAAACCAGTCGGAAGGTGATAAAACAAGGTTAGCAGGAAAACCAAGGACGACTCCGTTGAGTATAAGCGGTTGGGCCTGTATTTTCAACCTTATACCCCGCTGAACAAGCACTCTGGATTGCTAATGAAATCGTCAATTAAAATTGCGGTGGTTATCGTCAACTGGAATTCGGGCGAATACCTTGGTGAGTGCCTGCGCAGTCTAAAAGGCCAGAGCGCACAGCCGGACCGTGTCCTGATTGTAGACAACGCCAGTACGGATGCCTCTCTCAAGGGTCTGGAGCAAGAATTTGCGGAATGGGATTTTATCAAGCTCGAAACGAATACCGGGTTTTCCGCTGGGAATAACCTGGCGGTTAAGAGAGCGGAGGACTGTGACTGGATCGCGTTTCTGAATCCGGATGCAATGCCTCATCCTGACTGGCTTGCCCGATTAAAAGAAGCACCCGATCAGTTTCCTGATGCGGCCTGGTTTGGCAGTCATATGCAGGGTTATAAGAATGATCGCATGGATGGGACTGGCGATGTCTATCATGTCTGCGGCGCGGCGTGGAGACGCGACCATGGGCTACAGCAGTCAGAAGTCAAGCGCCAGGCCGGGGAAATATTTTCACCCTGTGCGGCGGCGGCTTTCATCCGAAGGGATGTGTTTTTGCAAGAGAAAGGATTTGATGAAAACTTCTTTTGTTACAATGAAGATGTGGACCTGGGTTTCCGTCTGCGTTTAAAAGGCTATCAATGTTTTTATATCCCCTCTGCGGTGGTGGAGCATGTGGGCTCGGCCAGCACCGACCGCTATAGCGATTTCGCGGTTTATCATGGACAGAGAAATCTGGTTTGGTCGTATTTTCGCAATATGCCTGATCCCTGGTTCTGGATTTATTTGCCCCAGCATATTCTGTTTAATTTATCCGCCTTAATCTGGTTTTCCCTGACGGGGAAAGCCGGTGCTATTTTTAAAGCGAAATGGGATGCCTTGAAAGGGCTTCCCCGGGTTTGGAAGCTTCGGCAGGTAACGCAGAATACAAAAGCCGGGAGTAAGGTGGTGGATGCCATGAGCAAAGGGCTATGGGTTCCCTACACTAAGAAAAAAAGGTCACGGTGACGGGGTTTGTTCAAGAAGCCGATTGATTTCTTTTTGCAGGGAAGGGCTTTGGTTATAGCTCAATGCCAGTTCCAAATGTTTGCGTGCCAGAGTGCTATTTCCCTTCAAATCCAGAATCAATTTTCCCAGGTTGTAATGGGCATCGGGAATTTGAGGATAATGATTTATCGCGGCGATAAAAGCGTCCCGGGCTTTTTCGTACTGCTTTTCACCAATAAAAAGGAGGCCAAGGTTGTTATGCGCTTTGGCTGAGGCCAGTCCCCCTTCCTGAATTTCCCGGTATGCTTTTTCGGCCAGCCCTGTTTTCCCGCCTGCCTGATAAATTTTCCCCAGCAGTAAAAGTCCATTGGAAGAGCCAGGAACCCTTTGCAGATATTGACGGATATGTTTTTCTGCGGAAGAAAAAGATTTTAATTGCCAGTTCACACGGGCCAGGTTCAGGTCAAGCTCCGCCGGCATGGGGTAACCCCAGCGATATTTAACATACCTTTCCTGGGCGCGGAGAAATTCCGTTCGGGCCTGCTGAAACTCGCCACGGGACGCATAATAGGTTCCCAGGTTCAGATACCCAAGAGGAAGGGTGGGTTCCAGTTCAATAGCCTTGTGGAACTCTCTTTCAGCCCTTTTGAAGTTCCCATTCTGCGTGTAAATGCTTCCCAGATTGCTGTGGGCGAACGCCCGGTAAAAATCTCCTGCTTCGGAACGAGAAAGTCTTAACAGCGGTGCAAGGGCCTCCTGATATCGTTTGTCCTCCAAGTAAAAATGGCTGAGATTATGAAGGACCTGTAGATCGGCAGGGGATTTTTTATAGGTATCTTCCCAAAGGCGGATGTTGGAACGGTAGTCCGAGTTCCGGGTTATTAATAAAGCACCCAGAATCAAAAATAAAGTCACCAGAATAATCAGGCCCTGTTTTGACGTTTCCCGCTTCATGAAGAACAAATGATAGAAGGTATAAGCCATAAGAAATGTAGGCCCCAAAGAGGGGAGGTACAGGTTTCTTTCGCTCAGCAAATCCGCGCGCGGTAAAAAACTGTTTGTGGGAGACAGGGTGATGAGGAACCACAGAATGGAAAAGACCACCACCGGAGAAATTCGGCGAAAGTTCTTGAGGACCGTAAACACAAGCACCAGCCAAATAGCGACAGATGTAAAACGGGAAAAAGCCAGCCAGTTGCCAGGGAAATCATAATTAAAAGTCAGGTTGATCGGAAACAGGCAAAGCTTGAAGGCATAAGCCAGTATCCTGCCTTGCGCCAAAGCATAGTTGCCGTCCATTTTCCCGAACCAATCAAGGGTTGAATTGCGTATTGCCGGGGATAGGGCAAAAAAAGCGAAAACCAAAATGCAAAGAGGTAGGTAAATAAAAAGCAGTCGGTTTTTGAAAGGATGCCAGTTTTCATTTTTCATGAAACACAGATCGTATAAAAAAACTGCCAGAGGAAAGGTCAGGGCGGTTTCCTTGCTGAGGAGCGCAAGGCTGAATGCCAACAGGGTGAGCAAGTAAAACAAAGGCGTTATCCGGTTTCTTTCGCTTCCCAGAATAAAAAACAGCAGGCCCAGTAAATAAAAGAAGGCTCCTATTCCGCTTGCCCGGCCTGAAATATAGGTGACGGCCTCTGCGTGAAGTGGATTGAGCGCAAACAGGAGGGCGGTGGTGACAGACAGGCCCAGCACTGTTTTACTTCCCCATTGAGTATTTTTGTCGAGGGTTTTGAAAATAATGAGAAGAACGACTGCTGATGTCAGGAAGTGGAAAAGGAGATTGGTCAGGTGATAGCTGAAGGGGCTCAGGCCGCTCAGTGAATGGTTAACGTTGAAGCTGAAATATAAAAGGTGTCGGTACCGAAGGGGCCATATCTGGTAGAACCCGTTGGGATCATTCAAGATCACTTGTTGTAAAAGAGCCTGATCGTCAAAGTTGAAAGGAGAGAACAGGGTGTTTGCGTAGGCAATAAGAATGAGAACTGACAATGCCAGAATAGAAAAAAATAACTGTGTTCTCGTTGAGAAGGGATCAGTCATGATTTTGTTTTTTCTCTATTCGTTGCAGGATGAAGATCAGAATGGCTACATTGACAACAATGAAAACAAAATAAGTGGGGATAAAGTTGGGAATCAGGTGGATCCGGTATACGGGAACCATTGCCGTCAGGTCGAAATAAAACCCGATTGCAAATAATATGGAAATGGTCTTGCCGGGTGAGAGCCCGAGCTTTTCCAGCCGGTGATGAAAATGGTTGGCGTCTCCGGTGAAAGGGTTGATCCCTTTTAAAATTCTCCTGAAGAAAGCGAAGGTGGTATCCATGATGGGGATCAGCAGGGTAATGACCGGAATGAGGTAGTAAATTTCATCAGTATGGCCCTGATTGAGAGGCAGAAGGGTGATGAGTGAAACCAGCAGGCCCAGCGGCAGACTTCCGGTATCTCCCAGAATAATTTTGGCCGGTGGTAAATTGAAAAAGAAGAACCCCAATGTGCTTCCTGCCAGAACCACGGCCAGAAAGGAAGCCTCAATAATATTGCGTTCCAGATAGACAAAAGCCAGTGTCAGGCAGGAGAAAAAAATGATTCCCGGTGCCAGCCCATCCATGCCGTCTATCAGGTTGATGGCGTTGGTGATCCCGACGATCCACAGTATTGTTAAAAGGATCGAGAAAGGACCAAGATCAATCAGGTTGCCAATGCGCTCTATTTGAAATCCGGAAAAATAAAGAATGCAGGCAATGACGATCTGAACAAATAATTTCACTCTTGGCGGGCAGTGAGTGATGTCATCGTAGATGCCCAGTAAAAACATCAGCCCTACCCCCAGGGTCAGCACGGTGAAGAGGTGGACGTTGCGCGCGTCCACCATGCCCAGAAATAAGAGTAGCCAGAGTGTTATCAGAAACGAGAGGATGACCGAAACCCCGCCAAAAGGACTGACGCTGTTCCCCGCTGAAATGGGAAGGCGGTTCAATAGAAATGTGAGGAAGTTAAAACCCCTTATGGTTTTTATCAGGATGAGCGTGAGACCCAAAGACAGGATCAGGGCGACAAAATACCCTGTCAGATAAATTTCTCCTGAAATGGGAAACGTACTAAATTTCATTTAAATATATTGAAAGCAAGTTGGGATAAACATCTCAGCGATATCGCAATATTGACGATCGTTCTTGTTGCGAAATTTTTGCCATGATGTTTTCCATAATAATGGCTCATGCCAAGATGACGTTTTATAATAATGTCCATCGGCACTTTGCTGTTGCTGGTGCTGATATGGTGCGTTATTTTTGCAGAAGGAAAATACATTACTTTGAATCCGTTTTGATGGATGGCCCGGCACAGGTCTACATCTTCATTGAACAGAAAGTAATGTTCGTCAAAGCCTCCGGCCTTTTCAAATGCAGTACGGAGAACCATGAGGCAACATCCCGACAGCCAGTCGACTTCCCGTATCTCATCGTGACCGAAATCTTTCATCAGGTAGCGAACCGTATAGGGGTTGTCTGGAAACCACCGCGAAAGAAGTGAATAGCGGTTGAAGAATCCGGTCATGAAAGTAGGGAATCGTCTGCAGGAATATTGCAGGCTTCCATCCGTATTCAATACTTTTGGCCCCAGGGCACCAATATCCGCATTGGATTTTAAGTGCGCAACCATTTTCTCTATGGCCTGATCGGTTAAAATCGTGTCGGGGTTTAAAAAAAGAAGAATTTCACCCTGAGCGGATTGAACAGCCTGATTATTAGCTCTGGCAAAACCTACGTTGGTGGAGTTCTGAATGTAGCAAATTTGTGGGTAGGATTCTTTAATGGATGCCATGCCTGGGTCGTCCTGGCTATTGTCCACAACGATCACTTCAAAGGAGATTTTTTGCAGTGTTCGGGTAACAGACTCCAGGCAATTTTTCAGGGGAGCGCTGTTATAATAATTGACGATGATGCAGGAAAGGTTCACGGTGTTTGTCGATTTTCATAGGGCAGGAGGATAAAGCTACTTAACTTGAATTATTGCCTAATTTGGGTTGGATTTCAATATAGGAAAACGTACTTGAAAAACCCTGAATAGGCGGGAAGTGCAGGGAAAGGCCATAATGCTCAAGTCCTTTCACAAAATTGCCGATTGGGATATGATAACAGATGATAATTTGAGACTGGCTGGAGAGAGCTGGACTCACTATTAACAACCGGAGAGAAAATAATGGGTAAAAGGGTTTTGGTAACCGGCGGAGCCGGGTTCATAGGGTCGCACACAGTGGACCAGTTGATCCAGCGAGGAGATACCGTCCGGGTTTATGACAACCTCAATGCGCAGGTGCATGGGGAAAATGCCGAAAAACCCGAACATCTGCACCCGGAGGCGGAATTCATCAGGGGAGATGTTCGCGACCGGGACCATTTAAAAAAAGCCATCGAAGATGTGGAGCTTGTCGTTCACGATGCCGCGGAGGTTGGTGTCGGTCAGTCGATGTATTCCATCGACCAGTACATTTCCACAAATGTTCAGGGTACGGGAGTGTTGTGGGACATTCTGGTAAACGAAAAGCACAAGGTCGAAAAAGTCCTCGTTGCCAGTTCCATGAGCCTTTATGGAGAAGGTTACTACCGTTGTCCGGAGCACGGGAAAATTTCACCCAAACCCAGACCGGAAAGCCAGCTTATTGAAGGGCAATGGGAAATGCAATGTCCTGAGTGTGCTGTGCCTGTAGCGCCTGTCCCCACTGATGAGGACAAGGAGCTCGATTGCACATCCGTCTATGCGCAAAGTAAAAAAGATCAGGAAGTGTATTCGCTGATGATCGGAAAGGCCCACAAAATACCTACCGTGGCCTGCCGTTATTTCAATTGTTACGGTCCGCGTCAGTCGCTGAACAACCCCTATACCGGAGCCGCCGCAATTTTCTGCTCGGCGATCAAAAATGATTCCCCCCCCCTGATCTATGAAGACGGCCACCAGCGCCGTGACTTTATCCATGTCAGGGATTTGGTGCGCGGAAAACTTCTTTTGCTGGATCACCCTGATGCGAGTGATGATATTTTCAATATTGGTACCGGAAAGCCTTCCTCGATTCTGGACTTGGCGGGTACCCTCATTGAACTCTACGATAAAAAATTCCGTCCGGATGTGATTTACAAGTTTCGCAATGGCGACATTCGCGACTGTTATGCCGACATTTCAAAAATTGAGGCCCTGGGTTTTGCACCCGAATTGTCGCTCAGGCAGGGGCTCGAAGATCTGATAGCCTGGAGCGGTACCCAACAGGCGGTTTCCCGTGTCGGGGATGCGCATAAAAAACTGGTTGAAAAAGGCCTTGTGCTGGAGTCGCAACCGGTTGCCAGTAAGTAGTCCTCATTTCCTTCTCACCCTCCACGGACAAATGAAGCATGACCGGCCGTGGTCAGGAATGCTCAATGACCCAACGTAACTACCTCATTCTGGGCGGGACTTTGTTTCTTGCCTTTCTCCTGCTCACACCTCTGGGAACTTTCAATAACTGGGTTTCCCCTGATATCCATAAAGGATACTACTCCGTAGCAACCATTGACGGGGGGGATGATACCGGCTATTACGCCTTCCTCCGCTCCATATTTTTTGATGGCGACCTGGATTTTTTTAACGAACTTCGTTATGCCCATTCCGAGAAACTCATGCCAACCGGCTATGTTTTCAACAACTGGCAAATGGGACAGGCACTTTTGTTTCTGCCGTTTTTTATCGTCGGGCATTTGTTGGCACTTCTTTATCAGGGCCTGGGCTACCCCATTTCGGTGGACGGTTATTCTGCCCCTTATTACCTTGCTACCGCTGTGGCTTCGGTCACTTTTTTGTTTGCCGGTTTGATTCTGGTTTTCAAAACTCTGCATTCTTTCATTGATAAGCGTTTCGCTCTGCTGGTCACACTTTCTATCTGGCTGGCCTCGCCACTGCTTTATTTTTCGTTCATTCGCCAGCGTATGGCCCATACCAGCGAGTTTTTCCTGGCCGCTGTTCTGATATTTGCCTGGACCCATTTTCGTCCGCTAGCCGTGGAGGCAATGAAGAAGAGCTTGTTGAGCGAAGGATTGCCAGCCGATAAAAGCCAGGGTCTGTGTCCCATGGTGACTTGCTATGCCTTGTTAGGGGCTTTGCTTGGGTTCCTTTGCATGACGAGGGTGATCAATATCGCATTTTTTGCTTTGTTTGCGGTAGACCTGTTATGGAGTTTCCGTTTGAGCTGGAAATCCAAACCGGCAGTGGTTGCTAGAAAAGCATTTGTGCTGGGTGCGGCAGGATTGGGCGGATTTTTTCTGGTCATGCTTCCGCAAATAATTTGTTGGAACCAGTTGAACGGCATGCCTTTTCCACCACGGCATATGAAATTTGCCGGAGAGGGTTTATCCGGCATCTCTTTATTGCCTCTGCTTGAAAATGCGTGGACCCTGTTTTTTTCCGGTAAATGGGGGTTGGTGTTTTCCATGCCTCTGGCCGTGATGGGACTGATCGGATTATTTCTCAAAAATGAATGGCTGAAGGAAATTCGCCCCGGTTTGCTGGCCTATCTGGCAGGGATTTTTGCCATTGTGATTTTGTACCCGGAAGATTCCGCTTCCTACGGGCACAGGCACCTGATCTCGGCACTGCCTGTTTTTGCATTGGGACTGGGTAATCTTATGTGGCGTATTTCAGAGAGCGCAAAAAAAAGCCAAGGCCAGTTACCTGCGGCGGTTCGCCGCTGGGGCTCGTGGATTGCCATCGCTGGGTGCTTGTCGGCGGTGTTGGCGCAATATTTCATGCTCATTCAATATAAGGTTACTTTGCCTTATAACCATCCGGAATTTACGTTAGAAGCTCTGGGGTCCACAGTGGAACTGATATCCAACCGTCCCGACCTGCTCCTTCGTTCGAGCAACTTTTTTAATATGCTTTCCCATTCGCAATCCTGGGACTACCTCGATGGTTTGTTCCTTTTAGTGTTTCCGTTGTTTCAATTGGCGGCGCTGGTGGGTGTAGTGCTTCTCCTGAAAAGGATAGGCAGTGATTCTCGGTTTTGGAAGATAATTTTTACTCCAAAATTCATGCTGGGAAAGAGTGCGGTTGTCAGTATTTTATTACTGGTCACAGTTGTGATTTCTGCGCCTACGAAAACGCCATCCGAAATCAGTGCCCGGATAAAATATCAGCAGGCCATTAAAAATGGCGAGACGCTTTTAAGGAGCGGTAAAATAGAGGAAGCCAGAGCCGAGTACACCCAAGCCGCAGAAATGGTTCCTGAGGCCTGGAAACCTTATTTTATGTTAGGACAGACCTGGCAGGCCCGGGGCAGGATCGATGAAGCCAATGGTTTTTTTCGCAAGGTTTTGCTTTATAATCCGCATCACAGTTCAACTCTGGCCTTGTTGGGAAATAATTTGAAAAGGCAGGGCGAAACCGAAGATGCGGAAAAAATGTTGCGTTCCGCCATTCGTGCCTGGCCGTCGAACTTTCAGGCTTACGATTCCCTTGCTCAGGTTCTGGCGACTCAGGATAAACGTGAAGAGGCGATACGACTGCTCAATTATGCGGTGCAGATAAATCCCAATTATGGGCCGGGTCATCTTAATCTGGCGATGACGTATCATTCCCTTAACCGGGAGCAAAAAAGCAAGTATCATTTGGACCGGGCTCTGGCATTAGGGTTGGCGGGGCCTGTGGTCGAACAGGTTAAATCCATGATCTTTAAAACGCCCAAATAACTATGATTGACGAGATTGATTATTTTCCCAGAAGAGACCAGCATAATAAAAAGAAAAAGACGGATTCAGGCTGGGGCGACCTTAAAAAGCAAAAATCGGAACAGGACGCCAAAATCCAGGACGAAAAGCAGAAAAGCGGCAAAAAACCTCCCCAAAAGCAGGAAAAATCCCCCGAAAAATAATAGTTTTACCGGTTTGGAGAGAAATCCCTCTCCTGCTATAATACCTCCTTTCCAATTTTAATTTCTACATGATAGGAGCGGGATGACGATGGGTATTCCTTTTAAATTTCCTAAAAACACATGCGGAGAATCTCCGCTCGCAATTCGCAATAACTTTAACTGGCTATCAACCGTTTTTCTCGGCTTAAGAAGTGCTTGCTCATTGCCCCCACGGCTAGTGGTTTGTTTTTTTGTGCTGGGATTCTTTTTATTCCCGGTCTTGGGGTTTGCGAGCGTGGTCGATGAAACGCTTGAGGGAGATGCAAAACGGGCTCTGGGAGAAATCCAGGCGGCCGAGCAGCATTACGACACGGCTCTCAAAATGGATCCGGGAAACTGGCGGGTCATGCGTGCTCTGGCTGAAGTCAGGTTCCAGTTAAAAAAATACGAAGAAACCAAACAATTGGTGGACGGTATTCTGGCCATGGAAGTGATCAAGCGCAATACAGTTCTGGTCACAGTTGAGGGTGACCCCGAACCGTTCGAGGCGGAAATTGTCGATGAAAGAGTCATCACCCCTGATAACGGTAAAAACAATATGAGAAACTATGTGGACGGGGAAGCCAAAAAACCCATCCCGCATTACCGGCTGTTCAACGTGAAGACAGGCAAAATGCTCCTCATCCCGCACAAGAACGCCAAGGTTAAATATCAAGGGGTTCCTACCAGAATCTATGCTTATGTGCAGGAACTGCATGCCAAAGTTGAAAATAAATTAATCAGCATGGCCGGGACCAAGGGTCCGGTAGAGATGATGGCACTCAAAGGCGGTTGCTTTAAAATGGGTAGCGACAAGGGTGCTCTATCCGAACAGCCGGTACATCAGGTCTGCTTGAAACCATTTAAAATGGATAAATACGAAGTGAGCCAAAGTGATTTTCAGGCCACGATGGGGCACAATCCTGCCCAGTTTAAAGGTGCGGACCGGCCCGTTGAAATGGTCACCTGGCATGAAGCGGAAGAGTATTGCAGGAAATCCAATAAACGCCTGCCAACTGAATCCGAATGGGAGTATGCCGTACGTGGCGGAACAAATACGGCCTATTACTGGGGCAACGAATTTGATGCTACCAAATCCAATTTTTGTGACCGTTCCTGTTCCCGCAACCTTCGCGCTAAAAATAGTTCGGATGGGTTCGAATACACGGCTCCGGTCGGTTCGTTTCCGGCTAATCCGTTTGGACTCCATGATATGGTCGGCAATGTCAACGAATGGGTGTCTGACTGGTTCGAGGAAAGGGCTTATGTGAATAGCCCGAAAGACAATCCTCAGGGTCCCGTGCGCGATAGCCGTGATGGTCGGCGTGGTGGTGGCACTCAAAAAGTCTATAGAGGCGGAGCCTGGCAAACCGATGCGGACAGCCAACGCTCTGCATGGCGAAAAGGATTCGAAACCGACTATCGTCTGGACGGCACTGGCTTTCGCTGCGCTCTCTAGCGAGAGGGGCAATGCAGTGCTGGCCCCACGCCTAGTGGTGCCTAGCGGAGCTCTGATTTCAAGATTTTCCCAGTGGCGGTTTTTGGCAGGGACTCCATAAACTGAAACATATCGGGGGTCATGAAGGCGGGAAGCTTCTGTCGGCAAAAACTCTTGAGTTCCTGCTCAGTTGCATCGGTGTCTTGCCGTAAAACAACGCAGACTTTCACTTTTTCTCCTATCCGTTCATCGGCAATACCCACCGCTGCCACTTCCGCAATTGCGGGATGGCCCATCAGCGCGTTTTCAATCGCCAGCGGAGATACGTTTTCCCCGGCACGAATGATGAGGTCTTTCTTCCTGCCGGCGGAAATAAACAGTCGGCCCTTTTCATCCAAATGACCCAAGTCTCCTGTTCTCAGCCAGCCATCGGCAGACAGGGTTTCGGCAGTTTCCTCAGGCTTGTTCCAGTAGCCTTTCATTATCGTTACGCCACGCACTCGAATTTCTCCGACTTCTCCCTGTGCGACCTGCTTTCCGGAATCGTCCACAATATCCAATTCGACATTTGGCAGGACGGGGCCGACGGAGCCCGGCACACTGCCGTCTTTCATCGTATTCACAGCGATCACCGGCGAAGTTTCGGTCAGGCCGTAACCTTCGATGACGGTGACGCCCAATCCTTCTTCAACTTTTTTCAGCAGGGCTTCCGGCAGAGACGCGCCGCCTGAAATGCAATAGCGCAGGGAAGAAACGTCATACCCGCCACGGGCGTAAAGCTCCACCAAAAATGAATAAATAGTCGGCACCAATGGCAGGATTGTGGCCTTATGTTGGGCGATGGACGCCAGGATGGATTTGGGTTGAAACTGTTTGAGCAAAATGAGCGTGGCTCCAGTACGCAATAGCACCAGGGCAATGATGTTGCCAAACGAATGAAACAGGGGCAGGGCGAGGATCACCTTGTCTTCAGGAGTGAAATGTAGATGCTCTAAAAACCCGGTGCCGTTGGCATCAAACTGGCTTTCATCAAGCATGACGCCTTTGGGTTTCGCAGTCGTGCCGGAAGTGTAGAGGATCACATCTGGGAGGCTTTCGCCTCTTTCATGTTTCGTAACAGAACCGCCGGGTGTGCCTGCCGCCAGAAACTCATCCCAGCGCAGGGTTCCTTCGCCTACTTGATCCGGATCAGCCGGGCCAATAAGAATTTTGTTGGTAAAGAATTGGAAGAAGGGAGCGACCTCCGGTTTGACAAAAACGGAATCGACTATCAGAGTATCGATTCCGGCATCCTGAGTGATGTAGACCAGGTCTTCCGGTTTTAAAAGAAAGTTGAAGGGGATAACAGGAACGCCCTTGAGCAAGGCGGCGAAAAAAGCAATGAGATATTCCTTCTGGTTCAGGCACAGTAGGCCGATTTTGCTCTGGCTGTTGAGTTTGAGTCTGGACATTGCGCTGGCGAAACTTTCGATAGAAGAAACAAGTTCTCCATAAGTCAGGCAGGACTCCCCATCAATGACCGCAGGGTGAGACGGGTTCTCTTTCGCGTGCGCTTGCAAATACTGAAAAAAGGACATTTTTTAAAGTTCCTGATTTGAGAAAATAATTTGACGACATTATACCCCTGTGGGGCACGTGTGGTATCCCCAACCATAAACTTCATGCCCGGAACGGGTAAAAGCTGAGGAAGAATAACACGTATCCTACGCCAGGGTGCTCACTAAGCCGAGAAAACTCTTTGCTAGCCAGCAAAAGCTATTGCTTACTGCCCGTGGCGGCTCGCCACCCAGCGGACGAAGAAGCCGTTGGGCAGGTTGAGTCCGGTTGACGTATCGGGAATGAACATTTCTCCTGTCTCGAAGGTCCCTGTTTTGCAGGGTGGGAGATAGGTTCTGAGCATATTTTCGAGGGTCAGGGCGGAAAAACCGGGCGAATGTGTGGTGAAAAGCAGAAATGCCGGTGAATCGCTGAGGATGTTCTGGCAGGCTTCCATGAACTCGGACAGCTTGTTTTCGATATTCCAGACCTCTCCTCCAGGTCCTCTGCCAAAAGAGGGCGGGTCCATGATGATCGCATCGTATTTTTTTCCGCGTCTATGTTCTCTCAGCATATATTTCATGGCGTCATCGACAATCCAGCGCACCGGTTTATCCCCCAGCCCGGAAAGTTCCAGGTTGTTTTTGGCCCAGGTGACTGAGGCCTTGGAGGCATCAATATGGGTGACATGAGCCCCGCCAGAGGCCGCCGCAATGGTGCTGGCACCGGTATAGCCAAAAACATTAAGTACTTGTATTTTTGTGCCGTTAAGCTGTTTAAGCTGATCCATGATCCACAGCCAATTCAGGGCTTGTTCGGGGAAAATCCCGATATGGCCGAATCCTGTGGGTTGAATTTTGAAGACGAGGTGGCGGAACTGAATTTTCCATCCATCCTTAGGGAGCTGGGTGAAAAATTTCCATTCGCCGCCTGTTTCTTTGCCTTTGAAATATTTATATTCTCCTTCGGCCTTTTCCCATTCGTCAGGGGGAAGGGACTTGGGCCAGATGGCCTGAGGCGCAGGGCGGATGAAACGGTGTGGGCCAAGTTGCTCCAGCTTTTGAAATGCTCCGGTATCCAGCAACTTGTAGTCGAACTGGTCGAGCGGATAGTTTTCAGATGGCGAGTGGCTCATGAATGTGATAATTCTATAAGATTATTATTTCAAAGAGATCTCTATTTATTCGGTAACTTGCTCTAAGGCAACTCGCAGCCTTTATAAAATAAAGGCCGCTCATGGCCAAAAGCAATTTTTAGAGATGCTCTCAATTCTTTACTGCTAAAGAATGCCCTATTTGGAGGGGGATTATATCAGAATTTTGTTTCACAGATTAAATCAGTCTGTTCTCCCATTACTATTTTTGACACTGGTCTCCTGCTCTTCTTCCGAAGATGATGTCCAGCCGATAAAAAAGAGAGAATTCGCGCTCCCGGTCCAGATAGGGAAAATCGTTCGCATGAATGTGGCGGACGAAGTGCGCGCGGTAGGAAATGTCCAGGCCGAGAAGAGGGTGGTGGTCAATTCGGAAGTGCGCGGAAAAATTACCCGGATCGCGGTTGAAGAAGGCATGAAGGTGAAGGCCGGGGATTTGCTGGCGCAGATTGATCCCAGGGAATTTGAATTGGTTCATGAAAGATTGCGTGCCGATCTCACATCCATGCAAAAGGAATATCAGAAAGCCCAGGGAGGATTACGCCCGGAAGACAAGCAGAGGCTGGAAGCCAGAATGCATGCCGATGAAAGTGCCTTGAACCTGACTAATATTGAATTGAACCGTACCCAAAACCTGGTGGCGCAAAAGGTCTTGTCGCAATCGGCACTCGACTCTGCCAAAGATAAGGTCCGTCAGGCCGATGAGTCTTTGAAGGCCAGCAAGGCGGAGCTGGCCGCCGGGATGAAAGCCCGCAGTGAAGATATTGAAAAACTCGAGTCGGATATGCAGGCGATCCGTAAACGGGTCGCAGTGGCAAAACTGAACCTTTCAAAGGTAAATGTCAAAGCTCCTTTCGCAGGGGTTATCATCGCCAAGGAGATTGAGCAAGGTGCGTTTGCCGAGGCGGGAACCCCCATCGTACGAATGATTGGTTCCTCCCGTTTGAAAGCGGTTCTGGAAATGCCGCAGAGCCACAGGAATAAATTAAAAAAACTCAAGGGCGCGAGGTTTATGGCTCGGGAACTGGGCTTGAAGTTTGAACAGAATAAAAACCTCCAGAGGCTCATCCGGGTTATTCCCGATGCGAACATTTTCTCCGGCAATATCAAGGTGCAAATCGATTTGCCCGATCCCAACTCTTCTTTGTTCCCCGGACTGACATTGGAAAGCACGTTGAATTTTGGGATGCGTAAAAATGTGTTGCATGTCCCGGCGGTATCCCTGGTCATTTCCGAGAAGGGGACGGTTGTCTATGTTGTCAAAGATGGCAAAGCCCATCGTGTTCCGGTCAAGGCTTTTAAGGAGCGGGATGATTTTGTCGAGATCGAAGATTTAACTCACCAGTTAAAGCCGGAAACGGATCTCATTCTGCGAGGCTCCGGTGCGGTATTCCCAGGGGTGAAAGTATTTATCACGAACCTGGAACCGAAATCGAAAGACGGTAAGCCAGCTCCTGCAAAAACTTCGGGGACCTGATGAAACTTATCGACCAGTCTATTCGTAACTATCATACCGTTACGGTCATCATCGTTATGGCTCTGGTGGTAGGGGTCTTGTGTTTCCAGTCCCTGCCCCGGCAGTTGGCTCCTACCGTCGACAAGCCTCAAATTGAAGTCAAAACCGAGTATCGGGGCCTTTCGCCTGATGAGGTGGAACGCAATATCACGCGTCGTCTGGAAGACCAGCTCGAATCCGTGGAAGGTATGAAAAAAATGACTTCCACCAGTCAGCATGGATTGAGTACCGTCAACCTGGAGTTTGAATGGGGAATCGATAAAAACCTGGCGGTGCTCGATGTCAACAACAAGCTCCAGCAGGTAAAAGACCTGCCTATCAATTCTGACAAGCCGACCTTAAGATCCATTTCGAGCGACAACTCCAGTCCTATCATGTGGATTGTGTTCGACAAGCCCAATGAAAAGATGCCCAGCCTCGATCAGAATTATATGTACAAGATCGGTGAGGATATCATTGTCCCTTCCCTCAGGCGTGTAAAGGGCATTGCCGATGTCTGGCATTTCGGTGGTGAAGAGCGGGAAATGCGCGTTGAGTTTGATCCCTACAGCATGGCCCGTTTGCATGTGACCTACAAGGAAGTGATAGATAGGCTATCGGAAGAAAACCAGAATACCCGTGCCGGGTTTCACGATGAAGACAACCGCTCTTATACCGTCCGCGCTTTGGGCGAGTTTCTCAATCCGAAAGATATCCTCGATACGGTTATCAAGCGCGATGGTGAAAAAACCATCAAGGTGAAAGATTTTGCCACGGTGGTGGATGGCTATCAACGGACTGCTTCTCTGGTTCGCATCAGCGGCGAGTTGTCCAATGCTTTCGGAGTGATTCGCAAAGCCGGAGCGAATGTGGTGGAAACCTGCAACCTGACCGCCAAAAGAGTGGAAGAACTCAATCAAGAATTGTTGAACCGGGGAATTCCGATCAATTTGAAAATCGTTTATCAGGATGTCGACTATATCAACGAGGCCATGCGGCTGGTGAAATCGAACCTAGCTCTTGGAGCCATTCTGGCAGTGGCGGTCCTGCTACTGTTCCTGGGGTCCGGGCGATCGTTGTTGATTGTGGCGATCAGTATTCCTGTGAGCCTGGTTTCCGTATTCATCGTTCTCAAAATTTTTGGACGAAGCATAAATATCATTTCTCTTGCGGGCATGGCTTTTGCCGTCGGTATGGTGGTTGATAACTCAATTGTGGTGCTGGAAAACATTTACCGTCACCTCACAATGAGAAAGGGTGTTTTCAAAGCCGCTTACGATGGCGCCTCGGAGGTATGGGGGGCGGTGCTTGCTTCAACACTGACGACTCTGGCTGTTTTTATTCCCATAGTCTTTATTCAGGAAGAGGCGGGGCAGATGTTCCGTGATATCGCTATTACTATTAGTGCCAGCATTGCCTTGTCTTTACTGGTGTCCATCACTGTTATTCCGACCTTAACGACGCTGTTGATCCGTCTTAAGCCGGGAGAAGAATACCAGCCGGGATTTTTTCATCGCACCCTGTTCAAGCCAGTCGTCCTGATAGGTAAGAAGATGGGCGATCTCTATTCGGGTCTCATGGAATGGATACTGCGTAATTCGCCCACTAGCATTTTTTTCAGGGTTCTTGTCATTGTTTGTGTGGGGGGGATGTTGTGGTATAGCGGCAAGACTCTGCCGGAAAAGGATTACCTGCCCTACGGCAATAAAAATATGGTGTTCATGCTCATTGAGCCGGTGGCGGGAACGCCTGCGGAAACAAATATGCGCTACATGGCTGACTACGAAAAAAAGATTGTGGCAATGGAAGATGTCAATCGCAACTTCCTGGTTTTTTCGTCGCGCTTCAATGGAGGTGGTGCCATCATCGAAAAAGAACTGGCGGCAGGCCAGCGAGGCGAAGTGAAGATGGCGGTCAAATCCGGGCAAATGGGCCGAGAGATTTTTGCCATTCCCGGATACCGTTTTGCCTTTGCCATGCAGAGACCCATTTTTCGTTCAGCCAATAAAACTTTCGAAGTCGAAATTACCGGGCCGGATATGTTGAAACTGAAAAGCAACGCTCTGGATTTGATCGGAAAAATTTCCGGGATAAAAGGGGTGCACTCGGTTCGGCCGGAATTTAAATTTGGTAACCCGGAGCTCAGGTTCCATCCCCGGCGTGAAGACGCGGCCCGGCTGAACATGGGCATGAATGAGATCGGAGATATTATCGAGTCACTCAATGCCGGTAAATATCTGGGTGAGTTCAACGATCAGGGTGAACCCATCGACTTTGTTCTGGTGCAGAAAAAAGATACCCATAAACTCGGGCTGGAAGACTATCGTGCTTTGCCGGTATGGACCGATGAAGGCATGATGACTCACCTCGGGCATCTGGTCGATATAAAAGTGGATGCCGGTCCCGCGCGCATTGATCATATTGGAACGGAGAGGGCGATCAAACTCCGCGTTCAGGTGAGAAAAGATGTTGCCATGCAGTTGGTCATTGATCGGGTTGACGAGGAAGCATTGATTGACGCAAGAAAAAACCTCGGTGAAGAATACGGGCTGCGTATTGGCGGTTCCGCCGATGAACTGGCCTCTACCGAAAAATCATTGATGAACAGCTTCGCCTATGCGTTGGGTTTCATCTATCTACTGCTCGTGGCCCTGTTTTCCTCTTTTCTCAGGCCGTTCATCGTTATGCTGACAGTGGCGTTGGCGGTTTCCGGTTCTTTTCTGGGAATCACCTGGAACAACTGGTTCCAACGCGGGAACATTCTCTCGATCCTCGAAGAATGGAACGTGCCGAATGCCCAGGCCATGGCCGCTGACTGGAACTGGATCACCTTCGATATTCTTACCCAATTGGGAATTGTTATTCTCGCCGGCATTGTTGTTAACAATGCCATCCTCATCGTGCATCAAATGCTCAACAATATTAAAGCGGGTATGGAGGAGCGTGAGGCCCTTTTGTTGTCTTGCCAGACACGCTTAAGGCCCATCATGATGACCGTTATCTCCAGCGTGTTCGGGATGATTCCTCTGGCTTTCGGCGAAGGGGCAGGCACCGAACTGTACCGGGGCATGGGCACTGCCTTGATCGGCGGACTGAGTATCTCTACTTTGTTCACGCTGTTTCTGGTTCCTGTGCTGATATCCCTGCTGAACGACATGGGATTCCACACCAAAAAAGAAGACCTGGTGAAAGCATCATTACAGGCGTAAAAACAAATCCCTTCTGTCAAAGGGGGCTAGGGGGTCGGCCAGCAAGAGGGTGGAGAGGATTCAATACTGATTTCTTCTTTGCTGGTCGGATGCTTGAAAATCAGCCGATGCGCGCAAAGAGCAATTTGTCCTTCCGGTAAGGTTGAGTGGGCACCATACTTTTTATCTCCAACGATGGGGTGCCCGATGAAGGCGAGTTGCGCGCGGATCTGGTGGAACCTTCCGGTATGCAGGTGAATGTCAAGCAGGCTGGTACTTTCTAAAGTTTCGATGACCTCATAATCCAATACCGCCTCCTTGGCGTTGGGAGTTGCGCGGGGAAACACGGTGGCCTTGAGGGATTTCTCTTTTCTCAGGTAGTGCGTCAGGCTGGCTTGTTGGGGTTGAGGAGTCCCTTCGACCAGGGCCCGGTAAATTTTCTTTGTGGTTTTTTCTCGAAATTGCTCAGAGAGCCGCGAAGCCCCTTTGGAAGTGCGCGCGAATACCACGATGCCCGACACCGGGCGGTCGAGTCGGTGCACCAATCCCAAAAACACCTTGCCCGGTTTTTTATATTCCGTTTTGATCCAGTCCTTCACCTGATCCATCAGGGAAACGGTGCCGGAATCGTCAGGCTGGGTGAGTACTCCCGCCGGTTTGCGCACCGCTATCAAATGGTTGTCGAGATACAGGATGTCGAGAGAAGGATCAGGAGGGTTGCTCAATCTTCAGTCCTTTTGCTTCGATAATTTTGAGTTCGTGGGGAGTGACGATACCTCCGGAGACCACGTATTTGATGCCCTCCTCAATAGTCATGGAAACTTCAGTGAGCTCCTCAGGCGGGGAGAAGATCAGGAATCCGGATGTTGGGTTGGGCATGGTTGGCACGAACACGTTGAGCATATTTTCCTGAGTGAGTTCCTGGACCTCTCCGCGGGACTCGCCGGTCACAAACCCGATTGCCAAAAGGCCTCGGCGCGGGAACTCAAGCAGAACGACTTTGCGAAAGGCTGACGTGTCTGCTTCGGCGATAGATGAAACCACCTGTTTGGAGCCCTTATAAATCCGGCGCACGAACGGGATTTTTTCAATCAGGAATTCACCGAGTTGGAATAGTTTTTTTCCGAAAAAGTTGGTGGTAAACCAACCCACGGTGAGTACGATTAGCAGGGTCACCATCAGTCCGAGAAAAGGGATGCGGTAACCTTCGGGAATGGGCGCGCCAAGCTGAATCAGCACTCGGGTGAACACCGGCGACAGGGCATCGAAGTTTTTGAGCAGAAACTGCAAAATGAACCACGTCAATGCGATCGGCAGGGTGATCAGTAACCCGGTGATGAAAACATTTCGAATTCGGCGTTGGAATTTTTTAAGCACGGTTCCCTGTAGGAAAATTGAAAAGGTTCATTATACTATATAAAGAAAGTGGCAGAAGGCAATAGAGGTTCTAAAGTGCTGGTTTTACGCTTGACAGTAGCGGGATAATCGTTAATATCAAACGGTTAGTTCTCTCGGCAGGATAAAAACGAATTAAATGGGGCTGTGGCGCAGCTGGGAGCGCACTTGAATGGCATTCAAGGGGTCAGGGGTTCGATCCCCCTCAGCTCCACCATATAAAAGAAGGGGTTAACTCGAAAGGGTTGACCCCTTTTTTTATGGAGATGAATCGTTTTTTTGAAATAAACCTCTAATATAAGCAGATAGGCTTATTGGGGCAGGTCGTATTTTCTGGGTTTTGGATTCGGAATTATGTTTGGGACAGTAATGGGGGCTGGTCAGATGAATTTTAGTGTTCTTATGGGAAGTATTGACTAATATTCACCAACGCTAGTAAATAATTGCGTCATTATTACGCTCGATATATGAGGCAATTAACTCAATTGCTCAAGTCAATTCTAAAAAAATATTAGGTGTGAAATGAAAAAGTTGACTTTGGAGGCATTGTTAAAATCTGTAAATGAAGACTCAAGTGTGAATAGCTTGGTACAATCTTCGCCTGTGTGCCACAAAATTTTTGATCCGGATTTTAAATTGAAGTTTATGAGTAAGAGTGGTGTAACTGCTCTTAAGATTGAAGATATTGAGGATTTTTATGGAAAATTTTTTCCTACTGATTCTGCCCCAAAAGCCACCCGTGACATCGTTGATAAATATATGCATCTCGCCAGTAGGGGAGAAACGAATACAATTGAATATTCTTTTGAAGTGGATAGGAAAGTTCTTTGGTACAGAACTACAATTAGTCCATTTTTTGATGCGGGTGATAACCTCATATATATCACAGCAGATTCTATGGATATCACCGAGCGCAAAAGAGACGAAAATGATCTGATAAAAGCCAGGGAAGAAGCTGTAAAAGCCAACCATGCTAAGTCAGAATTTCTTTCACGAATGAGCCATGAGTTGAGGACACCCATGAATGCCATTTTGGGGTTTACTCAATTGATGGAAATGAATGCTCAAAGTAAATTGAGCGACACTGAGAAGAAAAACCTCGGAATGATATCTTCAGCAGGAAAACATCTGTTAGAACTCATCAATGAAGTACTGGACCTTTCCAGGGTTGAATCTGGAAATATAGAACTATCCATTAAAGCGACCGATATGGTTCCCATTGTGGATAACGTTATTTTTATTTCCCAGTCACTGGCTGATGAGAAAGGCATATCTCTTGAGTGTCATGAATTCCCGTTGGGCAAGTGTTTAATTGATGTGGATCCTCTACGGTTCAAACAGGTTGTTTTAAACCTGATCTCGAATGCCATTAAATACAATGAGCCCAACGGTTCTGTTGTCGTTTCTTATGAGAGCCAGAATAGTGGCGTGATGCGCTTAGGGGTAAGGGATACCGGTCATGGAATTCCCGGTGACAAAAAAGATAAACTTTTCAAACCCTTTGAACGTTTTGATGTGGACGCTGAACATATTGAAGGAACCGGTATTGGGCTTACAATATCCAAGCAACTTATCGAGCTGATGAATGGAACAATCGGTTTTGAAAGTGTGCCCGGAGAAGGCAGCTTTTTTTATATTGATGTCCCTGTTTCCGTTAAAGCTCCATTGTCAATCCAGGTTGAAGAGGAAACAGGTTCCATTCAATCGTCCTTGACCAGCAATAAAAAGAAGATTCTTTATATAGAAGATATTCCAGGAAACGTGGAACTGGTAAGACAGATTCTCAATCATCGAGAAGAGATAAGATTGCTATCCGCTTCTACTGCTCTGGCTGGGATTGAATTAGCGCAATCTGAAACCCCTGATTTGATTTTAATGGATATTCAAATGCCGGATATGGATGGTCTGACCGCTTTTAAAAGACTACAAGCTAAGGATGAGACCAATAGCATCCCTGTGATCGCCCTGACAGCAGATGCTTTAGGTGCAGATATAGAAAAGGCATTGGATATGGGATTCAGAAATTACATCACCAAACCCCTTGATGTTCCGAGTTTCTTGAATGCAATTGATGAGGTTTTTGCATAAGAACCCTAAAATAGCATTCAAGGGGGCAGGGGTTAGATCCCCCTCTCCCTTCCAGGGAGAGGTTGGGTGAGGGTCTTCCCTTAAATTTCGGATAAAATAATATGGGGCTTAGTCGTTTTGACTAGGCCCTTTTTATTTGGTTTGTATGGGTGTTGTATCGTAGAGATGGGTGATAGGTTGAATTCCAGATCTAGGCCTGTCAATCGTCAAAAAAATAAATAATGGCAGAGAGAACGGGTACTGCTAATCGTACGTGGGAGGCTAAAGACCGAAAATAGCAGGCACCTACCTTTCTCTTGCAAAGATAAAATTAGGATATATCTGCTACCCATGATATCCTTAAAGGCTAAGCAAAGGTTGTTCAGTTGTAGTGTGAGTTGATTCTTTCTAGTTTCTCGCCTCGAGTAAATCTATAAAAACACTTTGGTCTGGCAGATCAAAGGTGGTTTGTTTTTTTCTCCAAGTGGTTCCTAAAAGTTCTTGCAGCAATCCAACCCAATTTAAAATCAGGGAAAACGTCAGACAGATTTTCTGAAAGTACGTTCCCCAAAAAAACAACCGAATGTCATCAGGCAGAACTTTAATTCTGCATGATCTTTTTTGGTTTCGTGTGATGTGAAAGGGGACGGCCACTTGGCCGAGCTCCTATTCTTTGTCCCAGCAAAAAATATTTCACAGCTGATTCAAGGCAAAGCATCAGTTAACACAACTTAAAACAGGGCGAAGGATTAAAAAATACTTCGCTTTTTCAATAAAACTTTTACGCACAAATTTCACAGAACTTATTTTATGCTCTCTTTGTCACTCTCATATATGAAACGTAACTGGCTTGGCAATATACGCAATGATATTCTTGCGGGTATGGTTGTCGCGCTGGCTCTCATTCCTGAAGCGATTGCCTTTTCTATCATTGCCGGCGTTGATCCTAAGGTTGGTTTGTATGCTTCATTCTGCATTGCTATCGTTATTGCTTTTATCGGTGGCAGATCCGGTATGATTTCTGCCGCGACAGGTGCTATGGCGCTTGTCATGGTATTGCTGGTGAAAGAGCATGGACTTGAATATCTCCTTGCGGCAACTATTCTGACAGGGGTTTTGCAAATCATTGCGGGTTTTTTCAGGTTAGGCTCTCTAATGCGATTTGTGTCACGTTCTGTCGTGACAGGGTTTGTAAATGCCCTGGCCATTCTAATATTTATGGCACAATTGCCCGAATTCAAAGGTGCAGGAATCCAGATGTACGGCATGGTCGCCCTCGGGCTGGCAATTATTTACATCTTTCCGCGTTTCACAAAGGCTGTTCCATCACCGCTGATCAGCATCATAACTATTACGGCAATCAGCATTTATTTTGGAATGGATTTGCGCACGGTAGGCGATATGGGAGAGCTTCCCTCTACGTTGCCGATTTTCCTGTTGCCCGACATACCACTCAATCTGGATACATTGCGGATTATTTTTCCATACTCCCTGACACTCATGGCCGTCGGCCTGTTGGAGTCACTGATGACCGCAACTATTGTCGACGACCTGACAGACACCTCCAGCAATAAAAACCGTGAATGCATGGGGCAAGGTGTTGCCAATATTGTGTCCGGTTTTTTTGGAGGCATGGCAGGTTGCGCAATGATCGGGCAATCGGTTATCAATATTAAGTCGGGGGGTCGTGGCCGCCTGTCGACACTTTTTGCGGGACTGTTTCTCCTCTTCTTACTTTTGGTTCTTGGGGATTGGGTGCGCCAGATCCCTATGGCTGCCCTCGTTGCAGTCATGATAATGGTTTCGATTGGAACATTCAGTTGGTCATCTTTTGGCAATCTGAGAACACATCCAAAAACCTCCAGCCTTGTCATGATAACCACCGTAATAGTTGTCGTTATTACACATGATTTGGCAATGGGTGTCTTTGTTGGGGTCTTGACGAGTGCTCTTTTCTTCGCCCGTAGAGTATCGCGACTGCTAAAAATCGAATCTCATTTATCTGAGAATGCAGAAGAGCGCACCTACAAGGTTTATGGGCAGGTATTTTTTGCATCCGCAGGCATATTTTCTGACTCCTTTGATTTTAAGGAGGTCGTCCAAAATATTACCATTGATGTCAGCGGAGCCCATTTTTGGGATTTGTCCGCTGTCGGTGCATTGGATAAAGTTGTTATGAAATTTCGCCGCGAAGGAACGATCGTTCATCTGCTTGGAATGAATAAAGCAAGCGCTACGATTGTTGATCGCCTGGCTGTGTATGACAAACCCAATGCGCTTGAGCTGATGCCAAAACATTAAGGGAGAGAAAGAATGGCCAAGCTATTAGTATGTATCGATGGATCGGCTTATGCAGACAATCTCTGCACCAATGCCGCCTGGGTTGCTAAACAAATAAATGCCAGCATTGACCTTCTTCATGTTTTACGCCGTCCTTCAGACTATCAGGCACCGACAGATCATACCGGATTAATGGGCTTTGAGGCACGCAGTAATCTTCTGGAAGAATTAACAAAGGTTGATGAAGAGCGGGGTCGTTTAGATCAAGAGAAGGGAAAAATTATTCTTGAACATGGGGCCAAAATTCTGCAAAAAGCAGGCATCGAAACAATCAACCTCGTTCACCGACGCGGTAGCCTGGTTGAAACCATTCAAGAATTTGAAGATTCTGTTGAAATGATCTTCATGGGAAAACGGGGAGAACATGCCAACATAAACTCTGTTTTTCTGGGCTCAAACCTGGAAAAAGTTGCACGCGCTCTCCACAAACCACTTTTTATTGTGTCGTCCATCATACGTCCGATCAAACGGTTCTTGATTGCCTATGATGGTAAGGACAGTGTTCGCAAAGCCATTAACTTCATCACCGATCAACCCTTGCTGGACAAGGGATTAGAGTGTCACTTGCTGGTGGTTGAACGTGCCAAAGGTGATATCGAAACGTCAGAGGCCGTGCAAAAACTAGAGAAAGTCGGATTTAAAACCACCCTCCGGGTAGAACAAAATTCTCATGCCGATCAAGTGATAGCTTCTTACGTTGTGGAGAATGAAATCGACCTTCTGATTACAGGTGCGTATAGCCATTCTCGTATGCACAGCCTATTACTCGGAAGTACAACCGCATCACTGATCAAGGCTTGCAAGGTACCACTGTTATTATTCAGATAGAAGGTTGCCACTTGCTTTTATCCAACCTCATCGATCCCCCTCAGTTCCACCACATAAGAGAAGGGATTAACTCGAAAGGGTTGACCCCTTTTTTGTTTTATGTGAAAAACTTATGATCGTATCGCCTGGTTTTGTGCGGATATGGTCTTCAAAGAAATCCAGCTCTCCATTACTCTGAACTCGTATGAATGGTGTTATTTTTCCTTCATTACTGGATTTAAGTTTTTCCATATCGAATTCCTCGGTCAGCCGGGTCCTTTGAAATCTCCATTCTTCTACATATAAAACGATCAGTTCCTTGTATACCAGATTGCCGCCAAACAAAACTTTTCCCCTGAATGAACTGCTCAACTGTCTTCTTTCAACTTTTCTTTCAGTTGTTGCGATTTGAAATACCTTGTCTCTTCCAAAATGCTGAAGGTAGACACTGCACACAAGGGAGTTGTAGGCATGGTTGCCTGTGTTTGCCAGGAGATACCCCATGTCGGAAAGCTCCAGGGCCTGATGCACACTTTCAGACAGGACTTCTCCATAGTGAATGGGAACCCCCAGAAGGCGAGCCTGCTTTAAATGGTTCCAGGAATCACTCGCCAGCAAAACCGGTAGGCCGGCTTTTTGTAATGTTAAAGCCAGATCCACACTCCATTTATGGGCGCCTACAATTAAAACTCCATTATTGGACTTGCCGGCAAGTTCCAGACGGCGAGCCAACCACCCGATGCTGAATCCATGCAGTATCACCGTTGAAAAAACCACAGCAAATACTAAAGGAAGGAGTAACTCGGCGTTTTCAAAAGAATGTTCCTGCAATTTGAGACCCAGCAAACCAGCAATGGAAGTGGCAACGATTCCGCGAGGCGCGATCCAACCAATAAATAATCTTTCCTGCCAGCTCAACCCTGCTCCGAAAGTGGAAAGCCAAACCGATGCAGGCCGCACTAGAAACAAAAAGCCGAATAAAAATCCAAAAACACGCCAGTTTAAACTTGCCAGGTTTTCCGGAGTTATATCTGCCGTTAATAATATAAAAACGACAGGAACCATAATGACGGTAATAGTTTCTTTGAACTTTCTGAGGTCATGGATGATCAGCAGTCCAATATTGCCCATGGTTATTCCCATAACCGTGACTGTTAGCAGGCCGAGTTCTTCCTGGAAAATATTAGTCAGCGCATAAAGAGATAAAACGGTTGCAAATACCAATGGCAATTTTAAAAATTCGGGAGCGTGGCCTTTCTCAAAAATAAATTTCAAAAGATGACCCCCGGCAATTCCAATTAAAATGGAAGAGGCCACCGCTCCCAAAAGGTAAAAAATGGTGGTTTTATTCAGAGAAATAGTTTCTCCGGCTACCGTGAATTGAAAAACAAGAACCGCCAATAGAATGCCTATCGGATCGTTGATGATACCTTCCCATTTCAAAAGAGAAGAGGTGCGTGCCTTCAATTTTGTTTGCCGGATCAAGGGTAAGATAACGGTTGGGCCGGTAACCACAAGGATGGCGGATAGCAATAAGGACAGGGAGTAAGAGAGACCCGCTATCCAATGGCAAATCAGAAAACCAAAAAACCAGGAAAGTGGAAGACCAAAACAAATGAGTTGCTTGACAGCCCTTCCGGTATGTTGCAGTTCGTGGAACTTAAGATTCAATCCCCCCTCGAATAAAATAATAGCCAGGGCGAGCTTGATAATAGATTCTACGAGGACTCCAAAATCCTGATTTGGGTTGACCAAATGAAATACAGGGCCAATGAGAAGACCGACTACAGAAAATAGTACAATAGAAGGAATTTTCAGGCGCCATGCCAGCCAATGGCAAAGGATCCCTGAAATTACGATCAGGACGAGCTTATGTAAGACGATATATTCCATTAAGCGCCAAACCTTATGAATGCAGAGTAATAATGATTCTATTGCAATCTCATGCTATACATAAAACTATAGGGCTAAAACCATATAAGTATTGTAAACCATGCCGCTTTTGATATGAAAGGACTTAGTCGATTTGACTGAATTCAGAAAACATTTTTTATGACCTTATCTCCCAGAACATTTTCATCCATCGCGCTGGCAAAAGAAATAGAATCTCCAGAAAATCCCGGAGCATTGGAAAAACGCGTTGCACTGGTGCCTGCAGATGTTGGCAGGCTTACTCACGCTGGCATTAAAGTTTATGTCGAATACGGGGCCGGGGAGGGTGTCGGATTCAGTGATCGTGAGTACGAACAAAACAACGCTACTATGCAAACGGCGGAACAACTTTATCGGGATAAAGAGATCATTATTAAGTTTAAAGGCCCATCACTCTCTTCAATTGAAGAGATGCGTGAGGGGTGCACCTTATTCTGTATGGCGCATTTCCACTCTTTTCAAGATCGGGCGAAATTGCTTCAGGACCGACGTGTCAATGTGATTGCAATGGAAGAAATATGTGAATCCCCAAAGGTTAATCCGGATCAGGAAATTCTAGGTCGCCTTGCCATGGCCGAGTCCTTAAAACCATTTTTTGCAGAAAATACCATTGGGAGCTTGCAGGTCAGGATCATTGGATGGAGTAAACGGCTACGCAGTGCAATCCGCCGTTGCGGCAATCGTAATCCATTTTCAGAGCAGGTTATTCAGCCAACATTGTCTTTTGAAGAGCTGAATGCGGTTGGGCCGGATGCCTTATATTTTTATGACAGTCATGACTTTGAGGATCGACAAGGTATTCTGGCTAAACTGAAAAACAAGGGCACGCATATTTTTGATCTTTATGAATTTGAACAGCAGTATGGCGAAAAAGCCATTGCCGCTTATCGTGCCAGCCACCCACCCGCAGAATTTGGCTTGCGCCGTATCCAGTGTCTGCATGAAACCGGCCAGGCCGGTGCGCGGTACGGCGTTAAATTACTGCAAGAAAATAAACCCACACTGGACATTGTGAACGCAAAGGCGATTGTTCTGGGTTATGGCAATGTGGCTCAAGGAGCGTTGCATGAACTATACAGTCAGGGGATCAAAGCTGTCCATGTGCTCGGCCGCTCACATACCTCCAAGGGACGCATTGATTTTTGGTTGAAGGATGTGGACCTGGTGGTAAACGGTGCGGAACAACCCCCGGAATTACGCGGCGTGAACTTTTTAGTTAGCAACCAACACTTAAAAGAGCTTATTCCAGATCAGTCCGTGGTTATCGATTTGGTCGGTGGCAGTGCAAGCAATCGAAGTCCTGTGGAAGCCGTTATCAGTTGTAGTTTTCTGACAGAGCCCTGTTTTGTGCAGGATGGTGTCACTGTATCGGCTTTATGGGGATGGCCAATGATGGGCATGATGCGAGAGACTGCCATTCGTTATTCCGGGCAGATCGTCGATGTTTTAATCGGTCACGAAAAACTTATTGACGGACTTCATTCGCTAAAACCCGGTGTTCAGCGAGCATTGGTTTGTGGTCCTTTTTATCGGTGAGCAGTGCTTTTGACTGCAAAATCAGCCGGGGTTTCGGTTCCTTCAGACACGATAATTTCTTGCGTATGTTCCCCGGCATAAGGGTGCCAGGCCGTCACTTTATATTTGCCTGCCGGGACTTGATCCAGTTTGAACAAGCCGTTGGCGTCGGTAATGAAATAATAGGGATTCCAAACAATTCTCGCTTCTGCCTCCATATAATTATGTTGGCCGCATTGCAAAAAGAAATGTTTGTCTTTGCGCTTAAAACGTTTTAATGATTTTGTCGCATCCGCGATCAAAACCTCTGAGGATAACGGTTTGTTGAACAGGACTTTCCGGCTGGCTCCTGATACCAGATATCCAATAGGATTATGCAACACGCCGCCATCATGGGTGGTCACGGTCAGGTTGCCGGTTTTTTTTCCTTTGTCAGTTTTCCTGATGACGGTAATGGCTGGGGAGATATCGCAGTTCTTAAAGTGAAACATAGTGAAGCTTTCCCTGTCCTTTTTCCCCCAGGCTTTTCCCTGCTCGATATTTTCTATGAATACCACGGCATTCTGTAGTACTCCGTTCGAGCTGAGGATTTTATGATCAAATCGCACACCGTCTTTAGCCTCTGGATGTTTTGAGCAAGTTTCGCCGTTTTTTTCTTTCATCAGGTCTATGCGGACCTCCTTGAGAGGGCCTTCGTACTTAACCACTCCGGAAATGGACCCGCCATTTGCGACTTCTTGCTCCGTGTATTTGGGTTTCCCCGCAGAGACATCCACCGTCGGCAAATTTAATGCCAGAGCGAAGGTAATTACTCCCGCTAATATTTTTCTATCCATGGGTTCTTTTCCTGATTTCAATCGATGTGAGTAGGGCCAGTATAACGCCTCCCCCAGTCCTATCCTATAAAATAAGGGGTCAGCTCGAAAGGGTTGACCCCTTTTTGCGTGGATTGTATGGTATTTGTATCATTGGGGTGAAAAGGTGGGTAGATCACTTTTTATGGCGAACAATAATATTTTTTGATATTTCTTAATATCCCAGACAGGACTTAAAATGAAAAAAACATTCCCGGGGTTTCCGAAAGAGCTTTTCAAGTTCCTTTCCGACCTTTCCAAAAACAACAACCGCGAGTGGTTCAATGCCAATAAAGAACGCTACCGCTCAAACGTGGTTGCCCCGGTGTGTGAATTCATCACTGCTGTCCAGCCAGCCTTGCATAAGATATCTGAATACTATGTTGCCGACCCCAGACCGCATGGCGGGTCCATGTTTCGGATATACAAAGACACTCGCTTCTCAAAGGATAAGCGTCCCTACAAGGACCATGTGGGATGTCATTTTCGGCACATAGTAGGTAAGGACGCTCACGCGCCTGGGTTCTATATGCACCTTGCACCGGATGAAGTATTTTTTGGCGCGGGAATCTGGAAAGCCCCCAACCCGGAACTCCATAAAATCCGCACCGCAATAGTGAGGAATCCGGAACAGTGGAAAAAGGTGATCAAAAACAGGTCCATGGTCAAACGGTTTGGTGGGGTTGATGGAGAAGGGTTAAAACGTCCGCCAAAAGGATTTGATCCGGATCACATCCATGTCCAGGATTTGAAACGTAAAACTTTTTTTGTCCTTCAGACCGTTAAACCCTCTTCAGCGTTAAAGCCGGAATTCATCAAGGAGGTGGGAAAGGCTTTCTCGACTGCGGGTCCGCTCGTAAAATTCATTACTGAAGCGCTTGGATTTTCCTACCAGAAACTAAAATGAAGAGTCGCTCCGATTTGTCTGCAAGTTTTTATTCAGACTTGCCGGCATTCTTGAATGCAATTAATGAGGTCTTTGTGTAAAGGTTTTTCCCATCTCTCGTCTTCTCTCGCTTTCCCTGCGCCCGTTTGGTTTAAGCTTATTACAGGGGGAGCTAAAAATTTTGACAGCTGCAGAAAATTTTTTCCGCATATCAAATCTAGATTTTTTTCTTTGATTTATAGACAAATCATTTACTTTATAAAGAAGGCTTAATTTTGGAATAAACTTACGGAAAACTCATGAAAATTCTAATGTATTCGTTTCGGAGCTTAAAACCAAAAGCTCTGAAAAGCTTCTTGTGGTTTATTTGGAGAATAGGTCTTGTCGCTCTGGCAGGATTGTTAGTGAGTTGCGATAATCCTCTGGACCAGAATAAGAATAATATAAATATTCCTAGTGAAGATAGATTACCTGTTTCCATAAGCGTTCCCGGGCCTCCTGCAAATTGGCTCACCCTTATTGCGGTTGAGAAGGGATTCTTTTCCAGGGAGGGACTAGATATAACTCCCAAACCGTATCCCAGTGGAAAACGTGCTCTGAAAGGGATGTTTGCCGGGGAAGTGGATTTGGTGACTACAGCCAAAGTGCCGATCGTATTTAGCAGTTTTGATCGCCAGGATTTCTCGATTTTGGCTACCTTGGGGTCAACTGATAATAGTCCGAAAGTAGTAGCTCGCATGGATCATGGAATTCAGGAGCGCAAGGATTTAAAGGGAAAACGAATTGCCACTCAAGGAGGATCTTCGGCGCATTTTTTCCTTAACTCTTTTTTGACCAAAAACCGCCTATTGAAAAGTGAGGTTGAGATAATCTTTGGCAAGGTCGAAAAACTTCCCGAGATGATAAGTGAGGGAAAAGTTGATGCGGTTGCGATCCGGGAGCCATATATAGTTCAAAGCTGGAAATTGTTGGGTGACAGGGCAGTTATTTTTGAGGAGCCGGGCCTTTTTTCAAAGTCCTTCAATCTCGTAGCGTTTAATAGTTTTATTGAAAATAACCCCAAAATAATCCGAAGAGCCCTGCGGGGACTTTTGAAGGCAGAAGAGTTTGTGCGAGATCATCCGGATCAGGCAGTTCGGGTTCTCGCTGAAAAACTCAAATTGCCCGAGGCCAGGGTTGTCAAAGTTCTCAAGCTGGTCAAACTTTCAGTGCACCTTGACGGGGGTCTTTTGCCTGGTCTGGAAGCTCAGGCCCGATGGGCGATTGAAAATAATTTGAAAGAGGGGGAGATTCTGAACTATTTAGACTTTATAAACCCCGGACCCCTTAAATCCATCCTGCCTGAGGCGGTGTCTCTTGTTCGTTGAGCCTATAACGAAAGCCCCTTAACCGAGTCCCCGTTTTTTTCTGTTTAATTTACTATATAACTTAATACTAGATGCGCTTCTCTCGCTTATGGGTATGGACTGGTTGATTTGACTAGCCCCTTGGGTTTTGGGAATGTATAAGTGTTGTGGGGAAGGGTTGGCCCAGTTTGCGATAGATAAGTCATCTCCCTGGGTGTTCCAATGTCAATAAAGGGTGTTCCAATGTCAATAAACTTGCAACCAAACTTAAACTATAATGAAGTTTTACTCAGACTCGTCTGCAAGTTTTTATTCAGACTTGCCAATATTCCGGGAATTTAAAGGGGTTGCCGATGGAAGCAATTACCACGATGTCCCTGACGATTGGCTGGTTGTTGTTTCTGATATTAAGGGCTCAACCAAGGCAATTGAAAGCGGACGCTACAAGGAAGTAAATATACTGGGGGCTTCTTCAATTATCGCTGTTCTAAATTGTATTGAGGAAGTTGAGATTCCCTTTGTTTTTGGGGGAGACGGGGCGTCATTCGTCATTCCGGAATTTTGCAGGAAACCTTTAGAGAGAGCTCTGACTGGCGCACGGCAACTGGCCAACGATAGTTTTGACATGGAACTCAGGATCGGAATCGTGCCGGTAAAAATTATCGTTGCAGGAGGATTCCGGGTGCGGGTCGCCAAGATGCAGGTCTCGCCGTGGGGAACTTTGGCTATGTTTTCCGGCGGCGGCCTGGCCTATGCGGAGAAACTCATAAAAGATTCTGAGACCTCCGCAACCTATGAAATACAGTCCGACTCAGGGCATAACGAGGGGCAGGATCTTTTTTCCGGACTGGAGTGCAGGTGGGAACCCATCTACAGTAAAAAAGGAGAAACCGTGTGCCTCATGGTTTTGGCTAGAGGGGATAGTGAACTTGAAAATTCTGCGACCTACTCCAAATTCATTGAAGAAATGCGAAAGATTTATGGAACAGAGTATAGTCCTATCAGCCCAAAGCAAATGAAGGTCACGTTAGACCCCAAATTATTGGCTCACGAAACCAAGGTCCGAACGTTCAATAAAAATTTCTTCACCCGTCTGGTTTATCCTGTTTTGCTGCGATTATCTTGTGTCCTGGGGAAAATTATTTTCAAGTTTGGGCTTCGGGTCGGAGCGATGGATGGAGAGGAGTATCTCAATACGTTGACGAAAAATTCTGACTTCCAAAAATTTGATGACACCCTGCGAATGACTATCGACAGCAATCCTGATCAGCGAAAAAAACTTGTCGAGTATCTGGAGTCTCAGATGAAAGTGGGAGCATTATTTTATGGGATTCAAATTTCCGATTCCGCATTAATGACTTGTATGGTTTTTGATCGCAAAGATCGCCATTTGCATTTTGTGGATGGGGCTTCCGGCGGATACGCTTTGGCGGCGAAGCAAATGAAAAGCCAACTCGCTGAGAATAAGAAGCATGCTTAAAGATATCTCCTTCAAAGGAAGGTCCGAAGCATTATGAAACAAATAATATTGGTTTTGGTGTTGCTGTGGGCAATGCCATCGTTCGCAGATTATCAGGAGGGGTTGGATGCCTTTGAGCGTGGTGACAGCCTGACTGCATTGAAAGAGTTTCGAGCTTTGGCAGAAAGCAACGATGCCATGGGCCAATATGGTATGGGAGTTTTGCATGATGTGGGGGAAGGGGTCGCGCAAAGTTCGGAGGAAGCGGCGAAGTGGTACCGGCTCGCCGCCGAGCAGGGTCACGCAGATGCCCAAAATAATCTAGGGGTGATGTATGAAGAGGGAGAAGGTGTTACCCGAAACCATGAAGAAGCGATGCGGTGGTACCGAAAAGCGGCGGAATTAGGAAATAAAGATGCTCCAAATAATATCGGGGTAATGTATATGACCGGCGTCGGGGTTCGGCGGGATTTTGTGAAAGCATACATGTGGTTCAGCATAGCGGGAAAGAGCGATCCTTCTGCCGCGAGCAATAAAAAATTTCTCAAAACAAGGATGACACCTGAAGAAATTACTCAGGCTGAAAGCCTGGCGGTGGAATGGTTGAATATTCGCGGTCGGGATAAAACAGGGAAAAGTTGAAAGGGGTTTGCCTCGAAATTTTGGATCCTGGGGAAGATTTTCACATCTAATATATTATAGAAACAGTAATAATTTACTGACCCCAAAATACTCGGTGGAAAAATAAGTGGAAAACGAGACTGCAATCTTAATCGTGGATGATATTCCGGTGAACGTTGATGTGCTACGTAAAACCCTTGCGGTGAAGGGGTATTCGATTTCTATGGCTCCGAGTGGTGAGATGGCGTTGAAGATAGCCCCTAAAATCAAGCCTGACCTGATTCTTATGGACGTAATGATGCCGGGAATGGACGGATTTGAGACTTGCCGGAAGTTAAAGGAAAACCCGGTTTTTGAAAATACTCCAATACTCTTTGTGACAGGGAAAACGGAGACTGTGGATATTGTTGAGGCGTTTAAGTCGGGCGGTGCCGATTATATTACCAAGCCTTTCAGGAGCGAAGAGGTTTTAGCCCGGATTGAAACGCATCTTTGCCTGACGAAAACGATTAAGAAAAATAAATCTCTGGTCGAGGATTTGAAAGAAGCCATCCTCAACCTGGAAAGTGCCCAGCAGGAGAGCCTGGCAAAGTCCCAATTTTTGGGGCGGATGAGCCATGAACTTCACACACCCTTGAATGCCATAATCGGATTTTCCCAGTTGTTGGATATGGAGACAGAAAACCCTCTGAATGAGAGCCAGAGCGAAAATATTGCTGAAATAAACAAAGCGGGGAGACATCTTCTGAATCTTGTTGGTCAGGTTTTGGAGATTAACAGGATTGATTCGGGTGAGTTGAAGTGCGTTCCTCAGAAGGTTTCTCTGAGCGCAATTATAGACGATGCGGTTACCTCGATGTCTGATTTGGCGAAAGCTAAATGTGTCAGCTTTGATAACTTGATTGATAAAAATAGTGATATTTTTGTGAGTGCGGACCCTGACAAAATACAACAGATATTTTTAAACCTACTGGACAATGCCGTTAAATACAATAAGAAGGGGGGCAAGGTTACCTTGAGCCTGGTCGAAGGCGGTCCTGAAAAAGTTTGTGTTGCCATTCGAGATACAGGGGACGGGATACCGGAAGATAACTATGAAAAAATATTCGATCCGCTCTATCGGCTTGAGAGCCATGTCAAAAACTGTATAGATGGTGTTGGTGTTGGGTTGACCGTTGTTAAAAAGTTTATGGCAATTATGAGAGGCCAAGTTTCTGTGGAAAGCAAACTCGGAAGCGGAACTTGTTTTACGCTGGAATTTGAAAAGTGGGTTGATTAAAGGATAGTGTTTGAAAACAATTCTCCTTATACTTGTCTTGCAATACAATTTCATTTTCGCTCCGTGAGGTTCTTCAGTGTTTAAAAAATATATTTTAAAATTCATTCTGGCTGTTTTTTTTATTTTTAGTCTGGGTTGTGGGCAGGGGGAATCCCAAAACCCCAGGCTTGTCATCGCCATTGACGCGACGTTCATCCCGATGTCGTTTTTAAATGACCGTGGGGAGCTCGATGGATTTGAGGTTGACCTGATTAAGGCGGTAGCGAAAAATGCCGGGTTCGATTATGAACTGGTTAATGTGGAGTGGGGTGGACTGTTTGGCGGTGTGATCACTAAAAAATTTGATTTGGTCATCAGTTCAATAACGATCCTTGAGGAAAGAAAAAACCGTATGGCCTTCAGTATTCCGTATTTGCAAAGCGGAGTTGCTGTGCTGGTCCGAAAGGATATCCAGGATGTTGATGATTTGGAAAAGCTTGCAGAAATCAAGGCCACAGTCGGAGCCCAGATCAACACGACCTCCTATTATTTTTTGCAGAAATACGAAGGAATAAAAATCAAGACTTATGAAAAATTTGGCCATGCAGTGATCGACTTGGCCAATGAGGGCAACGATGCAGTGGTAGGGGACTCGGTGCAGGTGAATTATTATTTTAATAAAAATAAAGAACTGAGCCAAAACACCCGATTCCTGGGTTCTAGATTGACCTCGGAATATTATGGAATTGTTTTGCGTAAAGAGAATCTTGAGCTGAAACAAAAAATAGACGCAAGCTTAACGAAGCTCCTTGAAAACGGGACGGTACAAAAGATCCATGACAAGTGGAATCTGGGAGAATTCGCAGTAGTGCCTTTGCCTGAATAGTACCTTGTCAAACCATGACCAGTGCCCCGGCGATACATCCCGTGAGGACTGTTGCGAGAAAAGCAGTCCATAAGGCGCGTCCTCCTATTACGGTGATGTCATGGGCCCGGGCTGGTGCCAGCGCGGTCAGGCCACCAATAAAAATCCCCAGGCTGGCAAGATGCACAAAACCACACAGCGCATAAGTTAAAATAATTATCGATCGCTGGGTAAACGGCACCGGGTCGGTAATCTGAGCTTGTGCCAGGGCAAAATAAGCGGATACTTCCGTTTCTATAAACCGTGAACCTAAAATCTGACCTGCCAGTTGCCATTCTTCGGGTCGTAGTCCGAGCAAGGCGGAAAAGGGTACGGTCAGCCATCCCAGTAGGGTTTGCACGGAAATATTTTGTCCGAACGATTTAGCGAGCGCCAGGTCCACCAAGGCTTCCAGGCCGAGCACCACGATCAGTACGGTGGCGATTCCCACAGCCATTTTGACACCTTGAGACCCCCCCGTGAACAGCGCAACCATGACATTGGAGGGTTTTTCGGTATCGGTATCGGCTTCTGGCAATTCCCCCAGGGTTTCGGGTACCTTCTGCTCGGGTAGTGAGAGTTTGCTGGCAATAACGGCGCAGGGGATGGATATCAAGGATGCGGAAATGAGATGGCCCGCGATTTGAGGAAAAATATCACGCAGGGCGATGATATAAATTCCCATAACCGTGCTGGCAACGGTTGCCATCATGCAGGTCATCAGGGTGAGTAGTTCGGAGCGGGTCATTTTCATGAGGTAGGGATGAATGGTCAGGCCGGATTCAATCCCGACAAAAATATTCGCGGCGGCGGATAAGGATTCCGCTCCAGACAAGGTCAATAGGCGGTAAAAGATGCGAGCGAAAAATCGGACCACAGCCTGCATGATTCCCAGGTAGTACAGCCCGGAAATTACTGCGGAAAAGAAAATCACCGAAGGGAACACCTGAAAAGCAAGGATGAATCCTATGGAGGGGGAGCCATCCGGCATGGTTTGCCCCGGACCAAGAGCGAGAGGGCCAAACAGGAAGAGTGCTCCTTTGTGGGAAGCGGTGAGGATGGCTACCAGTACATCATTGATCCACTGTAAGGCGGACCGGGACCAGGAAAGCCAAAACGTCAATGCTCCCAAAACCCAGGCCAGTGCCATACTACCTATGATGGTTTTTACGTTGACCCTTTGCCGACTGCCGGTAACCCAGGCGATGAAAGCCACCAGAAAGAAACCGGAAAATGAAATTAAACGGTAAATGCTTTCATCCATAATGTAAGAATGTGGAGATTCATTGATGGGTGGAAAAATGGTGCCGGACCCGAATCATGCTTTTAGGATTGGGCTCATGAGTTCATTTCCAGGATTGATATGAGGCCGGTAATTTTTCCATTTTGGGTTACGGCGTAATGCCGGAGCTTCTTTTCTATCATCTTTTGCCGTGCTTCTTTCACGGAAGTGTTTGCGTCAAGAGAGAGAATGGGTTTTGACATAACGGTGGAAACGCTGACCTCGGCGGGGTCAATATTTTTTTCCAGCAACTTTATAAGATCGGTTTTGGTGAAAATGCCTGTATATTCCCCTGCATGTTTTATGAGTAACGCGTCTGTTCCCTGTGAGGACATTTTCTGTACTGCTTCCTCCACACTGGCATCCGGGTGGATAGAATATATGGTTTGCATGATTTCCAGGATTTGCTTGTCCGACATTTATTGTTCCCCAGTGCTGTTTTTTCCGATCAATTCATTTGGGCGCTAGATTACCATTAATATGAATTTTTGAAAGTATATATAAATTGATTATGGGGATACCCTTTCTGCCTTGGGAGGGATATTATATATAGAAGGTATCGGCTTATTTTTTGGGTAAAACGAAGCTTTGAAAAAGAAATCTTTCATTATTTTGATGTGGTTTTTTGTGGCCGGGTTATTTTATCTGGGCCTGCAATCGATTGACTTGGATCGGGCATGGATCGAATTTTCCCGGGCGGATCCTTTCTGGTTATTTGGTGCGGTTTTTTTCAACGCCTGTATTTTACTGGTTTGGACTTTACTCTGGCGTTTACTCCTGCCAGAAAAATGTTCAGTTCCTTTTTCCAGGATATTTCAAGCCAACTCTTATATGTCGACATCCTGCAATACCATTCCCTTCCCAGGAGGGCATGCGGTGGGGGTCATGGCTTTGGCCCGAAGAGCTGAGGTGGGGCACTCGATAGCCTTGTCGGTATTGGCGCTTGATCAACTCATGGAAGGTTTCGCTAAAATTTTTGTTCTGACCTTGGTGGCAATTTTTGTTCCTCTGCCGGAGCCAATGAGGCAGGGGATTCTGGTATTTGTATTCGTTATTGGATTTTTTGCGGCAATCATGTTTTACCTTGCCCATAAGCAACCGCGCATTAAAGAAGACACCGTATCCTTTATGGGCAAGGTCAGAAGGTTTGTATCACGCTGGTCTGTTCATCTGGAAATTTTAAGGGATGTGCGAATTTTCAGTTTTGGTCTTCTGCTGGCTTTTTTAATGATGTTTGCCCAAACCCTGGGAATTTGGGCGGTCCAAAAAAGCCTGGGCCTTGACCTGCCTTTCTGGGCTCCCATACTGGTCATGGGTGCTTTGAATCTGGCGACGGTTTTGCCTGTTACTCCCGGGAACTTTGGCATCTACGAAGGAACGGCTTTCCTAGCCTACCAATTTTACGGACTTTCCTCTGAATCTGCTTTAAGTCTGGCCCTTCTGCAACATCTTTGCTTTCTGATTCCCATGGTGGGGTCGGGTTATCTGGTGCTTTTATTTCTGACTTCTGCCCAAAAGCAGAGCCTGTCAGAAGAAAAGTGGGTCCCCGATGAAACTTAGTGGGACTTTCCGGAGCACCGGAAGCAGGCGGATAGTATGGATCGTTGCCCCCGTTTTCTTTTATTAGTGGCTCTTCAAGTATTTGAAATTTAGTCTATTATTTTTCACCTTTGACGGAACTACCTAATTAAAGGGACACCTCCAGTGAATATTTTGTCTCAGGTCATTTTGTAATTGGACTTGACGTTCCTTAAAGTTAGGCTCGAAATGGTTTTGGTGCTATAATTCGCGCCTAATAATAGGGTTACGTGTGTCAGTGTGAAGCGATTTATGAACCTTATAAATTGATTTGTCAGCGTAACGGGTTAAAGGCTTGTTCTGGTTTTGCTCTCTAAAAAAGCTTAGCTGAGATTCGGGCCCAAGTGAAAATTGGGAAGGTTTGTTGGGGGACTTAATTGGCCTTGCCGCTAAAAATGTTGGAGGGGAACTGTCATGGCAGAAGGAAAAGTAAAATGGTTTAACGATAGTAAGGGTTATGGGTTTATCGAGTCTAGCGATGGGGAAGATTGTTTCGTCCATTTTTCTGAAATTCAGGGGGACGGCTTTAAGACTCTCACAGAGGGCCAGGCAGTCGAGTTCGAGAAGAGCATGGGTCAAAAGGGGCCTCAAGCATCCAAAGTGATACCCAAATAAATTTGGTTTGAGATTAAAAGCCGGTAGAGATTTTTCTCTGCCGGCTTTTTTTTGTCAAATTTCATCAAATGCTACGAATTTTCTGCCAGCAGTTTTTCTACCTGCTCCCAAACCTTGTCCACTGTAATGCTCCTGAAATGGAATTCCCCCGGATCTGGTCCCTCAACCTCTTCTCTGTCAAAATTTATGACTCTGCATAAACTGTCGGGAATTTCGTGCGGACCGGAACCAATTGGACAAATGGTTCCGAAAAGCGCCACAACCGGAGTTCTCACGGCAAACCCGATATGCATAGGCCCCGTGTCGGAAGTTACCATGAGTCTGGCCTTCGAGATAATGCTGGCGTTCACCAGAATAGACTGACTACAGACTTCCATCACTCGTGAGTTATCAAGTTGACCCAAAATAGTGAGGCCGCGTCCTTTTTCATCGGGTCCTCCTCCTAGAACTATATTCCAGGATGTTGTCTCGAGAATTCGTTTTGCAAGCTCAGTGAAACGATCTACCATCCATCGCCGACCTTCTACTGCGGCACCCAAATTCAAATAAATATACTTGCCGGGACTGAAACCATGGTCTCTCAAAATTTGTTGCGACTCATCCAGAGTGTTCTGGTCAAAAAATATTTCCATCTGTCCACCGTCCGGCTTCACGCCAAGTTTTTCCAGCATGATCGATCTTCTCTCTATTCCATGAACGGGGATGTCAATTTTTACGCGGTGTGATTCGGGTATCCAGTCCAGATTCTGGTGGCACCAGACGGGCAAGGAACGAAACCAGGGCAACAGCCGTTTAAAATTGCGGTTGGCGTGAAAAATAAAAATTGCGTCATAATGCCGACCCAATAATTGAATTCCCAGGAAAGGTTGTCGGTACCATTGCTCCCGATATGCAAAAATTTTATTCAGGTAGGGATTAAATTCGAATAAAGGTTTCCATGCCCTGTTCACAACCAGGTCAATTTCCACTTCAGGGAAGGTCTTCTTCAAGGCCCGGATACCCGGAGTTCCCCAAAGGCAGTCTCCCATTCCACTAGAGCTAATTATGAGAACCTTTTCCATATTTAATGCGGTAGTTTTTGCCTGGCCCTGAATTTTTGTTTGGAATTGACTGGAATACGGGCTTACGCACCCTCACTGGTTTTCGACGCGATGATGAACAGGTTGAACCCGTATCCCGCCAGATCAAACAGGGGGCCGAAATAGGTTAGCGGATTGATGGTATTTTTAAGGTCGCGCTTGACGGAGAACCATAGCTTTCCGAGTTTGTCTTCCGGCTTGTTTCCTTCCTGGAAGGGTTCGGTGCCGCTACGATTGAAAAGGCCTTTTTTGGCCTTGTTGGTTTTTATATAGTCAATTTTGAAGCCGGCCTTCTGTAAAAGTTGTTCCAGAGAATTTTGCGAAAAAAAATAAATATGTTGTTTTATCCCATAACTCAACCATTGTTCTTTAACAAAAATCGCATTTTTAACATTGGGGGTCCAGATTACCAAAAGCCCTCCAGGTTTTGTGGCCCGATTGATTTTTTCGAGACAAGCCAAAGGATGCCTGAGATGTTCAATCAGGTCCCACATTGTCACAACATCGAAAGTTTCGGGTTGAAAAGGCAGAGAGTCCTCCAGTGATCCCTGGTGTACCTGTGGAAGGCCGAGGTTCTCATGCGCATACTGAACATATTCAGGTAGCATTTCCAGTCCGTGCCCTTTCCATCCTCTATCCATTGCGCGTTTTACAAAAAATCCGGCCCCGCACCCCAAGTCCAGCAGGTTTCCTTTGCCGGGTTTAAAAGTTTCGATAAGCTCTAACCGCGCGTGATAAAGTTTTGCAAAGGACTTCTCTCTTTTTTGTCGTTCAAGGATATATTGTGAAAAATATCCCTGACTCGGATTTTCGCTGACCATCTCCGACCGATAAAAATTTTGCATGGTAGTGGAGTCGGGCAGGGGATTGACAAATTCGAGTTGGCAACTTGCGCAACGAACAATGAGAGAGCCGTCTTCCCGGTAAAGTACAGGGTGGAAATGCGTATCGCCACAGCATTCGCAGGGTGCGCGTTGTGAATGAGTTGATTGAAAAACCGCTTCTTTAGATTTCATCTCTAGGATATCGCAGGTTGAGGCATTGGGAAATCGGGGGAGCTATTCTGGAATATCATGGGTCACTCTGACCAAAAAGCCAAGGCCCTCCTTTTCTGTTTCCAGAAAAGCGTTGCCCAGGATTTCGGGTGACAGAGTAGGGTATTTAGTGTTGGTTTGCAACCTTGTAGGGTGCTGGAAATCGGTGATAATATGGTAGGCTAGGTTTTCAGTTATAAAACCCTATGTCTCCTTATGATCCGGGCCAAAAGGGAAAAAGGTTGTGAGTACAGTATTGAATGAACGGTTTTATTCGCCAACTCAAAAACCAGAGGTGAGACCATGACAAAAAGTGCCTTCACACCCAATGCAGGAGATAGCATTATTGTGCGTTTGAAAATCGAAGGCCAGGGGCTGTCCCGGGTAACAAGCCGCGTTGCGGAACTCAACGGGCATATCGGGGCGATAGATCTGGTTCGCCCTCTTTCTGGAGGGGCCTCTATCCGGGACTTCAGCATTTATACGTCAGGGTCGGAGCATGGTGAGGAAATTATTGCGGCATTGAAAACGGTGGAGGGCGTAGAAGTTGTTCATTTTTCTGATCGCACGTTTCTTATGCACTTGGGGGGGAAGATAGAAGTCACCAGCCGACAAACTCTGAAAACGCGGGACGACCTTTCCATGGCCTACACTCCTGGTGTGGGTCGGATTTGTACTGCGATTCATCAGAATCCGGAAGAGGTGTACAAGCTAACGATTAAACGCAACATGGTTGCGATTGTGACTGATGGCACAGCAGTTCTTGGGTTGGGCGATATCGGGCCGCATGCCGCGATGCCGGTGATGGAAGGTAAGGCGATGTTGTTTAAGGAATTCGCCGGGGTCGATGCTTTTCCCATATGTCTGGATGCCAAAGGTGTTGATGAGGTGGTTGCCGCTGTCCGAGCCATTGCGCCTGGTTTTGGCGGGATCAACCTTGAGGATATTGCGGCACCTCACTGTTTTGAGATTGAAAGAAGGTTGCAGGAGGAACTGGATATTCCGGTTTTCCATGATGACCAGCACGGAACGGCGGTAGTGGTCTCCTCGGCATTGATCAATTCCTTGAAGCTTTTAGGAAAAAAAGCTGAGGACATCAAGGTTGTGGTTCTGGGTGCCGGGGCGGCAGGGACGGCCTGTACTAAAATGATCAAGCAACTGAAAGTGGATAATGTCATTGCCTGCGACCGAAAAGGGGCTATTCATAAATCACGGAGTGACCTCAACGAGGCCAAGCAATGGTTTGCGGACAACACCAACCCCGATGGGCTGAAAGGCAGTTTGCAGGAAGTCATTGCCGGGGCCGATGTGTTTCTGGGGGTTTCGGGTCCCCGTCAACTGAGTGTTGAGGATGTTAAAAAAATGGCCAAAGATCCAATTGTCTATGCAATGGCCAATCCGACTCCAGAAATCTTGCCTGAAGAGGCTGGGCCGCATGTGGCGGTCATGGCAACAGGCCGAAGTGACTACCCCAACCAGATCAATAATGTTTTATGCTTTCCCGGTCTTTTCAAGGGTGCGTTGGATTGCATGGCCACACATATCAATGAGGAAATGAAAATGGCCGCGGCTCATGCGATAGCGGATTGTATTGCCCATGACCATTTGCAACCGGAATACATTATTCCAAGCGTGTTTGATACCAAGGTGGTCGAGAATGTGTCCGCCGCAGTGATCAAAGCCGCCAGGGAGACCAATGTGGCGCGCAATAGAGGTAGAAACAAGTTTGAATAGCAGGTTCATTTTTCTGATTAAAAGTTTTTTGATTTTTTCTCCCTCGCCTTCAATGCTTCGCGTATGAAAACAGTTCTTGCTTGGTGTTTCAAAAAAATTACCAGCCGATACCCTGGGACCTTGCTGGTTCTGGCAATCCTTTTAAGCGGGGTGTCCATTTATTGGGCTAGTGGCTTGACCTTCAACCCCAGGATGGACAACCTTCTTCCTCAGGATTTACCGTTAATAAAAGAATTTAATGAAGTTGTTGACAAAACCGGAGGGTCGGGCCCTCTGGTGGTTGTTCTGGAACAACTGAATCCCTTTCAGGCTCCCGAAGTGATTGGCAAACTTGCCCGGGCTTTGAAGAAAGTACCCGGAACCCACTTTGTGGATTCTAAAATACCCGAAGAGTTTTTAAATAACCGCCAGCTCCTGCTAGTACCCAGAGCAGATTTGCTTCGTCTGGAATCTCTGGTCGAGGAAGCGGTTGACTATGCCCGGGGTCAGTTCGGCGGGTTTTTTGGGGAAGATGAACTGTTCAATCCGATCAAGCTTCAAACGCTTGCCGATCGCTATCATATCTTTGAAGACATTAACCCCTATCATAGGGGAAAGCGGAAGAAGAATTATTATATCTTTGTCAAACCAAAGGGGACGGTTACCGACACAGATTTTACAGAGCAATATATCCGGCTTGTTCAAGAGGCGATTGACCATACAGGACTTGAAAAGGATATCCCGGATCTGGTCATCAATCTTACCGGCTCGCTGGTTGTGCGGCTTGAAGAAAACCAGTTTATCGAAAATGATCTCAAGAAGTCAGCGGTGCTCGCGGCCCTGCTGGCAAGTTGTATTATTCTTATCTACACCCGATCCTGGTTTTCCATACCGCTCATCATTTTCCCTCTATTGTTGTCATTGACTTATACGTTCGCGTTAACGCGTCTGTTCATCGGGCACTTGAATGTGATTTCCGGTTTTCTGGTGGCTATTTTGATGGGGTTGGGGATCGATTACGGGATCCATCTTTATATTCGTTTCAAGCAGGAGCTCCTCAAAGGAAAAACCATTGCCGACGCGGCAGAACTGGTTGTGACCCAGGTGGGGCGGTCAGGGCTTATAGCGATGCTGACAACGATAAGTGTTTTTTCGATTTTGAGTTTTTCAGATTTTCCGGGGTTTTCAGAGTTCGGGAAAATCGCTACGCTGGGTATCATCTGCGCTTTTTTGAGCTATTATTTTATTTTTCCAGCGCAAGCATTGTTTTATGACAAGATCCACTGGTTGAGGAAACCTCGACCCAGGTTGTTCACTTTTAAAATTTCCAACCTGTATTCCACCACGCCTTACTTCCTGTCTACCCTGTTTCTCCTTTTAATGGTTGCGAGTTTGTTCCTTCTTCCCGGAATCAGCTTTGAATATGATTTCCAGAAACTCAAGGGAGAGTCCCCAGCTAGCGAATATGAGACAGTTGCCACGGATGATTTTGGTTTTGCTTTTTCCCCTACTTTGATCCTGACACCTGAAAAGGAAGACCTGTTTGAAATCCATACGGCCCTGGAGAAAATCAAACGCAGGAGTGGAGACCAGACCATCATAGGGACCAAGTATTCTTTAAATATGTTCAGTCGTGAGGAATATGAGTCGAAGAAGGATGTGATCACCAGAATTCGAAAGCTGGTTTATGACAATATGGATATTATCAAGTTCTCACTGGGGAATGACCGGTACGAAAATTTTAAAAAGCTGGTAAATGTCGAGCCGTTTGACGAAAAGCAAATACCTGATAATTTGAAGAAAAAACTCCGCGCTGAAGATGATTATCTGGTTTTGTTGCTTTCTCCCGCAGATAAAAACTTTTTTCGTGTCGAAAACATTTACCAGTTGAAAAAAGAAGTGGTGGAATTGAAGCGCATGATGGCGGAAGAAAATATCAAGGTTTCTGTTTTAAATGAAAACCTGATAGCGGCGGAAATTCTGGACTGGGTCAAGGAAAAGGGGCCAACGGCGATGGGCATTGCTTTCGCATTGGTTTTTCTCATTCTTGTGGTGGACCTTTGTAGTATTCGTTTGGCGGTCATTACTTTCCTGCCCCTTTTTACAGGTCTGGCTTTGACCGGTGCGCTTATGTCCGTTTTTAATGTGAAATTAAATTTCATCAATATTGTCATGCTCCCTTCCATCGTGGGAATCATGATAGATCACTGCATTTATCTCAGCCACCATATACTGGATTATTCCAAGGGTGCATCGCTCAAGTCACTACAGGAGACAGGAAGTGCCATAATATTATCGGCCTTGACCAGTTTGGCAGGTTATACCAGTTTGAATATTGCACATCATGACGGGATCAAGTCCATTGCCACAGTGGTAGAGTTGGGAATAATAACCTGTACGCTTTGTGCCTTGTTCATGCTTCCAGCCCTGTTTGAGCTAAGGAAATATGATTTTCCTACCCGTTTGAAAAAGTATAAAGGGAAGAAAACCAAATGATGCGTATTGGGTTGATTTTGATTTTTATTTTGTCGGTCGGTTGCTCCGAAGACCGCAAGTTCGAAGATTTTGCTAATGAGGACAGTGGCAAGGGAGAGCAGGAATTCCGCGCAGACTCCAAAAAGTGTACGGCGAACAAGGATAAGTTCAGCCACAAAATCCAGGGCCGTGAACTGGGGTTCGAAGGGGAACACGCCGGGTATCTGGGGTGCATGCAATTGCAGGGCTGGACCCACCACTAGGCGTGGGGCCAGTACTGCATTGCCCGTCAAGCAGGCCAAGCCCTCAAGCGCAATACTTTTAATGTTCTCCCTGACAAGGGAGATAAAGGGGGTTTGGTTTGTTATGCTGAGCTAGTTATGTTTGGCCATTAGCCTTCGTGCCCGGCACGGGTACTTCGTGGAAGGGGGAGCTTCAATGGACCCCTCTTTTTTAAAGAGGGGCTGGGGTGATTTGATTTGCCTGCTTGGAAGTAGAACGAATTTTGATAGTTGTTATAATTTGCAGGCTCTGCTATTTTCGCAGGGTCCCAAAAATATTTTATTGGTTTAATTATGCTATTAGTCATTGATGTCGGTAATTCCAATAATGTGATCGGTTTGTTTTCCGGTGAAAAACTTCTTTCTCACTGGCGAATTCGAACGGAATGGAACCGTACTGCAGATGAATACTGGGTTTTGTTCAAGGAATTCATCCAATCGAGCAATGTTGAAGTAGATGGAATTGATGACATTGTTATTGCTTGTGTCGTTCCGCCTTTGGTTCCTATCCTGCAGGACATGGCGCGAAAATATTTTTCCTGTGAGCCTATGGTAGTGGGGCCGGGTATTAAAACTGGAATTTCCATCCTTTACAACAACCCTGCTGAAGTGGGTGCCGACCGGATAGTCAATTCGGTAGCGGCATTCGAAAAATATGGTGGGCCGTTGATCATTGTGGACTTTGGCACCGCCACGACCTTCGATGTCGTATCCCGGAAAGGGGAATACATGGGAGGAGTCATTTTCCCAGGTGTTCAGATTTCACTGGAGGCCCTATTTAAACACGCCGCCAAATTGCCCAGAATCGATATGCTGGTTCCGGAAAATGTGATTGGGAAGTCTACGGGAGAAAGTATCCGTTCCGGTGCAGTCCATGGTTTTACGGGAATGATTGAAAACCTGGTTAAACAAATTAAAGCGGAACTGGGGCAAAATGCGCAAGTGGTGGCTACTGGGGGGATCGTTGAATGGATTGCTTCGAAAACAACGGTCATCGACACGCTGGATCCATTTTTAACTTTGGATGGGATGAGAATTATTTATGAAAAAAATCATCCGGAAAAACTGAAGTAGGTGGGACCCAAAAAAACACAGGCTATCCCAGGCTTGAGATTTCTATCTAGAGGAGGAGACTGAAATCTGAAAGGCCTGAAATAGCCTGTGTTTATCGTTTAGGTTTTTCGCTAAGCTTTTATGGCTCGAGAACTCTTGTGAATGAACAGCCGCACCATTCGGGGGTCGTCCTCGATATCCGAAATTTTATATCCCTGATTTTGGGCCCATCTGGATAAGGCATCCGTAATATTTCTTTTTTTATCAACAATGAGTTCCAAAATCCCATTCTTTTTGATGCGGTCGAACTCTTGTGACGCCAATTGCAGTGCGCTGAAAAATGAAAGCCCACGTATATCGATTGTTTTAAATGTTTCCATCTGTTATCCCTCCCATTTTCCGCCAGGGCCGTGACGGCTGACTGGACTCTTTAATCATTTCTATTGCATTGTATGGGACCAAGATTAAAGGCCTGTTAATCTGGGATTAATTTTTTTTAATCTTTTGTTTCTCTTGAGGGAGGCGTGTCGGGCTTTCCAGTTGCGGGACAAACGCATTAATGTGTTGAAAATTAATGAGTTATTTTTGTTTTTGTGATGAGTCCGTTTTCCGTTTAGCAGGAGAAAGGCAAGCTGTTAGTATGGAGAGTGCTCACGCTGTATAAAGGGAGCCGTTTTTTGCAAGCATTCAGGAGAAATTAATGGGTATCGAACGAGGTGGGAATTCGGAGTACGAAGAGCACGAACCTTCATTTGAGGAGAAAACGGCAAAGTGGGAGGAAACTCTTCAGCCCTTGCTGGCACAAGACCCGAACGTGCTCAAACTTTCGGGCAAATATATTGCCAACGATGATGTAACAATCATCTGTAATTATCATGGATTGAAAAAGGTTCGCATTCTTGATCTCGCGGACAACCAGATTAATGACGATGCCTTGCCCGTTCTTTTTGAGTCGGAAAACCTCGCGCAAATTGAGGAGCTTTATCTAGGAATTAATTTCCTGGTAGGGCAGGGGTTGGTAGATGTCGCTTGCTCCAACGAGATCAAGATGAAGAATTTGAAAACACTGGTCCTTTCTGATAACCGCCTTACGGATTCCTCTGTGGCAGATTTCATGCGCTCGAAAAATTTTCCCAATTTGGAGTCTTTGGACATAGGGTGGAATGAGGTTGGCAACGAAACGGCCAAAGCCCTTGGGGAGACAACTTCTTTTCCCGGACTGAAGAAGCTGGAAATGGAGCGTGGTTATATTGATCTTGAAGCTCTGAAAGAAATGGTTGCGGGAAGCCTTATGGACCAATTGCAGGAACTGGATTTTACCTCAAACAAGTTGAAGGATGAGGGATTGAAGGTGCTTGTTTCGGCTCCGAAATGGAAGGCTCTCAAGGTTTTGAAGCTTTCGCAAAATATGTTCGGCGATGAAGGCGCAAAAGTCCTGGGGGAATCTGCCTCGCTGGGTGGGTTGACACATCTTTATGTTGGCCGGAACTACTTTGGAGTCGAGGGGGCGAAAGCGATCTATGAAAGCAAAATTCTGACCGGTCTCAAAACTCTTGTGCTTAAAGAAGGCGTAGAGAGCGACCCCGGACTGGTTAATTATTCCCGGCCGGAACTGCTTCGCCCCGATGACCCTAACTCCATCTAAACGCTCCGCCGCGATAACTAGAAAACTTTAAGTTTTTCCAGCTTGCTGAGTTTCGGGGAATTTTTTAAAGCCGCTTTGGCTTCTTCAGATTTAACCCGATTGCCCCCCAGGTGCAGATAGGTCAGGTTGCTGAAATTGTCTGAATTGGCGATAGCCAAAGCACCTTCATTGCCGACCCGGTTATCAACCAGGTTCAGGTATTCAACTTTTGTCAGCACAGAAGATTGGGCCAGGGCTTTGGCTCCCTCGGCGGTGATGCCGTTGCATTCCAGGTTCAGAGTCACCAATTCTGAGAAAACTTCTGCCTGGGCGATGATTTTAGCGCCTTCATCGCCAAGGTTGTTGGAACCTAAATGAAGGTCCTTGATTTTAGGAAGGAACTGGGACTCGGCGAGAATTTTTATTCCCTCCGCGCCAAGATGATTATGGGTGAGAATTACGCTGGAGATGGTTTTGATGAACTGGAAGTTAGCGATCATTTCGGCCAGCTGAGGGCCGTGACCTTCCTCAATTTTACCGGTTTTGGAAAACAGGTAGGCATCCTGGATTTTAAGAACTTTTTTGTCTTTAATGCTTTCGAACAGGATTTTTTCTTTTGGTGAAAGGCTTTTTCCTTCACCGCCATAGTTTTCACCGTCGTTACACAGTTCCTCCCAGTTCTTGGTCTTGTTTTGCATGTTGTTTAGCGGGACAACCTCTTGTGTTTTGCGCATCCGCTCTGGTTGCCCATGTCACAGGCTTTCAGATAATACTGTAGAGATTTTTTCTGGCGTCCTTCCTTATAGTACAAGCTCCCCATGTTGAAGCAGGAAGGGTCCTCACCCGCATCGCAGGCTTTGGTAAACATTTTTCGTGCCTGCTTGAATTCCTTGCTATAAGGCGTTCCTTTCATGACCAGGAGAATGCCACCATTAGTGCACCCGGTCATATAGCCCCCGTCACAGGCCGTGATGTAAAAATCCAGGGCTGTTTTCATGTCTTGCTCAATAACGCGATAGCGTTCCCCCAATTGAAAGCAGGCGGTAGAATTGCCTTCTTCACACAGGGCTCTTTTTTTCTGAGTCAGTTCATCCTCTTCAGCCCAGACTCCAGGTGTCTGAATAAAAATACTTACAGCCAAAATAGCTAAAACAATTAATTTTTTCACCATTTGTCCCTTCCCTTAAAATGGTTGGTCAAAGAGAATGTGAAAAACCGGTTTCCCAAGAAGACCTGAGTATATCATAGAGGTTTCGTTTGCATCGGCAGAAATATTCCTTTACTCTTTTTGCGTCATTTAAGGGCATCTCTAACGGGGATTTTAACTATTGCGGGGTACAGATCGTTGAATATTGTCATGCTGGGTTATAGAGGAACTGGAAAATCAGTGATTGCAAAAATTCTTTCCAAAGAATTGAAGAGAAAATTGTATCGCATCGATGATCTGGTTGCCCAGACCGCCGGGAAATCCATCCCTGAAATTGTGCAGCAGGAAGGGTGGCCGGCCTTTCGTAAACTAGAGTCTGATATTGTCAGTCAGGTTACCGGGGAGGCTTTGGATAGTGTCATTGACTGTGGTGGGGGAGTGGTGTTGGATGACAAAAATAGGGTCCTCTTGAAGAAAGCGGGGAAATGCGTTTTGCTTACGGCGAGCTTGTCTGCGATCACCCGGAGAATTAAAAAAGACCCCAATCGGCCTGCTCTGGTTGAGGGTCTCAGTTTCGAGGAAGAGCAAAAAAAGATTCTTGCCGACCGGCATGAAAAATACCAGTCCTGTGCGGATTTTATCTGTGACACCACCACCCGCAAACCCGGAGAAACGGCTCATGAAATCATTGCTTTTTTTAAAGGGCAGGTGTGGCTATGATGAGCCCCCTTTTTGAAAGCCTGGTTACAAACAGCTTGACGGTTCTGTCTGATGAGCCGGATGACGCCACCGCGATGGTCTGGAGCGAGGCTGAGGCCAGTGCCGAGATTGAAAATAGCGAAAAGGCGATCTATAAACTCGACCTCATTGATCAGGAAGTTCTCCTGGAAGATGTTGAGGACCTTTTGACCTATGACGGAATCCGCAAGGTTAAGGAGTTGTGGCTGGACAAAAATGAATTCGGGAACGAGGGAGTGGAGGTGCTGGCAAACTCGTCCCAGCTTGAGAAACTGGTGGTTCTCTCTTTGGCCTATAACAAACTCACGAGCTACTCGGTACAATCGTTAGCTGTTTCTCCCTCTCTGGGCAACCTGCGGAAACTTTTTCTGCAGGGTAACCGGATTGGCCTTGACGGTTTGAAATCGTTGACCGAGTCAGCAGTTCTTGCCAACTTGCAAATGCTTTACCTCAATTTCAATTCGGTAGGGCAGGCAGGCGCGCGGATTCTTGCAGGAGAATCTCAATTGCAAAGCCTGCGAGAACTTTATCTGCAAAAGACGGGTTTGGGACTGGAGGGACTGCGGGTGTTATGCGAGTCGGATAACTTCCAGAACCTGACTCTTTTGTCCCTGGCGGGAAACGGCCTGGAAGATAGTGCTGTGGAACTACTTTGCCGTTCAAAAGCCTTCCCTCGTTTAATTACCCTTGACCTGTACCATAATCGGCTCAGCGATCAGGCAGTGGATCAACTTAAAGCTTCTCCAAATCTGAAAAGCGTCAGAGCCCTTCAGGTAGACTGGAGAGGATAACGAGATGCCACTCCCAAGCAGAAAAGTAATTCTGCAACATTTTGATATGAGGGATCTGGTGATAGCTGGTGTTATTCGCCGGGTGGGTGCTTTCAAGCTGAGCCGGAACAGGAATTATTTTCTAGTACTGTGCAAAGCCATCATCGCGCAACAAATTTCGACGAAAGCGGCGGAAACGATTACGCATCGTTTTGAAAATCTTCTCCCCGGTGTCCGGGCCACTGCCGAAAGGGTACAGCGTCTGCCAGACAATCATTTGCGGGAAGCGGGGCTGTCGCGGCAGAAGGTGAAGTATGTGAAAGACCTCAGCGAAAAATTTCTCGATGGAACCATTCGCCCACATCGCATGGCTTATCTGGAGAATGAAGAAATCATTCGGCAGTTAACGGAAGTCTATGGTATTGGTCGGTGGACTGCGGAGATGTTTCTGATATTTTCCCTGAATCGGATGAATGTTATGCCAGTAGGGGATTTGGGATTCAGGGCCGGATTGAAACAACTTTACAATATGAGGGCACTGCCTACTCCTGAAAGAATGCGTACTTTGGCAAAAAAATGGCATCCATTTGAAACAGTGGGTACCTGGTATACCTGGCGCATCCTGGATGAGGGGGTTGTGGTGTATTAGAAAAACTGAGGGAGGATTTATGGATTTTATTGTTGATGAAAAGATAGAAAAATATGCTTACCACCACACCAGTGAAGAAGGTGAGCTTTTAAGAAGGCTTGAGGAGGAAACATACGAAAAGCTGGAGATTCCCCACATGACGACGGGCCGGGTGGAGGCCCGGTTTTTAAAACTTCTGGCTCGTCTGGTTGGGGCTCGGCGCATTCTGGAAATAGGTACCTTTGGTGGATACAGTGCTTTGTCGATGGCGGAAGCTTTGCCGGAGGAGGGGACATTGGTGACCTGTGAAATGGACCCCATAGCCATTGCTTTTGCGCGAAAATATTTTTCCGAAAGTCCGCATGGAAAAAAAATAACACTGCTGGAGGGTCCGGCGCTGGAATCTATTAAAACGCTGACCGGTCCGTTTGATATGGCCTTCATCGATGCGGATAAAGAGAACTATAGCAATTATTACGAGGCGATCCTGCCATTGATCCGCCAAGGCGGATTGATCGCTGTGGATAATGTTTTGTGGAGTGGCAGGGTGCTGGACCCGAAGGACGATTCAGACAGGGCGATCCACCAGTTCAATGAACGGGTCATGCAAGACCAACGGGTCGAATCGGTTCTGTTAACGGTGCGAGATGGTCTGAACTGCATCGTAAAAAACTGAGCTTTAGTAGAACAGGGAAAAATTTTTGAGCTTCCCCTCCCATTGGGTCCAGCGTCACGCTGGTCGCTGAGGTTGAACCCCTGCATGGGGTGTGTTAGTTTGAAAAAAATCAGAGAGCATTTATAAACGCATCGTTAACACTTTTTTAAAGTACTTGATATGGCTGAAACTTTAGGCAGTCTGGTTGATAAACTTTCAATTAAAAATCTGCGCATCTGGCATCTGGATGAAGCGTTAGGGGATGAAGAAATCTCAGCCTCGAAACGGGAAGAACTCAAAGCCAAAAGAGATCTGGCGGACAGTCAGAGGCAGGATCTGACGAATGAGGTCAATGGCTTTCTGGGTGCGGCTCTCAAGGGGGAAGTCCGTATTCGTGATGAAAAAATCAAGATGTATACCAATACCAATGTTTCGTGCTCTGATGGAATCAAGGAGTTGGGAGAAGCAGTGAGCGAGTTGGCTTTCCGTAATATCAAACTCTGGCATTTGGAAGATGAGGTCCGCAGGACAGATCTGCCGGATTCCACGATTGTTCAAACCAAAAGGAAGATTGACACGACTAATCAGGAGCGCAACGATCTTATGGATAGGGTCGACAAGATTCTTTTGGATTGCTCAAAGTTGTAAAAGGCAGGATTAAAGATAGGTGTCGAGCAACTCTTTCTTTTTCTGATCGTATTCTTTTTCGTCAATCAATTCTTTTTCATGCAAGTCCCTCAGAAACTCAAGCTTCTCTTCCAGATCCGGGTTGGAATTCTTTGAGGGCGAGTCCATGTTATCTGCCGGTTCGCTTGATGAAACTGTGGCTTGGTTTTTGGATGGATCGGATCGAAGGTTTTTCTGCCTGGCATTTTTTTGCTTCTTCGAGGAAGGTTGCAGTTCGGCAAAAATCCAGTTCTCCTGGGCCTGGTCTCCCAGAAGCTTTTGCACCGCTTGATACTTTTGCCCTGACTGAGGCACCATTCTCCAATTGACATGTCCCCAGCCGGTTTTAGCTCGACCGGTAAACCCCATCCCCTTTATGGAGTCGAACCGCCAGTGGATGTGTTTCTTGCTGGCGAAAATATCTCCTGATGTTGCTCCTCGTGGAGTTTCCAGTTCATAGTGGATGATTTTGCGGCTCGGAACGCGCCGGAGGGCTTTCGTGAGCAGGCGTCCGATGCGGTCAATATCGTGGGAGAGAAAAACAGGTTTTTGCTTGCCGAACAGAGAAAGTTCTTCAAACACCAGGGATTTTAAATAATTTCTGACTTCAGCTTCCGATACTTTAAGGGGATGGTTCAGTTGCATCTTGCTGACAGTGGAATCTGCCGACGACTTGTTCTTGTAGGAGAGCGTGAACCCCTTGGTTTGGAGTTTTTTCTCCTTGGTCGATGCGCAACCCGAAATCAGTCCTGAGACCAAAATGAGTATAAAAGTTTGATAAAGGTGATGTCTCATAATCGCCAGTCAAAAAGCCTGTGGTTCATTATGGTTTTTGTGCTACCAGCGAAGCGAATGCCCGAGGATCTTCATCCACTTCCTGATATCTCAAGATACGAAAATCGCCAAATACCTGTAACAATTCGTTAAGCTCTAAAACCCACTCTCTTTTAAAACTGCTGTATTTCAGGTAGTCCAGAGTAAAGGTTTCGTAGAAAAGCAATCCGCCAGATTTTAGTGTTTTGCGGATTCCTGAAAATAAATTGCGATCCAGGAAATTGAAGCAGAGAACCAGATCGTATTCATTTTCCAGGAGAGAACTATTATCCAGATCGGCGTGAAGTGTTGTAATCTTAGCTTTTTTTTCATGGGCCAGGGCCCGGGCCTTGGTCAATCCATTTTGTGATATATCCAGACAAGTGACCTCATAGCCCCTGCTGGCGACAAAAACGGAGTTTCTTCCTTCTCCGCCTGCTATGTCCAGGGCTTTTCCGCTGGTATTCAGGAGCCCTGCGTTTTCCTCCAGCCAGCGACTTGGTTCCTTCCCGGTGATGTATTCATCGGTGCTGAATTTATCATCCCACTTTTCTTTATCTTTCAAAGACATATGTGTTTCCCAAGGGTTGGATTTATCCTGCGACCTATTATATATTAGGAACAAACAGCAAACCCGAGCTTACAGGATATATTCCCATCTGTCGATGAGCGTTTCCTTGACAAGAGGCTATTTTTTCCCTAATATAGCCGTTTTACCCAATGTCGGAACGGGTGGGGCTTTCTGAGTGAGGGCTCTGTAGATTGTTAGATATTTAGGAGTTATTGGAAATGATAGCAGTGGTTAAAACGGGTGGCAAGCAATACAAGGTGTCAGAAGGCGATGTCATCCAAGTGGAAAAGTTGGATGGCACTGTCGGAGAGACCATTAATCTGGAAGAGGTTCTTATTTGTGGAGAGGGTGATTCCATTAAGATTGGTACTCCATATGTAAAGGGTTGCTCTGTGGCGTGTGAGGTTACCGAGCAATTGCGAGGTAAGAAAATTATTGTTTTTAAGAAACATCGGAGAAAAAATTACCGGCGTAAGAATGGCCATCGCCAATCTTTGACACGCTTGAAAATTACCGGAATTACAGCTCCATAATCAGAGGAAATAATGGCACATAAAAAGGGACAAGGTAGTACCTCAAACGGTCGCGACAGCCGGGGCCAAAGGCTGGGTGTGAAACGGTTCGGAGGGCAGGCAGTAAAAGCAGGGGAAATATTGGTCCGCCAACGCGGTACCCACTTCCACCCTGGAAGCAATGT
>Ga0257127_1000060_pt1 | contig 106895 bp, 99 predicted proteins | sample SI060_135mmetaG_FD_190152 | JGI IMG/M metagenome (GOLD analysis project Ga0257127, IMG submission 190152) | Marine microbial communities from Saanich Inlet, British Columbia, Canada - SI060_135m | ecosystem: Environmental > Aquatic > Marine > Inlet | place: Canada: British Columbia | collected... | reverse complement strand
ATATCCGGATATAGAGACGTTTATGAAAAAGAAGGAAAAATATTGTGCGACCAAAATAAAGGCTCTGTTGTTTGACAAAACATTGAGCAAAATATATAATGAAAAACACAACATTCAAACTATTACGTCCTTCTTTGTTAAGAAGTAAATAGATTGTATTTTTGGAACTAAATAGATTGTATTTTTTTATTTTCCTGCATTTTGTATATACTATATATATATATACAACATGGCAAATTGGTTAGATTTATCCAACAATGCGAACTGTTTCGAATCCATGTACGTCAACGGTTTTGTAGACATGAGCGGTGGGTCACTGCAATTACGCAACGCTGATAACCATTTGTTGGTTGGCGGCGACGCGAGTTTCAATGGCGGAGTTTATTTAGGAGGAAAAAAATTAGGCGATACTGATGTAGTAGAATCTATTACTTTTACAGGCGGTCCTAGTTATCAACTCGGTCAGGATATTGATGGCGAAGCTAAAGCTGACCAATCCGGAATTTCAGTATCGATAAATGGTGACGGCACCATTGTCGCTATTGGGGCTCGCTATAATGACGGCAATGGTTCAAATGCAGGTCACGTCCGCATCTACGAATATGATGGTACTGTTTGGAATCAACTTGGCCAAGACATTGATAGCGAAGCTTCAGGTGACCAATCCGGAAGTTCTGTATCATTGAATAGTGACGGTACCATTGTCGCTATTGGGGCTCCATTTAATGAAGGCACTGGTGTTTCATACATGGGTCACGTGCGCATCTATCAATATGATTCTAGTAATGATATTTGGAATCAAATAGGCCAAGATATTGATGGCGAAGCTTCCAGTGACCAATCAGGATTTTCTGTATCGATAAATAGTGACGGCACCATTGTCGCTATTGGGGCTAGATATAATCACGGCACTGCAACTGTGACTAACTGGTACAGTGGTCACGTCCGCATCTATCAATATGATTCTGGTAATGATATTTGGAATCAATTAGGTCAGGATATTGATGGCGAAGCTGCTAATGACCAATCCGGATATTCTGTATCGTTAAGTGGAGACGGCACCATTGTCGCTATTGGGGCTCTATATAATGACGGCACTGATGCAGGTAATGAAGGTCACGTCCGCATTTATCAATATGACGGTACGGTTTGGAATCAATTAGGGCAAGATATTGATGGCGAAGCTTCTAGTGACTATTCCGGAAGTTCTGTATCGATAAGTAGTGACGGCAGTCGTGTCGCTATTGGGGCTTACTATAATGAAGGCACTACTACTTCTAATGCCGGTCACGTCCGCATCTACGAATATGATGGTACCATTTGGAATCAGCTCGGCCAAGATATTGATGGCGAAGCTACAAATGACTGGTCAGGATTTTCAGTATCGATAAATAGTGACGGCACCATTGTCGCTATTGGGGCTAGATTAAATGACGGCACTGGTGCAGCTGATGCAGGTCACGTCCGCATTTATCAATATGACGGTACGGTTTGGAATCAATTAGGGCAAGATATTGATGGCGAAGCTGCAGGTGATTATTACGGATATTCTGTATCGATAAGTAGTGACGGCATCAGTGTCGCTATTGGGGCTTACTATAATGAAGGCACTACAACTTATGATGCCGGTCACGTCCGTGTTTATGAACTCGACCATACCAAAAACTACGTCCAGGTAATCAAACAAGCCCCTCTTCAAATTGGCGTCGAAACCCAGCGTCTCGGCTATGCAGCTGATATTAGCGGCATTGTCGATATTAGCGGCGCGCTCTTTACCCACGGCGATGCCAGCATGAACGGCAATCTCTATGTTTCCGGCGATGTGACCATCGATGGAGCATTGTCCTTTGGCAGCGCCACGATAGCCGCTAGCAATGTGAGTTTCTCTTCGGATATTTCGATGAATGACCGGTTGTTCGTGAATGTGAGCGATGTGAGTTATAGTCATATTACGGATTATTTGACTGAGATAAATTATACTGGAACTTTCATTCAACTCGGGGATAGCGTGGATGGCTCGAGTTCCAATGAGGATTTAGGTTATTCTGTATCGTTAAATGATGACGGCTCCATTATCGCTATTGGGGCTAAGGAGGGTGGTGGTAGTTCTAGAGGTACCGTACTTGTTTTTCAATATGATGGTACGGGTTGGTATCAATTAGGCCAGAATATTGATGGCGAAGCTTCAAGTGACCGTTCAGGATGGTCTGTATCATTAAATGGTGACGGTACCATTGTCGCTATTGGGGCTTACGACAATGACGCCAATGGTTCACTAAGTGGTCACGTCCGCATCTACGAATATGATGGTACCAATTGGATTCAACTAGGTCAAGATATTGATGGTGAAGCTGCAGGTGACTATTCAGGATGGTCAGTCTCGATAAGCAGTGACGGCACCATTGTCGCTATTGGGGCTCCCAATAATGACGGCACTTCTGTATCTGATACGGGAGGTCACGTCCGCATCTACGAATATGATGGTACCAATTGGATTCAACTAGGTCAAGATATTGATGGCGAAGCTACAGGTGACAAATCCGGATGGTCAGTATCGATAAGTGGTGACGGCACCAGGGTCGCTATTGGGGCTTACTTTAATGACGGCAATGGTACAAAAAGTGGTCACGTCCGTATCTACGAATATGATGGTACCATTTGGAATCAATTAGGCCAAGATATTGATGGCGAAGCTGCTAATGACAATTTCGGACAATCAGTATCATTAAGCAGTGACGGTAACAATGTCGCTATGGGGGCTCCTCAGAATAGGGGTGGTCCACCCCAAGGTGCATATTATGTAGGTCACGTCCGTATCTACAAATATGATGGTACCAATTGGATTCAGAAGGGTCAAGATATTGATAATGATTCTCCAATACAAAATGATGATTTCGGTTATGCTGTATCAATCAGCGGTGACGGAAACATTGTCATTGTTGGGGCTCCATATAAGAACGGCACTTATAGTAATGATGATGGTCAGGTCTCCCTCTATCAATATGATTCTGTTGATGATGTTTGGAATCAACTCGGCACGTATATTGATGGCGCTCGCGCCTTTGACTATTTAGGACAATCAGTATCGTTAAGTAGCGACGGCACCAGATTCGCTATTGGGATTCTAAACGGCAGTAGCTACTACGGTGAGGCTCGTGTCTATGAACTCGAACATACTTTCGTGACCACACCCATTTACCAATCAATCCATAGTGATGTCGACTCTTCTGGTACTTTTTCCACGGATATTTCCTTAAACAATACCATGATTGTTCCTGGTAACATCACCATCGTAGATTCTTCCAACAACAGCTACGGTTCTTATACGGTCTATACCGACAAAGCCGCTACCAATTTCTTCAGCGTCGGCAAAAGTGCCTCCCATGTATTCAATATCGTGGACAAAGACAATGCTGGTGTCTACATGGCCTCCGGCAGCACCAGTTTTACCTCCACTTCTGATGCTCGCCTCAAAACCGCCATTGAGCCACTCGAGGATGCCACGGACAAACTGATGCAATTGAAGCCCTGTACATACAAATGGAAGACCCAGGAAGAAGCCGACCCGAAGAAGCATGTAGGGTTCATTGCCCAGGAAGTAGAAGCCCTGTTCCCGAATTTGGTGAACGAAAACGACGGCACCGACGGAAGCACATACAAAGGTGTGGCGACAACCGATTTGATACCATATTTGGTGAAAACATGCATATTGATGGATGAGCAATTATCGAAAATGGAGGAATATATCAAATCAAAACAATCTACATAAATATAGTATACATATATGTATAATGGAAAATGACGAACCCGTACCGAGACCCTCCAGTGAAATAGACCAACTGACTATGGCTTTATTGATGAACAAACAAACCTATAGTAAATATATTTCAAAACAGGACCCGGAAAAGGCGAAAATACTGCAAGAACAAACAGAAGAAATTAACACGTATCGAAAGCAAATCATGGATATTACACAAAAAAAAATAGAGAACCCTCAATTACAGGTGACAAATGACGTGGACGATATTTTCGAAGCATATACAAAGACATTGATACGCCATTTCAAGCAAAAAGAACTAGAAAATAGTACACAATATGGAGACAATGAAAAAGAAGAGGAAGAATCTATGTTTGGAAAAATAAACGACAATCCTACTCACCAACGTGAACCAACTTCATCTTATTGGGGAAAACAAAAAGTGCTAAAACAAGACTATTTGTCCCAAGATTTTTTCAATAAGAAATAAATATATTATGATAGTTTATAATATATTACAGAAACATCATGAATGCCATACAGACACATAAACGAATAGAAGGGGGTAAAAAACGACGAAAAACGCAAAAAATAAAGAAACTAAATTGCAACCCAGTAGTAAATGGACAAACAATAAAGAGGACGAGTTGTATGACACCGGACGTATTGAAACAATTGCGTACCTCTTATAACAAACATCATCGTGGCAATACAATCAAAACAAAAGACCCGAATAAAATTTGGAAAGAGTTGAGACGCAGATTGAGTACCTGTACAAACGAAGATTGCTGGATAGACACAATCAAGGATAATAAGGTAAAAAAAGAAGTACGCACGTCGTTGTTTGCGCCAACTCATCCCGAACTGTGGAAAAGCCACCCCTCAACATGGCTAACCAACTTTGATATATTGGAAGTATTGAAACAATACGAAGCCGCATATCCACAATTTCAATTCATAGGACCGACTCCAATTGATTTTGACAGCCGTCCGCTAGAATACAATAATGAATGTGTATGGAAAGACCTGTGTACGTTTCAACTAGAAACGTTTCTCAAAAAAGGAAAGAATAAGATAGGCGTGGTATTTAATTTAGACAAACATAACGAATCTGGTTCTCATTGGACTTCTCTATTTGTTGATTTAGAAGAAAAACATATTTTTTACATGGACAGTGCAGGAGATTCTATCCCAGCCGAAGTAAACAAGTTGGTCGTACGTATAATGAAACAGGGTCTGGAGCTGGTAGACCCAATAGTATTTACGTTTCATGAAAACCACCCATTTGAACATCAGCGGGGAAACAATGAATGTGGCATGTATTCACTGTATTTCATTATCACTATGTTAACGGGTAAAACTGGAAAAAGAAGATTCAAAACAATCGAGGACAAAATCACTTATTTCAAGACAGAAAGAATTCCGGACAAATTTGTTTTCAAACATCGAAAACAATATTTCAATAGCTAAAAATATATCATCATAATATAACTAGCCTGTATTATTATGAAACCAACTGAACAAAAAGGAGTTATTCACAGATTGATGAACGGAGGTTCATCATTATTGTTGTCGTCAATCGTTTCTTCTATCGCTGGAACCAGTGGAAGAATGATTTCAGGTATTCGCGGTAATAAAAAATCACCAGACAATAGAAAAACGAATACAACTGAAGATGAAAAACTAAACAAATACGCCGCAGGTGCAGAAGACCTATCGAATGGTCAAAAAGAGACTACACTACCGGAGAAAAAAAAGGGAAATTCAATACAAGAGAGCCTGGCTAAATTAAACAGCTGGAATGGACCTGAAACTGCAGAGATAAAGACGGCTTTCAATGAATGGCTAACCGAATTATTCAAATCAGACCCCAAAAGCAATGATATAAACACACATCTCGTTTTTTACACTACAAAAAAACCAAATAATCGAGGTACTTATATATCTGATTTTGACATTATTGTAGAAAATGAAGAATCGCCTTTTACTAGTACAGACCAGGTTGATTATTTTTTGAGCAACTATGTAAAAATGGTTGAGAACGAGCGTTTGCCTGACGGAGACCCCAAAAAGGTGGACCGAAGCACATTTTTCACTAAGATTAAAAAAACGTTCCCACATTATTCTACAAAAGTAAAGCGCGGAGGGAAAAAAACAACCAGACGATACAAGAAACGTACAACAAGGACCCGAAGGAAAAAGTAAATAGAGAATATCCATATAAATAAAACATGTGTTATATGTATATTTAGACGATAATGGCATTGTATGTAGTTAAAGAAAACCAGGAATTGCTGTGGAATATTATCAATAACAATACATTTGTACACCAGTACTTTACAAAAATAGGTACCGATAAAAAACCCGGTTGGTTCAGGGACATTATTAGCAAATTTTACGAGCAAAGTCAGGGCCAAAAACTCACCATAACTGATTTACACAACATAAACAAATCAACCATTGCTTATATGATAGACGACATTCGAAAGGAAGAATCGAAAACTATACCAGGTTATGTTGACTCCGACTCGTTTCGTTTTCAATCCAATGGTATTTATACGCCTCCTATGGAAACTGACAATAGAAAAGAAATGTATGCGTCGCAATTTGACCAACGACAACAAGAATATCACAATATGACGGAGAAAAAACCACCAAAAGAAATTGATTTTCGCGAAAAGTCGATTGAGGATGCCGCGTTAACTAATATGGACGATTTAATGAAACAACAGTTGTTGCAGAGAGAGCGGGAATTGGATATATACAAACCCGCGTCTGCTACATTAGTGGATGAGCAACCTGCCTCTCTAAAGATAGATAACTCATCCAATATTCAAATTGAAATGGAAGAGATAGACAATGTAGAAGAAGTAAAAATGACGGTAGATATACCAACTACTAAGAAAAGTGTATCCTGGGAAGATGGTGATATACCACCCGTCAACGAAGAGATTCAGCGACAGGTCGATGCAATCGATACAAAATATACGGAGTTGTTCAATGCAAGTCAAATAAAAGAAGACATTGAGACCCGTGATATAGCGAACAAATCTGCATTCAATGCATTGTCAGTGCGTGTTAATGAGATAGAAAATTTGGTAGCCCAAACCAATGAATGGAAGGCTCGCTATGTGGAGGTAAATGACAAATATGAGGCGCTACAAATGCATACCAATTTACTGACGAAACAAATAGAAACAATCTCTGCGTATATTGAAACAAAACAGACTGAAGTAATCGTAGAAGATTTGGTAACAACCATTGAACAGCAAAAGTCAAACTAATATTATGAACAGAATCTATATAAAAATATGCATATACATATTTTTATATGACAGATTTATTCGAACATACATTGTTTATTAATCTTGAGCATCGTACTGATAGATTAGAACATGTATTGACCGAATTCGGAAAAATGAATATCACCGCCGAAAGAGTCAATGCAATTCGTCCAAAGTCAGGTGCGGTAGGATGTACAATGAGTCATATAAAGTGCTTAGAATTGGCAAAAAAACGAGACTATGACTATGTCTTTGTATGCGAAGATGATATTACGTTCACGAACCCCGAATTATTAAAAGAAAACCTGAAAAAATTTACAGACAATACCGATATCCAATGGGATATATTGATTATTGGCGGAAACAATGTACCTCCATATCAACAGACAGCTGAATATTGTGCCCGTGTATTTAATTGTCAGACAACAACTGGCTATATAGTAAAAAAATCTTTGTACGACCCGCTAATACAAAATTTCAAAGAAGGTGTACAACAACTTGTAAAGAATCCCGACAATAAACAAATGTATGCATTAGATGTATATTGGAAACGACTGCAGATGCAATATTTTTGGTACATGATAACCCCACCTACGGTCACACAGTATGAGAATTATAGCGATATTGAAAACAAGCATACCAACTATGACCATCTGTTATTAGATATGGACAAGCCATGGTTATTTCGCCAGCATAAAATGAATTTGACGATGAATTAGACATGTAGCGGTGGGGAGAAAGATGAAAAAGTTACACCATCATAGGTGAGATTCCTACTATTGATTTTCGTCATTTACATATTATCACATTTGTTTGTGATAATATCTACGAAACCCGAATGGAGATGTAATGATACGCATCTTCCTGTGTCTAATATTTTATGCGCAGAAAGTTAGACAATACACTTTTGTTTTTTTCTTCGTATTGCATAGTCTGTTTTTTAGCATCGTATTCTTTTTGCATCATGCGTTGCCTGTAGGTAGTGTCTTGTTGCGCCAATAGGGTTTCAGCCTCTTGTTTTTCTAGAGGCGATAGACTTTGTTTTCCACGTTCGCGCATGAAATGGTCGACGGAGGAATATTGTTGCACTTTGTTGATGTCTCGTTCGCTTACCGCGAAAACCGTTTGGTCCTTATGGACTTTACGTAAATCATCAAATTTCAATTTACTAAAGGGGTCCGTTGATACATATTCATCGTTGTCGTCGTCATCGTAAATTTTGTTCCCAGAACCACCGTTAACATATAGGTTCTCTACCCCTTTGTATTTAACCATACTAGATTGAGTGTCTTTGATGCGATTGAATACCTCCCCCATGTTTTTGTTAGTTACCTTTTCATCGACATCGAATAATTGTTCATTGTTTGTAAACCATTCGTTTCTAGAGGTGTCTGTTTTTTTTATCATGTTATCATCGAACAATTTATTGAATTTACTTTGGAAGTCGTTTACAGTCATTTTGTTCAGTACAGACGAAACCTGTATTGCAGAGGAATCGTCGAGTTTGTTGTGTTGAGATGCGTCATACGCAACTTTGTTTTCTGATGATGTTGATTTGGAATGTTTGTGTTGGTTTTCATAAAATTGCACCACTACTTCAAATGCTTTTTTATAAAATAGAAAATATTTCGCGTCTAATTTAGATTTATCTGGGTGCGTCATGAGAACTTTTTTTTTTGCGCGTTTTATGTCTTCAAGTGAAATATCATAACCAATATCAAATAAGCCGAGCAAATCCTGCAAACTGTACATGTGTATATCTAAATTGTGTCCTTTCTCCATTATTATAATGGATATATAGAAAAATGATTCGCGAAACAAACTATATAAACTGTGTCTTGTAATACAATCATATGGTACTCCCCACTATAACTAAACTTAATGGTAGGAACCATTTCCAGGAACTTCTACAAACCAATCCTGGTGTTATTATCGTCAAATTTGGAGCAACATGGTGTGGTCCATGCAAACAAATAGAAGATGATGTTACAAATTATATTACTAAAATGCCCAACAATGTACAATTTGTATCACTGGATGTAGATGAAAACATAGATGTATATGGTTTCATGAAAAGTAAAAAAATGGTAAAGGGTATACCCGCATTGTTAGCATATTACAACGACAATGCCCATTATGTGCCAGACGAATTTGTAAGTGGAACAGACAAAGCATCTTTGCAATATTTTTTCGAAACCTGTTTATCAAAAGCCAATGAATAATCATGTCACGATTACAATTGACTCTTCGCTAATAAGTTCATCGTGAATGGAAAATGCAATCCTATCAGTAAGATTATTATATTGACAAAAATTGTACATGTGTTGTAAAATAAATACTACGCTCATATTTTGGATGACAATTTTTTCAGAAAGAGTTTTTCTAGACAATTTAGTGAGCAAATCCTCGACCGCGTATATATGATTGTAAACTACCGGATTTGACTTCAATCGCTTATAATTGTAAACGTAATTATAAAACATTGGGTTGTATCCAAACCATTGAAAGAAGCACGTACCATATGTTGCAGTAGAATCTAACGCAGTTTGGATAGTAGTCGGTATTATTTCTTCGGACTGTTTCTCGATTGCATTTGGTGAATGTTTATGGCGAATAAAGTTAGTAATCATGAAACGCGCGGCAGGGAAATTTGTTTGGTTCAACTTCTTTATGAACACGTGCATGAAATTATCTATAAATACCGCATCGCAAAAATGGTTGATGAGGAGGAAATGTATATTATCGGTAACGATATTTTCCAACTTTCTGACGTGTGATGATATTTGGTGAGTATGTTTGAATGTATCGATAGAAATTATCAATACATTTGCACCCGGTTTGTGTAAAAATAACGGGACCATTTGCATGAAAGCGTTCGAATGAACTTGTTTGCCACCATTGAAATAGACTACATGGTCGTTTTCTTTGGAACCAACAGAGATATAAATATAATCATATACTGAAATATCGGCACAGGTTGTCTGTATTTCATCTAGTATATTTCCTGAAATAACTGAAATCATTGTTGAAGTTTAGATAGTATGAATGACTACATTGTATCTAATATCAATTTTTAGATATATTCGCCGAAATAATACATAGAGACATAGAACAATAAAATATACAGTTAATACAAATGAATACAGATTATCCTTATAAATTCGACAAATTAGAAACTGATTTCAAAAATATCATTCAGCTCAACCAACGTATAGAAGTAAAAAAAATACACATGAAAGAAAAACTTATGAAATTAAAAGAGATGCATACTGCTATGAGTAAATCCAACAACAAACAGATATTTTTGTTTAGTTTAGACTCGTTTTTCTTTCAATATAAGACATTTTCCACAGAATTAGAGAACCTGAACAAATTCAGTTCCATGTTCAGAAACCGAACTTATTGTGATTATTATAAATTATTCAAACTTATTAGCAAATACGTAAATGAAAACTCGGATGATTTAAAATTCTCCGTTGATAATAATATAAGTATTCCAGTATACAAAGATTTGGAGCCATTTTACGATTACGGTCTTGACAATATAAACATTGTACACGAGCAAATGCTGTTATATATCAAAAAAATGTACCAGGTGTTGACAGAGAAGGAAAACATAATCAATGATTACGCAACAAAGGCACATGCTGGATATTCTATTTCTAACTTTGTCAACACGTTGTGTCACGAGAATAATATATTGAAAGGGCAAATCGACCTGTATATTAATTATACCAGTTTTTTTCACATTTCACAGCAGAAGCAAATCAAACGCCTACATGATAATTACATGGAATTTGATAGAGAGGTAGAAACGAATTTGAATTCCGACCATGCATATTCGTTTGATGATTTAACTGCACTCGACCAAACAAATGAGAAATCAGGTGACAATATTCCATCGCCAATAACAAAAGATGATAACATAGAGAAACCACAATTAGTAGTCACTGATATTAGCAATATTTTGCAGAGCAATGAACTAAAAAAGATAGATGCGAATAATCTGCCTGTGTTCACCGAAATAAAAACGAATATTGCAAACGATGCAGAGAAGTGATTGTAAAATACATGCGAATATTTTACAATATTTAGGAATTACAAATTTTAGAATTGTGCGTAAAAATATATGGTATTATATAGTATATTGAATGTATAGTGAAACAGATAATAAAGAGAATAAAGATATTCCTGATAATAGTAGCAAAGACTCAAGTGAAAATTCACTTATAGACATTCCTAAGGTGAAAATAGAGTGGAGTCCCGAAAATGAATTGATTATGGTGGAATGGTGCGATGTAGCACAGTGTTATAAATGGTTGAATTCTCGTTCACATGCTAGGTATGCAAAGTTGCACGCCTGGTTTACCATACCTGCGATTATATTTTCAACCGTTAGTGGTACCGCATCATTTGCACAAAAGAGTTTGCCGACTAATTACCAAACATATGCTCCATTAGTTATTGGTTCTATTAATATATTTATAGGCATATTAACAACCATACAGCAATATTTAAAGATATCCGAATTGAATGAGGCGCATCGAGTATCTTCAATATCATGGGATAAATTTGCTAGAAATATTCGCATTGAATTAGCAAAGCATCCCGACGAACGAACTGAAGCAAAGACATTCATTAAGGTATGCAGACAGGAATTTGACCGTTTGATGGAAACAAGCCCGGACATACAAGAGAAAACAATCAAAGAATTCAACACTGCGTTTATAGGTAAAGAAGGGTCTAAGCAGCGTAAACGATTTGAACAATTGCGTAAACCAGATATATGTGATACAATAATAAGTGCAAATGAAACACGTCATAAATGGTACAAAGAACTAGAGAATGCTATTGACGATGGCAATGATGATGAATATGAGTTGCAAAATAAAGAATTAAAAATACAAGAACAGGAACGAATATTGAGAGAAAAAGAACAGGAATTGAAAGCATTTACTGATTTGGAGCAGACAAATATGCACAAACAACTCGCTAATATGAAAGAATCCCAAAAGAAAGAAGAACAAGCCGCTCATTTTTATAGTGAACAATGTAAATTAATTACCAAATACATACACACATTTGAAGAATTATACGAAAGAAAGCCGTTAACCGATGAGATTATTACGAACATCGGCGACCAGGTTGATGAAAGGTCGTTAGAAACGTTTTTGAAAACATACGATATTGAGGTCGTATAAATTCATATGTAATATATTGCGTTATATTACATACTAAGTTCCCCAATTACAGCTCTTTGAATAAGTCTAATTCGTACAAACCGTAATATTGTATATCGTTTTCACTGAACGATATATTGTCCTGTTGTAAATCTGGAGTATCAACCTCCTCATTTTCAATAAAACATGCAAACCGTCTAATAAGATGTACATTAGATACCGATAGAGGCATCGCAGAAAATATATATAGGTTATCATACATTTCATGGTCAACACTCGGTGGGAGTAAGAGTTCATTGTCACTGGTAGAGTCACTCTCAAACACATTTACGTATTCTCCTTTGTCATTTTCATCACAAATATATCCTATTTTTGGAAACTGAACTGGAATACCTTCAATTGTACGTAGATACTGTAAAAAATCATACTGTTTGAAAATATCAGTGACCGTTTTTTCTATCATCATATCACGAATGCTGCCAGTATTAATAATTTCGTCTATAATTGCATACTCAGCAGAGCGGTCTTTTGTAAATGTCACAGAGGATGTGTCTATGAAGACAAAAATATTATTATGTTCATCTTCTAAAAACCCCTTATACATAGTTTCTGTGTTCATGGATAATCCAGTGTACTTCTCAAAAAATGCAGTTATTTGAGTCAAAAACTCGTCGTCGATTAAATGAATATCTTTTATTTCATCGGAATCTTCTGATGACGAAACAATGCCATATTTACTTTCATTGATTTCCATAAAGGGGCGCATATCAAGTGTTGTGTTTGGAAAACGATACACATTGTCAGTATTTACCAACAGATATTGTATAAGTGGCAATCGCAATGTTTGAATTACATCATACAAACATAAATGTATGGTATATTGTTTCAAATAGTCACGCTGATGCTCTATATCTAACGACAAAGAGTCTTTCTCTAAATATTTGAATATTACATCCATTTCCACATCGGTCGACCCAGTGACTAGTGGTTTCTTTAGCTGTGGTGTTTGTATTTCATTATCGCTATCATTGTCATCATATTCAATATGACCGGTAGACGGAGCGTTCATGAAATTGTCCGTCAAGTATTCTCTCAACTCTTTTTCAGTGAATGGCATATACACAAGTATTCTATACTATATTTATATCTTTTATCGTTGCTCAAAATATAAATTACTGAAACAACATAAATAATTATTGCGATAGTACCGTATACTACTTATACAGTACAAAACGCTCTATCCCACCCTCTACTAATCATGGAAAACTATAGTGACAACAATTCCGTAGGTAATTTTTCGGAGACATTAATGGACGAAGACCCATATCAATATGAAACCTATCCAGATGATGATATGGAAAGCATTTCAACAGAGTCTACTGCAACTGACGACTTTTCAGTTGTAAAGAAAAACCAAAAAAACAAGAAAAGCAACAAAAAGAAAGACGATATCGGATATCGTAAAATCAAAAGTAAGCATGGAAAGCTTGAGTATTTTGCTACTGGACAGATTCCAGGTGCATATATCCGAGACCCGATTTACGGTCGATTCACAGATTCACATAAGGTAGGGTCTTATGACGAGGATTTGTACTTCAAGGTTACGTATATAGGCTCTGGTGCTAAAGAACCAGACAACCTGTACTATGACAATCCTGAGCAATTTGAAAATCACATGAACTGCAATGTGAAAACTGCAGCAAAGAAGATGTGGGCAGATAAATATCAAAGTGCATTGAGAAATATGGAAACTGCAATGTAAATAACATAAATACATAACCGTTTGCATAGCAATGCTGTCTATATTGTACTCATTGATGCTGGTTTTCTATAAAAAAATACCTTATGAAATACTCGACATATCCAACCAATCCAATCTTGGTTATGTATCAGGTTTTGATACACGAAATGTATCGGAACCATGTAAGGAAGATATGTTGGCAACTATTTCAACAAACATACAAAAAAAAAAGATTTTAGATATGTTGGCAGATATTACTGTAGTCATCAAACATAAACGTGACATGATAGACACGTATGATATATTAGAAGACAGTTATCATGAAAATATCTATAGTGGCGGTCTGGTAGATGACTGGAATTTTGAATTATAAACATACAATAAGTTCGCCTATTGTATGTTTCACCATGTGAAATTGATAATCGTACAATGTATTTAGCTGACTTTAGTATGCAAAATGAACGATAAAAAATATCCATATTATATAAGAAGTAGTAAATTATGTATGAACAATCGATACCAGCCACTGCATATATGTTTATTGGAATTACCTCATTGGTTGTAACCTATTCACATATTATGCAAAACCAACCCGAACCCGAAACCGAACCTGTTGAAATAAGTCCGGTGGTAGAAAACGTTGAACCCACACCCGAACCCGAACCTGCAGTTGAGACGCCAACCGTATCTACCGATTCTAATGAGAGCCAAAATACGACTCAACAAAATGAAGCTATACCAGTTGCCGAAGCAGTCCCGGTTGATACGACTATTCAATTGCAGGAGCCGTTGAAGAAAATCGACAATCAGTCAGTAGGAATAGGTGGTAAACGGAAAAAAACGAAATTGCGAAAAACAAAAAGTGTACATCAGGCAAAAAAAAAACATAAAAGGAATAAAACGAAACGAGGAAAGTGAACCAAAAAATAAAAAACAACACAGATTGTTTTTTATTTTTATGATATTTTTATGATAGAATTAGATGGGCAAAATCGTATTGCAGGCAAATTTATAAATTTCTCGCTGCAAATCTTCGTATTCGTTTACCATATCGTCGCGGTCCTGTTGAGTAAGACAATACACATCGTCGGCATTTTTATAATTACAAATATCGTAACCACTGCGAGGTAGTTCAAGTGATGCATTGTTCAATAAATTGGAAACGTTTGTGGCAATTCGCGCAGACATGTCAGTAATATATGAATTCGAGGTAGGTGTACGATGGCTCTTTGGAATGTGTTTTTTGAGTTCCCAATATTGACATGCTTCCTCGTCGTAAACTAGATGCATGATTCCTCTCTCGTTAAGCAGGTTTGATAATCGGCTCGCTTCTTCTGTTTTCATAAGCTGTAATTTTATAAATGCAAAGAAATAGTAATAACCATTTTCATTCTTTTTTCGATGCATATCCAAATCTACTACCCGACCAATTTTCGATTGCTGAAAAGCATTTTTTACTATCGTTGTAGAAACATTTCCTAATATTCTGGGAATGTAAATGTCAACAATTGAATGATTGTATGAATCCATAGTGATTGATTTGATTAAGTAACAGACTAGATACATGAGATAGATTGTCAATTTTTCGCAAAAATCATATTTTCTTAAAATTTTGTATTCGTGACTCTCTAAAAAAATATTCCACTAATTTATCATTATTGTAATCATTGATATAGTAGATATTTTGGATACCAGATGCGCATAGCATTTTCATGCAATTTACACAGGGATAATGGGTAATGTATGCATCTGCATGATTACAACTTACCCCTCTCTTTGCACAATCTGTAATCGCATTTTGTTCAGCATGTACAGTTGCCTGTTCATGATTGTCAATTATTTTGGATTCATGTGGACATCCTGGTAAAAATCCATTGTACCCTTGAGATATAATACGATTATCCTTTACCAATAAACAACCAACCTGTAATCGAGTACATGGCGAACGAGTTGCAGTAACTAATACAATTTGTTTGAAATATTCTAACCATGTTGGTCGTTGTTCCATTTGTTAAGACAACAAACAATTATTTAGGTACTTTTACAAAAATTGATTATGTAAATGAATAGTAGAAGGATAACAAAACAATGGACGCAAATAAAGAAATACCCTTATATACAGAAATACCAGAAAAACCAGTATTACGTCGTAATGAACGTATAGAATGCATTGATAATTCGTACACGCTAAATGCTAACACTTCGAATCGTCATAAGGACATTTTCGATATTTTCAACACGTATCGTGAAACAGTGAAAACAAAGGTTTCGAAATCGATATCAAATTTTGTTACATATTGTGATAATGACGTTATCAGTGGAACATCTTCTTTGAAAGATAGTCAGTCAAAATACACCTTACAAATGTTACCAGTCATGAAATTAGACGATTATCTCAATGATTACATAGCGTCAAATTCTCCTTCTCCTTCTCCTTCTCCTTCTCCTTCTCCGTCTCCTTCTCCCGCCGATGCGGAATGTAACAAACCTATATTGAAACGTTATCAAACATATTGAATGATATATTAAGAAAATCAACAATCATTTAAAACAAAAAAGTATATAAATAACTTTATGGATATATTTCATAATGGCAACTGAAGAAAAACCGTTGATTCCTACGAATTTTCGTTCGTTAGTAAAAGATTTCACAGATGATTTGACGACTGTTTTTCCTGAATATGATTTCTATTGGATAAAATGGGGCGTACCCGATATTACTGATGCCGAGTTAAAGAGTCTATTAGACTATTGCGCAAAGGTATATCCTGAACGTTTTTTTGATATATTATCAAAAAATGAAGATATATTCAAAAAAGACAGCGATGTAAACACTCATTTTTTACCGAAAATAAGTTTTCAATTGTTATTCAACTGTGAAGGGGTAAGTGAAAAATCAAAAAAAATAATGTGGAAGTATTTGCAGCTGATGTTGTTCACCGTAGTAGGTAGCATGGAAGATAAGAAAAGCTTTGGCGATGCAGCCAATATGTTTGAAGGCATTGATGAATCTATTTTGCATGAAAAGATGCAGGAAGCAATGAGCAATATAACCGGTGTATTTGAAAATATGTCCAATGGTGATGCAAGTGGAAACACTATGGGCGACGACGGTAGTAACCTGCCTGGAAATATGGAGGAAGATATGAAAAATATGTTCAATAATATGCCGAATATGTCTAGTATGCCCAATCTAGAAAATTTGCAATCACATATGAAACAGTTGTTTGATGGAAAAATTGGCAAATTGGCAAAAGAGTTGGCAGAAGAAGTTGCCGATGAATTCAAAGACTCTTTGGGAGACATGGACAGTGCAAACCCGACAGATGTCATCAAAAATTTGATGAAAAATCCAAACAAAATAAAGAATTTAATGAAGACGGTTAGTGGTAGACTGGATGATAAAATGAAAAGTGGAGAAATTTCGAGAGAAGATATCATGAAAGAGGCCGGTGATTTTTTGAATGAAATCAAAAAAACAGGAGGAGATGCAGGTGTAAATGAAATGTTAAAAAATGTCATGAAGGGGATGGGTGGACTAGGTAAAAATGCGAAAATCAACAAGGGTGCATTGAATCGACTCATGAAACAGTCTGATACAAAAGACAAAATGTTAAAAAAGGCTGCGGACCGAAAGCAAGAAATGTTGAAAAAGCAGGAGGAGGAAAAACAAAAGGTATTTGAGCGAATTCGTGAACAAAATCGTATCAAAGCGCAGTACTCGCTGCAGCAAAAAGATACCGATGGTAAGTATGTATTTAAATTAGATGGTGAGGATGCCCAGGAGAAATCCTTTATTCATCCCGATATCGAAGCAGAACTTATAAAAGAAGAAGAACTAGAGAAGGAAAAGGCAAACAAAACTGATTCAAATAAGAAGAAAAAGAAGAAGAAGAAGAAGAAGGCATAATCTCTATTTGCAACCAGCTTCGGTTAGTTTTTGGTCGAGGTCTCTTATCAACTCAGTGCTAGAGGTAATGTACATTTGTGGAAAAATGGCATGTATCAATGCTTTTATTCCGCCAATGCACATTCGACCGGCTAACATACCAGAAAATCGCAAATGCTCCATGTAGGACATACAGACTGATTGTGGATGTAGGCTAAACCACATTTCAATCGGTGTAAACAAATCATACACTTTCATATTTTTCAAAATATATAATTAGTAGATAATTATATATTCGATTAATGTATACATGAATATTTTTAAGTTCATCAATGCAAAACTATTTATATTAAGTCTACTCATTGGGCTCTTTGCAGTATATATTTTCATGCCGGATATGAGAATCATACGCGTATATCCTACACCCGAAAATGTCACTATATTACAGTATAAAGACCAGACCGATACGTGCTTTTCATTGAAACAAACAGAGGTATCCTGTTCAGACAATGCAGATGCTATTACTAAAGTACCCTTTCAAAGTTAATGAATAATCGTAGCAATTATTATTTTAGGAATCTATACTATATATGAATTTCAGACGATTATTCCAATCAGAGGTCGGTAAAAATATAATATCAATTATTCTAGGTTTAGGACTGGCAACATTATTTAGAAAAGTCTGTAACGATAAAAATTGTATACGATTCAATGGACCGGTAATAAACGACATCGAGGATAAAGTGTTTAAACACGGTGAAAAATGTTACAAATATTCTGCTCATGCTGATAAATGTGATACTACGAAACGAGTGGTACCTGTTATATCACAAAATGATGCAGAAGATATCAACTAGAAATATATATATTTAGTATATTCGTTAAACTATACAATCAAACATGTGTATTAATTGTATAGTTTGTAGTTATGGAAAATATTACTAATATTGCGGATTTACCTATGAATGGAAATACGGGAGGCAACAATATGCCTGCTATGCAAAATCAATTGTCGACACTTCCTACAATAAGTATATCGGAGATGAAAAATAAATCAGATGTTGAAATGCAAACAAATTATGCGCCACTCAATTCGCATCCAAATCCATATGGAATGGATGAGCAAAACCCAGTCATGCAAAATCCAGACAATCAACGCATTGAACGACCGAGCATGCAGGTAGACCAATTTCAACAACAGGGTGGTTTACCTGAAGAATTCCGCGCACAAATTACAAACATGCAAACGCAACCTCTTCCGTCTAGAGATATACCCATGCAGACCGAGCAATACAACATAGATGAAAACGTACAGCCTAACCACATACCAAAATACCCCAAAAAAGTAGACTTTGTAAGGGAACATCATGATATGACTGAACGAAATCTTCGCGAATATGAACAAAAAAAATATCGCGAGAATAAACTGGATGCTATTTTGGATGACCTTCAAATGCCTGTTTTCGTGGCCTTGTTGTTCTTTTTGTTTCAATTGCCAATGGTGAATACTATGATATTCAAAAGATTCTCATTTTTATCCATTTATAATGACGACGGTAATTTTAACTTTTATGGACTTGTATTGAAAAGTCTTCTTTTTGGGAACTTCTTTTTGTTCTCGAATAAGATTATAAATTTTATTAGTTCATTGTAATAAGATGTTGACAATGATTATCATAGTCAATATATTGTCGGTTATACAAAGGACATATAGGTTCACAAAAAATATAATAAAAAGGTATAAATATATTTTTATTATATAAAATAACATAATGGAGAACGAAGACAAAATTAATAAATTGTCTTACGAATGTATTTATTGCGATTTCAAAGCCCCTTCAAAGACAAAGTTGGAACGTCATTTGAATACACAAAAACACGCAACCAATTTTGAAAAACATCAATTGGAAGTAGAAAATATGAATAGTGTACTTCCAATAACAGAAGAGTTGAATCAACCAGAAGACCACAAATTATGTAAAAATATGGACTGTGAAAGATATCCACCTGACTGGGATTTTGAAGAAGATACAGAAGAAAATTATGAAGATGGACAACAATGGGTAAAATGTAATCTATGTGATGGATATTTTAATGATGATGGAATGGGAGATATTTTATTTATTGAAGAAGAACCAAATAATCAACAAGCAGAATGTAGTCTTTGCGGAAAAAGTGAAGATATAGTTCAAATGAAAGGGACTGGACAATTTCTTTGTGGAAATGCGTGTGACGAAGAAGAAGAAGAAGAAGATTAGATTTTCGGATGATATAGTAAATTAGACCAACCAGTTATTTGACGCTACCATCTTACGTGTTCTTCTGGCAACCGTATTACTTTTCTGCGGTTGTCTACGTGTTTTACGAATGGTCTTCTTTTTTGGTTGTTCGAGAACATCCTCATCCTTTGTCTGTTTTCCTTCTTTTTTACTTTCTTTATGAGGTGAATATTTCAAAAACCACATCTGATATTCTTTTGTGCCTACATCAGCTTTTGACTCCGCAAATTTCTTAAACATGTTCGCTTTTTCGGACCGAATATCTTCCAATGTCTGCTGTTTTCCATAACAGTTAATTGAAAAACGTTTCAATAGTCCTTTGTTTTGCAACCGATTTTTTTCAATAACATCAAACAAATATTTGGATATACATAATAAACGGTTTCTGTTATAATGACGCTCATTTGCGTAAACGAATGCCAAATAAAAAGATAAAATCGTTTCGATAGTTGCTACATTCACCTCCTTGTCTCCAATCTTTATTTTATTATAACTGTGACATGCAATCGGCTCATATATAAATACAATGCTCTTGTTATTCACTTTGATTTCATAATGTTTCGGTATGATTTCCCCAATTTCTTCGTGTAGAATCATTTTCGTATTTTTATAACCGTCATCGTGCAAACGCTCTATTAATATGCTGGCGCTTTTTTTCGGTTCTTCAGATAAGACGTCATAATCGGGTATTTTTTTAACCTGAGTTTGCTCGTTTTCACTCATATGTTTCGAGTAAAGATAGGTAGAGTATCCACCAAAGAAAACAACACCCTGGTCGATGAGATTATTGCGAACAGTAGTATTCAACTTACTGGTGGGGCTATCACTGTTCTTTTCGAAATCGACCTTTTCGCAATTTTTCGTTTTTAATGGATGATATTTATTCAATAAACTAAGACGTTTTAATATTTTTTCCCATCGAGAAACATCCCCATCGGGTCTAGATAGTTCTAAATACATGGACATGCGAAGAAAATCGGGTGGCGCATAACGTAATCCATTAATTTTGATGATATCTCTGGATATACTATTGTATATTTTAGGATGTAAAAAAGTAATGTCTGCTATCGGGATGAAGTTAACGAATACCTTGAATGTTCCAAAATGAACACCCGATTTGGCCTCTACGTCATTATATCCATTTTTATAATAAATATCGGCTAATTCTTTCGCATCTTCAATCGGATTCGGAGAGAAAAAATCGTAGTCTGGTATTTGAATATCGCGTTTGTAAAACTGAGCGTATTTTGGCAATATATTATTGATGGCAGTGCCGCCATAACAAATTAATTTCTTCTTTCTCAAAAAGTCTTCAACAATGACTAGCATTTTTTTGACATCTTCATTATTCACTTTTTCCATGCCCTGTTTTTTCTCGGTTTCATCTACAGCATGACGCAAAATAGCTAATTCGCATTCATCAAACGACATGTTTGCTTCGCATAAATTGTGTTTGAAACTGTTTTTTTGTTTGGTCCTCATTACGTAATAATAACTGTATATTATTACGTGACATTTTTTTGTATATTGTATGATAATTATACCCGTAAATATGTGTTTGGTATAGGATAGTCATTTATTTCTTTCTAGACAATTCTTTTTGAACACGTTCAAAATAGGGTATTGCTGCAGCTAACGGAACTATGCCTCCCTTATTGTCATTGAAAAAAGTTTCACAATCCATTAGATTTTCATCTACTAAATGATATCTATAACCTATCATTTGTCCTCCATAGTTCAATATCATTTTTTTCATGTCAGGATTGACATTTGCTTTTTGATAAGGCAACACTAGTTTGCTACTTATGGCTGTCGTGGAAACATTGTCGTCCTTGATTAATGGTGGGTTGGCTGCTTGATTTTCTAATTGCATCAACCCAACGAGATTGATAGTTTGACTTCCACTTTCTATATTCAAATAGTTAGATAAATCGTAACATGACACATCTGTACCCTTGCATTTCGCATACTCTTTATAATCTCTATGAATCGTTTTATCAATTATGATAACAACTTTTCCCATCAACTCGGATAATTTAGTGTCTCTATCAATGTTGCCGTCATATAATTTAGGTTTCAACACTGAATCTATTAATTTAGCAACCTCGGCATAACATTGGGTATCTTTTGTCTTGATGCGCAAATGAATAAACAAAGGGTCTTTCTTATTCGGCGAATTTCCGGAAAAAGCATTACTGACAGCAGTTGAAAAAATATTCTGTAGGGGGACACTATTCTCTGTATCATATATTTTGAATTCAGGGTCGGTACTTTCAGCGACGACTGGTTCAAAACTGTCACCCTTCTTGTTGTAAAAGACTTCAAAATCTAATAAACGACAGCCTCTCGATAGCAAAAATTTCACCATATTTTTATTCACGGTTTTTCCAGAAGTTGCGGCGTTGTATGCTGATTTAATACAATATTCCTTCAATGGCAAATTTGCGTATTTAGGTTGCATGCTTTGAATATTGCCAACACTTAAAAAATCCTTGTTGTTCTTTACCTTCAAAAAATCCTCATTGTCTACGGCACCCACCATATCAGCGGCGAAACTAGATTTATCTTCCATATTTTCACGAATATCACTTCTATTTTCCATGTTTTCTTTCATTGTAAAAAAACTAACAATGCGGCGTCTGTATAAATTGAATAGTACATGAAACAAAATTGCAAATATGACAATGTAGAGAAATAGATAGTTATATTTCATCACTTATATATTCTATATATAAACAAATATAATAAAAATATACTATATATAATAAGATTCTAATATGGCTGGAGGTTTACTAAATATAATTTCTACTGGAAACAATAATCTGTTTTTGACAGGAAACCCATGCAAAACGTTTTTTAAAGTGGCGTATGTGAAATATACAAATTTTGGTCTTCAAAAATTTCGCATCGATTACAATGGTTTAAGGGAGTTGCGTCCAACCGAAGATTCTTTGTTTACGTTCAAAATACCGCGATATGCTGATTTATTAATGGATACGTATATAGTAGTTACTCTACCTGATATATGGAGTCCAGTATACTCACCCTGCGACGAAACCAGTGGAAGATGGGCGCCGTACGATTTCAAGTGGATTAAAGACATTGGAACACACATGATAAAAGAGGTTGTCATTAATTGTGGAGGTTTGATGTTGCAAAGATATACGGGTGAATATCTGGCTGCTATGGTAGATAGAGATTTCACTACAGAGAAAAAAAAACTATTCAACCAAATGACTGGAAATACGATAGAAACATATGACCCTGCCTATGCACATGGTCGTTCAAATGTATATCCTTCTGCATCTTATACTACATCTACTACTGGTGCAGAACCATCTATACGTGGTCGCAATTTATATATTCCGGTAAATACATGGTTTACTTTAAATAGTAAATGTGCGTTTCCACTGGTTGCTCTACAGTACAATGAATTGTCGATATCGGTTACCATGCGGCCAATTCAAGATTTATTTCAGGTACGAGATGTATTTGATTATGATTATGCATTTCCATATGTAAGACCCGACTTCAATGAAAATAGGTTTCAAATGTATCGTTATTTGCAAACACCTCCATCTGGGTTTATCTTTCCAGAATATTATGAAAATAAAATTAATACATGGAATGCAGATGTGCATTTAATTTCAACATACTGCTTTTTGTCAAAGGAAGAAACACAAAAATTTGCGATGGAAGACCAGGTATATTTGGTGAAAGATGTATTTGAACATAAATTTGAAAATGTAACCGGCTCTAAAAGAATAAAATTAGAATCTAATGGCATGATATCAAACTGGATGTGGTTTATGCAAAGGAACGACGTAAATCTTCGTAATGAATGGAGCAACTATACAAATTGGCCTTATCACAATTTACCGTCAAACATTACGTTAGCCCCATTGGAACCAATCAGCGGTACAGAAGATACATTGAAATACGGTATGGGTGTCCATCCTATATCTGTCCAAAATACGGGCATCACCATTACTGGAAATTTTCACCCGGAAAATCGTAAAGAAATATTGGAAAACATGGGTATCCTTTTGAATGGAGAATATCGCGAAAATATCATGGGAAGAGGTATTTATGATTTTATCGAAAAATATACCCGAACTCAGGGTAATGCAAAGGAAGGTCTATACTGCTATAATTTTTGCCTCAACACAAGTCCGTTTGAATACCAACCATCAGGGGCTATCAACATGAGTAAATTCAAAACCATTGAACTAGAAATCAACACTTATTTACCGACCATAGACCCCGTAAATTCTAATTATGATGTTATTTGCGATGAAGATGGACAATTGTTAGGGGTGCGAAAGTCAAATTGGCGTTTATATGAATATAACTATAACCTAACATTATACGAAGAGCGATATAATGTATTGTCTATTATGGGTGGCAACTGTGGTATGTTATACGCGAGATAAACAATAGGTTACCTGTACAAATATATTATAGCAATATATAATATAGTAATTTCTCTCATGGCTTCACCTGAACATAAAAATAATAAATCTATCAAAGAATCCTTTAGTGATATTGAGAATAATAAAGAACATAATTTCCAAACTGCAAATATGGAATACAAAATGAAGAATGTGAAGAAACGTCAAAAACCAAAGCGGAAGAATAACTTCAAAAATATAGAAACATTCAATACATTAGAGAACGAACAGTACAAAGAAGTGGAAACCGATAAGGAACAAACTGCACCAATTCAATCGGTTGAAAATTTCGACACCTCAAACAGCATATTTACAAAGAACGTAATCGAGGGTGCTACCAATTTAGATGATAAGACAAATACAGACAATTGGGAAGGTCACGATGATGTAAAAGATGGAGATGTGAATAAAGTAGATTGGAGAGAAGAAGGTGCAAATTTTGTAGAAAAAGTGTATGACATTGCTACCTATGTAAATAGAAAATTAGGATATGAATTGACGTATATGTTATCCAATAAAAACCCTACCAAAAAAGACGAGGAATTAATGAGAGATTATATTTCCACAATATTAACGGCCATTATAAGTCTTCCTGTCACGTTTAATTGGTACTACATCATGTATTGCATACCAAAGGACCAGTTATTCAACATGTCGGTAAGTGATTTCAAAGCAAAATCCAAAGAAGAAGGTTACGATATATTGAAGCTGGTTTTGTTTTTGTTTGAATTTGCATTTTTCTTTCCAAGTGTTTTGAATCATATCATTATAGATTTGATTCCTACATATACAAAGAAGTTGTTCACAGGCAAAGTCAACTTCATATTGTTGTTCATGGTTGTATTTTATGCAATAAAGAAAGTGTCTCTGTCTATAAAAAATATGTTGATTGCCATTATAAAGGATAGTTCTAGTAATCTTATCATAAATTTGATGTTTGCAACCGTGTTCATAAATTTCTTTGTATCATTGTTTTCGTTAGATATCGATACGATGCTGTCTTTTATCTCTTCGCCTATATTTTTTATAATCAAAGCTTTCATTCGCTTTATAATTGTCATCCTGATAAGCGTACCTGTGGGTGCATTGTTAATGTTCTTATATTTAGTTGTCTATTCCTTGTTCGCGATTCCCATATACGGGAAAGATAGTATTGGAAAAACGTTCATGGAAGTAGATTCACATACTGAATCTTCTGCACCCGATTTCTTTACCAATAGTTGTGAGGGTGAAAGTTGGTTTCAAGTACTATTACGCAATCTTATGAAGATAGTAGGATTTTTTAAGAAACACCTTCTTCTCGTTATATTGCTGATGATTATTATCAGATATACATTTGTTTTACGAACTGAATTATCAAGTGGAGAAGGAATTGTCCCAGGAATGACATTCCGCGATTCCTTCATGTTTTTCAATTTGCTATTGTTTGTATCAGTCGGTACATGGGTCTATATTGGAACTATGAAACATATAAATGAGATGATGAAAACGAGCAAATAGTATCCTCATTATATATTTTATGTTTAATCATATAAAATATATTCGTTTTATATTATATTACTATGGGAAAATCTAGCAAAAAATCGAAAGCAACAGACCTTCCGTTGGTTTCTATATGTACGCCAACATTCAATCGACGACCGTTTATTCAAACCATGTTTCAATGCTTTCGTAATCAGGATTATCCAAAAAGTAGGTTAGAGTGGATTATCGTGGATGATGGTACTGATAAAATAAAAGACCTAGTTGAAAAAACCAATATCCCTCAAATCCGCTATTTTGAAATCGATAATAAAATGATGTTGGGTGCAAAACGCAATTTTATGCACAAACAATGTCGTGGGTCAATTATTGTATACATGGACGATGATGATTATTATCCACCGGAAAGAGTGTCACATGCGGTGGAACGTCTGACATCCAATCCAACCGCATTGTGTGCTGGTAGCAGTGAGATATATATTTATTTCAAACATATCCATAAAATGATTCAATGTGGTCCTTATGGTGAAAAACATGCAACTGCTGGTACATTCGCCTTTCGAAAAAAACTATTGGATGATACTAAGTACGATGATGATGCTGCATTAGCAGAAGAACGTGCATTTCTAAAAGATTATACAGTTCCTTTTGTTCAACTAGACCCATTGAAATCCATTCTCGTCTTTTCACACGAGCACAATACTTATGACAAACGTAAAATGTTTGATAATGCTCACCCAGATTTTTTCAAAGAATCTCCAAAAACGGTGGAGTCATTCATCAGAAAAGACACTGAAAATGATATCAAACAATTTTTCATGAAAGATATAGATGGTCTTTTAGAAGATTACACACCTGGACTGCCAAATATGAAACCTGATGTATTGAAACAAATAAAGGAAATCGAAGAAAAACGAGACATAATGATTAAAGAGATGCAGGCAAAACAACAAAACGGTCCAATTATGATTAATGAAAACGGAAAGCCTCCTCGTGAACTCACCAATCCTGAAATTGTACAATTAATATCTGGCCAGCAAAATACAATCAAACAATTGAATGAAGAAAAACAACAAATGCATGATACTATGATGCAGATGCAAAGTCAAATGATTGAAATATCCATGAAAGTAGAAGCATTGACTAAAGAAAATACGGAACTCCAAACCAACAAAACCTCCTCGTATAAATCGGCAACTACGGAAAGTAAGTTAACTCCTACGATTAAGGTTGATATGAGCGATATCTAATTCCTGAAAAATCATAACATGATTTATTTTTATGATTTTTTACATCTAGTACGTTTTTTGTGGACTTATCCATTCTGTATAGAATATATAGAATTTATGGAAAATGATGAGAATGATGAGAATGATGAACATGATGAAAATATAAATAATATAGTCAAAGAAGAATGGTACTGTTATATTTTACGAAATAAACAGCAACGCTATTCGCATCTTACATACAATGGTTCTACGAATAATCCCAAACGGCGATTACGTCAACACAATGAAGAAATTGCAGGGGGCGCGCGATATACACATGGTCGTAATGGTGGATGGGAAATATATGCATTACTTACCGGTTTCATTGACCATAAAAATGCTCTTTCTTGCGAATGGCGTATCAAACATACAAACGGCAAACCCGGTAAACGTCCATCAAATCATTTAGGAGTTGTCGGAAGAATAGTTGGTTTAAACGAGATTTTGAAACTATCAAAATGGACGAGTAAATGTCTAGTTGAAAACAAAGATGTGAACTATCGGCTATATATAGCAGAAGACATGGCAAAATACATAAACAATAACGATTTACCTGACAACATTGATGTCATATCTGGGATTCCCGAATTTTGATGATATACATGAATCCCTATATTTTTCATTTATTATGAAAATAAACTGGGGGTACTCAGAAAAAATGGACAAAAATAAATGTCCATTTTTTCTTTTTGGGATGGAAAACCTGTTTTAAAAAACACACTTTTTGGGTTTCACATCATAATGCAGTAAATATAGAGTTATTACGATATAATATGACTGCATCGTTTTTTTATAAATTTGGTCGTGAATATTTAGGAGTTTTTTTTGTTTCCAGAAAATATAGATATGGAAACAAAAATTACGAAAAAACCCGAAAAAAACATTAAAAAAATATACACATGTGATGTATGCCAATTCATAACCAGTAAGAAATTAGATTATAACAGACATATTGTAACAAACAAACATGTTTCCAAAAGTAGTGGAAACAAAAAAAACTCCCGTTATTCATGTGATTTTTGCAACAAACAGTACAAAAATAGAACTGGATTATGGAAACATAAACAAATATGTTCAGGCAAACCAAACAACCCTGGTGACAATACTCTTACTTCATGTGATACTGCGTCAGAGTCGAATAAGAATACAGAAATCGTACAAACTATGATGCAGTTAATAAAACAAAACCATGAATTTAAAAGTCTTATCATAGAACAGCAAAAAGAAAACCAAACCTTACAAAAACAACTCCTAGACGCGGTCAAAGATACTGGCAATACGTATAACAATACGACTCATAACAATAATCAAAAATTCAATCTGAATCTTTTTTTGAATACAACATGCAAAGATGCGATGAATATGACAGATTTTATTGAAAATATCGAAGTTGATTTTAAAGACATTGAGAACATTGGAAAAAACGGGTATGTTTCAGGTATGACGGATATGATTTTATCCCGAATCAAAGAACTCGATGTGACAAAACGACCATTGCATTGTACTGATTTGAAACGAGAAACCATGTATATCAAAGATAACGATGAATGGAGCAAGGATACCCCCGATAATACCAAATTACATCAGATGATAGATTATGTGGCTAAGCAAAACTATGCGAAAATACCAATTTGGAGAAAAGAACACCCTGAATGCCAACAAGGAGGACACCCTCAATACGACTTCTGTGTATCTATGATGCGAAATATACTCGGGGATGTAGGTAATGACCAAATTCGACTGGATAATAAGGTTATCAAAAATTTATCTATACATATTTTTGTTGATAAGACAGTATATTGAACAAATTATATAATAAAAAAGAAACTGGTGACACTCAGAAAAAGTGGACAAAAATAAATGTCCATTTTTTCTTTTTCGGGTGGAAAACCTGTTTTAAAAACACAAAAAAACTCGTTCATAGCATATTGCAGCAAAACTGCCCGTCTATGTAGTTTACGTGACTGCAATATATTTTTTTCATTTTTCGATGAAAATGATTTAGGCATTTTATTTGTAACCTTATTATAGTAAAAATGGTTACAAATAGACGTGTAAAAAATGCCAATATTTTCAGTTGTGAAAAATGCAACTTTACGTGCAGTAAACAAAGCAATTATACCAAACATCTACTCACTGCTAAACATATAAAAGTTACAAATGTTACAGAATTGGCTGAAAAAAATGCCACACCATTTATGTGTTGCATATGCAACAAAGAATATAGTTCTAGAATGGGATTATGGAGGCATAACAAAAAATGCCAAAAAATAGACAACGAAGACATGTCGCACCATATCGAGAACAACATAACAGATTCTAACCTGATTACCAAGCTATTAATGCAAAATCAAGAACTGTTGACGTCCAATCAACAGTTCAAAGAATTTATTATAGAACAACAACATGAAAATCAACATTTGCAAAAACAACTTATCAACGCTGTTAACTGTGGAAACACGTATCATACTACCACCACTAATAATAATAACCAGAAATTTAATCTTAATTTCTTTTTGAATACTACATGTAAAGATGCAATGAACATGTCTGATTTTATTGAAAATATTGAGATTGGTTTCAAAGACATTGAGAACATTGGTAAAAACGGGTATGTTTCAGGTATGACAGATATGATTTTGTCTCGCATCAAAGAACTCGATGTGACAAAACGGCCATTGCATTGTACTGACCTGAAAAGAGAAACGATGTATATCAAGGATAACGACGAATGGTGCAAGGATACACCTAACAATTCAAAGTTACATAGAATGATAGACTGTGTTGCAAAACAGAATTATGCTACCATACCATTATGGCGTCAACAAAATCCAGAATGTCACGATTCAAACAATCCAAAATATGATTTTTGTGTACATATGATGCGCAATATATTGGGAGATGTAGGATTAGAACAAACTAGATTAGACAATAAAATAATCAAGAATTTATCAAAACATATATTGGTAAATAAAGAAGTATAACATACATTTTACGTATGTTATATAAAAAAGATTTCATGAAGAACCCTTTAATCATGCAATCTTTTGGGAGGTAGGTATGTATATGTTGCTATACACCAAACAAGCTGTAAAAATGGAACGGTTATGTATCTATATATACGTGTTTGTTTTCTTTGATAGATATTGCTTCTAAATAATCTTCAGTTTTCGTATTCCGTTTTATATCGATGAAGCGCAGCTCTCTATGATTACACATGGCACAACTGTCAAGTGCAGGTACCATTGTTGACATACAATGATAATGAAAACGGTGTTTGCAAAAAGCACAATGAATATATCTATGTTTTAAGTCTAAAGAACATAGGTGACATTCTAGTAGGTCGTTTTCTTGTATATGAAAACAATTGCCCATTGCGAAAATAACTATACACTAGCGAGCTATTTTTATTCTACTTGTACACCGGATATAGTTGCTAATGTGCTTATGTATCATCCTCCAATTCATCGATAGTGACCTCTTTTTTGGTGTTCTTATCTAAATATCGATACATTCTTCGAATATCCAATTTGTTGATTTCATATGGTTCGAATATTTTTTCTAGATTAACTAATATTTCAGTATCATTTATGAAATCTTTACCGATGCACAATCTTATTTCTTGAAATAATGAGATAATGTCGCGCTTATCCATACTTAAACGTTGCGACAAATCCTGCATGAACAAAGAATTATTGTATTCCGTTGAATATTTTGTAAGCACTTTTGTAAATCGTATATCATCCGGCGGCGGCAATGAATGTGAATTTGTATGAATATGAAATATGTTGTTGTTGTAGAAAGTTTTAATAAGAGAACTCATTTCATTGAATTGCCATATTTGATTTTGAAATGTGATTCTGTCAATATAATCCGCAAAACAAATATTTCGTAATATTTTGTAATATAATGGGTACCCCTGTGCAGAAGGAATATGGGTAAGCATCTCAATTATATTTTCATGCCATAATAAGGCAACAATGGTTCTATCCGTATCGTTCATCAACGTACAGTGTTTATCAATTGGATAATTGTTACCCAATAATTGCTTTGTGATAGTTTTTGCATCTTCATTAAAACTTTTCGTATGAAACATACTCAAAATATCACAATTATTGGTTCCATTTATTTTCTTCTGAACGATATCAACCGCAAATTTTAACTTACACATATCACCCTGTACATAAGCAATTATTGCATCTAGTTCAGTTTTCTTCAGGAGATGACCACCCTTACCTATAGCGTCGAATACGTTTTTAACATGACACCCTTTTGGAGAGGGCAATTCAAATACATTGCACACTTTCATTAGCTCCCTCATTTTTTTATCTGTGTAATAATTACCAATGCAGATTATCGGGTTCATAGTTTTGTTTTCGCTCTTTTGTTTTTTTGTCTTCTTCTGACGAATCAGTTTTATTAACGCATTGATGCCGCCCTTGTCGCCACTATTCATACCATCTATTTCGTCCATAACAATCGCTATCTTCTTTTGTTTTCGTGTCATCATATCCAATACATTTCTGTTTGATACATTGTCTGAAGTAATGGTTTCTATCAGATTTTTATTACGTATATCACCAGCATCATATTTTATTATATCATAATTCAACTCCTTTAACAATTCAGTTATAAAATAGGTTTTGCCCGTACCAGGTGACCCATATAGATAGATGCCCTTCTTATACGTTACATTATGGCATTTTTCTTCGAACTCCATTAAGACACTCTTTATTTGATTCTTGATATCATTGCGTTCAAAAATAGTATTAATATCAATCGATTCCATAACAATAATAATTATATACTATTGTTATGTTTATATACGTAAATAAACGAATTATTTACCAAAAGAGCTGAAGTCGGCAGTTATGGGCATATACTCATTCGGCTTTTTATAAGGTAATTGTCCATAATAAGAATACGGGTCATTATTGCCCTGTGGCATCACTTGTGTCATCTGTTTATTAGAATCCTGTGGTACCTTTTCTGTATTATTAGTATTATTTTTAGCACCGGCAGCATCGGTTACTTTTTTACCAGCACCTACTATACCAGCAGCAACATCTCCTACCGCACCAAGTGCACTCGATGCAATGCCACCTGCTGCACCTACTGCACCAGTTGCAACATCCCCGACAGCACCGACTGTTCCTGATGCAACATCCCCGACAGCACCGACTGTTCCTGTAGCAACATCCCCGACAGCACCGACTGTTCCTGTAGCAACATCACCTGCCACATCGACTGTTCCTGATGCAACATCCCCTACAGCACCGACTGTTCCTGTAGCAACATCCGCAGCTGATTTTTTGGAAACAGCATCCCCCTCTACAGTTGAGTTGCCTTTCTGTGTCAGCGTACCTGAGCCACCATTTCCACCGCAATTGGAACAGGCACCAGTGAAATCACATGCCGGGCATGCAGGACATACCGGTGGGACAATCTGTGTTTTCAAAATATAGTCGTTTATATCTAGTCCAGTATCCTTTTCATTACCATCGTCCTCGTTATCTTCTTCTTTTTGTGTGTTGTCGTCTTCACCTGTGGATGATAATGTACTGCCATCATCTATACCATTCGGGTTGAATCGTTTCAAATTCTTAATAGTTACATTGCCATTTGCATCTTTACCGACAATGACTACCATAGTTTCAAATGATTGAGAAAATACCATAACCGTATTTCCACCCATTTTGTCTTGATGCATTTGTACATCAAAAGACATTGTTTTGTATTCATCATCGTCTCCGAACTTTGTTTCTGTCACATCGTCGGCGCTAGTTTTGTGGATAGCTATTTTGTTTGTATCTCCACGCTTGTATACATCGACACCCTCTTCGCCGCTGGATAGCAATAGACTACCATTCTTCATGTCATAATGAACAAATTTATTCAACTGATGGACCTTACGTGCACTATTGTACATAGGCACCGATACATCAGTGTTGTTGTGTTCGTCGGCATCTATTTTATAGTCTTCGATGTATATTTCTGACCCATCCAATATTTTACTGTAAACAACCGATGTATCACTAAATAAGAAAGATGCTTCGTTTGTGATAGGACTTGTAGTTGTATCTAAAACATGTAAAAAAGTCTTTTTCCCCCATGGCATATAGAGTACAGAGTATTTATCAGTATTTGTACCGTCCGTATCATATATCAATGGGGTATAGGAAGATACCAAAGATTTTGTAGGAGGTGCAATCTTTTGGGTAGCTGATGTAAGCTCATATGTGTATGCAACCGATGAACTTCGGGGCATCACGCTCATTTGAGTGATAGTATTACCAATCATATCTACATTTCCAGTAAATTCAGAAGAGGTCAACTCAACGAGACTACCATTCTTATTATCAAAATATAGATTATCGTACAACTTGTATACTTTTTCGTTGGGATTGTATTGAGGAACAGTCTGTCGTGAAGCCGCAGGTTCACTTTGTAAAAATGAAACGAACCCCTCTTTCTGAAAAGAGGTTGAATTATTGAATACAATCAGCACAACTAAAACTACTAACAATAACAAAAAAATGGTCAATGGTGTAATCTTGAATTTCATTTCAAAATAGAATATATATAGTATATGTTGAAAATATATATGTTAAAATAGAGTAAATAAAAATTGATAATAACATACAAAGGAAATTTTCACTAACAACATTATATTGTTAGTGAAATGCCAAAGAAAGAAACAGTTCTTTTGGAAAGGTTTTATGATACCGATAACAAATATGAAATTTGCATAGATGAAGCCGGTAGAGGTTGTTTGTTCGGGCGTGTGTATGTAGCATGTGTAGTTTTACCTAAAGACCCTAGTTTATTTGATGGAACAAATATCAAAGACAGTAAAAAATTCTCGTCAAAGAAAAAGTTGAAAGAAACCGCCGAATACATTAAACAGAACGCTTTGTACTGGAAAGTGGAATATCTAGAAGCAGATGTGATTGATGATATAAATATACTCAAATCAGTAATGCGAGGCATGCATAGTTGTATCAGAAACACCATCCATTCTATTTGCGAAGATAGCCCAACAAATGTGACCGACATCACTGCAATTGTAGATGGAAATTATTTTACACCATATATGCATTATAACGAAGCGTCTCAATGTTTGGTAGAGTTAAATTATACTACAGTAGAACAGGGTGATGCAAAATACATGGGTATAGCAGCTGCAAGTATACTGGCAAAAAACGCCAGAGATGCCTATGTGGAAACATTATGCGACGAATATACGGTTTTAGATGAATATTATGGATTGCGTAAAAATGTTGGATATGGAACTAAACAACATCGCGAAGGCATTCAACAATACGGCATTACCCAATGGCATCGAAAAACCTTCGGGGAATTATGCCGCAACGCGGAAACATTTGATGTTGTTGCTCAGGTAGATTCATGATTGTCTATCATTAACTGTTCTACGTTTTCTCTAGCGATGGTGTAAAAATCAGTGTCACTGTCGTTTTTACTATAACCCACTATAAATTGTTTTTTATCTGTTACATAATCAAATCCAAGAGTGTATTCAACTTTGTTGGCCGAAAATGTACACAACCTGGAATATCTTTTGATTGTCATCGTATTTTTATCTAGCACAACAAACAAATGGTAATATTGTCGCTTTGTTTCATAACTAACAATATGTGCGATGAACCATATTTCGTCGTCAATCACTACACCATTGGTTGAGCCACGAATGTCCTTGAAAATGGGAGGGGTATCCACTGTTTTTATAATGCGAACTGAGTTTGTTTGCAAATCGTCGGTTTTCAATTCTGGGTTCTCAATATCGCAAATCGTTAATGGGTGCCACTTATATATAATCCGTTGTTTATCGCCATCTGGAAACAATACCCAGTTCTTTTCTATTTTTGATTTGTTTTCAATATTCAGTAATGTGGAGCAAAGTTGCTCATTTTTTAAATCCAATTTACCGTATTCTATCGTAATATTCAAATCTGGATACTGCGTGATTCGGTTACCAGTAAAGTATAATTCGTTTTCCATACTTGTGATGCGAATATCTTCGATTCCTTTGTAAAATCCATCCATGGACGCATCGTATTTGATTTCAAATTGTCTAGATAGAGTTAGTGCGTCATCGGTTATATCATACACTGCACACATGTTTCTAGTTTCAATGGTTTCTAAATTGCAATAATGACCCGTCAATCCCTTTGCTTTATAAAATCCGTCCTTATCTATGTAATAATTGACATACCGGGTAACTACGACTAACTGATTGTTGTGAAAACAAATACTAGGCGTTGAATTGTGGAACTCGTATGAATGTTTCATAGTCATTTGTGTTCCATTCTCTTTCAATGTATCTAGGGCGATGGCTTTGTCCATCTTCAAACGAGTTAAATCTACCGCATAATATTTGTAGTTTGACAATATGTTCTCCTTGTAACTAGAATGCAATGATGGTACATTCAACAGATTGATGCACAAATTATTCATCGTATAGGTATCGAGTGCCATATAGTAACCAAGTATGGAGAGTTCATAATCCAATTTGTAATCGTAAATGTCCTTCACTAAAAACAGCTGGTCATTTTCAGCTATTTTACTGCGATAATTCGTAGACATCAGATAGAAATGGTAAGCAACGCGTTGATGTCCTTTTATTCTATAATGCTGTATAATTTCATATATTGACTCTAGTCTATGCGGCATGCATTGGAAGGCGTCTAACCATGCGTCTACCGCTTCAGGCATTTTATTCAAATGTTTGTAACACAAACCTTTGTAGTAATGGCTGCACCAGATTTCCTGGTCCCACCCTTTACTCACTATACGTAAATTGTAATAGAGGATAGCTTCCTCATACTGTTTGTTGTCCTTGTAACTGTTCGCCAGATAAAACATATATCGCTCGTTTCGTGGTTCCTTTTCCAATCCGGTTTTAAGCAATTCAATGTCTCTGCTGTATTTACTGGATTTGGAACCACCGTCACCAATGTCATTGATGAAAATATCCGTCTTTGATATCATGTTCATAATATATGTACTATCCGATGTAATATACTCATGTGTTGCACCTAAGTAATAAAATCGCGTTTTATTACGAACGAGCCTGACATTTTTGTATTGAAATGCGTCATTTCCTTGCATCATGTAATACGCATCGTCCGTCAACGTGTTTTTGAATTCATTGATATCTAACAATGGGTTGATAATCAACTGCATGTCTGCGTCTAATAATAATATATAATCCGCATTGTCTTCATTTATACACTGAGATAATGCATAACTACGAGTCTTTCCAAAATCTTCGAACTTTTTTACGATAACTTTTCCCTCCATTTGTTTTTCTTCGAAATATTTGCAAATGATATCCACAGTATTGTCTGTACTTCCAGTATCACATATTACATATGTATCAATCAACTTGACCACACTGTCTAATAAACGAGTAATAATTTTACCTTCATTTTTTACAATCATGTTCAAACATATTTTAGGAGTTTCCATTCTATGTATATTACATATATTGTTTTCATATTTATATACCTTTTGAAGGAAGTTTTTTTCCATCTATATAATAACTTACAATGTCTTTTACACGATTTCATGATGACCCGCATCGTATCAAAAAACAATTAGAAGAGAGTACCTATCACGGTCGGTATTTTTTGAATACACCCGGACCCGGTATGGATATGCCATTTAGTGAGGACCCCCATGTTAGATTGCAAAAATGGGGCGCTAATTTACATACCAATTCTGTAAACTTAGAAAGTGATTTATACGGTCTTACTCGCACATACAATCGCGATTTGACAAACAAAAATGATTATAAACAACATCAGGCACGTAGCCAAACCAACGCCTATCGCGTTGAGCAACCTTTCACCGAAGAAAGCCGAGCTAGCCACCCTGCATGGACCTACAAAGATTTAGAACATTCTCGTTGGGAGTCACCTTTTTTGAATCCGCAAAATGATTTAGAGAGAAAATTTGATTGCAATATTCAAAGTCGCATCATCGAAAAAGATAATTTCCAGCCGAATATTCCAGTAGTTGACAGCCAGCAATATTACTTAACTGGCCCGTCTATGTGTATTGCTGGAAACGAAAAGGGGTGTTTTGGGTCTTCTATACAATAAATTATCAAATTTATAATATGTAAATATAGTAATATAGTATATATTATAATGGAATTAGCGATACCTGGCGTAGCATTAGGGTTGTTATATATAGCATCCAATCAAAATAGAAACCAAGATTCTGTAAATGAAAATTTTTCTGGAAACAATGGACTTCCCAATACAAATATTCCCAATAAAAATTATCCTTCCGAATACCCCGTATCTTCCAGCGAATTGGACCAAACATCGTCTTTGTCTCGCGTAAATAGGTTTGAAAGCAATGGAGTATATACGGACAAATATTTCAATGGACGTGAAAATAAAGGTACACAGGACGGTGTTACTCAACCTGAGTTCCTGTCATTGTCCGGCGAAAAAGTAGGCAGCGATTACTTTCAGCATAACAATATGGTGCCTTTCTTTGGTAGTAATTTGAGAACATCCAAAACGACAGCGAACTCTAATGAAGGAATCATGGACAATTATACTGGGTCAGGCTCTCAGCTCATGACGAAGAAAGAACAGTCCCCTCTCTTCGCACCCGATGAGAATGTTCAATTTGCACACGGTGCACCTAATCAAAGTGATTTTTTCCAATCTCGTGTCAATCCTAGTATGCGCATGGCAAATGTCAAGCCATTTGAAGAAGAACGGGTTGCTCCTGGGTTGGGACTGGGATATACCAACGAAGGCGGCGATGGGTTCAATTCGGGCATGATGCAACGTGAAAGCTGGATGCCAAAAACCGCCGATGAGATGCGCGTGGCCACCAATCCAAAAGCGGGCGGTATTTCTTTGGTAGGGCATGAAGGTCCAGCAGGTAGCCACATTCAAAATATTGCTACTCGTGACCAAATGGGTGTTATGGAGAAGAACCGCCCTGACCGCGATTTTGTTTTTGATGACCGTGATATGACTTCTGGTAGTAAGGACATTGGTAGATTGTTCACCACTGGTGGCGTAGAAAAAGGACAGTCTTTGCACTCCATACCGATTGATAGACACGTGACCCGGCCTGAAACAACCACTTCTTATACAGGTATTGCAGGTGGAGACCAAGAAGCAAGTTATCTTCCAGGTGAATACATGCCTTCTCATAACCAGCAGCTGGGAGCAGTACCTCTGGGTGTAGCAAATGCAAATAGCCGCAACCATGCGACCAATGGTGATTATGGTATCAAATCTAAAATGGCTTACCCCAACAATCGTACATCGAATAAACAGGATAGCTATTTTGGGCTAGTGAGCGGTGGATTGAAAGCAACCATTGCACCTCTACTAGATGTTTTACGACCTTCTCGCAAAGAAAACGTTATTGGTACATTGCGTCCTTATCAAAATGCCGGGGCAACCGTCCCTAACTCATACATTTTCAACCCGGCGGATAGACCTGCTGCAACCATTCGTGAAACTACTGAAAATTCGAAAAATCATTTGAATATTAATGCTAACCAACATGGCGGTGCATACAAAAATACGGAACATCAGGTTGCCTATACAAATAGAAATGAGACTGGCGATTTTTACTATACTGGTGGTGTTGGAGCAACTGATGGGCATCGCGAACTGCAATCTTATGAAGCTATTCAAAACCAGAGAAACAATGACATTAAATCGAGTACTATTGACGGGCGATTGACAAAGGGTAATATGTCATTGTTGAACAGTGATATCAATATGCGAGAGAAAACGCGCGACAACTCATTGAAGAACAATCGCGATGTAGTCGGTAATATGCCTTATATGGCGCCAGATGTTTCCAATATGGGACGTGTTGCTGGGAATCATAACAAACTTCCTTCCAATGTTGACGCAACTCGAAATGATTGGGATATTAGTAGTCAATTGAAAGAAAATCCGTATGTTGTGAATTATAAAAATGGTCTTTAGAAAATATTTTTTGGTTTTATTTTCCTGCATTTTGTATATACTATATATATATACAACATGGCAAATTGGTTAGATTTATCCAACAATGCGAACTGTTTCGAATCCATGTACGTTAAAGGGTTCGTTGATATTAGCGGTGGGTCACTGCAATTACGCAACGCTGATAACCATTTATTGGTTGGCGGTGATGCTAGTTTCAATGGCGGAGTTTATTTAGGAGGAAAAAAATTAGTCGTTAGCGATGTAGTAGAATCTTTGAGTTTTACTGGAACTATCAATCAACTAGGTCAAGACATTGATGGCGAAGCTGAAAATGACGAATCCGGATGGTCAGTATCGATAAATGGTGATGGCACCATTGTCGCTATTGGGGCTTACTATAATGACGGCACTACCACTGGAAATGCAGGTCACGTCCGTATTTATCAATATGATTCTGGTAATGATATTTGGAATCAACTAGGGCAGGATATTGATGGCGATGGCGAAGCTGCAGATGACGAATCCGGACGGTCAGTATCGATAAATGGTGACGGCACCATTGTCGCTATTGGGGCTCCCTATAATGACGGCACGGATTTAGGCTATGAGGCGGGTCACACACGCATTTATCAATATGATTCTGGTAATGATATTTGGAATCAATTAGGCAATGATATTGATGGCGAAGATTTCTATGACTTTTCAGGATATTCAGTATCATTGAATAGTGACGGCAACATTGTCGCTATTGGGGCTTACAACAATGACGGCACTGGTGAAGATCCTATGGGTCACGTCCGCATTTATCAATATGATTCTGGTAATGATATTTGGAATCAACTCGGCCAGGATATTGATGGTGAAGCTGCAGGTGACTGGTTCGGATATTCAGTATCATTAAGCAGTGACGGCACCACTGTCGCTATTGGGGCTAAACAAAATGACGGCACTGGTGCAGGTAATGAAGGTCACGTCCGCATTTATCAATATGATTCTGGTAATGATATTTGGAATCAACTAGGCAATGATATTGATGGCGAAGCTTCCAGTGACTATTCAGGATGGTCAGTATCGATAAATGGTGACGGCAGTCGTGTCGCTATTGGGGCTCCATATAATGACGGCACCACAACTTCAAATGCCGGTCACGTGCGTATTTATCAATATGATTCTAGTAATGATATTTGGAATCAGATGGGCCAAGATATTGATGGCGAAGATGCTAAGGACTATTCAGGATGGTCAGTATCGATAAGTAGTGACGGCACTATTGTCGCTATTGGGGCTTACAAGAATAACGGCACTAGTGATAATGATGCAGGTCACGTACGTATTTATCAATATGATTCTGGTAATGATATTTGGAATCAACTAGGTTATGATATTGATGGCGAAGCTGTAGATGACTATTCCGGAAGTTCTGTATCGTTAAGCAGTGATGGTAGTCGGGTTGCTATTGGGGCTTACTTGAATTACGGCACTTCAACCGATACTATTTGGAACAGTGGTCACGTACGTATCTACGAACTCGAAAGTACCAAAACTTACGTACAGGTATCCAAGCAAATCCCTCTTCAAATCGGTACCGAAACCCAGCGTCTCGGCTACGCCGCCGATATTAGCGGCATTGTCGACATTAGCGGCGCGCTCTTTACCCACGGTGATGCCAGCATGAACGGCAATCTCTATGTTTCCGGCGATGTGACCATCGATGGTGCATTGTCCTTTGGCAGCGCCACGATAGCCGCTAGCAATATCGCCTTTTCCTCGGATATTTCGATGAATGACCGGTTGTTCGTGAATGTGAGCGATGTGAGTTATAGTCATATTACGGGTTATTTGACTACAACAGTTATTGCAGAAAATCCATCTATTACACAATTAGGCCATGATATTGATGGTTATGCTACAAGTACTGGCAAATTCGGTTGGGCCTTATCGATAAATGGTAACGGCACTATTGTCGCTATTGGGGCTTACCTGAATGACGGCACTTCAATCGAGACTACGTGGAACAGCGGGTCTGTCTTTGTCTATGAATATGATGGTACTGATTGGAATCAACTAGGTCAATCTATTGATGGCGAAGCTGCTGATGACAGGTCAGGATATTCAGTATCGTTAAGCAGTGATGGTACTATTGCTGCTATTGGGGCTTTCAATAATGAAGGCACTGGTGCAGACGAAATGGGTCACGTCCGTATCTATCAATATGATTCTGTCGGTGATATTTGGAATCAAATAGGCCAAGATATTGATGGCGAAGCTACAAATGACCGTTCAAGAGCAGTATCGATAAATAGTGACGGGACCATTGTCGCTATTGGGGCTTTCCAGAATGACGGCACTGGTGCAGCTGATGCAGGTCACGTGCGTATTTATCAATATGATTCTGATAATGATATTTGGAATAAACTAGGTCAAGATATTGATGGCGAAGGAAGTGGTGACGATTCCGGAGACGCAATATCGTTGAACAGTGACGGCACCATTGTCGCTATTGGGGCTTACCTGAATGACGGCACTGGTGCAGCTGATGCAGGTCACGTCCGCATCTATCAATATGATTCTGGTAATGATATTTGGAATCAATTAGGCAATGACATTGATGGCGAAGCTTCAGGTGACCAATCAGGATATTCGGTATCATTAAATGGTGACGGCACCATTGTTGCTATTGGGGCTCCCAAAAATGACGGTACTGGTGCAGGTAATGAAGGTCACGTCCGCATCTATCAATATAACGGTAATGTTTGGAATCAACTCGGTCAAGATATTGATGGTGAAGCTTATAATGACTGGTTCGGAAGTTCAGTTTCGTTAAATGACAGTGGCACCATTGTCGCTATTGGGGCTAAACAAAATGACGGTACTGGTGCCGGTGATGCAGGTCACGTCCGTATTTATCAATATGATTCTGGTAATGATATTTGGAATCAACTTGCCTATGATATTGATGGCGAAGCTTCTAGTGACAATTCAGGATGGGCAGTATCGATAAGTGATGACGGCAGTCGGGTCGCTATTGGGGCTAACAACAATGACGCCAACGCCACTAATGCAGGTCACGTACGCGTCTATGAACTAGAAACTACTACCACGACCACTCCCATTTACCATTCAATCCATAGTGATGTCGACTCTTCCGGTACTTTTTCCGCGGATACAGACTTAAACAATACCATGATTGTTCCTGGTAACATCACCATCGTAGATTCTTCCAACAACAGCTACGGTGCCTACACCGTCTATACCGACAAAGCTGCTACCAATTTCTTCAGCGTCGGCAAAAGTGCCTCCCATGTATTCAATATCGTGGACAAAGACAATGCTGGTGTCTACATGGCCTCTGGCAGCACCAGTTTTACCTCCACTTCTGATGCTCGTCTGAAAACCGCCATTGAGCCACTCGAGGATGCCACGGACAAACTGATGCAATTGAAGCCCTGTACATACAAATGGAAGACCCAGGAAGAAGCCGACCCGAAGAAGCATGTAGGGTTCATTGCCCAGGAAGTAGAAGCCCTGTTCCCGAATTTGGTGAACGAAAACGACGGCACCGACGGTAGCACATACAAAGGCGTGGCAACAACCGATATGATACCATATTTGGTGCAATCCATACAAAAACGTCAAAAAATTATAGATGAATTAAAACAAAAGATAGCCGAACTCCAATAAATTAAGAGTCTCTCTGTATATATATTTTTTTTACTGTCCCCCCTGACCCGTTGACTCTCATTTTACAATTGCTAGAATTCAATGACGAATTTGAATCCTGAGAAAACACACTATTGTCGTCATTATCATACACAGATTGGCGGTTTGATTGTAAATAATTCGCATCGATATATTCATTGTTAGCGTGAATATGTAATCGAACAAATTGGTTCAAATCTTCCACTTTTTGTTCTAAACGATTGATTTCATTGCGTTGGTTGCAGTTCATAGCATCTAAGCTACGAATTTGATTTTTCATGACATCCAATAGATTTCGATATTGTTCATGATTGTCTCTTTTCCGTAAAGAATGTTTCTGCATAATATGATAAAAAAAAGATATCTATCTATATCTGTAAAAATGTTATCATTTATTGACTACATAGCTAGGACTATTCTTCTGTATTGCTTTGAAACAATTTACACATATTCACCGCCTCTATATTTACAGCAGGACGAGTAAATAGAGACCGAATCATGTTATCATTGCGAAATCGAATCGTATAATCTTGTTGAATATTATTACGGCCAATGCGTCCCATGGATTGATAGATTTTTTGTTGAGAAATTTCACTCAAATCTTTGCCTATAAATCCGTGACAAAACTGATAATTCGTTCCGTAAATATAATCAGTAGATGCGATTATCATGAATAATTTTTGTTCATCAGCCAATTGTTTCATAATTTCCATATAATTATGGTTTTTATGAAATTTAAATGTCCCAATGCCTAGCAACATGAGTACTTTGTATTTATCGTCCACGTCCATTTGCATAATTTGTTTTGCATTTTCTTCGCCAATATCTGATACAAATGCATTTTCCAATATATCATTGTGAGGCGACCAAATATGTTGGTGCGGTTTTGTATTTGGTACGTACATGGGGTCTAGCGAAACCATTTTTATTTCTTTTCGCAGTTTGTTAACTTCATTCATCCAGGATTCAGATTCTTTTGAAAGTCTACCGCTTTCTCTGGCCGCAGAGACTTTGTTGTCGTCGGTAACCACGCTTTCCTTCGCTTCAATCTGATGTTCCAATTTCTGTATTTGCGATACGATTGTGCTATTGCGGGTAATCCGTTGCATAATTTTCTCAAAAACAGAGGCAGCAATCTTTGCCTGCTGAATATAGAACTGACCGATTTTGTCGATTTCGTCCGTTAAATAAATAGTAGGTCCGTCAGTAAAGGTATATGCATCACTCGTGGTAGCGAGCACACCCCCACCGGATACCGCACGTTGTTTTGTTTCGTTTGAACCAGAAAATACACTGGTTGTTCGTTGTAGAGCCTGCCCCGCTGCGGGTTTTGCATGTTCAACACTTTTCATTTTTTTGATATTGTCCTGCTGCATATCGAATCTGTTCTTTCTATTCGCGTTCATGTACTTGTAGATATAGGGCCATTCTTTTTCATCAATATTGGACAATAGTTCTAGATAATACTCTTTCAAACTGTTCATAGTGATATCAGAGATAGTAGTAAAGTAATTTTCGACTTCCATGTTATCCTCTATCTCAATACTCTCTCCTACAAACTCGATAAATGTAATGATTTCTCTCAAATCGAAATAGCGAAGCAACGAGCGATTTTGCGTACAATGATTGATACAACGAAGCATATCGGAATGATTTTCGTATAAATAATGCGGCAATTCACAGAAGCCATCTTTGTTCAAAATGGGAATGGATTTTTTACAATCATGACTAGTAATTGCATGAAGTTCTGCCCCGTCAAATTTTTTGCAAAAATCTTCGTATACTGGCTGCAATTCGTCCCGAGAAGGAAGGGTAGCACACGATAGGACAACCGTTGGAATCTTGTTATTCATCCAGTTTTGATGAATCGTCTCGTGCAATTCATGTGCTTCATAATCCATAGTAATAGTGGGTTCGTCCCAATAGGTAACAATGTCATTTTTATCATTGAATGAGAGCATATAATGCATAGCAGTAATATAGGACTGTACATCACAAATCATAATTTGGACATTTGAACCTTCACTGTTATCAACCTTCCAAATGCCACCAGACTTTTTATTAATAGAGTACTCCACTGCCGAATAATAATGGAGTCGAATATCATTTGCACTCTGACAACCAAACGCAAATGCTACTTTTTTCTCAACAGAGATTGCACTCTTTGCCAATGCCAGTCCAATGTGTCTCGCAACGCATACAAAGATAATACGTTTGTTTTCAGACAGTCCAATCGGGGACAACGTTTTCCCGGTACCGGTTGGTGCAGTGTACAAAATCAATTTAGAATTGTCGTTGTTTTTAACAATGCGAAACAGTTGCTTTTGATGAGGATACAATTGTTTATCTTCGTATTTCATCAAATGTTCGTTTCGTTCAATAAAGCTGTACGCATTTGTAATAATTTCATTTGTATGTGTAAAAGAATTCGCCCATTCAATCGCTTTGTCAATATATTTCAACACAATAATATTGATGTCACTAATAGAAGTTTTGCGGATTTGTATGAGTGTATATAAATAATATGCGTATTTTTGTTTGCGATTCTTACTATGTTTCAATAGACTGTTGAGCATGTCAATCATAATATATTCAAAAATAATGTGTTTGTTGTTAGAGATTGTTTTCTCGCTATTTTTAATTCGCATCGAATCCACACTTTTGAGTTGTTTCATAGCAGTCCCTTCCAGGAAACGAATCGCAGTGAGTCCAGACAGTGGAGTTCCAGACGCATATTTGTTAATGGAATCGTGCATGGTTTTTTCAAAGAAGTTTCGAAAAATATAGTAATCGATTTCTGGTGATTTTTCAATTTTCGTGTAGGATAAAAATGTGGTAGTTTTGTTTTGTTTTATATTTGGTTCATGGAAGCCTTTGATAATTAGCTTCAATACATCCTTTTCGCTATCAGAAACCGGTTTTTCAATGGTTTCCCATTCTGACTTAGAGAGTTTTGCCTGATTTAAATCCATGATGAAGGTAGTTTGTCTATATGTACAGTGTATTCGTCTGTTCTATTTTCGTCAATTTTTAGACCATTGAAACGGAAACTAGCTAGTTACGTAATGTATTGATATAATAGATTAGATATCATTCGAAAAAATGATATATAATTTTGACATTTCAATATTATAGTTATGTTCTCTATTTTCCAGAAAAAAAAGATATACAGAGTATCATTTGAAGATGTTTTGTATGCAATTAGATATCCTGAACAATTCATTATAATAAATACATTATCTTCTGACGAACAGTCGTGTTTGATTACAAATACCATCGATTGTAACAAAGAGGAACAAATCATCAATGAATTATTAACAAGTTACAATTTGAATTCTAAGCACATTCTTATTTACGGCAAAAATACGGACGATGAAAAGATAGAAATCAAATACAATCAAATGGTGAGGTTGGGCTTTCAAAAGGTATTCTTATACCAGGGAGGAATGTTTGAATGGCTACTGTTACAGGATATATACGGGAAAAATGAATTTCCCACTACCACCTATATGTTGGACATATTGAAATACAAACCCCAAAGGAATTTTGCAGGTAGGCTAACATGACTCATTTCCACGAGCCGAAATATTTATGTTGTGCATAATCGCCAAAATATTGCCGCTTACCATTGTCTAGTATGAAAACCACGGATTTATGACTAGATTTCATATATATGTCAGTAACGTAATCGGGTCCCGTAGTTTTGTAGACATATTCGTCATTGTTGTGGTTGACGGTTTTGATTAATTTGTGGATGTTGTTGTGGATGTTATCAATGAGTTCTTTGATGAATGCATGTTTCGGTGCAGCAGCAAATGCATATTGACCAAGCAGAAACTTCTGATTATTATCATAATAAGGTTTGTATCTAGACTGCCCGCTATGTTGTTCGGTAATATACTCATCCACCGGGAACACCACTTCGTGTTTCAAAAGAGTGTCCATGTTTTTCAAACCATTCATATCTAAATCCATATATATGCCGCCGTAATGGTATACCGCAATATACCTAAAAAAATCTATTTTTTGAATAATAATAGGTATTTTTTGATAGGTATCGTAATAGTCAGGGTAGTTTGTTTTCAAAAACAATTCAATGTCTTCATCGGTAAAAAATTTGTATTCATATTCAGGGTTCTTTGATTTAATGGAATCAACTAATGTACTATATTTTGTTGGAATGTTCTGCGATTTCCACGTTTGTATGATGATTTTAGGTATGTATTGTTTATCTAAAAAAGAGGTTTCTTTCACATCGTACTGAAAATAGAACCAGCCCAAAACAACCAACAATATCAAAAGAATTATAATGTAAATCATTTGTATATGATAACGAAATATAATAAATATATCATTCTGTCGGTAATCGTCTTAGTTATCTGTGTATTGATTCTGCTCCAATTCGCGAAAAACAAACATATATACAGTGAAGCGATGAGCGATAGATACACTGCCGTGATAGTGGAACCGAGAGAACATGCGGCACTTGAATATGTATTGCAAAATGCGTTGGATAATTTAGAAGAGAATTGGGATGTACACATTTTTCATGGAATAAAGAACAAACAGTTTGTAGTAGACATAATAGATAATAAATTATCTGCATTCAAAGACCGCATAGTCCTTCAAAACATGTATGTCGAGAACCTATCCATAGAGGAATACAATCGTTTGATGACTTCCATTGACTTCTATGAAAAAATCCCAACAGAAACAATGCTGGTATTTCAAACTGACTCGATTATATGCGAAGAATGCAAAGAGTATGTCAATGAATTTTTACAGTATGATTATGTTGGGGCACCCAATAAAGAATGGGTAGGCAATGGTGGGTTTTCGTTAAGAAAAAAAAGCAAAATGATAGATGTATTGAAGACTGACAAACGGGCAGAGGGAGAGAACGAAGACGTCTTTTTCACGAAAAAAGAACACAAACTATTTATGCCTGACATTGAAACTGCAAATAGATTTTCGAACGAAGGCAATTATTCCCCAAACAGTTTTGGTGTGCACAAACCATGGTGGTATTTTACCAAACCAGATTTACATAAGAAACAGAAGCACTGTAAAGCACTGAAGCGGTTGATAGAATTGAATTGAATATAAAATTGACAGTTAGCAATGAGATTATACGTTATACACATAAAGATTTAGTATCTATTATATTATATAATGTCGCGTCCGAAAATTCTTTCAATCGAGGGGAATATTGGTGCAGGAAAGACCACCATTGTAGAAAATTTGCAGAAGCGGTTTGCGAACAACAAAGAGATTGTGTTTTTGCGAGAACCAGTGGACGTGTGGGACACCATTCGCGATAAAAATGAGGTAACCATATTAGAAAAATTTTATAACGATACGAATAAATATGCGTTCTGTTTTCAGGTGATGGCCTTTGCTACTAGGTCTGTTAATGTGAAAAATGCGATAAAAAACAATCCAGAATGTAAATATATTATTTGCGAAAGGTCTCTCGAGGCAGATAACAATATTTTTGCAAAAATGTTGAAGGACGATGGTAAAATCGAAGACATCGAATATAAAGTATACGAGCATTTCTACAAAAATTGCAGAGACGACGTAACACTAGATGGTGTTATCTACATTGATTCATCGCCGAACATTTGTCTAGAACGTATAAACAAACGAAGTCGCGATGGTGAAGGGGGGATTACATGCGAGTATCTCGAGAATTGCAAAAACTACCACGATGATTGGCTGGTAAACAATAAGCAGGAACTGCCGGTTATTCGTATAGATACAAATGAAGACGTTACTTATGACGAAACAGACAAAGACGACAAGGGGCATTTGTGGATAGATAGTATATCACAGTTTATCTTCGGGGATGATTCGCATGCGATGTCACTAACGAAACAAAAAAAAGAGTAAGACATTCAAATAATAGGCAATGTAGAAACAATTGCCTATTATTCATTATTTATTATTTTTACAATCCAAATTTGACAACAATTTTGACAGTCTCTTTTTTAATGCATTTGCATGCAGATACAGACAATTCTTCTCGGCGTTTTCTGGTTTTCGTGTTTTCATTTGCCAAAATTTCAGACGGAACTCTTTTCTTTGACGAACTGTTGCGATTATTCATATCGTTTTCAATAATCGTGTAATTTTTTTCAATATAATCGATGACTTTATTCTCGATAGCCCATTTAAAAAAATTCAATTGTCCAATCGTTGTCTCCATATGTTTATCCCCGAAAGGGATACTTATACGGTCCCAGCGACAAAAAGGGTCGAACCGTTTTTTAGAATATGCTTTCAATTTCAATTTATAATCATTGTACACTTTGAATCGCGTATTATGCACAATGCCTCCTTTGTCTACAGGTAAATCGTATACAGTATATGTTTTCTTCGCATAATTTGTAACAAACCAATCTACAATACGCAATGAGATGCGTGTTTCTCCGTTTATTATGCGAATGATTTTATCTACATAATCCGTTTCTCTATAGAATTCTTTTAAATTATTCATCAATAAATCATTTTGGGTTTGAAGTGTGTTCGAACAGTATAAACTCATTACATAAACATACGATATTTATTTATGCAGGTTTTTTGTAAAAATATATATTATCATACTATACAATGTACAAATCAATACAGGAAGAGAATAGACAACCCTACGTCGATACTTTAGAAGGGGATAGACTTACGTACAACATATCAAAGATATCGTTTATGTTTGTAGCTTTTTTAGTGATAGCGGGTGGATATGCAAATCAAATTTTTTCATGCAGTACCCAACGATTTTTAAGCAATAACATATACGGGAAACATTTGATAGGTATCGGACTCATATTTATGTTTATTATGCTCGAGGGAGGTTGGGATTTTGATAAAAAGGAACAAGATAAACATGCGGTAGATTGGTCAAATGGAAATTGTTTTGATAGTATGATATATGCGCTCGGTATTTATACCCTCTTTCTTCTGTCATCAAAAACAAGAATAGCATGGAATATGGGTTTTTTCTTTCTACTGTTTGTACTTTATGTAACCAATACACAACGTTTGTATTATTTTAATCGAAAACGCATAACACAAGAAACAAACAATAACATTTTGAAAGGAGAGAAGGTGGTACTATATGCATTACCGGTGTTGTTATTAACTGGAATAGCTGATTATTATATATATAAGACCAATCAATTAGGAAAAAATTTTCGTTTGTATTATTTTTTCTTAGGCAACCCGGTATGTACAAACCTGTAATTGTATCCACATATGTATAAGTATTTGATATGAAATCAAATATTTATTTAAAAATTACAAAAATAAACAAAGTAAAATGCTAAGATGCTAAGATGCTTAATTACTGTAAGCAGGTCCAGCCATGCCAGACATTACGCGAAGCACATTGTAGTTAACGGCATATACACGAACCTTGGCGGTCTTGGTTCCGGATACGGTACCAGAAGAAAGAACAAGCTGAAGAACAGCGTTATCAATTCTGGAGAAATTGCAGCTACCAGAAGGCTGGTGCTCCTCGGGGCGAAGGGCGAAGGAGTATACGTTGATACCAGCATCGGGGGCACGGGTGTGGTGCTGGTAGGGCTGGACAACATCGAAGTAAGAGCCCTCACGCTCAGAGAAGCGGTCCTGTCCGTTAAGCTGAAGCTTGGCGGTGACAACGGGATTCTCACCCCAACAATGCATGTCAAGGGCAGACTCGGCGAGTACAAAGGAACCGGCATCAGAGAGAGTGGAACCGGCGGCGGCAGAAGCCTCCCAGGAAGCCTGGGCGGCGGTGGCATCACCTCCAGCGTTATCCATCTGGAAAAGACCATCAGAGTTGATAACACCGTCGGTACCAGATGTCTGGTCAAGACCACCGAAGGCATGGATGGCATTGGGAAGGGCATCAATGGCGTCAGTGTAATTGAAAGGCTGGGCACCGAGGGTCTTGAAGAGGGTCTCACCTCCCTCAAGAGAAGCGCAGTAGTCTACGTTCTCATCGGGCTGGACAACCCAGACAAGCTCCTTACAGGGGTGGTTGAAGTTGAGCTTAATCTTGTTGGAAGAGGAACCAACAGACTCGTCACCAGTGAACTGAACCTGCTCAATGAGGTACTCATGAGGGTTCTGGGCCATCTTGCGGCGCTCATCGGTGTCAAGGAAGATGTAGTCTACGTAAAGGGAAGCAGCTACGAGAGACTGCTGGTAGGCACTGCTGACAGACTGTGTGGCAGAAGCGGCATCAAGAGCCTTGACGGCCCAGAGGCACTCACCGATAGGGCGGAAATCGATGTTAATCTTAACCTCGTGGTACTGAAGAGCAATAAGAGGAAGAGCGAGTCCAGGGTTGCGGCAGAACCAGAACTGAAGGGGAACATAGAGAGTGGTCTCAGGAAGGGCGTTACGGGGAGCGCACACCTGGGCGGGTCCACCAGAGGCAGCACAGGGTCCAGATACATTAGCGAAACCAGGGTCAGTGATGTAGGTAAGAGCGGTGGTGTTGCCAATCATCTTGTAGTAACCAGACTGCTGCTCCTTGGAGAGGGTAAGCTGGTTCCAGATGTGCATCCAGTCACCGTACTGACGGTCAATGCGCTGACCACCAATCTCGACCTCAACCTGGGCAACGAGCTGCTCACCGATGTAATCCAACCAGCGGGCATATACGGGTCCGGCACTGTTCATTGTCTGGTCAATCTGGGGAAGAGTGACCTGAAGGTATGTGCGGTAGGCAAGGTCGCCGTTTCTGCTGATTGTGCAGGTTACGCGACGGCCGAAATCGGCCTGACCAGAGAAGGTCTGTTCGATGGACTCCATAGCGAAGTTAGTGTGGCGTCTGTAAGACACCTTCCAGAAGGTAATCTCGGGGGTTCCAGTAAGGAAAACGTCTTGGGCGCCATAGGCGACAAGTTGCATAAGTCCTCCAGCCATTTGTCTGTAGTTATACAATAGAAAAAGAAAATAATTTCGGGAAAATACGAATAATAACATTAATTTTCTTACTCATGTTTTTCCTAAATTATTATTTGTATTTACAATGCTGCTATGTATTTGCAGATTTGTATTTATTAAATATAGTACGTTAATAACGTTGTATTTTTTATAACGTTATTAACAAATCTACGTTTATGCAGTAAACTATTTGGCATTTGACATACATTTGAAATTTTCATTTCGAATTTGTCCTGGTTTACACTGTTTTACACATCTATTTGTATTTGGGTTCAATTCCTTTCCTTTGTTCATGCATTCTGTATGTTTATTGACAACTGGCTTTCTTTTTTGTGTTTTCTTAGACTTTTTTACTGATTCTTTCTTCGTGATGCAACGAAATTTATCGTTGCGAATTTTCCCCTCTTTGCATTTGACTACACACTTTTTTGTAATTGGATTATAATCTGGTTTACCGGAAGGACATTCTTTTGCAGAAGAATGAGGTGTAAAAAATGTCGATACTGACAAAGTTGAAGCGGTTTTTATAATTTGTTTGGAAGGACTCGGTTTGAGAGTAGTGTATACAATATGGTCATACAACAACTGATAATATTCTTTGTACAATTCTTTGTAATCTGTTTTACGTTTGAAAAAATCGGGTGTACAGTATTGCTTCATTAATGATTTTGCATCTTTAACGAATTCATCATCATCAAATGTTTTGTCTCTCAAAATAGTTGAAAATGTCTGCCACAACGCCAGCGTCAAACTATAAGTATCCAAACTATTCGCTACGCGCTTCAAAAACTGTGAATGGTTCATATTTTCATTGTATTGAGAACATTTGTCTTTGGTGAAAAATTTTGTATTTGAACAACTTAGTTCTGTTGGAAAATAACTCCATGAAATAGCCATTTTATTCTTATTTTTCTTCGCAGTTTCTATGAATTTGTCGATTCTGGTCATCAATCCAAAATCAATATACTTTGCTTTTCCCGTTTCAATATTGTAAACCATATTCTGCTTTTTGATGTCATGATGTATTATGTTATTATCAACAAAAAATTCTAGTCCTTTCATCAAATTCAATATTGATGTGAAAAACACTGATTTATCATGATTTGATAAATGTGGAAATAGGTTTGATACAAAATGATGTATATCTACTCCTCCGTCATCTAATAGTAGCATGGATATTCCAGAATATTTCTTATATCGTATTTGTTCTCTTACAGGACTTGCATTGCAACCTTTAATCATTTGTCTGAATGCAACATTTTCCTTTGGCTTGCAAACTTCGGGATAAGCCATTGCAAATTCTTCTATTCCTGGCATTTTTTTGAATCTTTTCATCTCTCGTTGTTCATTTATTGCGTCTTTATTGGACATTATTTTGGATACTTTATCCGTATAATCATGGTTTGTATCACATTCTAAACTAGGTTTTACTACACACCCATATGACCCCTGTCCAATTAATTTATTTTCCATTATACATTTACAGTACAATTTTTCTTCGTTAGTCTGTTTTTTCAAAATCAGAAAACAATATATTGGTTGAAAAATTAGAGGATACAAAAGTTTCTAAATAATTTTCTTGAAACACTTCTCTCCTGTTTTCGTGTTTTTTCATGAATACATAAGAATCGTCCGTTTTTTTTACCGACCACCCCTGTTCTAAAGCATTCATTATAAATATCATCTTTTGTACTCTGGGTTTGTCCACCTTTAAATCACTCGGTATATCAATTTCAATTGTCTGGGACATTTATATTATTTTGTTAGATACAGTTTTAGATAGATATACGAATAAATATATATATAGTAAATATATAGATGACTACTATGCATTATCATTCTGCAATTTACAAAATTAATTCTAGTAAACTTCTAGCTACTCGTATTTGTTTTGAAGAATACAATTGTGATATCTTACCTACAGAATTGTCAATTCGAGAATTAGCAACACTTTTGAGCAAAATGCAAAAAACGTGTTTCAAAGATGCCAATTTAGGGAACTCGAATACGAAGCGTTTAGTAGAGTTATTCACAGCTCAACATGATAAAACGGTCATAGTAAGCATCTCCCTCGGTTTTTTATCCCATACGACAAACTATATGGATTTCGTAGACGCCGGGGCAGCAACCGTTCAAAAAAGCACACTAGATATGTTGCCTTATCAACAACCCTGGATTAACGAAGTTTGTCGTGCAAAAATGAGAGAATTGTCTGGTAAATCGCCGGTGTCGATTGTCATGAATATGATTGAAAAGTATGTGGTTACGTATTTAATGAAGACGTCGAAAAAAGTGGACGGACTTTATTTGTATGTGGAAAAAAACCCAGACCACGGTAGTCCAGGATTTTTAATGAACTATTACAAAAGATATGGGTTCTCCATTATGAATATCCAGGACAATGAATATTATTACATGCAGAAATCACTCAAATAAAAAGCGAACATATGATAAAAAGCGAACATATGATAAATATATATATATCTAGTTATATATATATCTTATGGCAGCGTTTACACCAGAACTACAATACAATTTTGACGTAGCATCTGATGATATTCAAACACAAACATGGAACAACGGTTTGAATTTAGAGGATATGGACCATGATGCCGGGAAACCCAAGAATGTTTTTTATCAAACATGTCGTAATTCCCTATTCGACAATGGTATAGATACCATTGAATATCCTAATCTACTATATGTAAAACCGATAGTTATCCCTAAGAATCTGATTACCAATCCTAGGGAAAAGATAATAAAAGAAAAATATTCAATGCGTGACACTGAACCTGCATATAAATTGGGAATGCAGGAGAAATATACACCTGCTTATTATTTTGACCCAGCGACAAGAACCTATCCTGCTGAATTTCCAGATACAGTCAAAAATTTTCATGGCAAAACAGTCAACCTGAAAAAATATGGTTTGAATATCGAGTTATATTTTGAACTTAAGGGTACTAAAATTACAGGATTTACTAAAGGCAACCCAATATTAGAGGATACACCCAATCCATCGATATTAGCAACTACGATTACGATTAAGAATACAGGATTGAAAGACACGTATACAGAATATATACACAAAACGGGGTATACCATGGGAGTTACAACAACTGGTAAACAAATAAAAATTCCAGATGCAAAAAAACAATCTCAGGATGAATACAACCACATTATGTCACAAACATTTATATTGGGAAATGGAGAGAAGGATAACTTTTTCAAAAAGAATGAAGGCATAATAGAAACTGATAGTGATTATAAATATCTATTGTTGCGCGGACAAAGAATGATAGTATACAAATTGTTAGGTGATTTGTTGCATGCTGCATTTGCAACACCGGAGGACTTTGTCTTTACGCTAGATACATATTTGAAAGATAGATGCAGGAAAAACAAAGTTGCCGTTGTTGCAAAAGAGCTGAATATGTTAGATGTTTTGTTTGATAAAAAAACGAAACTATATAAAGTATGGATTGATAAATTATATGATACGGATGGATATGAAATAGACGGAGGAACAAAAGGCAAAAGGAAGAAAGCTCCAGCAAAGGTTCTTTCAAAAACAGGTAGAAAATCGAAGGGTTCAAAAGAATTAACGGGTAAGGAAACTAGACTGAAAGAAGGTCGAGAGGAAGTGAGTCAATTTCTCACGGTAAGAAGTAATAAGGATATAAAATATAAAAAAATATTAGTATCTTCTTTCAATTATCATCCAGCAGATGAGATGATTCCAGATTTTACAGATGAAGTAGATTCAGAACAAATGGGTGGTAGAGAGAAGGAGTATCCTAGCGAAATGATATCTAGACCGGATGGAGTTGAAACCATTCCTAAGTCCGACACAATACCTATTTTCAACAAGGATGTGAATCTTAAAACCGTACCTGAATCCTATCCTAATAATATAGAAATAAAATTTCCGGATTATCAGACATTAGACGGCTTATCTGGAAATTCTATTCCAGCATTCCTAGCATACATAAGAGACAAAATAGAGAATCAACAAAAGTTAAATGAAGATATAATTGATAAAATAAACAAGGATGAGGAAGAGGAGGAATCAGTAGAAGCTGAGGATAAGGACATAGCAACGGAATCTGTTCACAATACAGAAAGAGTATTTTCAGAAGGGGTCGAAAGTGTTGAAACCCAGGTATTGAATTTAATTGATGGCATTACAGACGCATTGAACAATAAAACAGACGTTAGTGAATTACTCAATGACCTTATGGAATTATTGGTAGATGATATGAATATGATTTTTGAAGGAGATTTGGAAATATATTTGATTCGAAGTATCTGTAATGATGATACCAAAGCATTGGATGCATACAATCTATTAGATTCACTCACTAGAGACCACGGATTGTTTGTATATGATTATCGTATGTTGAATGATTTTATCACAAATATTGAAACCATTAAAACTGCCGTTGAAGAATTTGAAAACCAGCCGAGTGAAAATACAGATAATACTGAAAATGTTTTTAGATTCCCCGGTGGTAAAAACAAACGCAAAACGCTAAAAAAACGAAAGAAAACCAAAAATACTTCTTCCAAAAAGGGTAGAAGAACACAACGGCGTCAAATAAAGAAAAAACGGCAAACAAAGAAGGAAAAAAAATCAAAGAACTAACCTATTGGAAAAAAACTAACATAAAAAACATATGATTGTATTATTATCTAGAATCATATGTCAAACAAAAGAGGGCATCATAAATCGTTATCAAATCAAAACTTACGTTCTATTGATATCAAACACAGCGAGTTACTAAATAAATTTGAGAAAATAGAATTGGAGGTAATACCTGCACTATTATCAGAAAAAGAGATTCTCAAAAAATCCGTGTCTACTTTAAATGAGTCTCAACTAGAAGAGTTCATGAAAATAAAAGACCGATTGAACGAAATCAAAAATGAATTGAAAACGTTGAAACAAGAGAAGAAAAAGTATTTGCTAGACAATTCAACCCATGTCTTCGAGTATTTTGAACAGAAACAGCAAATATCCAATGACTCAAATACAATCAATCAAAATACTCAAGTTCTCAATAGCTTTTTCAAAATAAAGGCTACAAACACCGAATCAGAGGATTTGTCGAACGATAAATATATCCAATCGAAAAAGTCGTATTTACAATATTGGTCAAATGTAAACAATGAGATACAACATATTCAATCGTATATCATACCAACGGACATTTGTAATATTTGTAGAAAGGGAGAAATGATAGCACTAGACGAAGAAGGGATTTTGGTTTGTAACAATGACCAATGTGGAAAATTCATTTCCTATATCATTGACAGTTCAAAACCGACTAACAAAGAGCCACCGAATGAGGTTTCTTATACCGCCTACATTCGACTGAACCATTTCAAAGAAATATTATCACAATTCCAGGCAAAGGAAACTACGCAAATACCCGACGAAGTCATCCAGGATATACGAGACAGAATAAAGAAAGAGCGAATAGCCGACATGTCCCAAATTAATTATGACAAAATGAGAGAAATATTACGGAAACTAGGATATAATAAATATTTTGAGCACATTCAATACATCAATTCGATGTTTGGTATCAAACCGCCTGTAATGAATGAGGAATTACACGAAACTCTCTGCGTATTGTTCATAGAAATTCAAAAACCATGGGCGGTCCACTGTCCGCCGAATAGGACGAATTTCTTTAACTATACGTATACTTTGTACCAATTATGTGTATTACTGGACCAGACACAATATTTGCCTTATATCCCGATGATGAAAGACCGGGAAAAACAATTAGAACAAGACATGATATGGAAAAAAGTATGCAATGATTTGGACTGGGAATACTTTCCTACCGTATAATTGAACATATCTGATTCAAAATAATTTAGTAATTGTTTTGAATGACATTGCATTCAAAATGCAAATTATTTTTGATGTCATAATGTAAATGAATTTATTAGATATCAGCCATAATATAACGGTTGATGTTGATGTTGATTATAGTGTATCACCATATACGCCATTAAGTATAGAAATAAACAGTCAGCCAGACGACGATGATAGTAAGAGACATGATATATCTGGTAATAAAACAATGCAAAATGATATTATGCCAACACGTCTAGCCCTTCCAGTTCAAACAACCACTTACAATATACCAAAAAATGCCTATAAATATTCAATGGAATCGATAGCTATTCAAAACAGTGATGGTTTTACCGGGAAGAATGCATTTACAAGAAGGTCCATATATGATTCAGACACAGAATCAGATACAGAGACGAAGAACGAAAGATGGAATCAGTTGAAAAAAAAGACTGAGAGTGATGTATTTGATAAAAATAACGAAATCGGATTAGATAGGTTTCTATATAATCATTCGAATATACTCATCGACGATTCATCTGATGATACAGAGCCTTGTAAAAAAAATATTACAAAGTCCCAGTTATTAGGCATATTGACTCAAATAGAGATACCGTGGCATGAAATAGATGAAATCAAAAAATTCGTCAACGACACATTCACCACGGATTTAGTGTCGCTAACCTCTACACATCTAGATATTATTTCTAGTTACCTTAATAGTCAAAAGATGATATATACAGAATCCAGCTATTATACTTCAACCTGGTTAAATTATCTCATGATACCGACTATACTCATATCTGCAGGAGCATCTGTAATGAGTGGTGCGCAGGACATCATACCCCATTCACAATTAATTATTTCGTGCATAACGGCATTTAGTGCATTTTTATTATCAATTATCAATTATTTGAAGCTTGATGCCGCGTCGGAAGCGCATAAAATATCCGCACATCAATATGATAAACTACAAAGTCACATTATGTTTTTTTCGGGAAAATCTCTCCTGTTTAGTCCGGCGTCTTTCAACTTCAATACTCGTCCAGGAAGAGAAGCTAAAAAAATGCTAGAAGCTAAAAAAAAGGTACGAAGTCTAATAGAAGAAGAAGAAACAAAAACCATTACCAATCTTGACCAAATCAAAAATAATTATAAATCTGAAAAAAATTCGCTAGAAAAAGAAATTAAATCGATAAGAGAAGAAATAACGCTCATTCATAATGAACTTGACCATAAAGATAGTAAAGAAACCTCTGTAAAATCGAAAAATCTAGCTGCAAAAGAACATATGATACTAGACGAAATCAATAAACTAGAACACAATTATAAAAAGGACAAAGTGGCGGAAGGAAAAAAAATAGACGATTTTTGTGAGAATATTCAAAAAATTCAGAATGAGCAGCGTGAAGAAGCACTCATCCAATTAAACACCGAGGAAACCAAATTACAGGAAGAGCTGATGCATGATATCCTAAAAGAAATAGAAGATGTACAGAAGAAAATCAAAGAAATAAAAGAAACAAACCAGTTTGAAGTGCCTCGTACGATTCGAAATCGATACCCTACTGCTTATACAATCAATGTTTTTTCATTGATAAAAATGATAGAGGATTATAAATTGATATTGACTATCAAATTGTGGATTTACCGAAACAATATTCGCCAAATGAGGTATTGCATCAATAAATGTTGGTCTATATTGGATGCAAACAATTTAACGCGTGGTTCGAGAAATATGATAGAAGAAGAGTTGACGAAGTATAAGTTGGCGATGAAGAAATACAATGAGAAAAAGAATACCATTTACGAGTCTATGGTTGCTTTATCAGTTGCTTATATCGAAATCGATGCGATATTAGAAGACGAAAACAAACAGGGTGACATCAAAAAGAATCTAGGTATATTGTATTTTTTGTGTCCCTGTTTGATGCGTATTTTTCATAACAGTAGCTGGGTTAAGAACAGTTTTATTAATCATATATATGAAAATGCGAGTGCTAATTCTAAAAAGTTGTCTGACTTAGATAAAAAAAGTAAAAAATCTAGATATGAGAATTTAGTCTTTGAAGATGACATATTAGTTTGAAAGAGTCTGTAGATAAAATACAATGTATTTTTTATGCGTACGAAAGAATATCTCTTTAGATAATATATAAAGTATGAATAATGGGCAAATGTATAAAAAAAGTGAAACGAACACCAAACCTATGACCAGCCTGTCACGAGACTTCATTGGAAAACTAAGAGCTACCGATAATGGAGGCACGTTCTCATATAAAGGTGATAAATATGAAGTAACTGCTAACAGTCATTACAAGAAACTTACATCCCCCAAGAAACTAGGAGGTAAAAGGACCCGTAGAAAGAAAGCTACCCGTCGAAAGAAAGCTACCCGTCGCACAAGGAGAAAAACTTCCAGAAAGTAACTGTTGTATCCTAACAATATGTGAACGAAATATAATAATTGTAAAAATACAATCATTATATCATGTGAAATTACACCTTTGCACATTTAAACAGCAAGACGAATACCACCTACAAGAGTGCTGCCGAGTGTCATACCAGCACCATTGCGTGCACTGGAACCCATGGCAGGGATGAAGACGTCAAGAATGCTAAATGTAGCAGCAGCTGTCAATGCAATGATGATAATCTCCTCAACATTAAGAGCCTTCTTCGGGATAAGCATAGCACAGATAGCTACGGCCAAACCCTCGATTAAGTATTTGATAGCGCGCTTCAACAATTCGTTCATGTCAAACATTTCAGTCATTTTGAATGTATATTATATGCAAATAAAAAAAGTTTATTAATATATCTATGAAATTACTTAAATATATAATATCAAATCTTTTATATTGGCTAAATGTCTTCGTTTGAGCAAAAAAAGTTACCAAGCGGCGAATCGAATCCTAAATATGTCGACCTATGTGATGAAGACCCCAGTATTGCTGGTCAGAAATTCGCATGTATGTCTTTTGTATCTCCTGAAAAGATTTTGAAAAAGAGAGAGGTCTTTCTCTTTGACCAGTTTATTAAGCAATGGGAATTTTCTAAATCTATGGAAAGATATTTCGATTTTATTCATTTTATTGCCTATAAACATAAGGTGAATGTAGAGACCCTTATTGAGGATTTTAATGAATTCGTAAAGGAAGAAGGGTTGAAATTGAAAAAAAGCGGTATTGAGGATGATTATAAAAGTTTTATGGATAGACAGGAAGATAAGCTGAACGAGCAATTCAGCAGGGAACATGCATTCCAAACATCTGTACGTGGATTGAAAATTAGAGGCGTATTTTCTACACAGGAAGAAGCTGAGATGAAGAGTAAGAAATTGCGCGAAAATGACTCTAATCATGATATTTTCGTTGGACCGGTTGGTGTATGGGTACCATGGGACCCAGATGCATATAAGACTGGCCGCGTAGAGCATCTAGAAGAAGAGCTCAATGCTCTCCATAAGGAAAAAATTAAAAATGAACAAATGGCTAAGAAAGAGTTCGAGGAGCGTATTCGCGAAACAAAGAAGAAGGCGATTTCAGAAAATATCGAAAAGGCGAAGGAGAACAACAACGTGTTGACCCAGTCATTGGATGATGAAGGAAATCTTATCGGGGTGACCGAGACGGTTGATTTCGAATCTCGCGAAGTTTCCGATGCAGAGTCGACCAAGCTACACAATGAAATGCTGATGGAAAATGCTTTGAAATCAGTCGTAGAAGAGGAGGAAGACTCTTTGGAGAAGGTAGATTAAAAAATTGATACATAGATATGAACATTATTATAGAATAACTATTTATAATAATGAATTTTGCTATTAACGTACCTTCGACGAGACAATCGCGTCTCAGTCGTCGAACGCAACAGCGCGCAAGACATAGAAATATCTCTCGCATGGCGCAATTAGATGGTGTTAAATGGACAACGTGTACTTTCACACACATGCAGCCTGTTGAAAACGTAAGCTTTCTCAATGTTATGGAGAAGGTAGTATGGGGCTCTTTCAATTGTCTGACTAAGAAAGATATGACGTTTGACGACATGCAAACATACCACACAATCAACGAGGAAAGAATCACAGATTTGGGTATTGTTCACCATTTGTATATGCATGACATCATTCGAAGTAATCAAAATAAACAGAATGTGTCAAAACTGTGGGTACGTACTAAGGTGAATGAGATTATGAATAATAAATTTATATCAAAAGCTGATAAAACAAACTTCTTTGATATGTACTCGTTGTGTCAAAAACACTATACAGCCTTATCTCGATTTGCGTTCATATGTAGATTCAAACTCGCTAAGGTAGGGTGCGATACTGATATGTATATGAGTCCTATTTCAAAAGCAGGTAGCAACTTTGTCGAGATTCTTCATGCAAATCGTAGATATGCTTTTACTATTTCGGACATAATAAAAATTATTCGTAAGTCACTTTCCACCTCTTCTGAAATGTATGCAGACCCACAGACTATTAAAAATCCGTACAATAACATTTCATTCACTAAAAGTAATCTGTACGCTATTTATTTTGCAATCAAAAAAAGTGATTATAATATTCCTATTCTATTTCAACAATATTTCATTTGCAACTTTTCGTTGTCTAGACTACTGGATGATTGTGAAACACAGCTCAGAGAAATTGCTATCCGTGAAAATTGTCATCCCACAGAGGACGATTGTGTATGCGAATTATGTGAAAATATTTATGATATGCTCGAGATTTATAATGATACTCACTTCGAATTCCCTATTAATGTCGACAATGAATTCCCTGAGAAAATCCTTATCGATACATTCAAACCCTATATGAAGCATTATTATAGAAGCATGTATTCTCTTACTTTATCTGAAAAAATCAGAAGTAGGATATATTGGCTCGCCACAATGAAAAAATTCGCTTCAGAAAACCCTTCTTTTGGAAGAAAGATAATTAAAACAACTACGGATTTAAATAATAAAAGAAAATCAGTCATCTCCTATATTACCGACGTGGCATCTCATATATCTCCATGCAATTATAACATCGAAGAAACCAATAGCCATGTTCGATTTATAAATACCGAAAGCGATTTTGTGAACTCTTACAGAAAAGATATCAGACATACTATTAATAGTAGACAACGGGCAACGTTGGGTGTCAATGTGGAACAATACAATCAAACCACTAGAAATGAACCCTACCCTATACCAGTACAACATGGTTATTCGACCGATATGGTTAGATTGTTAGCAAACTACCCATCGTCTGGTTCTAGTAGTGATTCAAATACGGTAAGTAGTGAAGATATAATTGTAGACAATGTTGGCAACAATCTGTATATCTCTGATAATGAAGAAGAGGAAGGGGAAGAGATGGAAACGGATAGTATTAGTTAAAATTACCATTTAGATTTCTTTACATTGATAGTCGGTGCTGATTTTTTCTTGGATTTTGAGGGGTCATACGCCTCATCTTCGTCGTCTGAACCCATATTTTTAGATATATCCCAAAACTCCTTTGAACCCAGTCTAAAATCAGGATGGTTCTCTGCTTTGTACCAAAATATCTGGTCGTTCAGTTTATTCGATTTTGCGTTGTTATTAATCACCAAACATTCGTAATTTTCGGTTGTCTGGTCCATTACCGCACAAAACGCCTCCAATGTCGGAAACATACTAGCATAGTTTTCCCATATCTTCTTTCTGTTTGTTAGATAGGGTTCTCGAAGAATAAACACATAATCAATATTTGTTCTTAGATTTGGTGGTATACCTAGTGGATACTGCATGGTAATTATCAACATGATTTTCCAATGTCTTCCATTCATGAATAACAATCTCATCATTTTGTCCCTCGTCCATGACTGGTCATATAAACAATCATCTAATATAACAAATGCTCGAGGGTCTATCGTTGTCCGTTTGTAGGTTTCCATTTCTTTATTTACCTGTTTTAAAACCGTTTTTTGTCTCCGCAGTATATTTTCAATCAATACCGTGTTATATTCTTCATGAATGAACAATTTGGGTACATGTGCAGCATAAAAACCGTTTCCTGCTTCTGTTCCAGATATGACTGTTCCTATTGGTATGTCCTGGTGATAAAATAATAAATCTCTCACTAAAAATGATTTACCAGTATCACGTCTACCTATCATTACTATCACCGGTCCCTTATTTTCATTGGGCTTGAATGTAATCTCGCGCATATTAAATTTTTTCATTTCTAAAGTCATGGTTGTTTATGAATATGTAATATACTACTTACATATTTATTTCTTTATTATCAAACGTGAACTATGCAATCAATATATTAGTTATTAGTTCAACTACTTTAAGAAAAATATCTAAACCACTTATATTGATTTTTGTTTCGATTATGCCTAAATTCCAATTACATTATCATAAGATTCCTAAAATGAACAATTCATTTATTATTGACCAAACAGAGAATTCTGAAGAATACCAACCATACGCTATCAAACAATTGCAATGTTATAATCCCCTTTATAATGACCTGTTTCATTTAGATAAAAATACATACAACAAAATAACCCTGAATCAACGTTATCAAATGAATAGCTCAACTACTGTTTATGACACATCATCGAACATTACTTTAGATAAAAATATTTTCATCAAATTTTCTCCGTTACTTGACCCGTTACGCTACATGATTGGCAAATATGAACATCAATCCGCCATTATTCATAACCTACCAGGCATCTACGATATATCCATGAATATTCATCCTAAATACATGGACACTAATAACGTTTCATATACAGATAATTTCTTTTGCTATTTATCGAGCCAGATGTTACATACTCATAAATTTACACATGCTTTGGATTATTATGGCTCTTTTTTGGGTATTCAAAATAAATTTAAGTTTGATATTTCTGACGACCTAGAATATTTACATGACTCAAGTTATTTCAATAAACATGTGAATGATTTGTTTTCTATTACTACATCTGACAACCCTTTTTATAATTTCGCTTCTCGCGGAAATAAAAAACGTCTTCAAATAAACAATACTCCTAAGCACAATATCACGTGTCAATCATTACCTGAAATAGATACAGAAATCATTACTTCTAATGATTCTATCGATGAGTGTAATCTTATTTATGAAACAACGATTGATAAACAAACAACTGAGGATGATGAGGATGAGGGTGAGGATGAGGATGAGGATGAGGATGAGGGTGAGGATGACGAGGATGAGGATGAGGATGAGGATGACGAGGATGAGGATGAGGATGACGAGGATGAGGATGAGGATGAGGATGATAACAAAGCAGTAGAAGAATCTTCGCTAGTTAGTGAAGATAATTGGGAAACCGATAGTTCGTATTCTTCCATCGAAGAAAGAGAATCTTTTGCATTTATTAATAACTATCCGATACAGGGCATCTGTATTGAAAAATGTCATGGTACGCTTGACTATTTATTCGAATCGGAACAGATGAGCAGTAACGAGGGTATATGTGCTTTGTTTCAAATAATAATGACGTTATTGTGCTATCAAAAGTGTTTTCTGTTTACACACAATGACTTACATACGAACAATATTATGTTCATAGAGACGGAGGAAAAATTTATTTATTATCAATACAATAAACAGTTGTATAGAGTACCTACCCACGGTAAAATATATAAAATCATCGATTTTGGTAGAAGTATCTACCGATTCAATGGTCGAATTTACTGTAGCGATAGCTTTGCGCCAGGCGGCGATGCGTCTACACAATACAATTGCGAACCATATATAAACAAAAATAAACCGCGTATCGACCCCAATTTCAGTTTCGATTTATGTCGTTTAGGTTGTTCCCTATATGACTTTATTATCGACGACGACGAAAAAACGGAGGATTTCAATGACCTACAAAAAATAGTACAGCTATGGTGTACAGATGATACCAACAAAAATATATTGTACAAAAAGAACGGAGAAGAACGATTTCCAGATTTCAAATTGTACAAAATGATTGCTAGAACCGTGCACAATCATACTCCCGAAGCGCAATTAAAATTACCTTTTTTCTCACAGTTCGAAATATCTAAAAAAAATACAGATATTGCAAACATTATTGACATAGACAACATACCAAGTTATGTTGGGTAATTGAACAATGCCACTCGTTTAGCATTTATTGCCTTTTGTCCACTGGAATTAAATGTACAATTTAAATCACGCATTACTGTTTTCGTTACAGTTCCTCCATGGTCGCTATATATCACTCTTTTTATTTCAAATTTTTGCATTGCATTGTAGCAGTTTATGCACGGCGCAGAACAGTTCAGTGTATTGGTACTGGTTAATCTAGCAATATATAATGTTATTTTTTTCGTTATATTTTGCTTTTTGCATTGTCGTAGAACTTCCACCTCTGCGTGACAGGTACAAGTTTGTGATATCATTCCATCGTTTGAATAGGTTCGATAACTATTACATCCTCTTGCTACTATTTTTCCGGATACGACAGCCACGCAGCCATGTCTAAAAGATACTGCTGACTTACTCGCTTCGTACCCGGCTATTCCCATATATCGCATATCTTTTCTTGAACACGTCTCTGTCATTACATACTATGTTGTTAGTTTCTTAAATTGATTCATGGACATAGTTTTCATTCAATTTTTGTGTAAATCAATTAAAAATCAAATTTTTTTGCAAAATCAGCAGGTGTGTATATGGGAATATTCATTTCCTTGGCTTTTTTAACCTTGTTTGAAATGTCTTCGTAACTTTTTGTGATTAATATGTCTGTGTTTTTTCCTATATTATCATCTAAGATACCTCCCACTTTCTTTAACTCTTCAATTATATGTTTATCGCGTACTTTCGTCATTACTACATGTTTTCCATACAAAGGATGACCAGTATTTTGCATTTCATTCTTCTTTTCGTCAACTGTTACGATAGTATTTTTTAAACTTTCTTTTTCTAACATGTGAGTTAATTTTGCTTCTTTCATAAAAATCAAAAAATTGTCTATATTTTTTACAAAACTAGTTGCGTTCTCGTTGCCAATACCGGGTATTTGTACTAACTTCGTTTTTTTCTCTTCTGGGGTTTCCTTACTTAGTAAAATATCGGGCTGCGCTCTCATGATAGGTTCTATTTTTTTCAGTCCAATGCCACGTCCAAACATATTCGAAGCCGCCATAATTTCATTCAATGACGCTTTCTCTAATTTATCATGTATACCATCATATATTTTGCTTATCATTTTGGTTTTGAATCCCTCCACCCCTTCAAAATCGTTTTTTTTCATATGTATTATTTTTGGTATACTATTGAATCCAGCATTCATCAATCGTTTTACGTTACCACTAGACAGACCATCTACACTGATACCAGTGAAGAATGCTGTTATATTTTTTTGTTGCACAGTTTCGTCTGTTGATACGTCATCTAATATTATATCTATGTGTGTATCTGTCCAATGATAGGGAACGGTCGGCATTTTTGCTTTTTCGGCCTGGGTAGTTACCGATTTTATATGAGGTATTACGTCACCGCTACGAATCAGTTCAATTACCGCACCGATGCCTATTTTGTTTGTCTCTATGAAATTGCCATTGAACCCAGTTGCATATTCTATCGTTACACCCCCTAATCGAATAGGTTCTATACGAACCCGAGGTTTCAAATAACCGCTCTTACTTGGCGTCCATATTACATCTAACACTTTTGCTTCTGCGATTTGGTCAGATATCACCATCTTAAAAGCGAATGCGTGCTCTGGATTGCCAGTTTTACGCATATGTATTCTGTCATCACTTACTATTACTCCATCTATTTCATATTCGTAATTCGTTCGCCAATCTATCAATGTATCAGAAAGAGATTCGTTTGTAATATCATCATGAAATCCATGCTGTACAACATTATGTCCTAATTCTTTCAATTGATTCATTTGGTCAGAGGGTTTCAATTCGGGCTTTATCACTTCATATGCGACAAAATGCAAATCTCTCGCCTTTTCATCAATCGTTTTACTATTTACTATGCCCGATACCAAATTTCTCGGATTTGCAAATGTATGTTTGTATTTTTCTTCAAACACCGCCTTTGGAATAATAAATTCACCTCGTACAACATATCCAGGGTGTTTTGGCAATTTCAAAACCTTCAACAAATGTGTAATATCCTGCCCGACCTTACCGTCGCCACGTGTATACAATTTGGGAAGGTCATTTTCTGTTGTATACAGACCACTCACTCCGTCCAATTTACAGGATAACACGTAGGGTCCTGTATATTTTTTTTTCCAACCTGGCAATGCTCCGGTATCTGGTTTAATTTTATCCATTGACGCCATCTCATACGGTAGAGGTACTTTGTTTTTTTCTACCTTTGCACCCACACCTTCTAGTACGAGATTATTCGGGTATTTTCTCTCCATATATTCCACAATGATGTCGTACTCAGAATCTGTTGCTAATGGGTTTTTTGTATTGTAATACTGTTCATTCGCAACATAGATAATGTCTTCCATTTCCTTCTCGCTGATTTTTTCTAATACTTCAATACCGTTTTCTTTGAATGCTATTATATTTTTTTTTGCTACTTCTTTGTCTACTTTTGGCTGTTTTTCTTTGACAGTCTTTTTCATGTTTTCTTTATTTGAATTGTCACCATCTTTTAAAATCTTTTTTTTCATTGTTTTATTTACTGCAATATTTTTTCTAACTACTTTTGTTATTTCATCTTGTCTAATAATTGGTACTAAATCTGGCAATTCTTCTGCTTGAATTTTTGGTACCTCCTCTATTTTTGGTACCTCCTCTATTTTTGCTACTTCTAGCTTCTTTTTTCTAGTATATTTTCTTTTTGGTTTGTCCTGTTCTGTTTTTTTAACTGGCGATTTCTTTTTGGTTTGTCGTTTTACTTTCTGGTTGTCTTTTCCTTCTTTTTTTTCTTTTCCTTCTTTTCTTTCTTTTTCTTCCTTTGAACATATATGAGCTTCGCAGGGAGTACCGTCTACATTGCAATGACACCAGTTTCTACTGCCGACTAATCGGTTTGAGGTCCAACTAGGCGAGCAACCAGTTGCACATAACCCTCCTGGAACCGTTTGACAACTATCATAACAATCTGGTTTGCCTTTTTCTGTATGTTCATCGCCTACTACTGGCAGAGTAGTTTGTATAGACCGCCCATCTATTCTTTCCTCTGGTTTTTTATATTCTAGATAGAGAACCTTGAAAATGTCTTCCTCCGTCTTCACTTTTTTGTCTATTTTCTCTCCTTTTTCCTGACCCTTTGGCTTGTTGTACAATCCATGTTCGTTCAACGATATTTGCATTTTCAAAGCATATCCTCGCATAGAGGTATTAAACGCTTTGCTTCCGGTAAAATACAACACCGCAAATGGATATTCATCGGGTGGAGTGTACATAAAATCTACTCTTCTAGCGATTTCCTTGTTTTTTAATCTGGCAATAACCAGACATTTTGTATTCCCATATGACAATACTTCTACAATCACGCCATTTGCTTTGAGAGAATCGACAAATTGTCGAAATACCAACTGATTACGAGATGTTATAATCACATCTATGTCGCCAGACGTTTTCGCCCCACGGCGATAACTACCTACGATTTCATATTGACTGTCGTTCTCGGCTACTTTTTTGAACTCCTTTTTGAACAATGCATCGTATTCGTCTATTTCAATACGTGGGATTCGTTTTGAGGTATCTTCGAAATATTTCAACCCTATTTTTTGTGTATTGTTCAATACATCATCCTGTTTTTCGCGCAATTCCTCTATTGTACGAATCCCCTTTCCAATCAAATCTGTCGCTTTTTTGGGTCCAATGCCATGTATTTCAGTTAACCATGTTAATGGATTCTCTTTTTCTCGTTCCAATACGGATAATGTACCAGTGTCTACATACTCCTGCATTTTTAAGAGTATGGTTGGTCCAATATGTGGCTTTCCCTCCATTTGTTTAATATCTACTATGTCTTCACTTTCTGACAAGACGGTGTCTTGTGCTCGACTATAAATACGAGAACGAATAGAATCCCCTTTTTGTTGCAGTAGTTTCGACATTTTCCCTAACATATCAACTAATTTCTCGTTGTGTCTTACATGCGTTTTGTCTGAGGGTCCGGTATTTTCGACGATTTTTGTATGATTCATTTCTTTTTCGTATTCCTTTCTATTTTTTATTATCATTTTTTGGATACTATCTTCATTAATTTCAGTTTCTGATATATCCATAGTATATACTGTGGATATATAAAATAATACATATGTAAGTTAAAATCCGGGTTCATCCGTAAATATTTGCGTTGCTTTTAGGTTGCTAGACTTATTCTGCGTAACAACGTTCATAAAATCATCAATCGACCCGTTCATATTCAAAAATACAAACAACGTAGCGAACCCTGACAGAAATACATACACACTGTCTCGAATCGTGTTCTTCAACGGCTTCCATTCTTTTGCTATATACTTCATTTCAAGTATTTTCAATAAAAAAAATAAACAGGACATCACCAATGCTATGACTAGCAACTTTTCCATTTAATATATTACATTGTAGAATATATTAAATTGGTTTCAACGCATTTTCTTTTCCTAAATAGGGGGTAATTCTTCTATGTCATTCAAAAGTATGTCTTCCGTTGTGACTTTCGTAGCAGGTTCATCCAATATGTCAAATCCACTCAAATCTACGGGCTCAGTGGATATCCTGATTCTGTCATCTTCATCGTCTTCTTCCTCTTCTAATTTTCGCTGTAGTGCACGAGTGGTACTTATATCTTCTAACCTTTCAATTGTTTTTGGGGCCTCTATTTCTGTCTCCTTATCATTTTCCTCTAATACACTATCGATATCGTTAAAAGACAATTTTGTGACTACTTCATTCTCGTCAATGTTTTTGACTGCTGGTACCATTTCAGGTAGAACCGCTTCGCCCGATTCTTCGGTATTGGTTGTCGATTCATCTTTCTCAGAAGATACCGGTTGTGAGGATTCTTCTTCAGGTTCTTCTATATTTTCAATAAACACCTGTTCCTCGTGCTCTACACTTTCGTCCATGTATGCACGAATAATTGCCTCGGTCGGAATACTTTCACGAATTGCCATCATAATACATTCCTGTATGATTGTTTCTAATTCACGATTGTTTTTTTGTGATTGTAACGGCGATACATTTTTCTCAAACAAATATACGTTCATATAGATTTTTCGAGCGGTATTGATATAAACTTTATGTATAAATGCGTCCAAATTTGGTATCGAGATGTCTATTTTCTTTTGTTTACTTCCTACACGTATACACGTCAACACCTTTAATTGAATAATATGAACACATGTAATTAAATCCTCCAAATAATCACACCCACTTCGCTCAATGATTCGCTTTTTTTCCTGTTCAACAATTGTATTATTCCATTTAGGAACTCGTGACAATAAGTTTTGAAACGTCATCAGATACTTATTTGCCTCGTCATTGTCCATACAAATTTTCCATGACTCACTGAATATGGAGCGAACCCCATCAGTTACCAAAGGCGTAAAAATACTGACTAATCTACTACACCACTCATTTCTAGATTCATGTAGATTTGAAATTACAAAATCATCCATTCTATGTTTACTTACTGTCGTCAACTTTAAGTAATTTTGACTTTCAAAAACATATCTCTTTATTTTCCCTAATATACAAATATTCTAATATGGTGAATATCAACAGTGGTTCTGACCGATATTCGGATTTTATTGTATCGAAATAAATCACAGCTGAACTTTTCACCAATTCGTCTATTGAATCGTTACTTTCTATCCAATGAATTAAATCTACACACGACAAACCTTTTTGATATGTCTGATTTGCCAGTACTAATAAATCTGTATGTGTTATGTCCGATTCCTCTAATCCATACATTTTTGCAGATATCCATAAATTTTCCTTGCTCACTTTCTCTATATTCTCCATATTATTCATCTTTCTATGCAGATTTATAATAGTACCGTTTTCCATATATTCTGGTACGTATATTTCACAAAAACGCGACAATATAGGATTCAATAACTTATGTTTGTTCTCTACTATGATAAAAAAACGGGTATTATAACTAAACAATTCTATACATCTACGCAATGCGGATTGTGCGTCAATCGTTAATTGGTCTGCATTCAACAATATGATTGTTTTGAAATTTGTGCCGTTATCTGATTGTATATTCGTTTTTGCAAAAAATTTCAGTTCTTCTCTAATAAATTTTATTCCTTTTCCTTGTGAACAATTCACATTCATTACATTTTGCTTTATACGATATTTGTCGTCATTGTATATCTTAGTTATGAATGTGTTTACCAGGGTACGTTTACCGCTTCCTGACATGCCATGAAAAAGTAGATTTGGTACCTTTTTTGTCTCCAGAAATTTATCTAGCTTCGATACTATTTGCATATGTATGGGCAATATTGTTTTTTTGACATTTTGGTTATATTGTCTACCTGAAAAATAGTCATCTGTTTTTGTTAGATTCATCGTTTTTATGTATGACTCCATTATTTTATACCCTTTTACATTTTTTTGACAATATTCAATTGTTTTGTGAAAGCGAACCTTTCGTGGTACATTGTTTTTCTTCGCAAATTGCACGACAAACATGATATAACCACGTTCCCTACATTGTGGCCGAAATCGTTATCTAGCCTGTCTAAAGACCATTGTGTGGGTTCTCGTACGTTTTCATATAATACTAATACCTGTTCTTTGCAATAATAACACGACAATTTGCAATCGTCTAACAACGTGATGGTTTTCTCGAATGAAATTAATTTTTCCTTTTCCAGTTTATTTTTCAGTATGTCCTGGTTACGATATCCGGATATCTTCTGTTTTATCTGTCTCGAAATTACCTTGCATATATTTGTACTTTGAATATGGTTGGTCTTCAACTCTTTTATATAATCCTGTTGTTTTTCTACCGAAATATCTTTTTCATTTGCCTTCCATAAAGCAGTAGTGGTGATGGCTCTTTTTTTGGATTGTTTTTCATTCACATTGGTGTTCTTATTTTCGTTCGGGTCTTTAAATTGTATGTTTATTATTTTCAAGTCAGACATATACTGTATCAAATCATAAAATAATACTCTATTTTACGATTCAAAATCGCCGCATTATTATATTACTTGCAAAAAACATAAAAAATATTCCGTATTCATATACAATGCTGCTCGCCCTATTCTTTGTACTAGCATGTGCTAATCTATGTACTTCACAATACAATATCGACCTGGTTTCAAATGCATTGAATATTTCTCAAGCAGCATATTGTTTGGGAAACATGGATACATGGTCATGTGCGACCTGTACCGATACAAATACATACGAGACAAAAGTTGAAATAAAAGGAGAACTAGTCATTTTTGGATATAACCAATATATCGACTCCATATTTATCGGATTTAGGGGGTCATCTAATATTCAAAATTGGTTATCAAATATACAAATTATTTTTGAGCATCCCTATGAAGACTCTAATATAGCGGTTGATAAAGGGTTTTATGACTTATACCATAGTCTAAAACCCTCCATTGAAACGATATTATCTAACATGAGCATGAAATACAATACTCACCGATTGCTAATAACCGGACATTCTTTAGGTGGTGCATTGGCTACAGTTACCGCATTCGATATGATATATCATAGTTTACCTTATGATATCAATTATCTTATCACATTTGGGTCTCCTCGTGTTGGCAATTATGATTTTTCTGCATATTTCAATCTATTCCAGGTTTATACCAAACGTATTACCCATTATTATGATATTGTTCCGCATGTCCCCGAAGAATTTTTAGGTTATATGCATATTTCCAACGAGATTTGGTACAATGAAGATAATAGCCACTATGCTATATGCAATGACCAATACGAGGAAGATTCTTCATGCTCCGATTCATGTGCCCCAACCAAATGTACCAGTACATCTGACCATATGTATTACTTGAATGTTTCCATGGGAAATGACGGATTTTGTTGAACTATCTGAAATCGGTATAGAATTATGTATATTGTCAATATATACATAAATAATAAACATGACGAATGACGATACCCATGATTATTTTAAATCGCAGATTATCACTTATATGGGAAATAAACGTAAATTGTTGAATATTATTGGCGAGACGGTAGATACTATCAAAACCGAATTAAATGCTGACAAAATTTCTCTATGTGACGGGTTCGCTGGTTCTGGTGTAGTAAGTCGTTTACTCAAAACAAAAGCCGATACTTTGTATACAAATGACATGGCTGGTTACAGCAAAACTCTAAATGATTGTTATCTAGCAAACCCAACCGTTACTGTTAAAAAGAATATCAAAAAATACATTGATACAGCCAACCAGTTAGCTGATAATTTTGAAACACATATAGAGAACCCATGGATTTCAAAACATTGGTCACCACAGACAAATAAGATGAATAAGTCGGATAGAGCCTATTTTACTCGTGAAAATGGTCGCAGAATCGACATTATACGCGATTATATTGAAACCATTCCTGCAAAATATAGACCTTTTTTATTGGGTCCTTTATTAGTAGAATCATCAATTCATAATAATACAAATGGCCAGTTTTCTGCATATTATAAAAACGGTGAAATTGGCGCATATGGTGGTAAAAATAAGATTGATGAAAAACGTATTACTGGGTCTATTCGGTTGCCTTATCCCATCTTTCATGAAAATACTTGTAAAATACATACCAGTCAATTAGACACTAATGAATGGGCCAAAAAAATGAATACTTGCGATATTGTTTACTATGACCCACCATACAACAAACATCCGTACAGCATTTATTACTTTATGTTAGATATTATCAATAATTGGGACAAAACTATAGAAATACCAGATACTAATCGAGGACAACCTTTAAATTGGAATATTTCAAAGTATAATAGCCGAACTAATGCAAAAGATATCATGGAGAACCTAATAAAAAATACAAACTCGCGCTATATCATCCTGTCTTATAACGACGGGGGCATTGTTTCTATACCAGATTTAGATGAACTGTTGAATAAAAATGCAGCAAGTGTCGTTAAAAAACCAATTGTGCATAAAACATACAACCGATTGAAAGGCATCAGTAACTATAAACGAGAAAACGAATACAAGGATGTGAAGGAGTTTCTATACATAATCAAAAAATAGAGATATATATATATATATCTATGTCCAAAACTTACGAATCAAAATCTAGCGGAAGATTATGCAATCAAATCATTCGAAACCTATCCTTAAGTATACTTGCAAAAAAATACGATTTATATGTAGAATATTCTAATTATGACAATATAAATAATAAGCTAGGAATAGAATTGTTTGTAGGTAACAAAAAATTTAAAAGAACACAAAAAGTAACTTCGTCTAATTATATGAATTATTATACAAATGATATGAAAGTAGACTACAATCTCAACTTTATGTGTGATTTTTTTCAAACTGAAGAAATCACTACTATTCTACATGCCCATCTTAAAGAAAATATGAAAACTATAATAGATAAAAATCCTTACAAAGAACGTTATCAAAATAATAATGACGTATTCATACATATAAGATTAGGAGATGCAGAATTATGGAACGTGGGAATAGACTTTTATATTAGTTGTATAAATAATTTGAATTATAATAACATATACATAGGTACTGAAAAATATGATAATGAATTGATTCAAAAATTAAAATCACTGTATCCTAGTATTATTTTTTTTGAAGAAGATGCGGTTAAAACCATTCAATATGGTAGCACATGTAAAAATATTATCTTATCACACGGTTCTTATTCGGCTATGATTGGATATTTATCATTTTTTTCAAATGTATATTTTCTTAATGAAAAACCAGAATGGTGTCCATTAACCCCCTTTTTATACAAAGGGTTTATACCAGTTATACTGGATAATAACCAGGATTCTGAAGAAATTCAGAAGAGATATATAATACACCCTTGAAGATTTACAATGTATGTATATTTCAGTACTGTAGCAATAATTTCATTTTTTTGAAAAAAAGAAACTCGGGTCACTCAGAAAAAATGGACAAAAATAAATGTCCATTTTTTCTTTTTGGGATGGAAAACTTATTTTTTTAGTGTAAAAAACGCATTCATAGCATAATGCAGCAAATCCAGTTTTTATGGGCAAAAACATGACTGCATGAATTTTTCTTGTTTTATAGACCAACATATTTAGGAGATTTTTATGTAAGATATTTTGTATACAAATGCTTACAAAAAATCTCCAAAAAACACCATTAAAATTCATATGTGAACACTGTAACTATACATGCAGTAAACAAAGTGAATTTAATAAGCATTTATTGACTGCAAAACATGAAAAACGTACAATGCTTACAAAAAATCTCCAAAAAATATCCACAGCATTTCAATGCAGTAAATGTGATAAGCAATATAAATCTCGTATGGGTCTATGGCAACATAAAAATAAATGCGATTCGAAGGTAGAACATAAACTGCATGACAATGCTAATATATTATATAACGACACGGTTACTGCGAATACTGTAATGCAGCTAATCAAACAGAATCAGGAATTCAAAGACCTGATAATTGAACTTTCTAAGAAAGATACCACCACCAACAACAATACTACCAACAACAACCAGAAATTCAATCTCAACTTCTTCCTCAATGATACATGTAAAGATGCTATGAACATGTCTGATTTTATTGAAAATATGAATGTTCAATTTGAAGACATCGAGAACATTGGCAGAAACGGGTATGTGGCCGGAATGACGGATATGATTCTTTCTCGCATTAAAACGCTCGATGTCACTAAACGTCCCATGCATTGTACCGACATGAAACGGGAAACTATCTATATCAAAGACAACGATGTGTGGGAGAAGGACGCCAATAATGTCAAATTACACAAAATGATTGGCTGCATTGCCCATCAAAACTGTAGTATCATTCCCGCATGGAGGGATAAATACCCAGATTCCACGAATACAGAAACACCCAAATTTGAGTTCTGTATTACTATGATGCGGAATGTTCTCGGCGATGCGGGAGAGGAACAAACTAGACTGGACAATAAAGTGATACGGAATGTCACAAAGCATATTAACGTTGCAAAACAACCAGATACCATTGAATTATAATTTTTAGGTTTCTTATTATTTCTTTTATTATCTTTTATTATTCTAGTAATTCCAAGAAAAGAAACTCAGGTCACTCAGAAAAAATGGACAAAAATAAATGTCCATTTTTTCTTTTTGGGATGGAAAACTTATTTTTAAAAGTGCAAAAATACCAGGTCATAGCATAATGCAGCAAATCCAGTTTTTATGGTCGAAAACATGACTGCATGATTTTTTTATATATTTATGGGGGCAAAGTATTTAGGGTTTTTTCTGCTTCCAGATTATATACTATTATGGAAGCAAAAAAAACCCAAAAAACCCCAAAAATATTTGAATGTATAGTTTGTAACTTTATATCGTGCAATAAAAAAGACTATCACAGACATTTACTCACTGCAAAACATACAAAGGAAGCAAATGGAAGCACAAAAAAACCCCTTACCTATATGTGCGAGTTTTGCAATAAATGTTATCGGAGTCGAGGCAGTTTCTGGAAACACCAGAAAAACTGTTCTGGGATTCCAGACAATACGCATACAGATATATATAACTCGACTGCGGACAGCAACAAACTCACACCGAATACGGATATTGTACAAACCATGTTGCATCTAATCAAACAAAATCAAGACTTCAAAGAACTTATAATTGAGCAAAACAAACAACTGATTGAGCTAACCAATAAGCCCACTACGACAAACAACACTACCAACAACAACCAAAAATTCAATCTGAATTTCTTTTTGAATACAACATGCAAAGATGCCATGAATATGACTGATTTCATTGAAAATATGGATGTGCAAATCGAAGACATTGAGAACATTGGTAGAAATGGGTATGTAGTGGGCATGACAGATATGATTCTTTCGCGCATTAAAAATCTTGAAGTTACAAAACGACCTATGCATTGTACTGACCTGAAACGGGAAACCATCTACATCAAAGACAATAATGCATGGGAGAAGGACGACAATAATGCTAAGTTGCATAAGATGATTGGTTGCATTGCACAACAAAATTATAGTATTATTCCAGCATGGCGGGATAAACATCCAGATTGCATGAATTCTGAAACCCCAAAATTTGAGTTCTGCATTACCATGATGAGAAATGTGCTCGGTGACGCTGGTGAGGACCAGACCCGATTAGACAATAAGGTCATAAGGAATATTACAAAGCATGTAAATGTGGATAAAACCACGACTATTGTAGATTTTTGAATACTAATTATTTATTTTTATTATTATTCTAGTAATTCCAAGAAAATAAACTGGGGTCACTCAGAAAAAATGGACAAAAATAAATGTCCATTTTTTCTTTTTGGGATGGAAAATCATTTTTAAAAGTGCAAAAATACCAGTTCATAGCATAAAGCAGCAAATATAGTAAATCTATGAAATATATTGACTGCATGTAAAAAATTTATATTTTCTAGTCTAAATAATTTAGGAGATTTATTGTTAACATAATATAACATAAATCTCCTAAAAATGTTAACAAAAAAATCTCCAAATATATCCAAAAAATTAAAATGTGATAAATGCAACTATATATGCAGTAAACAAAGTGAATATAATAAACATTTACTGACAGCAAAACATAAACGGTTAACTAATGTTAATTATTTATCTCCAAACGATAAACATATGTTTGAATGCAGATGTGGTAAGATATACAACCAGCAATCCGGATTATCCCGTCATAAGAAGCTATGCTCATATATCGACAGTATACAAAATGACGATTCGAACGATAATAAAGACAATACTGAGATTGTACAAACGATGATGCATTTAATAAAGCAAAACCAAGAGTTCAAAACGTTGTTAATTGAACAGCAACATGAAAACCAATCATTGCAAAAACAGCTCTTAGCTGCAGTAAAAGACAGTGGTAATACTTACACGACGAACAACAACAATAATCAACAGTTCAATCTAAATTTCTTTTTGAATACAACCTGTAAAGATGCGATGAATATGACAGAATTCATTGAAAATATCGAAGTTGATTTCAAAGATATCGAGAACATTGGAAAGAACGGCTATGTATCTGGAATGACAAATATGATACTGTCTCGCATCAAAGAACTCGATGTAACGAAGCGACCGATGCATTGCACCGACTTAAAACGAGAAACTATGTATATCAAAGACAACGATGAATGGAACAAAGAGACGCCAGAGAATTCAAGATTACATAAGATGATTGATTCTGTTGCTAAGCGCAATTATGCAAAGATACCATTATGGCGCGAAAAATATCCAGAATGTCAGGAATGGGACCATCCTCAATACGATTTTTGCATTTCAATGATGAGAAACATACTAGGTGATGTTGGTATTGAACACAAACGACTTGACAATAAAGTGATAAAAAATCTATCTCGTCATATTTTGGTGGATAAAGCAGCGAGCGGATAGATATTTTTATTCACAGTCTACTTCATAGAGATATTTTGAAGTGCTTCCATAATATTTCACTCAGAAATATCATTATTGCAAAATATATCCCGCCCATATATTATATAGTGCCGCAAAATAATATATACGTAAAATATTAGGTATGTGTATATGACAGATTTTAATTTTCACTACATTACCATTGCAACAAAACCCCATCCAATATTGGAAAATATCAAAAAACGTATCTCCAGAAACAATGAAGACATACACATATTAGGTACCGAAGAAGATAGACCCATCGGTTGGAACGCAAAAGGGAATTTTGGTGTAAAATTGCGAGAAGTATATGATTTTGTAATAAAAAATGACGTACAAGACGAAGATATTGTATTGTTTACAGATGCATATGATGTCATTTATACTGGTACTAGAGATGTGGTAATAGAAAGGTTCGTGGGGATGAAGATACCAATCGTCTTTGGTTGTGAAACTGAATGTAATCCTGACCCCGACCAGCGCGAAAAGTACGTACATAGAGATGTAAAATTTCCATACCTGAATAGTGGTATGTTTATAGGAAGAGCGTGGGCAATACGCAAATGTATGAAGGAATATGTATATGACGATGACCATGATGACCAGCGATTTTGGACACAAAAATTTTTTGAGTACCCAGAAATGATAAGCTTAGATTACGATAATGCCTTGTTTTTGAATACGTATGGCATAGACATTGAAGATATAAGTTGGAACAGACTGGAATCAAACTATATGGGACGAAATCCACAATTTATACATGTAAATGGTCCAGATAAGCGTGACCTTAACAAATTTATTTGATACATTCTATCACACAGATAGAAATCGAAAACGATATAGTATTTATGAAAAGAGGATAAACATATGTCCACTAAATACTATATAAAGATAGAAGCACTATAATGAGTTTGGAGACTACACAAACTGCAGCAAACGAACTTGACCAAATATTAGAGAAAGAGAAACTCCGTAATAAGGCGGATGTATGGATAAAACTAGATAAAACTATGCGCAAACAGAAGTTGCGCGAATACGCAGAGAGTTACGGTAAAGAGCACAATATGTCATCGAAAGATGTAAAATCATTGATAGTTTTTTTTAACAACTGCCTTGATAAAAACAAGTTGAACAAAGCAAAGGATGTAGTCTATAAAAAAGAGGAACGAATAGTCACCTCTGTGCCTGCACTGCATTTCAATTCGGTTACAAAGAATTTTACATTGAAAATAATAGACAACAAACGAGTATCAACGCTGAAATCATTGCCACCGAAGAAACAAAATCCTGAAAAGGAAGGAGATAAACTATAGGCTGAAATCAATACAAATATATGTGCATATAACTACGTATACACATATAATATGAATTTTTTATCGAAACTAGTATACTTTATTATGGTCGCGATAGAAAGGTATTCTATAGATGAATCCCACGGAATAAGCCATAGTTTCAATACCTTACATCATGCATGTGACATTTTTGAAAACGAGAAATACAAACACACTGAAATGATACCCCATGAAAATGTAATATACATAGCATCGGCTATACACGATATGTGTGACAAAAAATATATGAATCAGGAAGAAGGAATCTTTCATATAGATAAACTAATAGCAGCCGAGTTGTCGAATACAGAAAGAATGGCGGTTCGTGAAATTGTTGCAAAAATGTCGTATTCAAAAGTCAAACTCTATGGATTTCCCGATTTAGGGAAATACCAAACTGCATATAACGTAGTTCGCGAAGCAGATTTACTGGCAGCTTACGATTTTGATAGAGCGATGATATATTATATGTACATGAATCATCATGTATACACAAATGAAAACATAATAGAAGAAGCTTATACAGATTGTTGTGAATTATTTTTGAAGCGAATGTTAAGACATGATATTGATGGATTATTCACATTTGAATACACTAGACAAAAAGCAGATATACTGAAATATGAATCTTTGAATCAAATGAAACGTTGGAAAAGAATAATCAAAACACTGAAATAACAACAATATTAGAAGTTATATAAACATGAATCGTGTATATACAAGAGACTAAGACAAAATGATTACATCCGACTCTGATTATACAGACGAACTATTCGAGAGCAGTGACGAATCGTCCTTATCGGATGTGGAAGAATTGAACACAATCGATATAATGACAGAACAGGATTGGGTAGATATATACGAATCAATTGATATTTTGATTGTTGATATGATAGAGGACAACATTGTACGTATATCAAATTCCAGTATGTACAAAGACATTGCTGATGGGGTAATGGAAATATTATATGAGACATTTCCGCACGTATTTGAAGAAGTAGAAGACGAAACGCTAGTACAAGATTTATACTATTTAGTTGAGCAAATAGTAGATGTAGAATTTGAACAAATGAATATACCGAAGCGGTCTCTCACTATGACAATTGATACTCTCGAACCTATGAGTGTTGACAATATACAAATGCTTGCATGTAAAATAGACAAACTGCGCAATATTCCACAGCCACAACAAAAAACGAAGGAGTGGTACGAATTCAGGTTTAACTTACTAAGTGCAAGTAATCTATGGAAAGTATTTGGTACGGAAGCCCAACGTAATAGTTTAATTTATGAAAAATGTAAACCATTGGACACGACAATGATAGAATACGTGAATACTTCAACTGGAGGAGCAATGCACTGGGGGGTAAAATATGAGCCAGTCACGATTATGGTGTATGAAGACATGTATCAAACCAGGGTCGAAGAGTTTGGTTGCGTTCAGCATCCAAAATACGAATTTATTGGGGCCTCTCCTGATGGTATAAATGTAGACCCAACTAATATGAGATACGGTAGAATGATTGAAATCAAGAATATCGTGAACAGAGAAATTACAGGTATACCAAAAAAAGAGTATTGGACACAAACCCAGATGCAAATGGAAACGTGCGAGTTGGAGCTATGTGATTTTGTAGAAACACGTTTCAAAGAACATGATACAGATAGTCACTTCTATGACGATACTGAACACGAATACAAAGGAGTTATATTGCATTTTGTAGAGAGACCAGAAATAAGCGAAGAAGGACAAGACATACCACTATATAAACCGTGTGCACCTACTTATGTATATAAACCAATGTCAATCGAAAATACGAAAGAAGCGGTGAAAATGTGGATTGAGCAGGAAAAAAAAGAAAGGGATAGTCAAAACCTAGCACTTTTTAATACGATTTACTGGTATATGGACGAATTTTCATGCGTATTGATACAACGAAATCATCAATGGTTCGCTGGCGCAATTCATCAAATAGAAGAATTGTGGAATATAGTATTGAAAGAACGCATTGACGGATATGAACATCGGTGTGCAAAAAAAAGAAAACCTAATACGATTGTGAGCATGAGTGATGTTTCTAATTCCTATTTGACAAATATATCACCGAAACCATCGATATGTTTAATACGTTTAGATGAAAATGGAAACGTAATGTAGAAAGATAAAATGTTTGTGTCTTTCGATTTGTCCGGGGTGTCTTTTGTTATCAGGTCGATTGTTCGTTCAGATTTGAATGACACCTATTATTCATTGCTTTCGCAGTTATCGATGATGAATATGAATCAAATAAGCGAGGAAAAGGCAAATGAATTCTACAGAAACCTGAGTGAGTATCATAAAATTTTTGTAATAGAAGATGTTGCTAACAACACAGTAATTGCGACAGGTACAATCATAATAGAACAAAAAATAATTCACGATTATGGCTCAGTCGGACATATTGAAGATATGGTGGTGGATACAAACTATCAAAAATACAATTTAGGGAAATTATTGGTGGAATATTTAACGGATTACTGTTTATTTACAATGAAATGCTACAAATGCAATCTATCATGCAGTGAATACAACAAAGATTTTTATATAAAGTGTGGATATCAATGCCACGGACCACATATATCTTTGTACAAAGAATGATTATCTGCATATATGATATATATCGACGTATCATATATGAAATATCAAAAAGGAGGTTCTGATGATGCAGAAATAGCTAATGCTAATGCTAATGCTAATGCTAATACTACTATTACATCAGAGGCAGTGAATACCGGACTAGAAGACAAACAACCTACATGGTGGAAAAATATTACAAGTTATTTTAGCGCGTCGAAAGATGAAACCCCGGATGAATCCAATGCAACGATTACGACTGGTGGGAAAAGAAAGAAAAAAACAGGGAGAAATAAACCGAAAAAAAACAATAAAAAATACACACGCAGACCACGTTCTAAAAAATGAAGAATGATAATATTTTGATACCATGTCGTCAAACTATTATCTAGTAAAAAAATGATATAGATAATTTTATCGTTATTATAGTATACCATGTCTGGGTTTGATAATGATGAAGGTGAGATGTATGTTACAAAGCGTAATGGTGAACAGGAAATCGTGTCTTTCGACAAAATATTAACGCGCATCAAGCGACTCGGTCAGGAAGCAAATATCAAAGTGAATTATACACCATTGGTTATGAAGGTTATTGACCAACTGTATTCCGGTATTTCTACTACCAAGATTGATGAATTATCCGCCGAGCAGTGTGCGTCGATGTCTTCTATCCATCCAGATTATAATGCATTGGCTGGAAGAATAACCATATCAAATCATCATAAAAACACACAATCCTCTTTTTTGACTGTCATTACCGATTTATATAACTACAAAGACAAACACGATAAACATTCTCCTCTAGTAACCAAAGAATTGTATGATAATGTAGTTGCCAATGAGGATGTAATTGAAACCATCATAAATTATGATAGGGATTATTTGATAGAATATTTTGGGTTTAAAACCCTGGAAAGAGCATATTTGATGCGCATCGATAATGTGATAGTAGAACGCCCACAGCATATGTGGATGCGTGTCAGTCTCGGTATTCATGGTACTGATATTGCTCGTGCATGTGAGACATACCATTTGATGTCGCAAAAGATGTTTACTCACGCAACACCCACATTGTTTAACGCAGGTACTCCTCATCCGCAGTTATCATCGTGTTATTTACTCGCAATGGAGAGCGATAGCATTGCTGGTATTTACAATACACTGAAGGATTGTGCACTGATATCCAAATGGGCAGGCGGCATTGGTTTGCATATTCATAATGTTCGAGCGAGCGGTAGTCATATTCGCGGTACAAATGGTTCTTCAAATGGTATTGTTCCAATGTTGAAAGTGTTCAATAACACTGCAAAATACGTTGACCAATGTATAAGTCCAGATACAATTATTTATACGACGAAAGGACCTATGGAAATACAGAATTGTGTCGCGGGAGAAACAGAAATACTGAATTTGGAGGGTGAAGCCGAGGCAATCGGTGATGTATTGGAACATAGTTATAACGGTCCACTATTGTCAATTCATACGATGCATTCCCTTTTCCCACTTCAGATTACGCCAGAACATCCGGTATGGGCCATTCAGGACCAGGCAAAAGGATTGAACTACAAAGTCGTTCAAAATAGATTAGAGAAAGGGCATGCTCAGGTAGATTGGATTGAGGCTGGTGAATTGACATGCGAATCCATGATTGGATATGCTATTCCGTCCTATAAGAAAGATGTTGCTACTATAAGTGAAGATGATTGCTATATGTATGGTATATTATTGGGCGATGGTTGCATGAGTAACGCAGTAGACAGTAGTGGTTATGTATCTCTTCATACCACAAACAAAAAACATATTCAGGACTTCTTAACGAATTATTTTGATGATAAATGTGTCAATTATGATGTTGTTTCGAAAGAAAATAGTACACGCGTTCGCTGGAATCGTTGTTTAGAATTGCCATATCGCTATCATGACGTGTATAACTCACAAAAAGAAAAACGTATTGCAACAAAATGGTTGAATCTACCTCTTTACAAAGTAAAGCAAATCGTAAAGGGACTCATTCATACCGACGGTTGTATTCACAAAGAAATTTCTTTTGATTCGACCTCACTAGAACTGATTGAGGGAATGCGTTATTTGCTTCTTCGTATGGGTATTATGACGAGCGGACAAGTAAGAAATCGTATTGGTGAAAAACATGAAACTGTAAATGGTACCATCGAAAACAAAAAATTAAGCTATGTATTGCGCATACCAAAGACACGAGATATATGCGATTTGTTGACTATTGAATATGACGAAAAACAGTTTTTTAAGTTTTTCACCTATAAAAATATGATGTTTAGTCGAATCCAAGATATTACTGAAAGCCAATATAGTGGCATCCTCTACGATTTACAGATGACAAAAGAACATAATTATATGATTCACAATGGTATTGTTCATAATGGTGGTGGAAAACGTAATGGTAGTTTCGCCATTTATTTGGAACCCTGGCATGCAGACATTGAAATATTTTTGCAGATGCGTAAGAATCATGGAGACGAGGAGCTGAAAGCGCGTGATTTGTTTTATGCACTTTGGATGCCAGACCTTTTCATGGAGAGAATGAAGAGTGATGGAGACTGGACATTGATGTGTCCAGATGAATGTCCGGGATTGGCAGATGTATATGGACAAAAATTTGTTGATTTGTATACGAAATACGAAAAGGAGGGAAAAGGGCGCAAAACCATGAAGGCGCGCGACCTTTGGTTCCAGATTTTGGATGCACAAATGGAAACAGGTACCCCTTATTTGGTATACAAGGACGCCGCAAACAAAAAGTCAAACCAAAAGAATCTGGGTACAATTAAATCGAGCAATTTGTGCTCCGAAATCATTGAATATTCTGACGAGAAAGAATCCGCTGTATGTAATTTGGCGAGCATTGCACTACCTGCATTCATCCGTAAAAATGAGAAAGGTGAGCCCTATTATGATTATGACGAACTACACAAAGTAGCGAAGGTCGTTACTTTTAATTTGAATCGTATTATTGATGTGAATTTCTATCCAACGGAGAAGACACAGCGTAGTAATATGCGTCATCGACCCATCGGTATTGGTGTACAGGGTCTAGCCGATGTATTTATGCAGTTGGGACTACCCTTTGCACACGAAGAATCCAGAAAAATGAACAAATGGATTTTCGAGACGATTTATCATGCGGCGTTGGAGCAAAGTTGCGAAATCGCAAAAGAACGGTATGAAATGGTAAAGGACAAATGTTATGACAATACGGTACAGGACACCACCGCCTGGGATATTTTTAATGATTACGAAAAGAATAAGTGGGACGCATTGCGAGACCGAAAAACAACTGTAGGTAGTTATAGTACATTCGAAGGCTCTCCTGCATCAAACGGTATATTGCAGTTTGATATGTGGAATACAGAACCAACGACTCGTTACAACTGGGCAGATTTGAAAACACAAATTCAGAAATATGGAATCCGCAATTCACTGTTAACGGCGCCCATGCCCACAGCGTCTACTTCGCAAATTTTGGGTTACAATGAATGCATTGAACCCATTACGAGCAATATTTACAATCGTAGAACCATTGCCGGGGAATTCATTTTAGCAAATAAGTATTTGATGCACGATTTGTTAAAGTTGGATTTGTGGAATGAGAAAATGAAAAACAATATTATTGCCAATAGTGGCTCAGTTCAACATTTAGACCAAATTCCCGTAGAGATTCGTGAAAAATATAAGACTGTTTGGGAAATCCCCATGCGCAATTTGATTGATATGGCAGCGGATAGAGGAGCCTATGTATGCCAGAGCCAGAGTTTGAATTTATGGTTGGAAGACCCGAATTATTCGAATTTGACATCGATGCATTTTTATTCGTGGTCGAAAGGACTGAAGACGGGCATTTATTATTTGCGACGCCGTGCTAGACATCATGCACAACAGTTTACGATTGAACCTGAAAAAGTAGAAAGTGCGATTAATTTAGGAAATGAGACAGAAGAAGAAATATGTGAAATGTGTTCGGCATAAAATATTTTCATAGTATATATATTATTTATATACTATGAGTGGTTTTGAATCTCGTAAACGACAGAGAACTATTGGAGAAACAGATTTAATTATAGGCCCCCCATCAGCTCCAGTTTTAACTAGAAACCAGCAGAAGGAATTATTGAATAATATGAAAAAAGAATTTATAGACCAAATATCATCATGTGATGTAGATGAGAAAACCTTTGTTATGGACAATCTTACAAAGAGTATTGCTGAAATAGAAAAAGGTTTTGATGAAAAACCAATGACTTATACACAATCGTTGTTAGATTCACTTGATGAAGAATTCAAAAAAATGTCTATTAAGGGTGGTGGTAAAAGAATGAAAGGGGGTATGATAGCCGCAATCAACCCATTAGCATTAATATCATATTTGATAGCGGATGCCATGAAACAAGGTTTCGAAAACACAAAAGAAATAGTGGACGATGTTTTACAAAAAGGTCTTCAATTACTCGAATTTTTGTCCAATAAGAATGGGTGTGCTGAACAATTATTATATCAGTTTCTAGGAAAAAAAATGATGGATTTTTTCAAATTTTATCTTGTTGGTGTTTTGTCAACGGAAGCAGTTAAACAGAATCCTTTGATATTATTGGAAAAATTAGCTATGCTTCTTCCGTTATTTGCAAAATATGGAACAAAAGGCATTGGAATGACAATGGTTACTGGGGTAGGATATTTGATATATCATTTTGTTAATCATTATAGTGTGCCACTCGGAGATGGTGCAACTAAAAAAGTAGAAGAATTAAATAAATTATTGACCACCATTCATGAAGCAACGTCTGAAGATGTAGTAGTAAAGGTGGAGACAAAAGTAAACGACCTGATAAAGGATGTAAATGACAAACATGCAGAATTAACAGCCGAAATGACAGAAGAAAACAAACGCGATTTTATGAAACAACTTGGTAACAATTTAACCGAAGAAATAACCAATTTAAAAAATTTAGTAGGTGAATTTGACGATACAATGACTATGGAACAAATAAGAGAAAAGATAAACAACTCCAAAAAGAGTGACGGTGGAAAAAGAAAAAGAAGAACACAAAGACGTAAACGGTTTTCCAATGCAAAGAAAGCTAAGAGAGGAAAACAAACAAAAAAGTCCAGCAAAGTAAAAAAACACTAATTATACAAATAAATAGAATTTCCCAATAATTCATGTACAAATATGATTTATTGAATTTGTTTCAAAACAACGTTGTCTTGAAACCCATGACGCATTTTCAAATAGCAGCGTAAACAAACCAATACATCGACCATAGAATCATGTAAGCCATTCACTGTTTCCCCATCGAATAATTTCGCATAAAGCTCATTCAAACGAGGCCATTTCTTGGTCAGGGGGCGCCCAGGCAGTTTGGATTCGACCAAAATATTGCACAGGTCCGTTCCTTTCCTCATTGTACAATATCGTTCAATACCATGAACCTGTTCATATGTCGGGTTGAACGTCATAAAACAGTAGGGGGATTTCTTCATTAATGACGGGCGGTTTCTTTCGAGTTCAATAGAAATCATTTTTTCATCGAAAGTCATATTGTGAGCAACCAATACCTGGCAAAACATATAAGCTTCGTAAAATTTCTCTAGAACTTCAGCAATCGGCTTTCCTTTTTCTTTGCAGATGTCACGAGTAATGCCCGTCAAATCGGTAATTTTGTCTGAAATCTCAACTGTATCATCGACGTCGATATAGGCATTGTATTTTTTGATAATTTTTTTTTGGCTATAATCGTAAATAGCATAACTCAGTTGTAGAATATGTGGATAATCAGTAATGGGAGTAGGAGTACTATTTTTGGTTGTTTTAGGCAGCAGTCCGTTTGTTTCCACATCGAAAATCAGAAACCGGTTTTTGTACACCGGTGGAGGGATAGACATGGAAAGGTCAGTAAAATGAGACATTGTTGTATGTTACGTTTATGTAACAGTTATTTATTACATATTATTGTGTCAATTTTTGGATAAATTCGAGATTAGTTTATATTTTGATATCATATAATTCATTGCATACTTCTCTCAAATAGGCATGTTTTTTGCTTATTTTTTCTTCATGGTCTTTGTCGACAAACGGTAAAAGGGGATAATTAGCGAGGAATTCGGATTGCAAAATTGTATCGAGACTGCAACCCACAATCGACCGCAAATACGTATCGTGTAAATATCCTGGCATATTTTCATGTACATATTCATTCCAACCAAACACGTATTCGGACCATACATTTGATGCAATGTCAGGAGGTTTAGTCGTCAATGTATATTTCGATTGTTTTGCTTTGATGTTACCAGTGACCGAATCCGCATTGTTTTCAACCCGATAATTATAATACTTAACAGGTAATTGTAGAAAAATCCAATTGTTCGCTTTGCGCCGTAAGTATTCGGCAAACAATACATCACAGCATTTATCATTGATTACTTCGGGGTGTACATAGATAATGTTGTAGAAATCTTCTAGTAATTGTTTGTTGACACAATAGCACCAATATTCGTGTCGGTGTTGTCTGTGGGATTTACCAAAAGTAGATTCATATACCCCGGCTAAATGTAGTTGACCCGTAGTTTCGTTTTCTATTTGATGTTTTGCGGTAGTTATAATTTTCGCAATATGCATACTTCGGTTTGGTTCATATGTGTCGTCGTCATCACAAAACATAATCCATTCATGAGACAGTTTACATGTTTCTAAAAGTAAATAGAAATGAAGCATTTGTGATGTCTTTTTCTGACGTCTGTATATATTTAGGAAACCACATGATGAAATGGTATCATTATTTTGTAGCTGTTTATCTAGTTCAGAAACCAAATCGTCTGTTTCGAACGAGATAGAGAGATAAATGGAGATTTTCATATGTTGTTGAATAAGAGAGGTCAAACATTCGCATACAAAGGGGATTCTATTTGTGTTTGTTAGATGCGATGCTATAAAAATGCAGTATTCTTTAGGAATGATTTCCATCCACCGTGTATTCTATTATATTGAATAATTATTTTATTATGGATAGACCTACGAATATGTTTGTTTTTTATAAAATATAAAAAGTCATTATATAGTATATTATACAACAATGGAAGATACAACCGCCAACAAAATAGAAGATACAACCGCCAACAAACAAATATTTGTAGTGGGTATAAATAATGAACTTACAGAGCCAAAAATACAGTATGTAATTGAATATGATGGTATTCTTCAAGTAAAACCTACTTCCATCAATGGAACTATCAAATCGCGTTATATAATGGAAAATGGCGCACCAACGTTGATAGATGACAATAGTACAAAATACGTATCCGGCGAAAAAGTATTGTTTATTTTTTATCCACCGGAAAACGGAGTTGAACTGTATGTAACCGACGGTGTAGTTACGATAGATGAGAAATCCATAAATTCTACAAAAGACATCAATAAAAAACAGGCGGATGAGATTGCACCTATTGTATTTGATGAGAATATAACTAAAATGGACAATGTAGTAAAGGAGTTGAATACACTTAATGCTACAATTGCTTCATTTTATAAAGACAATCATGAAACAAAATCTGTATCTCTTGACAAAAACGACCAAAATAAGATATATATTGATATTTTATCGCTGTTTATAAAATCTGTTAACGAAATGTTGAACATACCTATAATGAAAAAATTCATGTCTCTCGATTCCACGTCTAGAGTATCAACCATTACACAGGAAAACCTCAGTATTATAAGTACGTTGGAAGACATATTGAAAGTTCAGGTTGATTTCAGTCAATTTAAACCAGAAAGTAATGATATCCATAGTAAACTAATGAATATTTTATTCAATGGTTCGATTCAAACAAACATGGAGGGCGATATTTCAAAGTATCCATCTGGTGCATCTGAAAACGATAAATTCAAAAAGATATCGGAGTCTGTTTATACTATTCCCTTAAGTAGTTTCGCAAATAATTTTTTGTACAAGTTGAAAGAAATTGGAAAAGATTCTCATGATACAATGCAGTCAAAGATTGAAAAGGGATATCCTATGTATATAAATTTTGTAATTGATTTGGTTAGCAAAAATATAACTAAAATAAATGCGTCTATTTCTACAATTAATACAGCATTAGTAGTACCAACAGTTCAGACAAAGATAAACCAGGAAGTACGCAAAAAAATGAAAACCCAAATATTGACATTTTTGAAAATACGAAATGATGAACATAATACAAAAATATACAACAGAAGATTCAATGTATCTTTAGGTGGCACAAGTGAAGATATAGAGTCAAAATTACCCAAACAAATGTTACTTGGATACAATGATGACAATGAAGAATACTATAAATCGATAGATGGACAACTTATTCCCACAAATACCGTCCCTGACAAATTTGAAAAAGTAGGAAATGTAGATATTCAGTTGAAGAATGAAAAGAAGTATGATAACGAATATTTGTTTGGTGATTTTACCAAAATATTTACACCAGACAAAACAAATGCAGACGTTGCGAAAGAAATGAATATTATAAAATCTCAATTGAAGGGCTCTAACAATGCACCACCTAAACCTGTATTTATTATCGGTTATGGTGCAAGTGGTGCAGGTAAAACGAGTTCCCTTATTTATTTCAATAAGGGTAAAGATGAAGATGAGCGAAACGGAATACTTGTTCAATTATGTAACCAATTAGGTGCAGATGGCAGTTATACACATATCGAGGTCCAATATCGTGAATTTTACGATTCAGGTAAGGATAAAACAGGTAAAGATAGAAATTTTACAGAAAATCCCATATACACTGATTGCAAACCCGCACATTTTGAATACAAAGAGGGATTTGTATTAAGTGAACAATATTGTCATGCAAATCACCATACGTATCGTATTCATAAGGAATCACCTGAAAATACGGGTAAAGATTGTGACTCTTCTGAAGAAACTGAATGTGGTACAGATTCAATCACTAATTTTAATAAGGGCGATTCCGTCGGGAAAGTTATGATACATCTTATTGACAAAGATAGACATGTTAAAGCAACTACCAATAATCCCAATAGTTCTCGAAGCCATTCTTTGGTATTTGTAAAATTAATAGAAAAGGCAGATGACAATGATATCAAAAAGACAGGCTATTTAATTGTTGGTGATTTTGCAGGAGTAGAAAATGTTTTTGATTGCGAGAATCCATCGGTATTGAACCAGTTTATGAATATCAAAGAAGATAAGGAAGGTTCAAAAAAATTGTTTTATGAAGAAGAAAAATGTGGTGATGTCTTAGACCCGATTGGTTCTGATGCGAAAACATGTACAACTAAACTGAATCAAGCTGGTGGAGATGGTGACGAAATTATTAAAGATGAAATACCAGCAAAACAGGTTTTACCGATTTATGATTTCACTGCACCTGAATTGTCTGAAGATTTCAAAACACAATATCCTATTTTGACGGATTTAAAAAACACGGATGATTTGAAAAAATCCATTTCATTTGTAAGAGAAGGAATATTAGGTATTGAAGGTAAAGAAATAGAAAGAGTACCAGATACAAGATTGAATACAGTATATAACAATGAAAAATTCAATGATTATAAGGGAATATGGGAGGTTTTTAAAGACATGCATGAGAAAGTAAAAGACAAAGCTGATACCAGGGATAGTTACAAAGCTAACGCTGAAAAAGATATAGTTGCATTGAAAAATTATAACGAAGTAATAGACAGTTTAACTAATGCGGTCTATTCCGTATCAGGAAATACAAAACAAAAAAAAGGAACAAGAGATATTACAGAATTGGAATTTTGGCAATTAGTACATAATGTAATACCAGATACAAATACATATAAGACAAAAATCATTGTATTTGCTAGATATAGAGACAGATTAGGCGGGTTGATTAAGAATGTCAAATACGTGAGTAATAGACACACACTGATAGATAACCTTATTGCATTGTTCAAAAAAGAACATCTCAAACCTTCTATGAATGAAGATTATAAAAATGCGATAGATGATATGTGCACCCTATATTCATCATTGAAATCCCAGGTAAATCCTTTATTGAAAATCGTCCGCGAACATTTGAAATTTGATTATACATTATTTGATTGCAAAGGTACTGAACCGCTAGATAAATTGGTACCCGCAATAAAACCAGAAATGAGAGCATTACTAGACATTGTATTCAAAGATGATTTTTACAAATTTATTGAAACAATGGAAACAGATAGAACACAGCGATTGGCTCTATCCGAAGAAGTTTGTGGAAATAGACGAACAGAAGGTTATTTCATCAATGATTCTTTGAAACAAATACGTAATGTAATTCGTGAAATGATGTATGTCAAAAACGAAGATGCGCTAGAAGTTATGCCGAATTACATTGATATTTGTTTCGACCAATATTGTCCTAGTCATGAGAATTGTTTTTCGACATCTCTCACTAACAACAAACAAATAGATGACCCAAAGAGTGTCATATTTGATTCTATTTATAAATATTTAGATGAGAACAAGTATTTACAGGCAATTGATAGCTCTCAAGATGAAATGACAACAAATAATGAGGAAGATGGTGCATTTCGAGACACGGGATATTCAGACGAAGAAAAGAAACAACGAATGATGTACAGAGATTTATTGGTTTGTGTATTCTGTGTCTTCAATATATCTAAACGAGCAAATAATCCGCCTCCGGTTCCCTATATCGATATCAACAAATTGAAGAAAATATTGTATTTTGGTAATATTTTTGAAGAAGATAAAATTGCTTTTGCGGTAGAAGCGAGTAATCTAGTGCATATAATTAAAAATAAATACAAATATACAATAGACACGGGTGCTGAAAGAAACCGAGTAGATGGTTTGCGTAGTTTGCCATTAGAAACAAACAAAAAACAGGTTTCTAGTTTTTTCGATAATAATAATAAGTCTTTACCAGCAACGATTACATCTTTTGATTTGTTTGAATTCATAACAAATACATTCCAAAAACGAATTAACCCACAAGGAATTACTATTGATAAGAAAGAAACTTCGTCAAATGAACCAACAGTTCCATATGCTGTTTCAAATATTATTAACACATTACTCGATTCAGTTAGAGTTGAACAAGAAAGAATATTATTCATACAAACCAGATTGAATAAACAACTAAAAACTGAATATAGTACTTTTTTTAGTAAGATTGATAATTTTGATAATATAGACTTTTCAGAATACATGACTGATGAGGACAAATATTTCATCATAAGAAATAAGATACGTCAGTTTATGGTTATAAAGTCAGGAGAGTATATGGATTTAATAAGTCAGTTACAAGATGAAAGCATATTGTCAAAAGATATTGATACAGAAGTTGTTAATAGGTTTCGTAAAAGTATTGAAATACATGAAAGATTTAATAGTAATGATATAAGTGCATATTCCGCAGACATTACTGCATTTTATGAGCATGTAAAGATGGTAAATACAAAACTCAATGAATACTTTACACATGCTGGTGAAAAACAAAACAAAACTGATATGCTCGAATTAATAAACAAAATAGGTAAATTAAACGAAATCAAAGAAAACAATTATGTGACGATGGCTGCACCCGGTTTTAGAGAATATACAGTATCATATATAATGGATTTTTTGACAAAGGTAGACAATAACAATGCTATTTCTGCAATAGGAACGATTGAATTTATTGATAAATTATCTAAGTTAAACTCGGTTGCCACTATTTGCAATGGAGACGAATTAGATAGTAAAGTCATAGAAACATACAAAAATGATTTTAATTTCAAACCGTTGTATCCAGTATCTTCTAGTGGTGGCAAACTACGTACTATGCGTAGAAAACAACGCAAACGTATAACTCGACGTCTACATAAGAAATAGTGTGGAATTCGAATAAAATATCTTTATTATTTATAATAGAATTAATAATAAAGATACATGGCACAAGTAAACGCCCCTTTATCCATACTTTTAAAAGATATTATAGAGGATGCTAATAAACAGATGTTAGAGCTCAAAGAAAAGACTAAGAAAAGTGATAAATCTACATCTGATTGGTGGAATAACTTAGCAACCGAATTAGGTAAGGTGTCCGGGTCTTTAGCAAAGATTAAGAATGACGAGAGAAAAGCAGATGAAAAAGAAAAAGAAGCCGCTAAACGGGAACGGGAAGAGGCAGAAGCTGCTAAACGCAGGATAGAAGAAAGCCAGCTGGCTATTGATGCTGCAACCGTGTCTTCGATTGCATCTGCTGTTGCTGTGACTTCTCATATAGACACTGCAAATAAGGCTTCCGCTGCTGCTAAACAGGCACAGGAAGAGGCGGCGGCTGCTGCTGCTAAACAGGCACAGGAAGAGGCGGATGCTGCTGCTAAACAGGCACAGGAAGAGGCTGCTGCTGCTGCTGCTAAACAGGCACAGGAAGAGGCGGATGCTGCCGCTAAACTCAAGTTAGAAGAAAGCCAACTAGCTATTGATGCGGCAACGTCGTCTTCGATTGCATCTGCTGTTGCGGTGACTTCTCATATAGACACCGTGAATAAGACTGCCGCTGCTAAACCGGCACAGGAAGATGCGGATGCTGCCGCTGCTAAACAGGCACAGGAAGATGCGGATGCTGCCGCTGCTAAAAGGGAACAGGAAGATGCGGATGCTGCTAGAATAGATGAGTTGGCAAATATTATTAGTATTTCAACGGCAGTAGCAGTAGATTCATTTATTAATAAACACAATTCTATGCCCAAACCTGAACCACTGCCAGTTGTACCAACTATTTTAAATAGTGATATAAGTGATGCAGCAAAAAATGTTGCTAATGCGGTTGCAGTTGCAGTAAACGATATTGTTAGTAACAAACCTGAGCCTAAACCTGAGCCTAAACCTGAGCCTAAACCTGACACATTAGAACTCGAAAAGGAAATAGAAAGGGCGGTTTCTCTCGCAGTTGCCATACATGTATCAAACGACACATCTCCATCTCCAGATATCTATAAAAAAGAGACTCTGGAACCAATTATAGCTATAGCGGTAGCAAAAGCATTAGACGATTCTGTAAAAACAAATGTAAAGAAATATGCTGGATACATATCAGCTATTGTTTCAGCACTACTGATGACATTATTGAAGAGAAGGGCAGCTATTATGCAACCAACCACAGATACGGATATTCCAGAAGAAATTTCTTTAGAAACAGATACAATCGAAGACATTGGTACGGATACTTCAAAACCAGAAAAGATAATAGACGACCATCTGCACATGTTATGTAAAGAAACGTTTGACAAAAAATACGAAAACCTACATCCGGGACAAGAAGCCATATACACGTCACATGACGACCGCTATTGCTATGGTATGTTAATAACGAAAGAAGAGAGAGCAGGAGTATATGTTGATAAATCCATTGAAGATGTAAAATGTCCGTTTAATAAACCGTATGAACCCGGAGCAAATAAAGAAGAATACAAGGTAGAATGTGATAACGCCAACGAAGAAAAAAAATCTTTAGAAGGAAACATCAAAGACGCTGACACACCAACAGATATCAAAGACGCTGACACACCAACAGATATCAACGACGCTGACACACCAACAGATATCAACGACGCTGACACACCAACAGATATCAACGACGCTGACACACCAACAGATATCAACGACGCTGACACACCAACAGATATCAACGACGCTGACACACCAACAGACGCAAAAATAGCCGCCGCCATTGCAAATACAATAAAAGTGGGGTCAAAAAGAAAAAAGAGTAGCCCTAACATGGCTGTACGAAAAAGCCCGCGATTTGATATAGCAGCGGCTATAGCGACGTCAGTTGAGTAATTGCTATAACAGAGGTAATATGTAACCTACTCGGTAGTTTCAGACTTTATTTGACAATTATTTATGTTCTCAAACACACATAAATAATTCATTGTACATATATATAATAACACTTATGTCAAAATATGTACTTGCGAATGTGGAAGTACCTATTCAAATTAATATAGATGGTTCCATTGAAACATTACAATCTTATGCAAAAATACATATTATCAGACAACTGTCTTCTCCCGATGATTTGAAAACGGTTACCTTACCTGTACAGGAACAAATAGACAACTTATTTACTACTACCTCAACTGAGGACACGTCACTAGAGAAAGAGGAAATTATACACATAGAAGAAACCGAAAGAGATAGAAAAACTACCGATGAAGTATTGACTATTTTGAAATCTGAAATGAAATCGGGTTCTCGGCCTCCAATAAAAAATACTAGTTTCAAATCAAAAAAGGTATTTAAACACAACCGGACCGCCAAAGCATACGGTTAATGGTTCATATAGGGACGCTGGTTCTTTTCAACCACTAAGGGCTCGGGCATATGTACCTGAAGTCCTTCAATGAAATTAAGACTACGAGGAGATTTAAATTCTGGGTTGACTGGTTTTTGCGGTGTGACGAGGTTAGTTGAACCAATCCCTAATAACTGGGATTCCACGTCGCAATAATTAGAGCATAATTCAGAACGGGCAGTTTTTGCAGGCATAACACCTAAACCAGGGTGATGAGTCGTAATCGCCATGGCTGGTGCAGAATGAATGTAAGCTCTATAATCGCCGATATGACTGTTCATACGTTGTTCAGCGGCATAATTGCCGGGGGTATTTTTATTTGATGTAGATGCCATAGATATATAATAGTTTTATATAATATTTATGTACATTGTATTCATAATCATAAATATTGGTTATAGTTTGTTCATCATAGTGACATATTGGCTGCATGTTTCATTGAAAGTGTCGGGTTCGTTGAAATAGGTCATAATACAACTATGGAATGTGTCTAAATAATCAAAAGAAAAACACACCGCCAGCCCTATATTTGGGTCGATGGACATCATTTTTGCCGCAGCCGCTGAGTATATTTGTTGAAAGAGAGCGGAGTCTTTTGTTTTTTCGTAAATATAATCCATTGCGTCAGTTGCAGCAGTGTCGTCGAATTCGGTTTCGTCTTTGGTTTCGTCGTCTAGGTCGTCACCAAGTTGTTGTTGTAGAACGGCTATTTTTTCTTTGTATTGTTCATTGTTCATACGAAACAAAAGGCGCAAACTTTGTCTGTATTGAGAATTCGTTGAATATTCAGGCAATACAATTTGTGTGTTGTAGGGAGAAATCATGGCTATAATACAAACATGGGAATTGTATTTATATGAATTGCGATATTCATATAAACTTACTACTAAATATATTTACTTTCTAGATTTCCTGGACTTTCTAGATTTTCTAGAACCTTTGGATTTTTTGGAAGAGTTCTTTGCTTTCTTGGCAGACTTTCTCTTGCGATGACGTTTACCACCCTGCCCAGGAACAGTCTCGGTCTCAGCAGCAGGAGTATCGTCCTCATTAGCAGCATTGGCAGCAGGAGCAGCCTCAGCCTCAGCAGCAGGAGCAGCCTCAGCCTCAGCAGCAGGAGCAGCCTCAGCCTCAGCAGCAGCCTTTTTTACACTTACCTCTCCATCTGGTCCTTCGTTTACTTCAAAACATTTCTTTTCACCTCCTTTCATCTTTTTCATTCCACCAGATACTTTCTTCATTCCACCAGATACATTCTTCATTCCACCTGCTGTTTTTTGCATGATATACATTATGCAAATAAAAAAGTTCTAAAGTATTTCAATCATTAAACTGTCCTAAATATCTATTGATGTTTTCGTGTAGTTCGAGAACCGCGTCCAGAACGCTTTTTATGTGTTTTTCCACCAAAACCGGCATATCTGCCGAATGACCTAAGCCCTTCACCTGGTGCACGAACTAATGCTCTACCAATACTTTTAGACTTGCCCTTTGTACGACTTGCTGCAGCAGAGACACGTGCTTTATTTGAAGCAGTATGGCTTACTCGTATTCCATCAATCTCATTAAATTTATTACTAACAAAAGTATGTAAGTTTATAATCATGTCCGCACTATCTTCAAAAGCATCTTCGTCCTGCACATTCTCAAACATCGGTTTTTCTAAAATATGTTTTCGCAAATGTTCTTCAAAATCTTTTAAGAATACATAATATCTATTATTTGCTTCATCTTCCTGTTTTTTCAACGTAATATATTTTTCCGATGCAGAATTGAAGTTGGGTCTTTTTTCTATTTTTGTAATTTGTGGTTTCAACTTATCGATAACTGCATTATAATCGTTCGTTTTTTTGTCATATTTTGATATGTATTTATTGAATGTATCCAATGTCATTGTTTGAATAATGAAATACACCAAATCATAGATTTTTGCCCCCATTTTCTCTTGTGGCTTTCTGAAGCCTAATGCAGAGGACTTCCTCTTTCTGATGGTAGTTAAGACGTCCTGTAATATTTGTTTGTCGTTTGGTTCAACTGGTGTAGAATCTGTAGCAGGCTCAGTGTCAGGCTCAGCCACAGGAGCAGCCTCAATGTCCGCTGCTTCTATATTAGCCTCATCAGCAGGCTCAGGAGCAGGCTCAGCCTCAGCAGCGTTAACATCAAGAGGAGCATCCTTCATATCTGTATTAGCCACAGGAGCAGTCACAGCAGCAGCCATAGGAGCAGCCTCAGCCTCAGGAGCAGGAGCAGCCTCAGCCTCAGGAGCAGGAGCAGCCTCAGCCTCAGGAGCAGGAGCAGCCTCAGCCTCAGGAGCAGGAGCAGCCTCAGCCTCAGGAGCAGGAGCAGCCTCAGCAGCAGGCTTAGTGACAGTATCTTCTTTGGTTGATTCCTGTTCAAAATCATCTTTATATTCTTCTTCTTCTGAATCACTATCAGAGTCATGTACTTCTTCTTCTGTATCACTATCAGATAATTCAATCTCTAGATTTTTTTGTCGTACATTTTCAAGTTCAACTTCATATTGCTTAACTGATTGTTCTGCTTTATTTATTTCTTCTTCATCAGTAATATCTGCATTTTTAGCATCTGCTAATGCATTTTTTGCTTTGGTAAGATTTTCGTTTGCTTCTTCTATATTATTAGGCACATCGCCAGCAGCAGGGGTATCGTCACCACCGGACATACCATTTTCTAATTCCTCAGAACGCTTTGTAAGTTCACTATATAATTGTCCAGTTAATAAGTGTTTGATAGTATCATCTACTTCTCCTTCTATTCCATATATTTTTTTATTTAACTCTGCATTTCCTTCCAAAAATGGCATTAATGACTTTTTTACGCTATCAACAATGTCATATTTTTGTTCGAATGTAGTATCGATAGGTATACCAGTAGATTCTTTTTGTTCTTCTTCTTGTTCTTCTTTTTGTTCTTCTTCTTGTTCTTCTTTTTGTTCTTCTTCTTCTTCTTCTATAGGTATAGTATCAGATGGCCCAGGTAGTATAGTCGTAGGTGTAGTTTCTACTGGACTGACCACATCAGGAACAATTTTTTTCACTTCTTCGCCCGCAATTTCAATATTGAATATTTCCCCATCAATCTGAAAACTGGCTTTCAAATTACTGTCTTTATCAAATTCAATGGATTCCACTTTTATATCATTTGTATTCACAATTGTAGCCATCTCAATATGTTTATTTGTATAGTATATACAAATAAATAATAAAATTCAATCTCATAATCAGCTAAACAAATCAAAATGTTCCGTTGGGACGATTGTTTTTCTGCATGGACTCGTCCATAGACATTTCGCGTGTAGAAGCACCTCCACGAATCCATCCGTCTAAAGCAGATTCTTCGACAGTATTGGAAACATCAGTGACGCGTTCCTCCATCTTATTGTCAGTAGGGTAAAGTGCATAAGCAGCGAAGGATTTCTCCATAATAGTAGACGTGCTCTTTTTATCGCTAGACCATTCGCCCTGTTGAATATGGGATTCTAATGCAGGGTCGCAACTTCCGCGACCCAAATAAGGGACAGTTTTAAAAGGTCGTTCAAATAATTGAAGTTTTTCTAAAGCACGTTGTTGGTCAGCTTTGATTAACAGAAGAGATTCATCATCGACTACATTTCCGTTAAGTCCATTTCCGTTCGTTAAACCATTGAATGTCATGGTAGGTTGCTGTACAGCAAATTTAACATGGCTGTCTGATACATTTTTGCTAAAATGGTCAGTTAATAAATAGTTAGAATAATGAGTGTTGGAAGTATTGCGTTGTGTTTGGTCGGTAGAATCAGTACCAATGCGGTCAGTGTTGTGAAAAGTATAAGGAGAAAGAGATGCCATTTATAATATAGGAATATTTATATTATAAACAGAGAATGTATTTTCAAAGAATATCAAAAGAAAAAGAAAGAAAAACCAACATATTGAGAACGTAAATGCCTAAATTAGATAAAAACGAGAAAATACCATCTTTAATTAATGTGTCTAGCTAAATTACGTGCGCATGCAAAATCATTGCCCTCTTTACATGAAATCATACTGCCATAGCAGAATTCAGCAAATGCGCCTTGGTCATTTGGAATCATGGTATTGGGTGTCGAGTTAAAAGGACGCAATGACTGTTCAAATTCTAAATTACTACCCATATCTCCAAATAATTTATCAGCAATGTCTGGGTGGTCGGGATTCGCCTCATTCACCAATTGTTTTGCCTGTTTCATAATATCCGCTTCTACAATCTTATTGTATGCAGGAGGAGCCGGTTTTTTATCAGGTTTATAGTCGTAGTCAGTAACTAACACATTACCAAAGGGGTTACTAGAATCAGGAGTATCAAATACATCAGTGGGTATAGGCATACTGTTTTCTCGCAAATAATCCATAGATGGACTTGCGAAATTTTCCTTTACGCTACTAGCTATACGCTTTGCTTCTTTTTTACCTATTTCTTTCATATGGAAATAATGTAAGACGTATACAGCCATCATGGTAATAATGCCCACTAGAAGTATTCTAAAATTACTAGAGTATAAAAATACGACTAAAGCTAGTAAAACAACTACTCTAGAAATAGCGTTTAATTTTCTAGGATATGACATGGATTCGACTGGATAAAACTCAAACACATATTCTTGCTGAAGCAAAATATTAGGGTTTTCGGACCAAAAAGGAACGTCTTTGTTTTTGTCACGCGTCTCCATGTTCTCTCTTGCTTCGCAAAAATTCTCGGTGGACTCTTTATTTTCTTCAATCACCGGTTTTGAATCATCATGTTTATTTGTAGTTGTTTCTTCATATTCAATTTCGGCAGACGGTAGCGAAGAATTCATTAAAATAAAGTTATATATATAGTATAAATATCTTTTTGTTATGTATTTATCTAATACACAACAAAAGTGACTAAATAATTCTAAACAGCTGACTTTGTCGTAGATTACTCTTTTTTCAGAACAGGTTGGATTATATGAGGGAGTCGTTTTTTGATACATTTGTCATCAATTTGTAATGTTTCGCACTGAGTATTTTGAGGAACAATTTGCAGGATGCATTTTGACTTTTCTCCATAAAGCGGGTCAGTACAGCCCTCTTCTCTCTCCTGAAAGCGAACTTTTTTAGTTTTATTCTTTTTCTTAATACGTAGAGATTTTGTGCATCTAGAACGAAAATGTTCGTATCGTTCCCGTACTACTTCGTAGGTAAGACCAGATTGTTTGTTTAACATAGTGTTCACTATTTCATGTAAATCAAACATATATTTAGAAAAACTGTCGCGAGATTTCATATTCTTCATATCTAAAGGCAATGCTTTGAAATTATTTTTAAGGTTTTCCCTACATTTTCCACAAGGTAGAATGTATTGTAAACTCAATACAAAATCGCGATATCTTTTTTTATCAGCTTCATTGGGGTTTACGGGGTAATTAAAGCTCATCGTATGTAAAAAATGCCACATTCCGGGACCCCATACAGTAGTCAACATTCCGTCACCGCTATTAAACTCGTCAATGTTATATACTCCGTTCGAACTGCCCATTTTTGTTTTACTGCGACTCATAATTAGTTATATTTTAGAGATAAAAAAATAAAGGACAAATAGTTATTTCACAAATAAATTCGCTTAAACATAGAAAACTAAATCTACATATAATTTATAATGGCCAACATTGTAGACGTTTTGAAAAAATACCTTCGACCGTATCACACTTATATTCTCGTAGTTATTTTGATACTCATATTTTTGTATGCAGCCCAACACGTATATGCACAGTATCTAAATAAAAACGAAAATTTTGATGTAGCAAATGATGTGATGGATGAACGAACGCCTGGAGTAGTAGTGTATTTTTTCCACGCAGACTGGTGTCCTCACTGCAAAAAAGCTCAACCAGAGTGGAAATCATTCATGCAGGCAAATGATGGCAAATTAGTCAATGGGTATAAGGTTACATGTGCAGACATCGATTGTACAAACGAAGACGATGCGAAAAGTACAGAGTACATCAATAAATTTGCCATTGACTCTTACCCGACTATTAAAATGGTGAAAGATGGCAAGACAATTGATTTTGAATCCAGAATTACAACCTCTTCTTTGAATAGTTTTTTGGATACTATGTTGAATGAATAAATAGTAGTCAATCTATCAATCAATAGATTCGATGGACGAGTGCAATAAACACATATCTATGGCTCTTTCTGTACCTATATCCATAAGTTGTCTGCGTGTATCTTTACTATTCATAGTATCGTATATGTTATGAAACGCTGGATTAGTAGGGTCGAATAATACTTCTTTACACAATGAATTATTATTCTTTCGAACATTAACTGTACGAATTAAATTCATCAATAAAGTAAGAACATAATCAAACAAATTAAAGTCGGTGTTTACATTCTTTTCGTCGTCATGGTGGTCTTTTTGTTCTGTTTGTCCAAATCCAATACCAAGTGTTTTGGAAGCGTCGCAGTTATCCTGCAAACAAATGTCTACAGGATAATTTGCAATAAACCCCCCATCGCATAAATAGGAGTTTTGGTATATATATGGCGAAAAGCATATCGGCAATGCACAAGAACAATATATTGCATCTATCAGTTTCCATTCGGGATGTGTTTCATGAGAGATACTTAGATGTGTCATTGAATTCAAATCCATGCAAATAAAATGGCAATGAATACCGGTTTTGTCATAAAACTCGTTCATAGTAATATCAATGTCCATGTCTTTGCCTAACAATAATGGTTTGAATATTTCCTTCATAATATTATTATTGAAAACCCCCCTATTTTCAATTGCATTTAATATTGATGTCAAATCAAATTTGAATACGCGATGCCATGGACGGATGAGAATAAAATCATCTAGCTCTTCCCAATCATACTGCAAAGCTATCATTACCGCAATCACTGTACCAATCGAGGTAGCATAAATATGTTCAATGTTATCAACATTCCATACGTCTCTCGTAGCTAAATGTTTAAGTGCCCCATAAAATGCGATACCAGCAATCCCGCCGCCACTGATAATAATATTTTTTATAGTATTTGTGTCATCCTTTTGCATATTCTAATGGAAGTAAACCCAAACTGTTTATATATTTTCACAATACGTCTATATTTGGATGTCTTTTTCTATTCAATTATATAATAGCTCATGTCTAATTTTTTATATACCACAGACAAAGAAACCATTGGGAGAGTAGATATTGATTCTCTCTTCGAAAAAAAACAGCAAAAAGACATAAAACAATTAAACATATTCAATAAGCTATTGAATCGAATACACAAACGAATCCAATTTACAGGCAACTCCAAGCAAAAAGACAAACACGTTTTTTTTACAGTACCTGAATTCATTTTCGGAGAACCATTATACAAACAAGGCGACTGTATAGGTTATTTAGTCGTAAAATTAGAAGAGAATGGTTTTTTGGTAAAATACATACATCCAAATACATTATTTGTTTCATGGGATAGCTGGGTACCCGCTTATGTCCGTAGTGAGATTAGAAAGAAAACCGGAAAAATCATTGATGAAAAAGGGAATGTCATCGGGGACAAAAATGCCCCAAAACAAGACCAGGAGGACGAAGAAGAGAATGGCGACATCAACTCTCAGTTGTTCAATACGGGTACAGGAAAGCAGCAGAAAAAAACTGGAAAGGAATATACCCCTATCGACCAGTACAAACCATCGGGTCGTTTAGTATACAATAATGAATTGTTTGAAAAACTAGAAAAAAAATTATAAAATTGATAGATTTTGATATAAAATCTATCAGTAACAACAACAACAACAACAACATCAAACCAATATGCAGTATTATCGTGACGAAAAATTCAATAATTGCATAGAACGTTCAGCCATGGCGCATGAAAGATATGAAAATTATACAAAAACAAATTGGAAATTAGAAGATACAATGTGTAAACTCAATAATATTGTCGATGCATTAAAAAAACAAAATGCGAACATGACTACTGTGTGTTGTGCAATATGCATGGAAAATGTAACAAACAAAACAGTCGTACAAACAAAATGCAATCATACATTTTGCTATGATTGCATTGAAAATAATAAGAAATACAACCAATCTACGGGCAATTTGTGCGGACTTTGTAGAGAGAATATATTCAATTAGATAATTCAATACGAATAGTCATAGAAACCAAAACAGTATACAGGGATATAGAGTTTGAATGTACTTTTTTTGGCATTAATCGTGTCATTTTAAATCTCAAATGTGTATAATAATGGAAAAAGTTTCTGTCATAATTCCATCTTTCAATAGGTTTAAATATCTATTGAACACAATAGAATCAGTAAAAAACAAACATATACTAATTTAGAAATTATTGTAATTAACGATACGTCAACCCAAAAAGAATACTATGATTATGACTGGAATGCGAATGATATCACAATCATACATTTGGATAAAAATTCAAAAAATATATTTGGTTATCCCTGTGTTGGTTATGTTAGAAATAAAGGCATTGAAAAATCAACAGGTAAATACATAGCATTTTGCGATGATGATGATATATGGTTTCCTAAAAAAATAGAATTACAAATAAATGCAATGAAAAAATCAGGATGTAAAATGTCTTCTACTGATGGATTATTTGGAAAGGGTATTTATGATGAAACTAAACATTACAGAAAATACAATGCAGAACATTATTATAAAACTTTACAAAATATCTATAAAAGAAAGAATAGTAATTTGCTAGAAAATGGGTTTCCTGAAATATGGACACTAGATTTCTTAAAAATTCATAATTGTGTAATAAATAGCTCGGTTATTGCTGATAAAAATATGTTAGTAAAAGTTGGGCTAGTACCTTTTAACAGAAGAGCTCAAGACTATGAATGTTGGTTAAGAATATTAGAACATACCGATAGTATTTATGTGAGGGATGTATGTTTTTATTATGATGCTGGACATGGAGATGGACAAAACCATTAAACCTTTGAATATTTAAAACGCTGGTTGTTCTTGCGGTTCTTGTTCTTGCGGTTCTTGTTCTTGCTGTTCTTGTTCTTGCTCTTGCTCTTGCTCTTGTTGTTCTTGATTATTTTCATATGTTGTATTAGATTGGTTTGTTACAACATATTTTTCAATATCATCTGGACGTAATACAAAATTTATATTTTGAATACGTT
>Ga0257127_1000053_pt1 | contig 111098 bp, 94 predicted proteins | sample SI060_135mmetaG_FD_190152 | JGI IMG/M metagenome (GOLD analysis project Ga0257127, IMG submission 190152) | Marine microbial communities from Saanich Inlet, British Columbia, Canada - SI060_135m | ecosystem: Environmental > Aquatic > Marine > Inlet | place: Canada: British Columbia | collected... | reverse complement strand
CGTGTTACTCACCCTTGCGCCACTTTACCGGTTTCCCGAAGGAAACTTTCTCGTTCGACTTGCATGTGTTAGGCACGCCGCCAGCGTTCGTTCTGAGCCAGGATCAAACTCTCCAGTTATAAAAACATGAAAAACTTAATCCAAACTGTAAATCATTTAAATCAAAGTAATTGTTGCTAGACCCGCAACATCTTTTGACACCTATTCAATTTTCAAAGAGCAAATTCCAAAAAGCGCAACAGTGTACGCAACCTGGATATAAAGTCAACTGATTTACTGAAAAAAAGCGAAGAAATCTCTATGTGATAGCCTTTTCCAAATTTTTTCCCCGGAAAAAGCTTTCAGATAAAGATTTTCAGGCAAATTTGTCTAACTCGGTAATAATAGTTCCTGAAAAGATTAAAAGCAACATTTATTTTAAAAAAAATGATTATTTTTTTTCTTTTCCAATAAAGGCCTTAAAAACAATGTCCCTTTGACGGTAAAAAAGGCTTTTTTTGGGGCATGAACGAAAAATTTCCTCCCCGAATAATCCTGTATTTAGTCATCGAAGTAGAAATACACCACTATATATGGGGTGAAATATTATTGCGGGGTGCGGAAAATCTTTTTTCACCGCCAAGACGCAAAGAACGCGAAGAGGGAATATTTGATACCCCACCCCGAGATCACCTTTTGTTAGCGAGTAAAAGCTATTGCTCATTAGAGTCCAGCGTCACGCTGGCGGTCAGTTGTAAGCTTTTGAGAGTATAGAGTTTGTGGTACAGACCTTCTTTCTCCATAAGCTGGCCGTGGTTGCCACTTTCAACGACCTGCCCTTTATCGAGAACGATGATGTGGTCTGCGTTATGGATGGTGGACAGCCGATGCGCAATGATGAACGAAGTTCTGTTTTTCATCAACCGTTCCAACGCATCCTGAATTAACAGCTCCGACTCGTTATCGAGTGCCGAGGTGGCTTCGTCAAGTATAAGGATATGCGGGTCCTTCAAGATCGCCCGGGCGATGGCGATGCGCTGTCTTTGTCCTGCCGAAAGCCGAATGCCTTTTTCGCCGACGACGGTTTCATATTCATCCGGACACTCCATGATGAAGTTGTGCGCGTTCGCCGCTTTCGCCGCTGTAATAATCTCTTCTTTTGTTGCGCCGGGTTTCGCGTATTCAATATTCTCCAGAATGGTGCCGCCAAACAGAATAGTTTCCTGCGGCACGATGCCGATCTGGTTCCAATAGCTGGCCAGTTGCACACTCTTGAGCGGGATACCGTCTACACGAATTTCTCCTGACACCGGATCGTAAAACCGGTGCAGGAGTTGCATGAGGGTGGTTTTGCCTGCACCACTGGGGCCAACCAGCGCCACGGTTTGCCCTGGCTCCACCGTAAAACGGATGCCCTTTATTATTTCCTGATCTTCCCGGTAATGAAAGTGGACATCGTCAAACTCGACTTTACCGGATAATTTTGCGATGGCTTTGGCCTCTGGTGTGTCGCGCACTTCTCCTTTCATATCGAGAATTTCAAAGACACGTGTGCTGGCGCCAATGCCTTCCTGCACCCGGGCATACAGTCGGGCGAAGCTTCCCATTGGTCCTGCTATGATGGTGGCGTAAAGAATGAAGGCGATGAGTTCACCCGGACTGATGGCTCCCAGGATCACTTCTCGTCCGCCATACCAGAGCAGGATGAGCGAAGTGGAAAATGCGATGAAGCCAATGCTGGGTCCGAAGAAAGAAGAAATAATGACGCGCTTTTTAGCCGACTGATAACTGTCTTCTAACGCCGCACCGAAACGCTCGTTTTCCAGTTTTTCCCGGACAAAAGACTTCACTACTTGAATGCAGGAGATATTTTCTTCCAGAATGGTTGTGGAAACCGCCAGTTTGTCCTGAATTTCGGTGGAGAGTTTTTTCAGTCTGCGTCCAAAGGTGCGCGCGAATAATACAAGGACCGGGGCCAGCACCAGTATCAGTCCGGTCAGCTTCCAGTTCATATAAGTGATAATGATGATGCCGCCAAACAGGCGAATGGATTGCTGGAGCAAGGTGGCAGGCAGGTCGGTGACGATGTTTTCGATGGTGGTGATATCGTTGGTCATGCGCGAGACGATTTCCCCGGTGCGCCGTTTGACGAAAAAACTGAGCGAGAGAGTGTGCAAATGCCGGAACAGTTTTATGCGAAAATCGGTGATGGCACGTTTTTCGGTCAGGTCAAACAGGTAGTTATGCACCGTGGAAAAGATGAGCTGGATCAGGAACAACCCGGCAATGCTGAGCGTGAGGCTGTTCATCAAGGCCATATTTTTTTCAACCATGACCACATCCACCAGCTTTTTGATGTACAGCGGTACCGCAAGATTGGTTACGGAAGCGATGACTAGACAGATCGCACCAAAGATCAAGGCCCTTTTGTAAGGCTCAAGTAATACCAGAAGTCTTTTATAATTGTTCATGCGCGTATAGTTTTTGAATTTGATGACCGACACTGTATCATACCGGCGAGCCGCCGGAGGCAGAGAGCAACCAGCGTGACGCTGGACCCGACTAGCAATAACTTTAAGAGTAAAGTGTTTTGCCCACTAAACTTGCCATCATTTTTTCCGACATCAAGATCCAGCACACGGTGTTCGCCTTGCCGTTCGCGGTGATGAGTGCGTTTCTGGCCGCAGGGGGACTGCCGGAGATGGAAAAGCTGGTGTGGATCGTTGTTTGCATGGTGGGCGCGAGAAGTGCGGCAATGGCGTTCAACCGCATTGTCGATGCCCGGTTTGATAAGGAAAACCCGCGCACTGAAGATCGGGCACTCCCATCAGGAAAGATCAGTGTTAGCAATTATGCCCTGTTTCTTGTTGCCTCTTCCGCTTTGTTTATTTTTTCGGCGTGGATGCTGAACTCACTGGCGTTTTATCTTTCTCCGGTGGCGTTGGCCATCGTATTTTTTTATTCGTTGACCAAACGCTTCACCGCGTTTTCGCATTTCTGGTTGGGACTCGCCATCTCTATTGCTCCGGTCGGAGCCTGGGTCGCCATCCGTGAGGAAATTTCTTTCGCGTCACTTTTGTTGGGGGCGGCAGTGGTTTTCTGGCTGATCGGATTCGATATTCTTTATGCCTGCATGGATGTTGAAGCGGACAGGGTCAACCGACTGCACTCCATCCCCGAGCGGTTCGGAATTGAAACAGCGTTGAAGATGGCCCTTGCCTCGCATATGGCGATGGTGGTTTTTTTGCTGGTCTTATTGGAACCCACAGTTCTTTTAGGCGGGGTCTATTTGACGGGGGTGGCGTTGGTGACGGGTCTATTGGTTTACGAACATTCGCTGATCAAAAAAGACGATTTGTCGAAAGTGAACATGGCTTTCTTCAACGTCAACGGCATCATAAGTATCGGACTGATGATATTCGTTGTCGTGGACTGCGTTTGGGTTTGAAGAGTTGATGCTTTCCCGAATAAAAGCTCGTAAAAGTATGGAATAGATCAGGCTTTTCTTGTATCTTTCCTACTGAGCTTTATTAAAAGTCAAACTTAGGGAGCTTTTCTTGTCTAAATGCTTGAGAGAAGAACAGGGGAGTCCCTCGATGAGCAGGCGTGCGTTTTTTATTAACGCGTTGATGGGGGTCAGCCTGCTTTCCGGAATTGCCCTGATGGCTTCCTATTTTGTTCGTTTCCTTTTTCCTGTCTCCAACGTCAAAGTCAGCCGCAAACTCTATGTCGGCGATGTCCGGCAGATTCCTCCCGGAAAAAGCACTTCCTTCACCGATCTCAAAGGACAAAAACTGAATATTGTCAATACCGGGGATGAGTTCATCGCGCTTTCCACCAAGTGCACGCATTTGGGTTGTCAGGTGTTCTGGAAAGAGCGTGAGAGGCTGTTTTTTTGTCCCTGTCATGACGGATTTTTTGATGAAAGAGGCAATGTAGTCAAGGGTCCACCGCCTGCTCCACTCACAACCTACAAGGTGGAGGTGGTGGGGCAGGGTGTCTATATTTATGTGGATGAAGTCCATGTTTAAAGAACTCAAATTCGCAAGGGTGGTCGATTGGGTCAAGGAAAGGTTCCCTGTTGATGTGGAGGAGATGAAATCTCTTACCAACGAACCGGTCCCCAATCATTTGAAGCATTGGTGGTTTGCGTTGGGTGGCACACCCGCCATCTTGTTTGTCATTCAAATCGTCACGGGAGTTTTTCTCTTGTTTCATTATGTTCCCACACCTGAGCAGGCTTACGAGAGTGTGGACAAGATCACGAACGAGGTGGCGTTTGGCTGGTATGTGCGAAGCCTGCATAAATGGGCCTCGGAATTAATGATTGTGACGGTCATGTTGCATATGTCTCGTGTTTTTTTCACTGGCGCATACCGGAAACCCCGGGAACTGAACTGGATGGTAGGGGTGGTCATCTTGTTTGTCACTTTAGGACTGGCTTTTACTGGTTACTCGCTCATTTATGATCAGCTTTCTTATTGGGCGGCGATGGTGGGAACAGAAATTGCCGCAAGTACCCCGGTTGTCGGTCCGCTTGCCGCCGATTTTATCCGTGGTGGCCCGGAAGTTTCAGGAAACACTCTGACCCGGTTTTTTGCTTTACATGTAGTCATATTTCCCGCGTTGCTGATCGGGTTGGTGGTGCTTCATATTGTATTTGTCCGCTTAAACGGGGTGACTCAGTTTGAGTTTGAAGGAGAAAGAAGATCGAGGCATAGAACCTTTCCGCTTTTTCCTGACCATGTTCTTACAGAGGCCATGCTTGCAATACTGATTTTATATCTGTTGACCATGATGTCCGTTATTTTTCCGGCGGGTTTGGGTGACAGGGCAGACCCGTTGATAACGCCGGAACATATTAAGCCGGAATGGTATTTTTTCGCGTCGTTTCGTTGGCTGAAATTGACGAATGTCTATATTGGTATAGTCGGCCAGATATTTTTTGTGGGACTCATCATTGCATGGCCGTTCATTGATAAAGTTTTCGAAAGTAAATTTCCCAGGGCGGAACTGAGTGTCTGGATCGGGTTTTTAGGTTTTACCTTTTACCTGATTTTGACAGTTTGGGAAGCGCTGGTATGAACAATAACTGACGGGCCAGAAAGTCAGAAAGTGGGGAACCATGTCTCTCAATACAAAAAAAATAGTGATCGCGGTCATCGGGCTGTTTTTTATGGGCGCCCTTTTAATTGTGGGCGGCATTGAAAGCAATAAGCGGGTATTGGGCAAAAAGGCCTATATAAAGGTCTCAGCTACCAGTGAAAACTGTGTGGACTGCCATACCGTCACCAGCCCTTCCCTAGTAGAGCAGTGGAGAGACTCTAAACATGCCTTGAAGGGAGTGGGCTGTGTAGAGTGTCATGCCGCAGAATCTACCGATGCGGATGCCTGGGAGCATGAAGGAACTTTGGTCGCAGTGGTGGTTTCCCCTAAAGATTGCTCGAAGTGCCACGCCGATGAGAACGAACAGTTTCAGGCTTCCCACCATGCGGATGCCGGGAAAATTATTGGTTCCCTGGATAATGTTCTGGCCGAAGTGATAGAAGGCGATATGGGTCGGCTTTCGCTGAATGGGCAGTCCCCTGTGGCCATCAACGGTTGCTGGCAATGCCACGGTTCGGTAGTTAAAATTATGGCTGATGGACGGCCCGACCCTGCTACCTGGCCCAATACGGGTATCGGAAGGATTAACCCGGATGGCAGTAAGGGCTCCTGTTCTGCTTGCCACTCCCGGCACCGGTTTTCGGTGGTGGTCTCCCGCCAGCCGGATAGTTGCGGCAAATGTCATATGGGCCCGGATCATCCACAAAAAGAAATTTATGAGGAGTCCAAACACGGCATTGCCTTCAAAGCATTCAAGCAGGATATGAATCTGTCTGCCCAGCCCTGGAGGGCAGGCATTGAGTATTCCGCCGCACCGACTTGCGCGACCTGCCATATGAGTGCGACGGAAGAATTGCCGGTGACTCATGATGTCGGCATGAGGATCTCCTGGAACCTGCGTCCGCCGATCTCGGAAAAAATAGATGCCAAGGCGATTAAGGCAGGGGAACAGGTCGTGTCCTGGGAGGACAGAAGGGACAATATGAAAGCGGTCTGCTCGAAGTGTCATTCGGAAAATTATGTGGACGGTTTTTATCTGCAGTTTGACTCGGCGATCAATTTATATAATGAAAAATATGGCAAGCCCGCCACAGCCATCATCAAGATGATGAAAGCGGGAGGCGTGCTGACCTCTACCAACTTTGATGAAAAGTTGGAGTGGACCTATTTTTACCTTTGGCATCACGAAGGCAGACGTGCGCGTCATGGGGCTTCCATGATGGCTCCGGACTACACGCAATGGCATGGTTTTTTTGAAGTGGCCGAGAGGTTCTACATACATTTTGTGCCTGAGGTGCGCGAAGCCTGCGAGGATAGGATCCGTCAGGGAGGGGATGTGGCCAAGGCGGCAAAAGTGGTTCTGGCGGAACTGGATTCGATCCTGAACCGTGAGGAGCATATGTGGTTCCTTGGGAAAATGACCGGAGATGAAAAGGCCCGAAGAAAAGCGGCCGCCGAAGAATTTAAAAAACGCTATGCACAGTAAGCCGGCGCCACCACTAGGCGTGGGGCCGATGTGCAATCGCTTTTTTTTGCTAGCGACCGGTTAGCTCGGTTTAATCAACATTGTACAGTTCCCCCCTGATAAGGGGGGTTAGACTTTCCAGATTCTGGAGAGTCTTTTTTTTACAAAAAATCAGGGCGTGTTTATGGAATATTTTATATCAAATAAGACCTTATAAGTAGAGCCCTGAGTTTGTTAGGGCGGTGATGGAGTCGGTTTCACCTAAGGGGTGTGATGCCGGGCTTGTAACTCTAAAAGTTTACGGAGGTAAATGAGATGAGTGAACTTCATGGCAGGAGAGGGGTGGATGGTTTTTTGGTGAAGATGTTGGCTGTGATGATTTTACTTTCGCTGGCCCTTCTTCTTGTTCCGGTAAAAGATGCCGAAGCGGTTTCGCAATGGTCGCGTAAATATAAAGTGGAATGCAGTACCTGCCATGTAGCTTTTCCCCGCTTGAATCATTTTGGTGAACAGTTTATGAAGAATGGTTTCCAGTGGCCGGGCGGACCTCCTGATGGTGATAAAGAAGGTAAAGAAGAGATTTCTGATCAATTGGTTATCGATGAGGTTGGCAACTGGTTGGGAGCCCGGTTGAGCTTGACTCCTTTAAAATTTGAGAGCAACAGCTTAACCAGAAACAATCAACTCGATGATCAGTTGACGGTGGGAAACACCAAATGGTTGCAGTTTTTTGTTGCGGGTTCCCTCTTCAAGAATGTTTCCATATTCATTGAGCAGGAGTTTACCGTTGATAGCAGTTTATTCAATTGGTATCACCTGGGGTTCCACAACCTTTATGGAACCTATGTGAACTTTCAGGTGGGGCGAATATCTCCGGTGGACTTTACTCCGCTTTCCGACCGGCTTCGTCAATGGGCCAAGTCGGATGTAATGAATGTCAATTCCTCTCCCGGAACGTCATCGAGTGAGAACGCTATCAATGTTCGAACGGATCGACCTGGTTTGCAATATTACGGTTATAAAGGGCCCTGGACCTGGTTTGCCGGGATCGACAATGGGAAGGATGCTACAGACACAGACAGTTCTAAGAATTACTGGCTTGGGTTCAAGGCTGAACTTCCGGAGACCGCTAAAAGTGCCTTTGTCGGTAGCAGTGTCGGTTACCATTTTTACCAGGGGACAGATAACATTAGCACCTCAACAGCACAAATCACCAACAGGTTTTACCGGCACACGTTCTCCACTAATATCCGCTACAACGAAAACCTGGATATCCAGGCTGTTTATCAGTCCGGAAATGATGAAAACGGGACTCTTGCCGCCAGCGCAGTGGAGACTGACTTTGACGGTTTCACTATCATCGCTGGATACCGGGATTATGACTGGTGGTACATTCTGCAATATGACAATGTAAACTCCAGCGATCTTCCCGCTATTGAGAAGGACAGGATATCCCCCTCTGTCTGGTACTTTCTCAGGGACAATTTCAAGGCAGGGTTGGCGGTGAGGTTGGACCTTAATGAAAACACTGTGAACCATGAGGCGGCTTTTGAGATTCGCACCATGTTCTGATTTGCAGTAGAGTTTGCCTCCCTTCCCCGGTCGGGGTAGGGAGGTTTTTTTTTAAAGGCTGTTTAAAATTTCCCGGCGTTTTTTCTCATATTCTTCTTTACTGATCAATTCTTCCCGTTTCAACTCCTCTAAAACCTTCAGCCTCTCTTTTACGTTAGCGCCATCTTTCTGTTGGGGTTCCTTAAGCACATGTTTTGGGTTGGGATGGAAACTGGTGAACAGGACCCAATTGGTCATGTCCTGAATCAGATTTTTTTGGCGCTCATGGTTTTTATGTTTTTGCCCGCTCAAAGGAACCAATCTCCATGAGTCTCCCGCAATGCTGAAGTCACCTATTTTACGTTTAGAGCGTTTGAGTGTTGTGATTCTCCAGTTCATTCCCTGGCTTGTTAAAAAGGTGTCCCCTTTCAGCAGGGTTTTCCCTTGACGATTTTTGATTTGGTAGATAACGCGATGATTTTTACTGGCCAGGGCGAATTGCTGTTTGATCCTGGGCGCGAGGACCTCTACATCGCTTGAGGAAAACACCCTTTTTTTCGAGGACCATGAAACTTTGCGCTCCTGATAAGCCAATGACTGCATGAATCTTTGCAGGGTCTTCAGGCTGAAAGCATAAGGTTGAATTATCTTCAGGCGGTAGTTGTTTTTTTCCTGATCCTTTAGCGGCGCAATTGCCACGGAATAGTTATGGTCAATATTTCGGGGTTGACAGAAGGCTTCAACTGCCAGAAGGGAGGACAAAAACACCAGGAATGCTACTCTGAAGAGATGAGGTTTGGGCATCTAGTTGTGAATAACAAATTCAAGGTTTGACATGGCATTTTTTGCATGATTTCTTGACACTGAAGGCCTTTTCCCCGTCATGACAGGCTCCGCAGAACTTGCCTCTTTTCATGCTTCGTTTATTCAGGGCTTTATCCGAATCTGAACTGCCGGTTTTTTTTTGAAAAATGCTGTCATGGCAGTCTGTGCATTGATTGCCAGCCTGACTGTGTTTGTCGTGACTGAAAATAGCCGGCGCAAACTTTTTAGTATCCTTAAACCAGATGTCTCCGCCGTGCTTCTCCGCGCTGATTGCAGAAACAGGCAGGGAGAAGGCGACTATTAATGCCAATGTTGCTGTAATGATGCGACCCATAGTTTCTTCCCTCTTCTCTTGACTAAACGGCAATCTACTCTTCATTCAACTCATTTTAGCATAGCCCCAAATGGAAAACCGAAAAGGCCTGTCTTAGCGACAACTGTTTAGTTGTAAAAAATATTTACATTATTCTCGGTTTGGTAAAAAATAGTTGGCAAAAATCTGCCGGGCATTTAGGGCACTCATCTTGTAACACTTTATAAATTAGTGAGTTAATGTTTTGATGGTGTTTGGGCATGAACCTTGCTAATACCAATGCTTAAGGGCAAGGCATTGATACTTTGCCAGGATATGGAGAAGAAAGAGTGGGTTTTCCTATTTAAGGAATCGAAGTTACTGGGTTGCGCGTTTTGTTCCTCTGGGAATAGATTAGGTTATAATGCAAAACTTCTCATTTTTTGGAGTTTTACAGATGCTTTTTGAGTTTGAAGATTCAACATTGAAACCTGTTTTTGAAAAAGTGAAGGCAGGGCTCCGCCTTTCCTATGAGGATGGAGTCACCCTTTGGCAAACTCCTGATTTGCTGGGTGTGGGGTATATGGCCAATCTGGTGCGGGAAAGGTTGAACGGGGACAAAACCTATTTTATTCACAACCGGCATATCAATCCGACTAATATTTGTATTCACAGTTGTCAGTTTTGTGCTTTTGGAGTCAAGGCGGATCACCCTGATGCTTATGAAAAGTCATTGCAGGATATTTTTTCGGATGCGGAGAAATATAATGGTGGAGACGTCAGTGAATTTCATATCGTGGGTGGACTGCATCCGGACCTTCCGTTTGGATATTATCTCGAACTGCTGGAAGGATTAAAAGAACGCTTCCCGTTGGTTCATATACAGGCGTTTACAGCTGTGGAGGTGGAATACTTTTCCCATCTGGCGAAGCTTCCTCTAAAAGACACGCTGGAAAAATTAAAGCAGGCTGGTTTGGGTTCTATCCCAGGCGGCGGTGCGGAGATTTTTGCCAAACGGGTGCGTCGAAAAATTTGCGGCGAGAAGATCGATGGCGAAGGTTGGTTGCGGGTTCATGAAACGGCCCATCTTGCCGGACTAAAAAGCAATGCCACTATGCTTTATGGACATTTGGAAACCGCAGAAGAAAGATCGGACCATCTGGTGCGCCTGCGTGAATTGCAGGACCGGACTCATGGTTTTGTGACATTTATTCCGTTAGCGTTTCACCCGGAAAACACCGTGTTAGATTTTTTAAAAACTACACCGGGGCAATTGGATCTCAGGGCGCTAGCGGTTTCAAGATTGATGCTGGATAATTTTCCACATATGAAAGCATTCTGGATCATGATCACACCTAAAATAGCCCAGTTGGCCCAGTCTTTTGGGGCGGATGATATGGATGGAACGGTTGTCGAAGAGAAGATCGTTCATGCCGCCGGTGCGGCCACAGATCAGGTTTTTCATAAGGATCAAATCATTCACATGATTACACAGTCTGGAAGAAAGCCTGTAGAGCGAGATACTTTGTATGAAAACGTTGAGGAATTGGAGGGGGCATATTAGACTGTAAAGTTTAGATATAGTATATTGAATTTGCATTCAAAGAGCTTGTTTTGACGCAATCTTGACAGAGTCTTAATAAAAACTTTACATTAGGGGTGTATATACTTATACTTAGTTATACACCAAACTAGGGGCTGATTTTAAGGTTCAGGTTTAACGCGTTCCGGGATTATCCGGGGGGGTAGTTTCAACTTTTTTGTATGAAAAGGAAAAAACGTTATGGGGTATGAAGGGAAAAAAGTGCTGGTGGTCGATGACTCAGCCGTAATGCGGCAAATTATTAAAAAGAACTTGAAGGAATTGGGTTTTGCCGATCTTACCGAGGCCGAGGATGGGGCTGCAGGTCTGAAAAAAGCCGGCGAAGCGCCACTGGACCTGATTGTGTCGGATTGGAATATGCCAAATATGACGGGTTTGGAATTCTTAAAAGCCGTTCGCGCCGATGATAGTTTAAAGGGGATTGCCTTTATTATGGTCACTTCCGAAGCAGATAAGGAAAAGATCATGGAAGCTGTACAGGCTGGTGTCAGTCAGTATATCGTGAAGCCCTTTAACGCGGTTCAGTTGGAAGAAAAAATTAAGGCAATAAAATTCTAAACTTAGAGATGTTTAAGGTTACTTAGTGGAACCAGGATTTCATTCCAAAAGAAGAGGAACTATTCATGGCAACAATTAATTTCAGCGATGGGAAAATGCCGAGTGTGTTGACGGATGTGAGCCGGGACTCGATACTGTCCATATTCAACACAATTTTCGGAGCGGAGCCCAAGTTTGAAGGTGGCGAGAATGGGAAAAGTCTCGGGGATGGAGTGGTGGGAATCATTTCGTTCATGGGGGATGTGAACTATATCATCATGCTGGCTCTTCCCAAAGATTCGGCAATTGCCATGGCTTCCAAGTTTTGTGGTTTTGACATAGATTATGACAGCCCTGATATGGGGGATGTGGTTGGAGAACTGGCAAATGTTTTAGCCGGGGATATTGTTGCCAGGATGTCCAAGGAAGATTTTAAAGTAACCATGTCATTGCCAACGATCATGCGTGGTCACGATGTAGAACCCTTGCTACCCAGAGGCCTGCCTTTAGAGAAGCTCAGCTTTTCAATGGCAGAGGGACATTTCATGCTGAAGGTGGCTGGAGCTAAATCGGGGGAACTGGTTGGTAGAAAGCCGGGAAGTTGAGTTTTTCCCAAGAGAAAATTAGTGCTGAATTAGGGTTCCCCTTTTGAATTATTAAAAGCCTGTCGAACTGAGGTCATATAAATGAACGATTCAAATAAAGAAGAACCGGTTGCTCCTGACCCGACTGATGGTAGCGAATCAGATCAGGGTGACGGAATGGGTGAAATCGTCAATGAGTTCCTGGTCGAAAGCTATGAAAACCTGGACCAGTTGGACCAAGATCTGGTTGATTTGGAGCAGGACCCTGGTGACATAAACATTCTCTCCAGCATTTTCAGGACCATCCATACCATAAAAGGCACCTGTGGCTTCATCGGTTTCAACAAACTGGAATCTGTGGCGCATATTGGTGAAAACCTGTTGGGGAAGTTGCGGGATGGCGAACTGAAATTGAGTCCCGCCCGAACCAGTGCTCTTCTGGCTATGGTGGATGCCATTCGTCAGATGCTTTCCTGCATCGAAAATGATCAAAATGAAGGCAGTGTGGATTATTCCGGTCTGGTTGAAACTTTGACCCGGTTGCAAACGGATGATGGAGCGGCCGAGGCAGTTCCCCCTGTTGCGGAAACGAAGGAAGAAGTTGCTGTCGAAACGAAACAGGAAGAACCGGCTCCTGAACCTGTCAAGCCTTCTGCTGAAATTGACGAGGATATGGAACCTATCGTCAACGAGTTTCTGGTAGAGAGTTATGAGAATCTGGATCGCCTTGATAAAGACCTCATTGAACTGGAGCAGGACCCCGGCAATACAGAAATCCTTTCCAGCATTTTCAGGACCATCCATACCATAAAAGGTACCTGCGGTTTTATTGGCTTGCACAAACTGGAAAGAGTTGCCCATGTTGGAGAAAACCTGTTGGGTAAACTTCGGGATGGTGATCTGGCTTTGAATCCTCCAAGAACCAGTGCCCTGTTGGCAATGGTGGATGCTATCCGGCAAATGCTGGACTGTATTGAGAAGGATCGTGACGAAGGGGATGTGGACTATTCAAAACTGGTGGATACCCTGGGTAAACTGCTGACCGATGCAGGTTGTGCCGAAGTGGCAACTTCCGCACCTGCTTCCAAGCCTGCGGAAGAGAAAAAAGAAGAGCCCAAAAAATTCGTTGCCGCAGAGGATAAAAAGGATCGCAGGAAGGCTCCTTCGGCGGAAGAGGCAGAACATATAGCCAAGAATGGAGACAAACGCGCTACTACAGACCGGCGTAAAGAAACCCGGGGTGTGGCGGATTCCAGCATTCGTGTGGATGTGGATATCCTCGATCGGCTGATGAATCTTGTTGGGGAACTGGTTCTGGCTAGAAACCAGATACTGCAATATGCTCCCGCCAAGAGCGACTCTTCGTTTATTGCAACCAGCCAGCATTTGAACCTGGTTACTACGGAATTGCAGGAAGGTGTCATGAAAACCCGGATGCAACCCATTGGCAATATCTGGAGCAAGTTTCCCCGTGTTGTTCGGGATCTTTCCATGGCCGTTGGTAAAAAGATTCGCCTGGAGATGGAAGGCAAGGAGACGGAACTGGACAAGACGCTGATCGAAGCGATCAAAGATCCTCTGACACATATTGTCAGGAACTCCTGCGACCATGGAATAGAATCTCCCGAAAAACGTTTGGAAAATGGCAAGGATGAAGAGGGTGTTTTGTTATTGCGCGCTTTCCACGAGGGAGGACAGGTCAATATTGAGATCATTGATGATGGTGGCGGGATTGATCCTGAGAAAATTAAAAAGATAGCTCTTAGTAAAAATGTTATCACGCAGGAACAGGCGGACAGAATGGGTGATCAGGAACTGGTCAACCTTATTTTTGCCGCCGGATTTTCTACTGCCGAAAAGGTGACCAATGTGTCCGGACGGGGCGTGGGCATGGATGTGGTTCGTACCAATATTGAGAAAATTGGTGGAACCGTAGTTATTAATAGCTTTCCCGGAAAAGGCACGACCTTGCGAGTCAAGATTCCTCTTACTCTGGCAATCATTCCGGCTCTGATTATCACCACTGCCGGGGAACGTTACGCCATTCCGCAGGTGAACCTGCTTGAACTGGTTCGTCTTGACGGGGAGGAGGCCAAGAAGTCTGTTGAACAGATTCAGGGTGCTCCGGTTTATCGCTTGCGCGGTAACCTGCTTCCTTTGGTTTCCCTCAATGATGCGTTGAAGATAGAAGAGGAAGAAGAAAGCGAGGCTATTAATATCGTTGTTCTGCATGCAGACGACCGCCAGTTTGGTCTGGTGGTTGAAGGAATCAGCGATACCGAGGAAATTGTGGTCAAGCCGCTGAGTAAACAGCTCAAAGGTATCTCCGCATTTTCAGGGGCAACCATAATGGGGGATGGAAAACTGGCATTGATTCTAGATGTCATGGGGCTTGCCCAAAAATCCAGCGTTATTTCCGGTCATCAGGATAAGAGTCTCGCCAAAGCGGCATCAGCCCAGGGAGACGCAGGTGATCGTCAAACCCTGCTCATCTTTGGTCTGGAGGCAGATGATCGCATGGCGATACCGTTGTCTGAGGTTGCACGTCTGGAAGAATTTAAACGCTCAGAAGTTGAGCAATCGGGTGAACAGGATGTGGTGCAGTATCGTGGAGAAATTATGCCTCTGGTTTACCTTAAAAAGGTTCTGCATGGAGATTCCCAGCAGGAAGATTCCCCACAGGAAGATGCTGATACGGAATTGATGCAGTCTATTGTTTTCACCAAGGATGGCAGGAGCGTTGGGCTGGTCGTTGAGCGCATCGTCGATATTGTGGAAGAATCGGTAACGGTTAAACGCGGGGCCAACCGCCCTGGGGTACTGGGAACCATTGTTGTGCAAGATCGGGTGACCGACCTTCTTGACATTGAAAGTGTGGTTGCATCTGCCGACCCTAGTTTCCTGGTTGATACACAAAGTGTTGCATTATTAGAGGAGGCTTGACATGACTGAGCAAAAACAATTTTGTACTTTCTATCTCGACAACCATATGTTTGGGGTGAAAGTTGAACAGGTTCAGGAGGTTTTTCGTTACCAGGCGATGACTAAAGTTCCTCTGGCACCTCCCGAAGTGCGTGGGCTGATCAATCTGCGTGGTCAAATTATCACGGCCCTTGATCTAAGGCGGCGGTTAGGTATGGAAGTCCGGTCTGAAGACAAGTTGCCCATGAATGTGGTGGTGAGAACGGAAGATGGGGTAGTGAGTCTTCTGGTTGATGAAATCGGAGATGTGCTGGAAGTGTCCGAAGATGTTCATGAACGACCGCCTGAAACCGTCCCTGAAGGGGTAAGGAAACTGGTGCTGGGTGTCTATAAATTGGAAGGCAAGTTGCTGTTGATTTTGGATTCTGAAAAAGCAGTGGATGTTGGTCACGCAGTAGCCTGAACCCAACGGTTATATCCGCCCCACTTTCAATTTTGCGATGATTTTTTGCCCAACCTGGTTGAGCGGCAGAACTTCATCTGCCAGACCAGCCCGAGCGACAAAGCCGGGCATTCCCCATACCACGCTACTTTGTTCGTCCTGAACAATCACCTGGCCTCCTGCCTGCTTGATTTGTTCACAGCCTCTAAGGCCGTCCTGACCCATCCCTGTCAAAATAACCGCTAAGGTTTTGGCACCATAAATTTCCACGACAGATCGAAATAAAGGATCTACCGCAGGCCGGCAGGAATTTTCCTGAGGGTCCTGATTCGTTTGCAGATAAACCCCAGCTCCCTTTTTTTCAAGAACCATATGGTAGTCTCCCGGCGCGATCCAGGCTTTTCCCGGCTCGAGTTTTTCACCGGCTTTTCCTTCCTGAACTTCCAGCGGAGATTTCGCTGTCAGTCGTTCTGCAAGGAGCTTGGTGAAAAAGGGTGGCATATGTTGCACCAGAACTATTGGCACAGGCAGATCACCCGGAAGAGTAGGGAAGAGCTCTGCCAGGGCATTGGGTCCGCCAGTGGAAACGCCGATTGCGAGAATATCGAATTTCTGGTTCGGGGACGCTTTGGCAAAAGAGGGTTTTACGGTTGGGGTGCCTGCTTTAGCGGCAGGTTTTGGAACGATAACCGATGAAGTTTGCAACCCCGCTTTTTTCGCACAAAATATTTTGATCTTGGGGATCAGTTCGTCTCGTATCCTTTGCATGGCAACCGATACGCTTCCCACATTTGCGGGTTTGGTGACATAATCCGTAGCCCCAAGAGCTAAAGCTTCCAAAGTTTTTGCCCCACCCCTCTCCGTAAGGGTGCTGAACATAATGATGGGTAAGGTGGGGTAGAGTTTTCGCGCTTCGGCGAGGGTTTCAAGCCCATCCATTTCTGGCATTTCAATATCCAGAGTCAGGATGTCGGGATTGATTTGTGGGATCTTTTGTAAGGCGATTTTACCGTTGGCGGCGGTAGCCACTACTTCAATATCAGGGTCGCCACTTAGCGTGTCGGTAACAATTTTCCTGACAACTACCGCATCGTCAACAACGAGTACCCTGATTTTTCGCATGGCAAAATTAGAAAAACTGGCGAGAGTTTATTGAAAGTTTTGTAAGGCCAAAAAAAACAACATTTTCTAGTGATAACTTTAACCCAAAAGTGTTTGAATATCCAGTGGAATCCTGAATGCAAACCGTCTATGCCCGTTCCGATATAAGCTTCTACCCCGCAAGGTTGAAACGTTTAGAGGATTAAAGCTGTGTATACTGATGCGACTAACCAATTAGGAGGGTTTACGATGGAAAACTGGTTGATGCTGACACTGGTAGGTAAGGATCGGCCCGGAATTGTTGCCAAAATCAGCCAGGCTTTATTTGATTTGAGTGGAAACCTTGGGGAAGCATCGATGACCCGCCTTGGCGGCAATTTTACCATCATGCTTATGGTCTGTGTTCAGGAAAAGAAATCCGCTGTGCAGGAAAAACTCCAACCTGTATGTGATGAGATGGAACTTTTTTTTCATTTGGATGAGATAGAGGGTAGGTTGCACCAGCATATCGAACCGGATGTTCGAATCAGTATTCATGGTGCCGACCAGGCCGGTATCGTTGCCCGTGCCACCAGTGCTTTGAGCAAAGCCGGGTTGAATATTCTCAACCTTGAGTCGGACGTAGGAGGGCACCCGGACAGCCCTGTTTATGTCATGCATATCGAGGGTGTTGCCAGTAAGGGATTAGAAATTCTGGATCAAGCTCTGCAAACATTGTCGCGTGAAAACGATGTGGTGGCCCGTATGACCCCTATTGATACCATGGTCGGATAACCATGGCCCATCTGAATATTCTGCTTTATCCGGATGAAAGACTGAAGCAAGCCTCTCAGCCTGTAAAAGAGTTTTCTGAAGACCTTAAGAGTTTTATACATGATCTTGAAAAAACCTTTCGCTCTTTTCCAGGGTGCGTGGGAATCGCGGCTCCTCAGGTGGGTCGGTTTGAAAGAATTGTTCTGGTAGATATTTCCCACAAACCTCAGCATGCGAATCATGGATTTTTGGTGTTGATAAATCCTGAAATCACGTTTTTTGAAGGAAGAAGTATTGGCAGGGAAGGTTGCCTCTCGGTTCCTGATTATACCGGTAAAGTAGAGCGGGCCAAATCTATCAGTCTGGAAGCTCTGAACGAAAACGGCGAAAAACAGGTGTTCCAAATGTCAGGTTACGAAGCCCGTGCGGTTCAGCACGAGATTGACCATTTGGACGGAAAGCTGTTTCTGGACCGGTTGGTCAGCAGGCGAAATGCCTTGAACAAAAGGGCAGAGATTTCTATTTAATGTGAAAAGGAGTCTTGCTTTATTGGCCTATGGGAAGTGTAAGGAGCGGGGCATTGTCTTTGATCTTGCCTGCCTGTAATGAAAAAATCTGAGCCAGAAGGGAAAATGTGGACTTGGATGACAAATCCGCATCATCAATATAAAACCAGGCTCCGCGATAAAAAATAACCATGAAACCCGCTTCCGGGCTTTCGGGGAGAGAACGAATCCTCAACAAGTCACCAGTCACTTCCTTCCAATCAAAAGTATTTCCGGCTGGCGTTTTTGTACGGGTTACCTTGCCTTGCAAAACATCCTGACTGGGAACCTCAACTGCCTGAGAAAGATAAAATAGTATTCCTAAAAGAGAACGAGTCACGACCCGGATCTGGTCTGTCGCATTAAAATCAGGTGAAAAAGTCAGCACGTAGCGGGTTTTCCCAGGCTCTACATTCATCGCAAGGGCAAACTGTTTTGCCTCTTCCCGATTTTTATCCTCTTCGTTTATATGCAGAAGTAATTGCGGAATTCCATTGGACTCGTAATAAGACAAGCTTATGGCTCCTTGAACTTGTAACGCCCGCAAAAATTTTACAGCCGATGCGAAGCCTTTAAATTTTGGGGCAAGGCTGGGGGTCGGGCCTGATGCGCTGGGAGCATTTTTTTGGGAGTTCATCTGTTGAAAACATAAACGGAAAATTCTCTCTATGCTCCAGCCGGAATGAAATAGAAGTGCGATGGTCTGTAGGGGCAGGGGTGATAACACGCGTTGTATGAACTTGTCTCCCTGCAAGGGGGAATAGGTCACGGTTGGTTTTTCGGTCACTCCCATGCTTCCTCCTAATCCAAAGAGCCCGCTGACACCATTCTGCAAAGTGGCACTGGCATTGGCGGTGGTCGACAAGGTGAACTGGGATGCCACACTGCTGACTTCCATGAAAAACGGGGTGTCCCGGTATTTGAGCCGGACCAGATTGAGCAAAAGTTGTTCGTCATTGGTTTTTTGAATCGCGAGATTGTAATTACTTCTTTCGCTTTTTAAAGTTGTTGGGCCCAGGTTCGCGCAACCCATGAATGACAACAGGAAAAGAGCGATTAGGCAAAGAGGTAATGAAATATTTGAAGAGAAATAACGCGAGTTCATAAAAAAATCAGTATCGGGTTTACGAATTTTCCAATATATCTTGATTTGCCAAATGAATGGTTGAAGTGGGGAATGCCACCTCTGCTCCATTTTGTTCAACAATTTTCAGGATATTTAAAAGGATGTCCTGCTTGACGGTGTGATACTTTTCCCAATCCTTTGTTTTGGTAAACGTATAGATGAAAAAATCAAGCGAGGAGGGTGCAAAACTATTGAAGTTGACCATCAATGTGTTTTCGGTATTAATTTCAGGATGATTTTTTAACATTTCTTTAGTCTGACTGGTGATCATTTCCATTTTATCTGCATCACTATAGCGAATTCCGATGGTTTCCTTGATTCTTCGGCTCAGCATACGTGAGGGGTTCTCCACAGCGACTTGCGAAAAAACCGAGTTTGGAATATACAGAGGCCGCTTGTCGAAGGTTCTTATCAAGGTGACCCTCCAACCTATTTTTTCGACAATACCTTCCATTTCCCGGTCGGGAGAGCGGACCCAGTCCCCCACCGCGAAAGGTCGATCCAAATAGATAAAGAGTCCGCCGAAGAAATTTGACAGTAGGTCTTTGGCCGCAAAGCCCACGGCTATACCGCCAACCCCTCCAAAAGCCAGCACGCCGGAAATGCTAAATCCGAGTGTTTGCAATATCATTAAGACGGCTGTGATGACGACGGATATGCGAGCCAGCTTGGACAACGCATCCAGGGTTGTGGGGTCAATCTCTTTGTCGGTTTTTAGATAATTCTCTTCGGCTTGCTGGATGGTAAGAACTAAAAGCCCGGCCAGGGCGGCAATGATAACCGCGTCGCGCAAGGGGGGGAGGGCTTCCAGAATCACTGCTCCGGTAGCCTTATGAATGATCTCGCTGGCGAAGGCGATTCCCGTTACCCAGATAATGGCACTTAGAGGCCGGGGAATGGAAAGGAGAAGCGCGTCATCCCATTTGTTCTGGGTGCGTTCCGCTTTTTTCGCTAAGGTCCCAAAAATTTTCTTCTGGAATAAATCCGCAACCAGTGCCACGAATATGACCAGAAATGCCTGGAATACGTATACGTTGTTCTGGGTTAACAGTTGATCGAAATCCACCGTTCACTTCCTTTCCGTAAAGCCATTGTCGGTGCTGAAAGTAACATACTTCAAGGGGTGAGGTATATTAAATACTAATTCGTTGATTATTGGTTTGAGTTTATGTAATGTTTCCAAATACTGCTTTTCAAGACTTTGAGGTTTGCCGTGGATCAGGTTAGTGAGTACATGGTAAAGGTTGTGAGGGATATTGATGTGGAGGCCTCTGTAAGGGATGCGGCGGAAAAACTGGGCTCTTTAGGGATCGGTTCGTTGCTGGTGAAAAAGGATAACGAGTACGTGGGAATGGTCTCGGAAATGGAAATTACCCGCCAGTCGGTGGCGAAAAACCTTGATTCAAACAGTGCCAAGGTTGGCGATATATTTAATCCCGATATTGACTATATCGGTCAGGAAGAAACCATGTCCCGTGCTATTGCCATAATGAGGGAGAAAAAACTCCGTTACCTTGTAGTCAGGGATGGAAAAACCGTGACGGGAATTCTTTCGGTAAAAGATCTGCTGACCTATTATGAAAAGTGGTTCCAATTAATCCTTTAAAAAACATAAAAAAACGCCCCGCTTTTGCAAGCGGAGCGTCATTGAAGCACAGGAGCTTCCGTTAACTTGTGGTTAACAAATTACTCCGGAAGCTCCCCAGATACTTTCATAGATCACGGGATCACCTCCTTCTCAGGGGGGTGGTATTACAGTGCCATAGGTTTCCCTGTTAAACCTACCGCCCGGAAACAACATAGTCCAACTGCAATCCAGAATCCTTGACTACCTTTTTGCAAGAATTTATTTCTCCCTGGCAACGCATATAACAACCGCTCCAATGATCGCATTGGACGTAGAGCCAGTGCATGGGCTTGGTTTTAATGTCCTGGCCTAGAATTTCTACCGTCCCCTCTTGATTGACCGTGTATGTTTTTATGGTGCCAGGAATGGTTTTGGGAAGAACGAGGCCATTGGAGGCGCAAGAGGTTAGAAAAGAAACTGCGAATACTATTAAAGTTAAACCTATTGTTTTTTTCATTCTCTTCCCTTTCCTAAGCTTCCAAGTGCCGGGTTAGTATCCAAGTTTCAGTTAACGCTAATTATAGCATCCCTTTTATAAAATCATAAAACATTAGCGCGGAAGAGGTTGGTTATTCGGGAGGGGGCCTGTGATTTAAATCAGGACATCCAGGATATGTTTTTTGACCTGTTTTTGCGCCTCGGACTTTTTATTGTTCAGGCTTTCTTCCAATTGTTCCTTGAAGGATTTTTGATCCTTTTTCTTTTTAAATGTCCAGGGTTTTTGTCTGTTCCCGCCAAACAGGGCATCTTCTATTTTCATCGATGTTCCTCACATAATTCAGCTTATGTATTTCTTATCGTTTTCTTAAAAAAAAATCTTTATTTTTTTACAGGAAACGACCTGAAAAACCGTGTTTTATTGAAAAATTGAGGCTTATCCCCCACGTTTGTGGTGTTTACTTTACATTTAAAAATAATGTAATATTTAGTGGAGAGTGAGAGCTATGGACCGAAGACTGATTTACCAGGGAAGGATGGTGTACCCAATGCCAACGGTTCAACGAAAAATACTGATGGTTGACGATGAGGTTAAGGCCTGTCAGCTGTTCTCAAGGTTCCTGTCCAATCAGGGGTTTGCAGTTCAAACCGCATCGGATGGGAAAATGGCCCTGACCAAGCTTGATGAATTCCAACCAGACTGTATTTTACTGGATGTGCGGATGCCCCATGGCGGACTGGAGTTGTTGTCCTCTTGTAGAAAAAAATTGCCGGATGCCATCATCATCATGGTTTCCGCGATTATTGAGCCTGGTCAGGTGGGAGACTATTTGGCTGAAGGTGCTTATGCCTGCATTGAAAAACCCGTAGACATGAACATCCTTCTGGAAAAGATTGAGCAGGCCTTGAACCACCACTAGCCAGCGTGACGCTGGACCCCATGAGCAATGGCTTTTTATTGCTAGCAATGAGTTTCTCGGCTTAAAAAGTTCTTGCCCAGTAGCCTCCCCCGCCAAGGGGGTCAGGCGGCTTGCAAAAACACTTGCAGGGTGGAGTTGATATCTTTGCTGATTTCCTTGCCTAATCCTTCCCGGGATATTCGCAGTTCGAGTTTTTTCCAGGCAGTCTGATTCATGGGGAAGGGAAACGGGCTTTCCCCGCTATCGCCCAGTGTCAGGGTATTAACAATATGATCTGCTACATGAACGATAGAAGCCTCTTTGGCAAAGTTGGGATTTTTTCCTGGTTGATGATGATCGCCGACAACCTCCTGGAGAAATACAGGCAGGCCCCAGGTTTTTAAAAGATGCTTGCCGATATCTGCATGAGTAAACCCCATAATGTCCTTCTCGGATTCATGAAGTGAGATGTTTTCTGACTTGCACCGCATGAATACCGACAGAATATTGAAGGGTACTGTCAGAGCTATTATCAGCCGGCCGATATCATGGAGCATGCCCGCCACAAAAAATCTTTCAGTATTAATTTCCCCGCTGTGCGAAGAAATTATTTTCGCCGCCAGCCCACAAGCGACACTGTGTCTCCAAAACGAATCCATATTCATCACACTATCTGGAATACCCTTGAACCGTTCCATGATGACGGTTGAGATAACCAGGTTGTTCAACTGTTCCAGCCCCACCACCCCGATGGCATGCGATATGGTTTCTATTTTTGAAGGAAACCCGAAGTAAGCACTGTTAACAATTCGCAATAACCTTACGGAAAGCCCAGGGTCGGTAGCTATGATATCTGAAATTTCCTCAAAAGATCCCTCAGGATTATCCATGGCCTCTTTGAATTTATAATAAACATCTGGAAGCGAAGGGATCTGTACGTCTGCACTGAAGAGTTCCTGAATTTCCATCAGTTCTTACCCAGAACTGCAACGGATGGCATGAGAGGAATCTTCGAAAACAGAAATTCTATGGGGTAGAGAAAATGAAACTCAGGTGGGCTGGCTAAAGTTTTGACAGGCGGTAAAAATAAAGTCCCAGAATTGTGATCGAAAGGTTCCATGACTCGTTCTCCCCAGAAAGTTGGAAACCGTACTAAAAGACATATTCTATGTTGTGAATAGCACTTTTTACATAGCGAATCAAGAGGAAGAAACGCGGAATTTTGCAATGCCGAAGTGGGCTAATAATTTGTTTTTTCAATTGGTAGTGAAAGAATTTGAAAAAACGTCAATAAGTAATTATAAGGATAAGGAAAGTCGTTGTTAAATGTGCCGCGATTTTTTTAACAAATTTTAAACCATCAAAGAATTTCCCGGGAAAGAAAAAGGCATTCAGGACATCCCTGAATGCCTTTATTATAATGGTACGCCCGAGAGGATTCGAACCTCCGACCCTCGGTACCGGAAACCGATACTCTATCCAGCTGAGCTACGGGCGCATTGGTTTAGATTATACTTCTGGCCTTACAACCTTCCTCGAACCCGGCTACGGTTCCTACTTGAGTATCCAGTTCTCGAGCGAACTCTTTGATCATCTTTAAACGCCAGGTCCACCACTTGGCTTCTGCCTGCACTTCTTCCGAAGCTTCCGTGGGAACGCGTACATTATATTCTTTATTTGTCTCATCAAAATTGACTTTGATTTCAGGATTGATCTTTAACCCATGCGCTTCCAGGACTTCAAAGGGATCTTCGGCCAGACTCTTTTTAAATATTTCATCGGTGACCGCTTTAGCCGCAACGGTTTTCCAATTGTCATCGAGTTCTTTTTTTCTGATGGGGTTGATCGGGGAGCTGGAACCCGTGGCACCCAGTATTTCGCTCATGTCTAATCCTTTCCGGGAAATCTAAACCGATTCAGTTAATGGGTAAGAAGAAATAATACAGGATTCCCTGAATCATTTCTATAGAACTTTCAAGAATGGTGTATGTTGCAGGAGTATTTTGCTCAAGCTTTGGAAGGTGTTATAAAATCACCCTCACTGCGGCTACGCCTTGCCTCTCCCCTCAAGGGAGAGGAAACAAAAAGTCCCTTCTCCCCTGGAGGGAGAAGGCTAGGATGAGGGGGCTATATAATGATTAACTCCTGTCATATCCGGGTCAGGTGGAGCGGATCAATTCTTCTGCTTTTTTGAGGGCTTCATCGAGTTTATCAACCTCGGAACCCCCGGCCTGTGCCATATCCGGTCTGCCGCCACCACTCCCGCCCACGATTGCGGCTATTTGTTTGATGATATTCCCCGCATGGTATTTATCGGTCAGGTCTTTGGTGACACCTGCCGCCAGGGAGACTTTACCATCGGCAACAGAGCCCACGACAACAATCCCGGATTTTAACTGGTTCTTGGCATTATCGATAAAAGTGCGCAGGGTTTTTGCGTCCACACCGTCAAGCTTTTTGATCAGGCACGAAATATCTCCCACCTTTTGCACATCATCGGTGCCGGTAGATTCTTTGCCGCTGACCATTTTTTCCTTTAGAGTGGCGACCTCTTTTTCCAACTGCCGGTTTTTTGCCAGTAGCTTTTTCAGTTTTGCAGTTTCTTCGTTAGAGGGGGCTTTTAAAAGTCCGCGAATTGCCGATAAAGATTCCTGCTCGGCCTGGATGGTGTCATAAGCCGTGGCACCGGTTACAGCCTCGATACGGCGAACGCCGGATGCGATCCCCCCTTCAGAAGTAATTCGGAACAAACCGATATCCCCTGTCGCGGTAACATGAGTGCCGCCGCATAATTCCTTGCTGAAACCGGGGATATTGACGACACGGACCTTCTCGCCATATTTTTCTCCGAACAATGCCATCGCGCCTTCTTTTATGGCACTATCAATATCCATTTCCCGTGTTGAAACCTGAATGTTTTCCCGGATTTTTTCGTTTACACGGGATTCGATGCGGATTCTTTCTTTGCTCGTCAAGGGAGAAAAATGGGTGTAGTCAAAGCGCAATCGATTGGGTGCGACCAACGAACCTGCCTGTTTGATGTGCTCGCCTAAAACTTCCTTGAGTGCCGCGTGCAAAAGGTGGGTGGCAGAATGGTTGAGCGCGGTGTCTCCCCGGGTATGCCGGTCCACCTCCAGAGTCAGGTTGTCCCCGGTACGAAGGGTTCCCTGAACAACTTTTGCTTTATGAACAATCAGGCCGGGCATGGGTTTGTTCGCGACATCGAGTGCCAGTTGAATATTTTCATTGAAAGCCCGACCGGAATCCCCGACCTGTCCTCCGGATTCTCCATAAAAGGGAGTCTTGTCGGTTAGAAACTCGATCTCGTCTCCTGAACTTGCAGAACCTACAGGTTGCTGGTTTTTTAAAATGGCTAATACCCGGCCTTCGCCCTCAGTGGTTCCATAACCTTCAAAGACGGTTGCGGGAGAGGATTGCAGGTACTCTTTATAAAATGAGGCGACTTCTTTTTCCCCTGATCCTTTCCAGGAGGCCATGGCTTTGGTCTTCTGCTCATTCATGGCTCGGGTGTATCCCTCCATGTCGAGGGTCAGCCCGGCATCCTTGGCGGTTTCTTCTACCAGGTCTGTTGGAAAGCCATAGGTGTCATAGAGCTTGAATATTTCTTCCCCGGGTATGGCGGCGAGTTTTTCCTTGCGCACTTTTTCCAGGATTTCTTCCAGGCGTTGGGTTCCATAGTGCAGGGTATTGCCGAAACTTTCTTCCTCGTTGATGACAACTTTTTGGATGAAGTCTTTGTTATTGTTTAAATCGGGATACGCTTCTCTAAAGTCATCGATGACCTTGCTGGTGATACGATGAAAGAAGGGGCCTTTCTGGCCGAGAAGCTTTCCGTGGCGCAATCCCCGCCGCATGATTTTACGCAAGACATAACCCCGGCCCTCGTTGGAGGGAATGACTCCATCGCTGATTAGAAATACCGAGGCGCGGGCATGGTCGGTCAGCACCCGGAGAGAGACATTCACCTCATCCTGTTTGCCATATTCCTTGCCTGTGATGTGAGCGGCCTCAGTGATGATGGACATCATGAGATCGGTGTCGTAATTGGTGGTGCGGCCCTGAACAACGGCGGTCAGCCTTTCCAGGCCCATCCCCGTGTCGATACAGGGATTGGGGAGCGGAGTGAGTTTGCCGGATTCATCGCGATCGTATTGCATGAAAACCAGATTCCATATCTCCAGGAACCGGTCGCAATCACAACCAACCTCACAGGAGGGTTGACCACAGCCTACCGTTTTGCCCTGGTCGATAAATATTTCCGAGCAGGGGCCGCAAGGGCCGGTAGGGCCCATGGCCCAGAAGTTATCCTTCTCTCCCATCTTGTATATCCGCTCACGCGGCATTTTCACTTCATCAACCCACAGGTTGAAGGCCTCGTCATCATCTTCGAAGACAGAAATATATAAACGGTCCCGGGGCAGGCCAATCACATCGGTTAAGAATTCCCAGCCAAACTGAATAGCTTCTTTTTTGAAATAATCCCCGAACGAAAAGTTGCCAAGCATCTCAAAGAAAGTGTGATGCCGGGCCGTGCGCCCGACCATTTCCAGATCATTATGTTTTCCGCCGGCGCGAACGCATTTTTGCACCGATACAGCGCGGTTATAATTCCTTTTTTCTTCACCCAGAAACACATCTTTAAATTGCACCATTCCCGCGTTGGTGAACATAAGGGTTGGGTCGTTTTTGGGGACCAGTGAACAACTGGGCACAATCGTGTGTCCACGGTCTTTAAAATATTGCAGGAACTTATTTCTGATTTCGTCGCCAGTCATAATTTAAATCGGAAGGGTTAAACGACACCTGCTTTGAGGATATCGTGTAGATGGATGATGCCTTCTATTTTTTGTTCACCATTGACCACTACCAGGGAGGTGATGGAATGGTCCTGCATAATTCTAACGGCTTTAGCCGCGAGGGTATCCTTTAAAATGGTCTTAGGGTGACCGGCCATCATGTCCTTTGCGTGGGTTTGGGAGATGTCTTTTTTCTTTTCAATCAGGCGGCGTAGATCCCCGTCGGTAACAATGCCGAGAAGCTGATCCTGACCCCCGACTACCAGAGTTGTTCCCAGCCTTTTTTGCGAGATCTCCTTGAGCACCTGATAGATGTCAGCGTTTTCTTTTACCTTGGGGATGTCCTCGCCAAAATGCATCAGGTCATCGACCGTGGTGAGCAGTTTTCGACCGAGACTGCCGCCGGGATGGTTGAGCGCAAAATCCTCTTCCTGCACCCCGCGAAGTTCCATGAATGCCATGGCAAGCGCGTCACCCATTGCCAGAGCCGCTGTTGTGCTGGCAGTGGGAACCAGGTCCTTCGAGCAGGCTTCCTCTTTAACGCTGATGTCGAGAACATAATCGCTTCGTTTAGCCAGGGAAGATTGCAAGTTGCCGGTCATTCCTACCAGAGTGCAATGGATGCGATTAAGAACTGGCAATAATTTTACAATCTCTTCTGTTTCCCCGCTGTTGGAAATGGCAATCACCGTATCTCCTTTGGAAATCATTCCCAGGTCTCCGTGACTGGCATCTGCCGCATGCAGGAAAAGGGTGGGCAGTCCGATGCTTGCAAACGTGGATGCGATTTTTTTTCCAATCAGCCCGGATTTCCCAACTCCCGTAATAGCAAGGTGCTTGCACTGGTCCAGATGGCGCACGACCTCGACGAATTGAGAATCGATCCGGCCCTCCAATCCCGCTACAGCCTGACTCTCAATATTCAGAACTCTGCGGGCGGTTTCGATGATCGACTGATCATCCTGATTTTTTGATGAATCTTTCAAGGCGCGCATTTCTTGTGAGGGTTTCAGTTTAACCCTTTTAATTCAATTAGTTCATAACTATAAGGGAATTTTATAATAACACAATTAATTAGACACGGTAAAGCCGCGACTTTATACTTGGTCAGCATTTTTTATATTTTAAAGGACAACTATGAGCAAAGCTAAATCCCTCTACCTGATAGACGGTTCTTCCTACATTTTTCGTGCCTATTATGGTATCCGGCAGTTTTTGACGACATCAAAAGGATTTCCCACCAATGCTCTGTACGGGTTCATCAATATGTTGCAGAAAGTGGTGAAAGACGAAAAGCCGGATTATCTGGTAGTGACTTTCGACAGTAAGGAAAAGACTTTTCGTCACGAGATGTACGCCGAGTACAAAGCCAACCGGGAGGTACCTCCTGAAGATCTGGCAAAACAATTCCCCTATTTTGAACCACTGGTACAGGCCTTTAATATTCACAGCGTCCGGGTTCCAGGTTTTGAAGCCGACGATATCATGGGAACCCTGGCTAAAAAAGGTGCAGAAGAAGGGTTGCAGGTAGTCATAGTCAGCGGCGATAAGGACATGATGCAGTTGGTCGGTCCAGATATACGCATGCTGGATACCATGAAAAACAAATGGTTTGATATGGAAGCTGTGGAGGAAAAGTTCGGCGTACCTCCACACCGGGTGATTGAGGTGATGGGTTTGATGGGCGATTCGAGCGATCATATCCCCGGTGTTAAAGGGGTAGGTCCTAAAACCGCCACGGAACTCATACGTAAATTCGGTTCGATAGAGGATTTGTATGAACGGATCGATGAAGTGGACAAACAAAAACTCAAGGAAAAGCTTGTTCAGGATAAGGAGATGGCGCTACTCAGTCGTCAACTGGTGACCATCAATACGTCTATGGAACTGGAATTTAAACTTGAAGATCTTAAGCTCAAGTCCCCTGACTATACGGAACTGAAAAAACTGTTTTCTGAATTTGAGTTTTCTTCCTTGCTCGGGGAACTGGAAGATAAGCCCACCTCCGCTACAAGTTCACCTGCGATAGTAAGCCAGTATGAAACACTTCTCACCGAGGCCGATTTTGAGAGATGGCTCAAGCAATTAAAGAAGTCGAAAATTTTCGCACTGGATCTGGAAACCACGAGCTTGCACCCGGTTCAGGCGCAGGTGGTGGGAATTTCGTTTTGCTGTAAACAAGGAGTGGCCTGCTACATCCCGTTATCCCACCGCTATCTGGGGGTTCCCGACCAGTTGAATCTCGACTGGGTTGTCCAGAAACTCAAACCACTGCTTGAGGACCCAAAAATTAAAAAAGTCGGGCAGAATATTAAATACGATTTGATTGTGTTGAGAAATGAAGGGATTGATCTCAAGGGCATTGCCTTCGATACCATGCTGGCTTCCTATATTTTGAATCCCTCAGGCAGGAGGCACAGTATGGACGCTTTGGCTCAGGATCATCTGGGCCACATGACCATCAAATATAAGGATGTGGTGGGCACTGCGTCCAAAGAGATTGGGTTTGATGAAGTGGATGTTGAGCGCGCGACCGAATACGCGGCGGAAGACGCAGACATCACCTGGCGGCTCTACGAAAAACTTTCACCTCTTTTGCAAGGCGATGATCTTGAGCTTTTTCAGGATTTGGAACTACCGCTTTTAGAAGTCCTGGCAGAGATGGAAATCCATGGAATGAAACTGGATCAAAAACACCTGCAAAATCTTTCCAAGATCATAGAAGGAAAAATCGAAGAGCATACAAAGAAAATTCATTCCATAGCCGGTGAGGTGTTCAATATCAATTCCCCAAAACAACTTTCGGTAATTTTGTTTGAAAAACTGGGACTGCCGGTCATCAAGAAAACCAAGAGCGGCTACTCGACAGATGTCACCGTATTGGAACAATTGTCCGAGGAGCACGACCTTCCGGAAGTGGTATTGGCTTATCGGCAATTGGGCAAACTCAAGTCCACTTACGTGGATGCATTACAGGATGATATATTCCGTAAAACGGGCAGGGTCCACACTTCGTTCAACCAGACTGTAGCGGCGACTGGACGGTTGAGTAGCAGTAACCCGAACCTGCAGAACATCCCGATCCGTACCGAAACGGGACGCGAAATTCGCAAAGCGTTTATAGCGGAAGAGAATAATTACCTGCTTTCAGCGGATTACTCTCAGGTGGAGTTACGGGTTCTCGCCCATCTTTCCGGTGATGAAGCTTTGGTTGAAGCGTTTCAAATGGGTGAAGACATTCACACCCGTACCGCTTGCGAAATTTTTGGAACGACCGCAGATCGTCTGGATGCGGAATCCCGCAGAATGGCTAAAGCGGTGAACTTCGGTATCGTTTATGGCTTGAGTGCTTTTGGTCTCTCCCGGCAGTTGAAAATTTATCCTAAGGAAGCGAAAAAGTTCATCGATCAATACTTTGCGCTATATAAAAAAGTCAAAATTTATATGGATGAGACTGTGGCCGAGGCCGAGAAATTGGGTTATACCCAGACTATGATGAATCGAAAACGCTATATGCCAGACCTTAAAAGCCAGAACCGGCAAGTGCGGGAGGCGGCAGGAAGGGTCGCGATCAATTCCCCGGTGCAGGGAAGCGCGGCGGACCTGATTAAACTGGCGATGATTCGATTGGCGCAACAGATCAGCAAGAAAAAACTAAAATCCCGAATGATCCTGCAAGTTCATGATGAACTGGTGTTTGAATGCCCACAAGAAGAAGAGCAGGAAATGCGGGCTCTGGTCAAAAAGGAAATGGAAGAAGTGTTTCCTCTTAAAGTTCCTTTGGTAGTGGATATGGGGTGGGGAAAAAACTGGAACACCGCCCACCACTAGGCGTGGGGCCAGTGTGCCATCGCTTTTTTGGGCGAGCAAAATGTTGTCTCGGCTTGAAGAATTATTGCTCACTGCCTCCCACGCTAGTGGGTTGCCAGTTACCAGTGAGGTGCTCCGCATTGACTGATAAACGATTACAATTTGGCCGTGAAGGCGAGTCTGCCGCGTTGACTTTTTTGAAGAAGAAAGGCTATCGCATTCTTGAAAAAAACTTTCGCACGAAAGTGGGGGAGATAGATATTATTGCCGAGCAGGACGGGGTGATCGTTTTTATTGAAGTCAAGGCGCGTGCGAGTCACGAGTTCGGTCATCCTTTTACAGCCATAACACCAGCAAAGCAGAAAAAAATTATTCAGACCGCCAAAAGTTTTCTTGCTCGAAAGAGAATCTCGGACAAGCCTATGCGGTTTGATGTAGTGGCCTTGACATCCGATGCGTCTGATTCCTGGCAAATCGAACTGCTTGAGAACGCTTTCCAAGTTTAACTCGACCTCATTTCCATTGGCTGAAAGACCGATAATAGACAAGATCGCAGGGGGAGCGTAACTTTATAGAGAATTTTTTCAGGGAATCTGCGACTTTCTTGTATTTTTGGCATCTATATGAAGAATAGAGAGTTAGTGTGGCATTAGTGGCAAAACCGACTTTACAGGAGACAATCCTTTGAATTTTATAAAACGTTTTTTCACAGGTATGAAACAGGATGTGGAGCCAGAGGCACCGGTAATGGTTGAAGAGGTTGAAAAAAGCATTGAGGTTCCTGAACCCGAACCTGAAACCGAGCCTGAAACCGAGACGAATTTTCCTGCTGTTCGCAGTGTTCTGCAGATCCCGGCTATTTCTACAGGTGTTTTCCCAAAAGACTCCGCTGAAGTTTTAATCAAGGCACAACCCTCTACAACGGGGGACCAGTGCCTTTTCACCGTTAATCGGCCTTTGATGAAGGGGTATTCCTGGTATTTTCCGGATTTTGAAAGTGCGGTGGAATCTTCTCTGGCTGAAGCTCTGTTTTGCCTGGATGATGTAGAAACCGTCTTGGTATGTGAATCCACCGTGACGGTTACTCGCAAGGATAAAACCCTCGTTGACTGGGTTCCGCTGGCTAAGGAAGTTGGTCCGGCAATCCGAAATGCACTGGGGACGGGCGAAGGGCTTATCGCTGAAAAAATCGTTTCTAATCTGCCTTCTGAAGAGGAAATTCGTGAGGGCATTCAAAAAGTGATTGATACCGAGGTGAACCCGGGAGTGGCCGGACATGGTGGAAACATCAGCCTGCTTGCCATTAAAGGAAATTCAGTCACCATACAAATGGGAGGCGGATGTCAGGGGTGCAGTGCCGCTGATTTGACTCTCAAACAGGGGATTCACACCTCATTCAGAAAGGCTGTGCCCAGGGTGGGCGCGATCTTCGATGAAACCGACCACACTGCGGGTTTGAATCCGTATTTTTCCTGAGGGGAACCATGCCGAGAGTCAATACGTTTAAAGTTAAAGTGCAAACCGGTCCGCAGGGCATGTCTGAGCCTGTACATTTCAATTTCAATAATCATAAACTGCCTTTTGAAAATGCTACGGGATCTGCGGAGCCTGGAGAGGTTTTTGAGGGGAGTTTTGATGTGAACAGTTTTGCCCATAGCTTGACTCTGGTTGGGCCGGAGTCCGGGAAGTGGGAGATAGAAAAAATTACCATCGAGTATGACTGCGAAAATGAGAAACCCTACACGGTCCATTTTGGCGCGATCACTTTGGATGAGACGACAGAAGTGAATATCTGGCAGGATCCACCTATTTTAGCTTTTGATGTGTAAAACCGCACTCGCTACAGTAGTTAACTTCCCTGCGGGTGAAGCGGGCGTGCAGATCGCCCAGTAGGATATAGTCTCTGACGGTGGTTTCAATCGGAACGTAATGTTTGGATATCCAGGCCTGTAGCTCTCCGGTTTTGGTCTTGAAAATTTCTTTTGGCACAATGATGTTGAATAACAGCTCATCGTTTTTTTCTCGCTCCTCTGCAACCCTGAACTGTTCCTGATCCTGTTCCGACCAGATATGAACGGAGATTTCATCATGTCCCTTTTCGGGGACGGTTTTGATTTTGAATTTCCTTCCCTTTTCTAACTTGCCATAAACTCCATTGCGTACATTGTAAAAAGAGGTGAGGATGTCGTTGAAGTCCTTTCCAGGGGGAATCTCATTCTGTCCTGTTTCCACCTGGTCCTCATTCACATGGACCGCCCAAGAATGCGATCGAGTGACATAATCAAACTTATGATGGGTAGTTTCTACCTGACTGCCAATGGTAACCTGTCGCAGGAAGGTTTTGGGCCGGAGTTTTTTGCCATTATCAAGGATTTCAAATTCAGTCTTGTAAAAATGTTTGCGATAGGATGTAAAAAAACCGACAAAGCCTTTGGTGCTGGCTTCCAGAACTGAAAAATATTTCCCCTGTTCCTCAAAAAAGCTCACTTTGGCCGAGGCGGCATTTTCAAACCACAGGAAGCTGATGTCGTAGTACAGGCTTTCTCCGGAAAACCGGGTTATTTCCCCTGCCGGGAGGAAGTCATTATACTCGCCAGGCGTTACTGGTTTGGCTGGTTTTTCTCCCAGGGCATGGGTGGTTGAGCAAAAGCAGATCAAGCCGAAAATGGGGATGATCAGGAGAAAATGGCGTTGTAGGGGGCTGAAACTCATGGTTTCGGGCAGAAAAAAAATGAAAAAAAAGTTGTTATATTTTTTAATATTATTTTAGAATGGGAAAAGATCAGTTTGTTGAACCCTTAGCCCCTCGGGGGCCATTACCTAATTAGCCGCTATGTCAGTAGAAACATTACCTTTTTCGCCGGGAGTTATTGAGGAATCTGAGGGGGAAACCCGTCGAGCCTATCTCCCGCTCTATAAAATTATTATGTGGGACGATAACGTCACCACTATGGAATTCGTTATTCGGGTTCTGATTAAATTGTTCAGCAAAGATTACTCGACTGCGGAAAAGCTGATGTATGAAGTTCATCTCCATGGTGCGGCCCTTGTCGAGACTCTGCCACTGGAACAGGCTGAGTTTAAGGTGGAACAAGTGCACGCCGCCGCCGCTATGGAAGAGTTCCCCTTCACTTGCACCATTGAGCCTGTCTGATTAAGGCAAGTTTTACCCCTGCCTGTTTTCGAGCGCAACGTAATCCCTTTTAGATGAGCCCTTATACAATTGTCGTGGACGACCAATTTTGAACATCTTGTCTTCCTGAAGTTCCTTCCATTGAGCGATCCAGCCCGGTAGGCGGCCCATCGCGAACATAACCGGAAACATATTAACGGGAATGTTCAAGGCTCTATAAATCAAGCCCGAATAAAAATCCACATTGGGGTAAAGTTTTTTCTCAATAAAGTAATCGTCTTTAATGGCGACCTCTTCGAGTTGCAAAGCGATATCAAGGAGCGGCTCCTGAACTCCCGGTTTGTTGAAAATTTTGTCGGCCAGTTTTTTGATGATTCGGCTACGCGGGTCAAAGTTTTTGTAAACCCGGTGTCCAAATCCCATCAGCCGGAAAGGGTCGTTGGAGTCTTTGGCCTTTTGCACATACTTGTTAACGTCCCCCCCATCATCATGAATGTGCTGTAACATTTCAATGACGGCTTGGTTAGCGCCTCCGTGGAGAGGACCCCACAAAGCATAAATAGCGGACGACACCGATGCAAACAGGTTGCACATGGAGCTTCCGACCAGGCGAACGGTACTGGTGGAGCAATTTTGCTCATGGTCGGCATGCAGAATCAATAGAACATCCAGAACTTTAGCCGCATCCTCATCTACTTCATAGGGTTCGCAGGGAAGAGAAAACATCATTTTTAAAAAGTTTGCGGAATAGCTCAGAGTATTGTCGGGATATTGAAAGGGCTGGCCGATGGATTTTTTATAACTGTATGCCGCAATGGTTGGTAGCTTTGCCATCAGCCTGTGGGTGGCGATTTCCACCTCCCGCTCGTTTCTGACGTCCAATTCATTTTGATAGAAAGTTGCCAGGGAACCGACAACCGCACTGCATACCGCCATAGGGTGTGGGTTGTTGGGAAATCCATCATAGAGGTTCTTAATGGATTCATGAACCATGGAATGGTGTACCAAGTGGTGCTTAAAGTAGTCGAGTTGCTCAAGGGTTGGGAGTTCACCATAGATGAGAAGACAAGCGGTTTCGATAAAGGAACTTTTCTCGGCGATCTGCTCGATGGGATAGCCCCTGTACAGCAGGACCCCTTTTTCTCCATCCAGATAGGTGATCTCGCTCTGACAGGACCCTGTGCTCATATACCCCGGATCAAAAGTAATCAGTCCTGTGGTATTCCTCAGAGAGGAAATGTCTATAGCTTTTTCTCCGCAGGTACCCTCTAGAACCGGGAACTCATAGGTTTTTCCCTGATAGGTGAGCTTGACGGTTTCTGCCATGGTTATCCTCCGGTTATATGGGATTCCGGGTGTTCGTTATGGTTAAGAATTGCAAAGCCGCTGTTACTCTGTATTATAAACCCTGTTGGCGGGTTTGAAAAACTTTGTTTTTTTAGGATAATTCGTGATGAAAAAAAACGGACTTTTATATCTGATGGTTGCCGGCATTGTGCTGGGAATTTTTTCCGGATGGATGTTTGGAAGCAAGATGCTGGTGGTGGAGTGGATCGGCGAGATGTTTCTGGATGCCTTGAAAATGCTGGTGGTGCCCTTAATTATTTCCTCAATGATTGTTGGTATTGCGGGTTTGGGAGACATAAGGAAGGTAGGAAAAACCGGCCTGATCGCACTGGGATATTTCATGGCCACCACTTGCATTGCCGTAATTATCGGATTGGTGATGGTCAACATTATCGAACCGGGGGCCGCGGTTGAGATGACGGTGGAACAAGTCCCGGAAAAAGTCGCGGGCAAAGAATCTGTTGGCGTCACCGACATTCTTAAAAGTTTTGTTTCCCCCAACCTGGTGGAATCGATGGTGAATATGGACATTCTTCCCCTCATCGTGTTTTCCCTGATATTCGGCGGAGTTTTAACAACCCTGGGTGAGCCGGGCAAACGGGCGATTGACTTTTTTGATACCGTCAACGCCGCAGTCATGAAGATTGTTCACCTGTTGATGTATTTTGCTCCGATCGGGGTTTTTGCGTTGATCGCATCCAAACTGGGTGCCGCCGGAGGCGGGGATCTGTTTCTGGCGGAGTTGGCAAAAATCGGGAAATATGCCACAACCGTTATCTCCGCACTTTTGATTCATGGACTTGTGGTTTTGCCGACGGTTCTCTATCTGACCACCCGGAGAAATCCTGCTACCTATTTTAAAAATGTGACGGGAGCATTGACTACGGCTTTTTCAACAGCGAGCAGTTCCGCCACCTTGCCGATCACCATCGAGTGCGCCGAGGAAAACAACCGGGTCTCCCGCAAAGCCTCTCTTTTTGTCCTGCCCCTGGGGGCTACAGTGAATATGGATGGCACGGCTCTTTATGAATCGGTTGCGGCCTTGTTTATTGCACAAATGTTGGGGATTGAACTGAGTTTCGGAGAACAGATGATCGTATTTCTTACGGCAACACTGGCCGCCGTAGGTGCGGCTGGAATTCCGGAAGCCGGGCTGGTCACCATGGTGATGGTGCTACAGTCTGTCGGGCTTCCCCTGGAGGGAATCGGTATGCTTCTTTCCATAGACTGGTTTCTGGACCGATGCAGGACTACGGTCAATGTTTGGGGAGACTCCATTGGTGCCGCAGTGGTAGATACTCTAGAAGAAAAGTGGGTAGAGAGAGGAGGCGAAAATTGATCACATTGGCGTTGGCCGGAATAGTCATAGGTATTATTTCTTCGGGGTCTGGTCTTGGAGGGGGCTTTCTGGTGGTTCCCCTGTTGATCTTCCTGGGCCGGGAGGCCAAACTGGCGGTAGGCACAGCCTTTGTTTTTATTCTGATGACGGCGATATCTTCTATTCTAACGCATTACCGGTTAGGAAATATTGACCTTAGAACCGGATTGATTCTGGCTTTGGGGGGCGTGATCGGCGCGCAAATTGGGCCTCACCTGATGCAACATGTGTCCGACCATAATTTTAAACGGTTGTTCTCCGTGCTTCTGGTGATCACGGCAGTCTGGCTTTTCGCCAACTCCTTTACCAGTTCTGAAGGATAGGTCAGGAATCGTTTTTATTGCAGGTGCCGCGTACCAGCCGAACAGCAAAAGGGCCTTCCCCGAATTTGTTGATCCAACTGGAACGGCCCTTGACCAAACTGAACAGCATGGCGCGCTCGCCATTGACTGTGTCCGTCCAGGTGCAATCTGCGCATTTGGGCTCGAACTCTGCTGGAATGTGAATTTCAGTATTTCCAAAATCCCGCAGGCTGAAACTTTTGTCAAAAATAGTTTTGACATCTTCCAGCTTCGGTACCCTCCAGTCGTTGAAACCAGCAAAGTTTTCCGTATTTTTTTCCTCGGCAAACTTCATGGCTTTTTCCAGATGAATCCATTTTCCCATTAACTGCCGGGAATCCTTCTTAAACCAGGTCAGGCTGGTTTGGTTATCCGTGATGGTATCGTTTCCATTGTCTATGAATCGGGACATGGTGAACCTCATAAAAGTGCATGATCATTGTAGAATGATTGTAGCAGAATTTGGTGGGAGCAGAGAGCTTGCCTGATGAGTTTTCTCTTGCCGCGAGGGCAGACGGTTTGTTATGCCGAGAGAACATTTTCCAGCGGGGGTTCCCCGCTTGGTGGGAATGCAGGCATAAAAAAAGCCGGTAAGGCAATTTGCCCTACCGGCTTTTTCCTCAGGTGAGGCTTAAAACTTTTTATTCTTTACTTGAGGTTCTGGTTCATGGTCGGGTGATCGATTTCGCAGTCACCTTGAGAAACCAGATTTTCCTGCATATAACCTTTGCGGTTCTGGTTCATCGCTTTGCGATACGCACCATCAGAGTTGTCGCCACGGCAGTCGCCTACTACGAGGCCAACAACGCCACCAGCATCTTCAACGCTTTTCCATTGTTTCCAAGACTGCTCAGTCTGGGAAGAGCCGAACTGATAATTCTGCATTACACCAGAAATGCTTCGAGCATTTGCCGCTCTAGAACTCAGGTTGACCGCATTGGTCAAAGCTCTGTCTTTAGCGCCCATTTGCATCATGGTCTGACTTACACCAATACCGGCACCATTTGATTGACCATAAGCTCCAGGAATTGTGTTGTCAGCACTAGCCAATGTTGCGAACCCTACGAATGCACTTACTGCTACGAACAAAATTGCTTTTTTCATTACTTCCTCCCCTAAGGATGAAATTTGAAATAAAAACTTCCTGATTCTAACGATTTGTTTTTTGCCGGGGTATAGGGTAAACGCTGTTTTTTTGTGTGGGCGGTAGTCCTATGCGTTGCAGGGTTTGTTTTTAGTGTTGAGTTTTGCGGGAGTCTGAAAAAACAAGGTAGAGGAAAAATTCACAACGATATGATGTGCTTCGGTTAAGGGTTTTGCTTGAGAATATGTAGTCCTTATGCCTACGCGGTTTTGTTGGCGGTAGGGTGGTCAATCCGGGGAAGAAAACTCTATTCCCTGAAAGCCATAAGGTAGGTAAGAGGGATGGGGTAGCGAGAAGAAACCCCCATCGAAAGGCGGATTGAGTGCTTCTGCAATTACTTTTTTGTAATCATGCTGGCTTGCCTCGCAGGATCTGAAAAAACACCAGCGGAAATGGACAGGGCGGCTCTTATCTCTTTTGAGGAGGATGCCAAAAATGTCCTTCTCGTTGAAAAAAAACTGCAAGCTGAATGCTTTGTGGTTGACCTGATAGGTCTTTCCTCTGGGGAGTTTCGAAATTTCCATGGGGTTGGGGACAGTTACTCCGGTTTGCGGGGAGGTTTTAAAAGAAACCCTTTCCATGGCCCATAAACAGGGTGGGGATAAGCTGAGCAAAACCGATAACAGATAAACTCTGAAGAATGTTTGCGCCGGAGGGAGGGGTTTTTTAGGCATAGTGAGGAAACCAGAAAGGTTGTGACCTCGAATCTTAATCGAACCAAGAGCTGAAATGCAAAAAAAAGCCGGTAGGGCAATTTGCCCTACCGGCCTTTCCCTCTATAAAGAGGTGAAACTTAATTTTGCGATGAAGCGATTATTTCAATGTGGGATGATATGCTTCGCAGTCACCTTGAGAAACCAGTCTTTCCGCCATATAACCTTTGCGGTTCTGGTTCATCTGCTTGCGATAGGCACCATCAGAGTTGTCGCCACGACAGTCTCCCGGTACCAAGCCAACAACACCACCTGCATCTTCAACACTTTTCCATTGTTTCCAAGACTGCTCAGTCTGGGAAGAGCCGAACTGGAAGTTGCCACCGGAAGCCCCTCCAGAGTAATCAGATCTTGCATTACCGGCTCCAGAAGCCAGATTGACCGCGTTGGTCAGAGCTCTCGTGCTGGCTCCCATTGACATCATGGATTGGCTTACACCAATGCCGGCACCTAGTGTTGATGGAGTATAACCTCCTGGAACTGTCTCATCAGCACTGGCGCTCAATGCCGTGAACCCTAGAAATGCACTTACTGTTACGAACAAAATTACCTTTTTCATTACACTTGCCTCCCCAACTGAGATTGGAAAAAAAACTATTAAACTAAACAAGCACTACCAAACAAAATGAATTGACCCCTGTAGGAGTCAACTGATTATCTTTTCAGGATACCCTACGCATAATGACCATTTATCCTACACCTAAAATAGGTGTAAACGGTCTGTGAATGTCAGAATCTATAACCTTACGGCCTGTTTGTCAATAAAAAATCGGCTCTTCCTGCAAACTGAATAAAACACAGGTCGAACAAATTTAAAAATGCCCGTTATTTTGTCAATAAACTATTGAAAAAAAAGCATTTAATGACTTATATTTTTTCAGTTGTTGGCTTTTTGAAAAAATAGGGATTGTCTGTTTGGTTTGACGGGTTCGGTCTTGAAGGGAGGGTTTTCCCAAACAAGGGAAAACTGGATAAGTACTCTCAAATTCGTATAATGAAAAAGTGGCTGTGTGAATTACAAACAAACAAAATATATTTTCATGTCTTCAAAAAAACTTTTTACTCTGGATGAAGCGAATTCCCTGATTCCCCAGTTGTTGAGTTGGGTTCCTGAAATTCAAAAGTTATCTGCTTCAATGAATCGAGACTTTCCTGATATCCGCAATGCTCGCGAAAAGGCCAAGTGGAACGGCGGAAGTGTTGAGGGGGTTGAGTACCTGAATGTGATCACGAAATATAATCACCTGACCCGGAAGATTGAATCTGCTGGTTGTGAGATCAAGGGGATTCGTGAGGGCCTGGTGGATTTCCCCTCTCTCCGGGAAGGTCGGGAAGTATATCTTTGCTGGAGAATGCCGGAAAAAGAGATCCGGTTCTGGCATGACCTTGATTCCGGTTTTGCCGGCCGCCAGCCCATTCACTAGCCGTGAAGGCAGATAGCAATGGCTTGTTAAGCCGAGAAGAACGGTTGCTAGCCAATAAGCTATTGTTAATTATCAGCGGAGGTTCTCCGCCACTAGCCGCCGGGCCACGCCCGGTGGGAACGGGTCAATGGCTTCTTGGGCTGAGAAGAACGGTTGCTAGCCAATAAAAGCTATTGCAGGTTGAGTCCAGCGTCACGCTGGCCAGCGGAGGTTCTCCGCCACTAGCCGCCGGGCCACGCCCGGTGGGAGCGGGTCAATGGCTTGACGAGCCTTTGCTCATTTCCGCTTTTTCTCTGCGAAAATTTTGCGAACCTGCTGAACAAGTTTGGAGTTTCCCACCACTGCGGTTCCTTCTTCAATGCTGGCGCGGTTTCCGGCGAAGTTTGCGAAACGGCCCCCGGCCTCCTGAACCAGAATTTTACATGGGGCGTAGTCCCATATTTTGGCAAGCGGGTCCACCATCACGTCCACAACACCTCTTATTGCCATCAGGTGACCGAAGGCATCGGGATAGGTTCTCACGATTTCGGCTTCCTGATTCAGGCGGTTGTACAGGAAACTGCACTTTTCACTACGAAAACAATAATGGTCTGCCACGGCGACAAAAGCTCCCTTCAAGCGGGACTGCGAAGAAACTTTGAGGGGTTGCCCATTTGCAAAGGCACCTTTTCCTTTTACGGCCCAGGCCGTTTCCCCCAGCGCTGGCAGTTCGATGATGCCCAAAACCGGTTCCCCCTTGTGCAGGAGAGCTATCATGGATGCGAAAAGGGGCAGTCCTCTTACAAATGACCGGGTGCCATCTACAGGGTCAATCGTCCAGACCCATTCGGCGTCTTCGTTGTGGTTGCCGAACTCCTCTCCGATGATCCCGTGGTCGGGAAAATATTTGGAAATTTTTTTGCGCAGAATTTCTTCGGCTTTACGGTCCGCGATGGTAACGGGACTCAGGTCCTCTTTCACGTCAACGGAAAACTCTCCTCGATACCATTTTAAAACTTCCGCCTTCGCGGGTTTCATCATGGACAATGCTACATCTTTAACTTCCAGTAAATTCATGGCTGAAATAACCTTCAGGGTTAAGAAAACTTCCGGGTGAGAGGGCCACTCGGCGTGGGGCCAATGAGCCATCGCTTAATCTGGCTGGCAAAGAGTTGTCTCGGCATAAAAAGTCTTTGCTCTCTGCCTCCCTCGCTAGAGGGCCACTCGGCGTGGGGCCAATGAGTCATCGCTTAATCTGGCTGGCAATGAGTTGTCTCGGCTTGAAAAGTCCTTGCTCTCTGCTTCCCTCGCTAGAGGGCAGGGAAAATATCGTTGCTTTAATCACTGTTTAAATTATAATCGACCATTCGTATTCATTAATAATTGAAAAAAATATCGCTTTATATCGGGCTAAAAAAATATGCGTGACAAGAATTTAATGATTGGAATTATAGGCTGTTTTGCCATTGCCGTGTTGTTTGTCGGGGTCATCGTCTGGGAGATAAAAAAATCTATCGAACATGATGAGAGAGTACAACAAATGGCCAAAAAAGCCAATAACGTGGAAGTTTCTGACAATCGGGATTTCAGTATCTATGAAACCCTTGTCGGGGATGATGGGCGGGAAATGATTTTGGTGCCTGAGGGTATTTTTTCCCGCGGCTCCGACGCAGGGGGCTTTGACGAAAAACCCATGCAGGAAGTTTACCTCAATGCATTTTTTGTGGATAAATATGAGGTGAGCGTGGAGGCGTATAACAAATATCGCAAGGCGACCGGTTATGTGGAGCCATCGGTTCCGTTTTTTCAGGGGGACAGTGAGGTGATGAAGGTTCCCCGTCATGCTGTTGTTGGGGTTTCCTGGGACGATGCTGTCAACTATTGTAACTGGGCCGGCAAAAGGCTTTTGACGGAGGCAGAGTGGGAAAAAGCGGCGCGGGGAACTCACGGACTCAAATACCCCTGGGGGAACAAGATCCTCTCCAAACGCGCTAACTTAGCTGGTACAGGGGATGGGCATGCCTACATGGGGCCAGTGGGAAGTTATCCCATGGGGCGAAGCGTTTATGGAGTTTATGATATGGCTGGCAATGTTTCGGAGTGGGTCGATGACTTCTATGACCAGTTCTATTATAAAACTGCCCCGATGATGAATCCGACCGGTCCTGAGAATAAACGAAACCGCGTTTTCCGTGGCGGCTCATGGGACGCAAGAAGCGTGGACATCCGTACTGCCAAACGTTTTGCCGCTTCGCCTGGAAGAAAGGATAGTATTCTGGGCTTTCGTTGCGGTCGTTCAAAAGATCCTAAATAGTCCACTCACAGGAACATGAAAAATCATTCTATTCGTCATCGCGAGTCGCGAAGCGGCGTGGCGACCCAGGTTTTCTGGATTGCTTCGTCACCGCTGGTTCCTCGCAATGACGGGTTATGCAGAGGTCTCCTCGCATGGGAGATAGGTAATAATGGCTCGTTGAGCCGCGAGAATGTTTGCTAGCGAGAGAAAGATATTGCAAGTTACCAGCGGAGGTACTCCGCCCCGAATCTGGATTTTCCTGTTTTTCTTCGTTTCCGGCGCAACCGGGCTGATCTACGAAGTCGTGTGGACTCGTTTGCTCACTTTGGTGATGGGGAATACTCACTATTCCATTGCCACCGTCCTGACTGCGTTCATGGGCGGACTTGCCCTGGGGAGCTATGCCGGGGGCAGGATGATCGACAGGAGGTTTTTAGCCCCCCTGACTGCCTACGCCTTTCTGGAACTGGGCATCGGTTTATATTGCCTGATCATTCCTGGGTTGATCGATTTTGCTTTCCCCGTATTCAAGTGGGTTTACCTCAACTGGGGAGATTCTTATACCCAGGCCAGCCTGATCCGCTTCTTCATTTGCGTGACCATCTTAATCATTCCCGCCACCTTCATGGGTGCGACCTTACCGGTGCTCAGCAAGTTTGTGTCCCGGGATGAAGCCCATATCGGGAAAGATGTGGGAACCTTGTATTCTATTAACACCTTTGGTGCGGTTTTTGGGGCCTGGGCTTCCGCGTTTGTGTTCATGCGGCTTTGGGGAGTCCAGTCCACGATCTGGATGACAGCCCTGTTGAACCTCGCCATTGCCGCAGTTATTTTCCTGGTATTCAAGTCCCCGGTGCAAGGCTCCACGACTCATGAGCCAAAGAGTTCCCCCCTTGATAACAGGGAAAAATTAATCCTCTTGAGTTTTGGGCTTTCGGGCATGGTAGCTCTGGTCTACCAGATCGCCTGGAACCGTATTTTGTCTCTTTTACTGGGTTCCTCCGTTTATGCCTTCAGCCTGATTCTGACCGTTTTTATATTGGGACTGGCATTGGGCACCGCCAGCTTTTCCAGGCTCCTGTCTAAATTTAGTAATTACATGAAGGTTTATGGTATAACTCAAATAATAATAGGAATATCTTCTCTTTTAATTATCCCATTGTTTGGCTCTATCCCTTTTGCCAACCGCTGGATTTATGAGAACTGGGGATTGCAATTTGAGTTCATTCAGCTGACGAATTTCCTGATTATTTTTGCCCTGCTTTTCATCCCTACCTTTTTTATGGGAGCCCAGTTTCCATTGGTCATTAAACTGATGGCGCGAAAGTTGGAAACCCTGGGCAGTCATGTGGGCCGGGTCTATGCCAGTAATACCATCGGTGCCATTATCGGATCCTTTATTGCGGGGTTCATCCTGATACCTGAATTGGGATTGCAGACCACTCTCATAAGCGGGGTGTTTTCGAATGTTCTGCTGGGAACCGCGATACTCATGCTGGGGGCCCGGCTCAACCTTGGCGTGAAGATCTACGTTCTGCCGGTGTTTTTGATTTTTTGCGTATTTGCGGCAAAATCCATTGGGCCGTGGGACAAATCTGTGATTTCCAGTGGTTCCTTCATGCCTTACCGCATTGCGGACCTTAAAGCCGCTGAGCTGAAGAAAAATAAAATCCTTTTCTTTAAGGAGGGTATGCATACAACGGTGACCACCGAACTTTCTGTATCCGGGAATATTTTCCTGCGTGTGAACGGAAAGACCGATGCCTCTCTGGCTCTTGATATGCGAACGCAATTGCTTTCCGGTTATCTTCCCATGTTGTTTCACCCTGATCCCAAATCCGTTCTGGTGGTCGGGCAGGGTAGTGGCATTACTTTGGGGGCAGTGGAACAGTTTCCGGCTAATGAGATCACGCTTGTTGAGATTTCTCCTGCAGTCATCGAGGGTTCCCGGTTTTTTGATCCCTTCAACCACCATGCGCTGGATGACGATAGAGTGACCCTGAAACTTGAGGATGGACGCAACCATATAGCCCTTTCTGAGAGCACCTATGACGTAATCGTTTCGGAACCCTCTAATCCCTGGATTTCGGGGGTGGGGGCTTTATTTACCGTGAACTTTTTCGAATTGCTGAAAAAGCGGTTGAATCCGGGTGGGGTGGCCTGCATCTGGGTTCACACCAATATGTCGCCGGATAGCTTTAAGTCTATTGTCCGGTCTTTCAGTGAGGAGTTTCCCTTTGTGAGCATGTGGGAATCCATAGCGGGAGACGACTACCTGCTGATCGGGTCTGAGGAGGAATACGGCTTGTCCTATGAAAAAGCCCGGAAATACTTATCGGATGAAACAGTCGGGCGCGATTTGCACCGCATTGGCATCAATAATGTCCCGGACCTTTTGAGCTTGATGATCATGTCCCGGAAAAAGCTGTTGGAGTTCAGTGCTTCGGCTCCCCTGCATACTGACGATAACTCCTTGCTCGAGTTCAATGCCCCGGAATATGTTTATAAAGATGAACGTGCGGTTCTGGTCCGGCAGTTGACGCCTTTTATCGAGATAGAGCCGGAGTTTGTCAGCTTTTCTGAAACCGATGGCGACATTCGTGAAAAGGTGATGGCGAAGCTCTTAAAGCTGCAACGATCAGAAAGCCAGATTGAAGATATCAAGAAGAAGGCCGAACTGGAGAGGCTTTTGGATCAGGCAGTAGAGGCGTTTAATGTCGGCGACATCAGCGGGGCCCTGCAAAGCTACCAGAAGATCCTGATATTGGACCCGGAACATGTGATGACCTATTACAATATGGGTAATATTTTTCTTGAACTCAAGTTGACGGATCAGGCCGAGTCTGCTTACCAAAGTGCTCTTCAGGTCAACCCGTTTTATGTGTTTGGTTCCATAGGTCTGGCCAGGCTCCATGTGTTTTCCGGCCAGCCCGACAAGGCCATCAAGGTTTTACGTGATACGTTGAAGTGGTATGCAGGGGACCATGAAGTCAGCCTGTACCTTGGATTGGCGTATGCGTTTAAAAAGGATTCTGCAAGGGCCATTCAGGAGCTTAATAAATCATTGCAGTGGGACCCGGATTTTCCACCTGCGCACTATTACCTGGGGGTCCAGTATCAAACCCGGAGTCCAGCATTAGCCAAAAAACATTTAGAAACATTTTTGCAGTTGGCATCCTCACGGCCGGGTTATGAAAACCTTCAGCCGAGAGCGGAAAAAATATTAAATAAACTTTAAAGAGAAAACTGGTATACTCGTTGTTCCTCTTGGTCGATGACCCTGCCGGAAAAATTTCCCAGTAACTAGAATTTAAGGTCCCATGCCCGGAAAAATTAAAGCTCTGTGGTACTTTTGTATGGTCGTTGTTGTTGCCGGATTTTTGATGCTTGCTGTGCGTGGTGAGATGAATAAAGCCAGCGAGAAGGCAGATGCGGTATATCAATCAGTGGCTGAAAAACAAAAGGAAATAGACAAAAAAACGATTCAAATAGATCCGATCAAATTAGTTCGTGAACTGAACGCGCTGGGTAAATACCAGGAAGCGGTGGATATAGCTCAAAAGGCCGGCGAACGGAATCCGGATCGTGCTGAAATCCAGACCTGGTGGGGAATTTCTCTGGTCAAACTGGGTAAGAGAGCGGAAGCCATTGAGCATTTTATTCTGGCATCAGAAAAGGATCCCACCGATGAGAAAGCCTATCTGTATTGGGGATTGACGCTGGCAATGGATAAAAAATTTGAGGATGCCATTGATCATTACAGGACGGTGCTGGAGATCAACCCCGAGCACAGTAATGCTTATGCCTATTGGGGAACATCCCTGAGTGCTTTGGGAAAGTTGGATGAAGCTGTTTCCAAACTGGAAGAGAGCCTGCAGTTAAACTCATTCAACAGCAATGCTTATGAAGTTCTGATAGATGTTTTATACCAACAACAGAAATATGAACGCGCCTGGGAAATGGTTCATAAAGCCCGGGCCGATAATGTTGCCTTGAAACAGAGCTCTATAGACCGCTTATCCAAGGTTTCCCCAGAATCTTCCCAAAATCCTTGAAATGTTGAGGGTTTTAAAACGACCAACCTGATATTGGCATAAGAACTGCAACTATGCTTTGAAAGCAGGTTTTGTGTCAATATTGCAAACATTGAAAATACTGCTTGAAATTGAATGGATTAGAGGTTACTTATTAGTTGTCAGTAATGGTAATCAAGGTCTTTTCAGCAGTCTGCTATTTTACAAACAGGGGTTTCTAACAAATTCAGGTTTTACAAAAAATGCGGATCATGAATTCAAAAAAAACAAGTAAGGGTTTTTTGCTCTCGGTATTCTTTTTAGTTTTTTGGCTAGCTCCTTTTTCCTTGGTCAGTGGTGCGGATTTTGATTCCGAGGTGCCTAACTTTGTTACCGATATTACCGAAATCGGTGAGAATGTTTTTGCGCAAACCTCAGAAGTTACCATCAAGCTGGAAAAGAGAATTCCCAGAAGTACTGATGATTCCTCTATTGAAACCGCTCAGGGAATAGTCAAGTCCTCTCAGGACCCGCAAGACTACGAAGACATGGAAGATCCTTTTGCCGGGGATAGCGAGGACCTGCCCATAATGTCAGATCCTCTTGAAGGCTATAATCGCTGGATGTTCGGGGTCAATGAGACCATATACGATAATGTGCTGGAGCCGGTTGCCAGAGGTTATCGGGACACGATACATGAGAACCTGCGTATTGCTCTGAAAAATGTTTTTTCCAACGCCATGGCTCCTGTCAAACTTGTCAGCAGTTTGATCCAGTTGGACTTTGAAAAGTCCGGTCGGGTTCTGGCGCGAACCTTGATCAACACGACATTCGGGATAGGTGGGCTGGCGGATGTGGCCGGTGAAGAATATGATATCCAGGACGTCAACGAAGATTTTGATCAGGCTATGGGGTACTACGGTGTGCCAACGGGACCCTATGTGGTTCTGCCGCTTTTTGGACCTTCTACGGCACGAAACATAATTGGGCGGGCGGCGGATTCTTTCATGAGTCCGACCTTTTTATTCGCTCCGGGTGCTGTCAGCGTTGGACTTTCTGTTGAAGAAAATATCAATGATGCCTCGTTTATCGTGGATGACAAAAAGCAGTTAGAAGAAAGCGCTCTGGATGAATATGAAAGCGTTCGCGATTTCTTTCATCAATACCGACATGGATTAGTAAAAAAATAGGCCCCCTGTAGTTTTTCCCCTCCTTTATTTCCCCTGTTTTCTCGTTTATCCCTGCCTCATTTTCCTGTACCCTAGAACACTGTTCCCAAATTTATAGGGTGTTTTTATTGTGACCGATATTTCCAACCGTTTGAAAAACGAGACCAGTCCTTATTTACTGCAACATGCCAGCAACCCGGTTGACTGGTACCCCTGGGGTGCGGAAGCCTTAAAAAAGGCCGAGACGGAAAACAAACCCATTTTTCTCAGCATTGGATACTCCGCTTGCCACTGGTGCCATGTCATGGCGCATGAATCCTTTGAAAATGCGGAAACCGCAAAAATCATGAATGAGAAGTTCATCAACATCAAGGTGGACCGTGAGGAGAGGCCGGATGTGGACGCTGTATACATGAAAGCCCTGGTGACCTTGACCGGTCAGGGTGGCTGGCCGCTCAGTATGTTTCTTACTCCCGATCAGAAACCTTATTTGGGCGGAACCTATTTTCCTCTCTCTGCGAAATATAATCGTCCCGGATTTTCCGAGTTCATGCAACAGGCGCACGACCTTTTCACCGGCAACAAAGATCAACTTGATGTCCGGTCGCAAAATATTCTACAAAAAATTTCCCAGCAAAACCGGGCAGGAAAAGCCAGAGATGTTCCGCATGACCAGTTGATTCAGGGAGCGGTGGAAATTTTGTCAGACAAGTTTGATGCGGATCATGGCGGATTCGGCTCAGGCATGAAATTTCCCGAACCCATGTACTACAATCTTCTCTTGCGGCATTGGGCCCAGACAGGGGAGGGCCTGGACATTCTTGACAAGAGTCTGACTGCCATGGCGGAAGGCGGATTGTTTGACCAGTTGGGCGGCGGGTTTCACCGCTACTCGACCGATCGCAAGTGGCGCGTTCCCCATTTCGAGAAAATGCTTTATGACAATGGACTTTTAGCGAAACTTTTTCTGGATATGTTTCAGGCCACCAAGCAGGACATTTATCAGGCCACTGCAAGAGAAACGTTCTCCTGGCTCTTGCGTGAAATGACTTCTGATGAAGGTGCGTTTTATGCCAGTCAGGACGCGGACTCGGAAGGCAAAGAAGGAACTTATTACACATGGGAACTGAAGGAGGTCATGGACCTGTTGGGACCCAAACACGCCAAGGTATTTGCCAGGGCTTATGGACTGGTTCCTCGTGGGCATATTGAGGGACGCAATGTTCTGCATATCAACGAGTCCGTAGAAAAACTGGCTGAAGCCGAAAACATTCCTATTTTTGAAGCCGATCATATTTTGAGAAAGGGAAGAGAAACCCTTTTGCAGGTCCGCGAAAAAAGACCCAAACCGGACCGCGATGAAAAAATAATCACTGCCTGGAACGGACTCATGATCACAGCTCTGGCGCAGGGGGCTTCTGTGCTGGGGGACTCGAGCTATCTGGACTCCGCCACCCGGTGCGCTGATTTCATCTGGTCCAAACAATGGGATTCTGAGAAATGCAAACTATTACGGGTTTATAAAGATGGGCAAAGCAAGATCAACGGCTGTCTGGATGATTACGCCTATTTTCTCGAAGCGTTGGTTGGGCTCTATGAAGCCGGGTTGGACAGCAAGTGGATCGTCCGAGCTAAAGAACTGGCCAACGCCATGATCGCAGAATTCTGGGATGAAGAGGAAGGCGGATTTTTTCTTTCCGGTCAGTCAGGGGAACCTTTGATCGTCAAACTGAAAAATCCTGCCGATGAGGCCCTGCCATCTGCCAACGCAGTGGCGGCTCTGGCCCTGTTAAAACTGGGGCGACTCACAACAGAGGAAACCTATAGTCAAAAAACAGAACAAACCTTGCAAACCTTTCGTGCGGACATGGAAAGAAGTCCGGCAGGGTTCACCGGACTTTTATCTGCAATGAGCGCGTTGAACCTGCCGCCTGCCGAAGTCGTGCTTGCCGGACCGAGGGATCATTCTGCTTTCGATGAAATGTTAAAAGTCCTGCACACCGATTATCGTCCTAACAAGGTAGTCCTGTGGAATGATAACGAAACAACCCTGTTACCACTGGCCGAAGGCAGGACAGCGGAAAAGGGCGAGCCCACCGTTTATCTTTGCCAGAAGGGCACCTGTCACGCTCCGGTGCAAACCGGCACAGCCCTGAATAAACTTCTCGAAAGGCCGCAGGAGATTCGCCTGAATATTTTTGATGAAGACAAGAAGAATGCGCAGATCCTGGAACAGGAGCAAGCCAACTTCATGGGCGTGATGGGCAATATCTTCCAACAAGTCGGCATTCAAAAGCCTCCCCCTGATAAGGGGGACTGAGGGGGTTTGTCGTCTTTGCGAACGAAGTGAAGTAATCCAGAAAGTCTGGATCGCCGCGCCGCTTTGCGGCTCGCGATGACGTATCTGATGGGCTGGGGCGACTTATACCCCCGTTGCCTCCCGCGCTAGCGGGTAAAAATCCGTCTCTGCAAATAAATTTCGATGGTGTTTTTGGCGTTGCTGGCTACGGCGATATCGCTCATGCCACTATGGTTGTAATCGCCGCTGGTAATGGCTAGTACGGTGCCGCCTTCGATCACATAATCACGAGTGGGGTATTTGAAAGTTCCGCTGGCATTGCGGATAACAATCGAAAAAGTGCTGGACCTCGAATTAGCGACGGCGACATCTTTCAACTTGTCTGGATTAAAATGCCCGGTGGTGAGAGCAAAGGGTCCGCCTCCGCCTGAAAAGGCGATGGGGTCTTGGAAACTGCCGTCCCCGTTTGAATAGAGCATATATAAATTGTCTCCCTTGCTCGAAGCAAAAACTAGATCGGTTTTGCCATCGTTATTCATGTCGCTGGCGGTCAGCGCGAGAGGTCCCAGATTTTCAGCCAGCCGTTTGGGTTGTTGAAAAGTCCCGTCGCCGTTTCCCATAAACAACCGAATGGAACTGGCACCGGAACTGTTGGTGGCCAGGGCAATATCCAGGTGCTGGTCGGCATTAAAATCGCGGGTGACTCCGGAGAAGGACCGGGGGCCGGTCTGATAGGTGAGGCCTTTTTTAAAATAGCCATCTCCTGTACCGATATACAATTCCATTTTGCCAAAGGTCAGGGTGACTGCGGCATCGAGTTTGTCATCGTGATTGTAGTCTCCCAGAATAATGTTTAACGGGACTCTTCCGGTTCGGGTGGGAATGGGTTTTCTGAAGCTTCCGTCACCGTTACCTGGGAGCACGACAAACATATCGGCACCACGGGCGTTGACCGCAAGATCAGGGTATCCATCCCGGTTGATATCTCCCGTAGTCGACATGGTGGGCTCGGCGGCTACGTTTATATTCAAAGCCGAATGAAAACTGCCTTCGCCTTTACCGTAGAGGATGCTGAGCGTGCTGTTTTTAGTGTTGGCGGAAACCAGATCCGGCTCTCCATCGAGATTCAAATCAGTGGTGGATAAATGGGACGGGCCCTGACCCACTGGCATGACATCAAATTTGTAGAACAAATCCGGTGGGGGCTGGGGAAAGTCGCAGGCAGACAGAAGTGAAACGGCGCAGGATATCAGCGCACTCTTCCATGATGGACATTTTAAGGGCATTTGAAAATCTCTTGATTTTGTGACATGACTATGTAAAAATCTCTCTTTCGCCTAAAATCATTATATAACAGCGAATAAGTAACCCCATTTAGTTTGCGCATTTTTGCGCATTTTAACCCCTCGCTCCAGATTAGATCTGGGGCTATTCTTAACCCATGAGGAGGTACGCATTGCGATCTTACCAGAGTGTCCTGATTCTTAAACCCGATATTGACGAAGCCCGTGCTGATGAAGCCCTTGAAAAAATAGGCGAGTTCATCAAGAGTAATGGCGGGGCCTGCCTTAAAATCGAAAAATGGGGCAAAAAACGTCTTGCCTATCGGATAAGAAAAAATAGATTCGGGATATACCTGAATATTTATCATACCCTTGACTCTGCTAACGTCACTGATCTGGAAAGTAAATACCGGTTGTTTGATCTGGTCATCAAGTTCATGGTGCTCCGGTTGACAGATGGTGAGTTGGAGAGGGCGCTGGACACTGAAACGGCAGAAGATGAAGAGGGTAAAGAAGGTGAAGAAGGTTCCGCAAAAGTCGCGGATAAAGAAGATAAAGACTCCTGATTAACCCAGAGACTGTAAGGATCTGATATGGCTTCGTTCAACAAGGTACTTCTGATGGGCAACCTGACTCGGGACCCGGAACTACGTTATACCGCAAGTGGGGCCGCTGTAGCCAGTTTTGGTCTGGCGGTCAACCGCAAGTTCAAACAGGGCGAGGAATGGAAAGATGAGGTCTGTTTTGTCGATATCACAGTTTGGGCGAAGCAAGGTGAAAACTGTGCTCAATACCTGAATAAAGGCAGTCTGGTTTTTCTTGAAGGTCGATTGAACTACCAGACCTGGGAGACAGATGGACAGAAACGGAACAAACTTGAAGTGGTCGCCAACAATGTCCAGTTTTTGACCCGTCAGGGAGACAAGGTGAGCATGGATACGGGGCCTGCTTCCAGTCCACCTGCTGATGATATTCCATTTTAATAAAATAATATAAGAAGAAGGTAATTATGTCTGAAACTAAAAAGCAATTTTTTTCTAACAAGATTTGCAGATTTTGCAACGATGATATGAGCAAGGTTTATATCGATTTTTTTGATGTGAAGGCTTTGAAACCGCTGATCTCCGAAAGGGGCAAGATTGTGCCTTCGCGAATATCAGGGAATTGCGCCAAGTGCCAGAGGATTTTGACTCGGGCCATCAAAAAAGCCAGAAACATTGCCTTGTTGCCATTTGCCGTTGAGCATTAGTTTTGGTTGAGCCGTTACAACCTAAAAATCTGCTGATACCTGTAGTTCTTGTTTTTGCTGTTTTTTTTGCTCTGATGGTTTTTCCTCCATTGGGGGCGTTGATCGGGGTTTTATCCCCTTTCCCTCTTGTCTTTGTATACTTGCAGAGGGGCAGGCAGGCTGGTATTGCCCTGTTTGCGTTGGTTTTTGTGGTGCTCCTGTTATTGGTCGGGGCTACTCAGGCAATGTTGTTTTTAGCTGAGTATGCGCTGATGGCCTTGTTATTGGGAGAGATGATCCGAATCCAGTTGCCAGGAGACCGGTGCATAGCCATAAGTGCTTTGGTTTCGGGTTTAGTATCGATCGTGCTTTTAGTGCTTTTGTTAGGCGATCAGGATACTTCTGTTAAAGAGTTTTTTGAGGGGCAGATGCGTGCCCATTTTTCCCAGTCGATGGAAGCTTTCGAGTCCATGGGGGAGAATAAAGCGGAAGTCGCGGATATGAAGGCATTTGCAGAGCGAACCGCTGAAGGTTTTGCGGCATCTTATCCGGCTTTTTTACTTATTGGCTCGTTGATTGGTTCAGCGGCCAATTACGCATTGATTCGGATTGCCTGGACCCGACTTTATGGGCCGGGTCTGTTTTCTGGCGGAGCATTCTCCGAATGGTTTTGCTCGGAGAACTTGATTTGGGGCTTTATATTGTCCTCAGCGGCTTTGTTTCTGGGGCAGGGCATGGTTGCGGATGCCGGGCTGAATGTTTTTCTGGTTGTGCTGGTTATCTACTTTGTCCAGGGACTGAGTATTGTCGTGCATTTTCTGAAAGCCAGGAATGTGCAGGTTTTCTTTTGGTTTGTTCTTTTTATATTAATATTTGTGCAACCTCTTTTAATAGGTTTGGTGGCTGGATTAGGCGTGTTCGATATTTGGGCAGATTTCAGAAAGTTGAGAAAAGCTCAGGGTATACAATAAAAACACTCTGATCCTGATGAAAGGAAAAGTTTATGAAGCTGTTGTTAAAGGAAGATGTGGATGGCCTCGGGTTTTGTGGTGATGAGGTAGAGGTTAAAGACGGGTATGGCAGGAACTTCTTGATCCCGAGGGGCAAGGCTTTGCTTGCGACACCGAATAACCTTAAGGCTTTTAACCACCAAAAACTTGTGGTTCAATCCAAGGTTAAAAAAGTGATCGCAACGGTACAGGCCATTGCTGATGAAATCGCAAAGGTGACCTGCACGGTTAAGAAAAAGGTTGGCGATACCGGGAAAATGTTTGGCTCGGTGACGGCGCAGGAAATTTCTGACTTGCTCAAGGGCCAGGGCGTGGATATCGACCGGCGTAAAATTCAAATTGCCGAGCCGATTAAAAAAGCCGGGGAATATAAAGTCCCTGTCAAACTCCATTCGGAAGTAACGGCACAAATCAACCTTGTTGTTGAAGCGGAGCAGGAAGTTGTAGCACCCGCCGAGGAATCTGCCGCGCCTGCTGAAGAGCCTGCTGAAGAGCCTGCACCGGAAGTTGAGCAAGAAGAGGAAGCTAAAGAATAAAAGCCACTAGGCGTGGGGCCAGCTTGCATAACCCGTCATTGCGAACGGAGTGAAGCAATCCAGAAGGTTTTGCTATTGAGTCCAGCGTCACGCTGGCTGGATCGCCACGCCGCTTTGCGGCTCGCGAAGACGACCCTGTGGGGCTTGGTTTGTCATGCTGAGCTACCGTGATATTTGACCTTGCTTTCGTGCCCCGAAGGGGTGAAGCACCTCGCTGATAGAATTATGGCTGATACCCTGACTGACATTTCTCTGAACAAATTGCCTCCTTATAATAAGGAGGCGGAGCAGAGTGTTTTAGGGGCCTGCCTGCACTCCGAAGACGCGATCGCCAAAGCCCTTGAAATTCTGAGGGATGATGACTTCTATAAGTCTACCCACAAGAAAATTTTCGCTGTTATGCGCGGACAGTTTGAGGCTAATGAGCCGATAGATGTCCTTACGTTGGCAGACCAGCTCAGAAGAAAAAATGAGCTGGAAGAGGTAGGGGGCATCGAGTACCTTGGCCTCCTTGAAGATTTTGTGCCCACTGCTACTGCGGTGGTTCACCACGCTAAAATTCTCCGCGAGAAAAAAATTCTCCGCGACCTGATTCAAACTGCCACAGAGATTGTTTCCAGTAGTTACAGCGACAGCGATGATGTGGATACTCTGCTTGATAAAGCCGAGCAGTCAATTTTTGAGATTTCTGAGAAAAGATCCAAACCCAGTTTTGTCAAACTCCCTGAGATCGTTAAGCAGGGGTTGTCGGATCTGGAAAAACTTTCCCAGCAACCGGGAATGGTTACCGGAGTGCCTTCCGGTTTTACCGATTTGGATAATATGACGGCGGGTTTCCAGCCATCGGATCTGATCATTCTGGCGGCACGGCCCAGCATGGGTAAAACCAGCTTTGCCTTGGATATTGCCCGGTACGTTTCTTTAAACAAAAAAATTCCCACTGCTTTTTTCAGTCTCGAAATGTCGAAGCAGCAATTGGGCATGCGGCTTTTGTGTTCCAAAGCACAGGTGGACTCTTCTAAGGTTCGTACCGGATATCTGGCTAAAAGTGATTGGCCTAAAGTGCATGACGCTGGCAGGGAACTTGCCGAAGCACAACTGTTCATCGATGACAGCCCGGCTTTGTCGGCTTTGGATATTCGTGCACGCTCGCGTAGACTTGCCGCTGAACAGCCTTTGGGGCTGATTGTTATCGACTATATGCAGTTGATGCAGGGGCGAGGCAGTACCGAGAGCCGACAACTGGAAGTTTCGGAAATATCCAGAGGACTCAAAGCTCTGGCCAAAGAGCTGAATATTCCGATACTGGCCCTTTCCCAGTTAAGTCGTGCGGTTGAGAGCCGGACGGATAGGCGACCTCTCTTGTCGGACCTTCGGGAATCGGGTTCGATTGAGCAGGATGCGGATGTGGTCATGTTTATTTACCGCGATGTTGTGTATAATCCCGAAACAGATGATCCGGGTAAAACGGAAATTCTGATTCGTAAACAAAGAAACGGTCCCATTGGGGAAGCGTTTCTACACTTTGAAAACCAGTTCACACGCTTCTATGATAGAAGTTCCCGCATGGATGTCCCACCCGAAGCAGACTCCTCAAGTTTTGAACCAGCCTTTTAATCGCAAACTTTCTTTTGTAATTTGTTTTTTGCTGATGGTTTTGTCGTCAGTGCTGAATGCCAGGGCTCAAACGCATCCTGGTATGGACGGCTTTCAGTTGCCTCCAAAAGCCAAGGGTGATTATTATTTTTCCCAGGGCAAGTTTAAGGAAGCACTGGAAATTTATAAATCGATTTTACCGGATGAGGCCGATCCCGGACCCATTTTTCGTGGCATGGTTAAGGCTTGGAATGCAATGGGGGCATTGGACGAGGCAAAGAAATATTTAAGTGCATACCGCCAGTCTCACGAAAACTCCTCTGCGGTCTGGTATGCGTTGGGCTACCTGCATTATTTAAAGGGTGACAACCAAAAAGCCGAAAAGTTATTTAAACGGGCGACAGAATTGGACCCTGATAATGGCTTGGCCTGGAATAATTGGGCGGCTTCTCTTGCTGAAGGTAAACACTTTCAGCAAGCGGCGGAAAAAGTGCGAATCGCGATTCTAACCAATCCGAAAGAGTTGATGTTTTTTGCCAACTTAAAAAAAATATATGAGCAAATGGGCAACGGGCAACGGTTTGAAGCGGAATATAATGACTCTGTGAAAGGAGGGCCTCTGGCCTGGGGCTATGGAAAGACCCTTGCACGGTCGTTGCGGCAGAAATCATTCGGTGACTATGCCAAAGGCAACAAGGCTGGAGCCATTGCCGGTTTTGAAAAAATTCTGGATATACATCGGGAAATTGATGATGTGAAGGGGCAGGTGCCTATTTTATTCAGCCTGGGTTTGCTTCATGAAGAAAGTGGAAACGCCCAAAAGAGCCAGGATTTTTTCAGGCAGGTGTTATCGATCAACCCGGATCACATTCAGGCTAAAGAGAAAATAAAACCAATGAATTAGCTTTAGTGACCGGGCTTATAAAATTTTTATAGACATTGGCATGAATTGTTGTCGTATTTACTGGGTTTTTTGGTTTAAGCTGATTTAACTATTGACAAATAAGGGGTTTAAGCGATATTCTCTGATGGATTGTGAGTTTTTCTAACTTCTGTTGAGGAGGTAATGTGGGCAAGGACGAATTTACTATAGTCGTTTTTCCTGGATCACTGAGCACACCCAAAAAATTACGCCTGCCAAAACGCTTTGTAAAATTTGGCATTCTGGTGTCTTTGGTTGTCTTAATAGGGGTTCTAGGCTCTTCTTTCTATTTTGTCCAGCAATATTTGCGGTTGCAGGGTAGTGAGACAGAGTTGGTTAAGCTTCGGCGTGAGTCGAAAATCCAAAAAATTCAGGTTGCAAAATTTTCCCAGCAGGTAAAAAACTTTGAGACGGAAATGGTCCGGCTGGAACGTTTTGAGAAAAAGCTCCGGGTTATTACGGCTCTGGAAAATTCTCCTCGGTCAATTGAGAAAAACTGGGGAGTGGGTGGTCCTTATGGACTGAGCACAAACAGTTTCACGACAGCTATGGGCCGAGGTGCGGCCAACATGGTGGAACGATTGTCCAATGGGCTGGATCACCTGGGCAAACAGGCTAAAATCCAGAGCATCAGTTTTCAGGAGTTAGATAATTTCTTTAAGAATCAAAAATCTTTACTTTCTTCAACCCCTTCAATTTGGCCCACTCGCGGTTGGGTGACCTCCAGTTTTGGATTTCGAAAATCTCCCTTCACGGGTTTAAGAGAAAAACATGAAGGTTGGGATATTGCGGCCCGAAACGGGGCGCCGGTGCGTAGTACGGCTGATGGTGTGGTGGTGGTCGAAGGAAGAGAGTATGGTTATGGGAACCTGGTTGAGATCGACCATGGTTATGGCCTTGTCACGCGCTATGGACACAACTCCAAGCATCTGGTCAAAGTAGGGGACAGGGTCAAGCGTGGGCAGGTCGTTACGCTGGTTGGAAACACAGGGCGTAGCACCGGGCCGCATCTCCATTATGAAGTACTGCTCAATGGTGTGCCGGTCAATCCCAAGAACTATATTTTAGAAGACTAGGTTGTCCGGTTATTGAATCGGCAAAACTCGAGTTATTCCCCCCTACCCGATACCCCGAAGTTTTCTGTGTGTATCCTTTTGAGTGAGCTTTCCTGTATTGTTATTTTTTGAACTCCAGGCTGTAAATTGATTTTTAAGGATTTGATATGGTGTTAAGTTTTATCAAAAAACTTGTAGGTACTCATAACGACCGCGAGATTAAACGGATTCAGGCGAAGGTCGATGCTGTGAATGCCTTGGAAAGTGAGATCAAGGCACTTTCTGATGACCAACTGAAAGCTAAAACACCCGAACTGCAAGGCAAGCTGGCTAACGGTTCCACACTGGATGATATCCTGCCTGAGGCGTTTGCGGTGGTCCGCGAAGCCAGTTGGAGAGTGCTTGAAATGCGTCCTTTTGATGTGCAGATTATAGGTGGAGTGGTTCTGCATGAAGGAAAAATAGCGGAAATGAAAACCGGTGAAGGAAAAACCCTGATGGCAACCCTGCCGGTTTACCTGAACGCCTTAACAGGGAAGGGCGTGCATGTTGTAACGGTTAACGATTATCTGGCTACTCGTGACAGCGAGTGGATGGGCCAGATTTATAAGTTTCTGGGTTTGTCTGTGGGCATGATCTATCACGATATTCCTGAAGATGAAAGAAAGGCCGCTTATTCCGCAGATGTGCTGTATGGCACCAACAATGAATTCGGTTTTGATTATCTTCGCGACAATATGAAGTTCTCAAAGGAACAAATGGTCCAGCGGGATCTGAATTTTGCCATTGTGGATGAGGTGGACAGTATTTTAATTGATGAAGCCCGGACTCCTTTAATTATTTCTGGTCAGGCGGAAGAATCCACGGAAAAATATTACACGGTGAACCAGATCATCCCCAAACTGAAAAAAGAAGAACATTACCTGATTGATGAAAAAGCCAAGACGGCTTCCCTGACGGATGAGGGGATTGCCATCATGGAAAAATTGTTGGGCTTGGAGAACCTTTATGATCCGGCCAATATAGAAACGCTTCATTGCCTTAATCAAGGGGTTAAAGCACATGGCTTGTTTAAAAATGAAGTGGACTATGTGGTGAAGGATGGGGAAGTCGTCATTATCGATGAGTTCACCGGTCGCATGATGGCAGGAAGGCGCTACAGCGATGGACTGCATCAGGCGTTGGAGGCGAAAGAGGGCGTAAAAATAGAAAATGAAAATCAGACCCTCGCGAGCATCACTTTCCAGAACTATTTTCGTATGTATGAAAAACTGGGAGGTATGACCGGAACCGCAGATACGGAAGCGGAAGAATTTGGCTCGATTTATAAACTCCACGTTATTGTGGTTCCTACCAACCAGCCCATGATTCGAGAAGATTGCCCGGATTTAATTTATAGAACGGAAGAGGAAAAATTTGATGCTGTCATCGAAGAGATTAAGGAGTTGTATGAGGTGAAGAGGCCTGTTCTGGTGGGTACAATATCCATCGAAAGGTCAGAACTGTTGAGTAGAAAGCTGAAAAAATCCGGTATCAAACACAATGTTCTGAATGCCAAGCATCATGAACAAGAGGCGGAAATCATTGCGCAGGCCGGGCAACCAGGAGCCGTGACCATTGCCACAAATATGGCAGGAAGGGGAACGGATATTGTTTTGGGTGAAGGCATCCCGGAACTGGGTGGACTTCATATTCTCGGAACCGAACGCCATGAAAGCCGACGCATTGATAACCAGTTGCGGGGGCGTTCTGGAAGGCAGGGAGATATGGGTTCTTCCCGTTTTTATCTAAGCCTTGAGGATGATTTATTGCGTATCTTCGGGTCCGATAAAATTTCTCCTTTAATGGCCCGGTTGGGAATGGAAGATGGGCAACCGATTGAGCATGCCATGGTTTCTAAAGCGGTTGCCAATGCCCAGAAAAAAGTGGAAGCCCATAACTTTGATATCCGAAAACATCTTCTGGAATATGATGATGTTATGAATCGTCAAAGGGAGGTTCTCTATGCATTGCGCCGTGAAATCATCAATACGGATAATGCAAAAGAACTTCTGTTGGATATGGCGGATGAAGTGATGGATGATGCGCTGGCTGATATTGCCCAGGAAAAGATATATCCGGAAGAGTGGGACATTGAAGCTTTGAATGAGTTTTTGGAAAGGCAGTTTGCGGTTCACATCGAAAAAACCGGTGACCAGGAACTGACTCTCCAGGGGAATACGAAGCTGGAGCTGGAAAACTGCAACAGGGCAATACTTCACGATACCATCATGGAAACAGTGGTACGTGCCTATGAGGCGAAAGAAGAGGGCATTGAGGTTGATTTCATGCGGCATATCGAAAAAGTTATCATGCTTCAGGTTCTGGATGCTCTTTGGAAAGATCACCTGTTAGGAATGGATCATCTGAAGGAAGGTATTGGTTTGCGGGGTTATGCCCAGAAAAATCCTCTGACAGAATATAAGAAAGAAGGGTTCGACTTGTTCGGTGCCATGATGGCCCGCATCAAAGAGGAAACTACGGAATATTTGTTCAAGGTTCAGGTTAATCAGGAAATTGAAATGCCGGATGAACGAGCCGGCAAACCTCCACAGGTTGTGGAACATCGGGGAAACTCGGAAGTTTCAGCAACACCGGTAACGGTTCGGCGTGAGGAAGAAAAAGTGGGTCGGAACGAGCCCTGCCCGTGTGGGAGTGGTAAAAAATACAAAAAATGCCACGGAAAGTAAGAGGGGGCTAAACGTTCTCGGTCGCTTCCTGGCATTCAATGCATAAAGATGTCAGCGGCATAATTTGCAGACGCTTCAAGCTAATCCTTTTTTCGCAGGACTCACATTCCCCGTAAGTACCGTTGGTTATTCTAAACAGAGTGTCCTCGATTAACTTGAGCTCATTGCGGTCCCTGCTCGACAATTGAAAAATCATTTCCCTCCCCTCCAGGCTTGAGGCAAGGTCAATTTCGTTGCTGAAAGTCAGATCCCCAGCATCTCGCTCCACAGACTGTGAAGACCGGATTAATTTCAATAACTCGGTGCGATTGGCAATAAGCCGTTCACGGATTTTATGGACCGCAGGATCCAGATGCGGGTGATCCTGTTTGATCAGGCGCAACTTTCCCGGTTTGAGAGCAGATTTTTTAGTCTTGGCTTTCTTTTTCGTCGAGGCAGGTTTTGCGGCCTTAGCCTTTTTTACCGGTGTTTTGGTCGGTTTTTTAGCCTTGGCTTTTTTCTTCGGAGAAGCCTTTTTTGCCACAGCCTTCTTTTTAGCGGGTTTTTTTGCAGGCTTGCTGGCTTTCTTGGCCGTTACTTTCTTTTTCGCCGCTTTTTTCTTAGTGACTTTCTTCTTGGCGGACTTTTTCGCGGGCTTGCTGGTTTTCTTGGCAGTTACTTTCTTTTTTGCCACTTTTTTCTTCGTCGTCTTTTTCTTTGTGGCCTTTTTTTTTGTTGCCATTGCCGAATCTCCTGTATAGGGAACTCTAAAGTGAATTCATTCGGGAAGGTAACTCAAAACCTTAGCGTTTTACCCACATCCGGGTAAAAATTCTTTGAACCTTAGCATTTGAAAAAATAAAGTACAACAGTTTATTTGCCGGAAGGCATTAAAAACCGAGGGTTTCTGGAAAAGTCCAGATCAACACCAGCGCGAGTATTTTGGTTACATTCAGCACTAGCGGAAAATCAGGTGAAAACTGAAGCCTTTTATTCGGTTTCATAGTCCACAACGATAGATGAAGAACAAAGGGAACGCATTTTTTCTACAACGGGTAAATGATTTTTATGGCCCGCATAGGCTTTTAATCCTTCGCGATTGTCAAAAAAGGCCGTAAGAACGATATCGTAGCTTCTCTCCGAGCCTAAAAAATCTGTTCCTATTTCTATAAATTTCTGGGTTTCAATATTTCCCTGCAGGCTGTTAAGAGCCGCGATGGCCTGGCCCAGATTTTCCGGATTCTTCTCTGCGAGTTTGAACATAACAATATGTTTGATCATTAACTATTTCCTCCGTTGGGGTTGATTTTTAGAAAGGGTTTTTCATTTTTCAGGGCCTGCTGCTCTGGGAAGGGCACAACCCTGTTTATGCTATAGTGCCAGCCTGCATAACGTAAATGGGAAATTGTATATGTCATGGTGGAGAGGCGCAGGTTTGGGTTTTTTACGAGGCGGTCCTTTGGGTGCCGTTATCGGAGGTACCATTGAACATTTTCTTGCTAAAAAACTCCAGAAAAAAGTGCAGGATAGCTTGCCCGGCATTATCCACCAGGGTGAATTTATTTCATGTCTGGTTATCATTCTAACTCGTGTGGCCATGGAGTCAGGGCCCTTAAACCCAAAAAAAGTGGGAGTGATACATAAATTCTTTATGAAGAACCTGGGCTATGGCTCTCCGGATTTAAAACAGCTTGACCAGTTGATGGAGGAAGTCCAGTCCAAAAAACCCGATATTGACCGGTTTGTAGAGGAATATAAAAAATCCTGTCGAGATAATTACAATCTTTTGCTTCTTGCCCTGTGTTATCAGATTTCTTTGGTTGAGGATGCCCTGAATGATGAGACCCAATCCATGATAAAAAATATCGGATTGGTATTGGAGGTGTCTTATGACAAACATAACGAAGTCAGGGAGAAGTACTTACTCGATCCCTTTAGAACGCCTTATCATATATTAGAGCTTTCTTCCGATGCCTCGAATGATGAAATCAAAAAGGCTTACCGGAAAATGGCCAGTCAGTATCACCCTGACCGGGTTTCCAGAGAGGATGAAAAGACGGTTCAGAAGGCCCACATGAGGTTTCTGGAAATCCAGTCCGCTTATCAGGAACTGGGAAAGGTCAGAAAAATTTAAGGGGTTTCTTTATTCATGTCTGCGGGGTCCAGCTTACGGATGATGAGGGCTTGTATTTTACGTTTGCTGGCTTCTTTGACCGTTATTCGGTAGAGCCCGACTATAACCTGATCGCCGGGGTTTGGAATTCTTTCCAGCCTGTCAATGGTCAAACCCGCCAGTGTATCGAAATCTCCACTTGGGATATCCCAGTTCAGGCTGTCATTGAGAACGTTTATTTCGGTGCTTCCATCGACAAGGTATCCTCCATCTGCATAATGTTCGTAGATTTTTTCGGGTTTGTCGTATTCATCCTCGATCTCTCCGACAATTTTTTCAAGCAGATCCTCAATTGTTATCAATCCGATACATCCTCCATATTCATCCACCACGATGGCCATATGCAAGCCTCTTTGCTGGAGTTCCTTGAGGAGGTCATCAATTTTTTTATTAGGGGGTACATAATAGGCGGGCCGGATGAGATTGGTAATTGGGGTGCTGTCAACAGGCTGGTCCAGTAGATCGAAGGTGTTTAAAATCCCTATAAGGTTGTAGATTCTTTCGTGAAAAATAGGCATTCTGGAAAAGCCGGAATCGTTTGCGACATCATGCGCCTCCGTCATTGTCGCGGTATCTTTCAGGGCGGTCATTTGGATGAGGGGTACCATGCAATGTTCTGCCCGAATTTCTCCGAAATTGAAAATATTATGAATGATTTTCTTTTCCGTCACTCCCAAGTCTACGGTCTGCGATTCCAGGCTCAGAACCCGTTGTAGCTGATCCCGGCTAAAAGTCTTATGTTCTTCCGTTGAGGACAGTTGTACCTGGCTGGTGAATCTCGCCGATGCTTTTGATAGCCAGATTATAAACGGAGACAGAATCTTATAGAAAAAAATTAGCGGATAAATCATGAATAACATGATGGAATCCGCACGGTGCTGAAATATGACTTTTGGAATGATTTCTCCGCCAAAAAATATCAGTGGGGAAATAATCAGCATGGCCATCCACTCTCCGGAGTTTCCAAAATGGATGACCATGAAGGCGGTGAATATAGCGGTGCTGGCTACCATCGCCAGATTGGTTCCCAGCGAGGTAGTGGTGAAGAGCCGCTCAGGGTTCTCGAGCAACTTCAAGACAGCCTTTGCGGCCGAATTTCCATCATCGGCCAGCTGTTTCATTTTTATCCGGTTTACAGAAACCATGCCGATTTCAGAGCCGGAAAAAAACGCTTCCAGCAGTATTCCCAGAAATACAAGTATGAGGGTTGTCGCGAAATCCATCAGTCGTCCTGAACCTTATTTTGTTCTTCTTCATGTGGTGGAGGAGGATTCAAAAGGGTAAGGTGAAGACTCAAAATTCTTGACCCTTTCATTTTTTCGACACGAAATTTAAACCTGTCAACGGTGGTCGATTCGCCCGAACGTGGAATTCTTCCAAACAGCCCAAAAACATAGCCGCCGACCGTGTCGTAATCATCCTGCGGTAATTCGCTCTGAAAATGTTCATTGTATTCTGCCAGACTGTATGCGCCCAAAATGCGAAAATGGTTTTCATTAATTTCTTTCAACGGGAGTTCTTCCTGCCGCATTTCACTGTCTATTTCTCCGACCAGTTCCTCAATAATATCTTCCAGCGTGACCAGTCCGCAGACGCTTCCATACTCATCCAGGACGGTGGCCATATGACGTTTCATTTTGCGGAACTCTTCAAGCATTTCCTTAATCTTTTTTGACTGCGGAACTGAAATGGTGGAATGCAGAATACTTTTTAAGTTAACTTTTTCACGAGGCAAATGTTTAAGCCGTGTCAGGTCCTTGGTAAACAAAATTCCAAGAATTTCTTTTTCATCGGTGTCGTACACAGGGACCCGGGAATAAAAATTTTCTATAATCCGGGGCAGTATGTCATCCAGGCTGTCCTCAACATTTACGGTGAACATGTCTATTTTCGGGGTCATGATTTCCCCCACAGTCGTATCACCAAACTCAATGACATTCTGGATCAACTCTCGTTCATCGGAATCAATAACGCCTTCCCCTTCGCCTACCTGGACCATGGTCCGGAACTCCTCGTCGGTGATGGGGGATTCTTTAACGCTCTGAGGCAATATCCCCAGAGACCCGATGATCTTTTCGGTCCATATAGTGAATAATTTCTGGGCGGGCTGAACAATTTTGGCAAAGCCCTGCAAAGGATATGCGGAAAACAAGGCATAGGGTTGGGCAAACTTGATTGAAATGCTTTTTGGGATGATATCTCCGAAAACCAGCAGGAGCATAGTGCTGACCCCAATCGCTATGCCCACACCGATGCTCCCAAACATACTGATGGCAACGGAGGTGACTACGACAGATATGGCAATATTGACGAACTCGTTGCCGATATAAATGGTAATGAGTAGTTCGCGTGGCTTGTCCAGGAGGGAGTTTACAAGCCGGCCCAATCGTCCTTTTTTCTCTGACATCTCGCTGAGTTGAAGAGAGTTTAGAGAGAAATAGGCGACCTCACAGGCAGAAAAGAAGGCCGAACACAGAAGTAGAAACACCAGTAACAGTGAACGGGCAAACAGTGAGTCGTCCAAAATTTTTAAGAAACCTCAAGTTTGGCTGGCGCTTGTAAATCGAAGTGCTTTATAGTCGATTTGGCAATTTGCAAGTAGGGGGTTTGCTTGAATTTAAAAATGATTGAAGCCTTCTAACTGCGGAAGAACTTTATCTCTTCCATCACTCTTTTCAAGTAATACTTTTTTTGGTTTGAGAGTGATTTCCCCGATTTGCGTAACAAGTGCTTTGGCCTTTAAAAATTGCCTTTTTAAATTTTTAACACCATCAGGTGGCAAAGTAAACAGTAATTCATAGTCCTCTCCTCCATTTAAAAGAAACGGAAAAGGGTCAATCTGGTCCCTGTCGCAGATGCGTGAAAGCTCCCGGGATCGTGGGAGCCTGTCCTCATGAATCCGGGCACCTACCTTGGAGGCTTTGCAAATATGATAAAGGTCCTGAACCAGCCCATCACTGATATCTATCATTGAGGTGATATTTATCCTGGACCGGGCCAGAATGCCGGCTTCCAGGACTCTTGGTGTCGGGTCCAAATGTCTCCCAATCAGGAATTTGTGGTCTTTGGCCTCTCGTTTCTTTTTACTCAACAGCTTTAAGCCAAGACTTGAGTCGCCCAAAGTTCCTGTTACGAAAATGAGATCCCCAGGCCTGGCACCCTGGCGGGTGAACACACGCTTTGCTTCACCGATGATCGAAACATTTATGAAGAAACATTTTGGCGAAGAGACGGTATCTCCACCGGCAAGCTCGACCTTGTATCGATTGCAAATTGTGTTAAATCCTGCATAGAGCCTGTCCAGAAAGGACACGGAAATCTTTTTCGGAATGCCAAGTGTCACCAGCACTCTTTTGGGCACGCCCCCCATGGCCGCGATGTCACTGAGGCTGGCAGACAGGGCTTTGCGACCCAGTGCTTCAGGAGTTGTTGTGGAAAGTTTGAAATGGATATCCTCGACCAGCGCGTCTGTGGAGATGACTTCATTCGTCCCCGACTTAACCGGGTAGACCGCACAGTCGTCGCCAATACCCAGAACAGTATTGGGAGCGCGGAACTTTAAACGCGAAGAAAGACGATGGATGAGCTCGAATTCACCCAGTTCTTTTGTTTTGCTCATAAACGGTGCTTGCTGTTATTAGTGACCCGATAGAGAGTAGTGCCTTTCTTATGTTACCAAAAGCACAACGGTATGGAGGCAATTTTTGCTCCTATTGTGGTTTTAGTAAATCACGGGTCAGGGAATCGACATCGAACTTCTTTTCGATTTTAATGGAAATCTTGTTTCCCTCCTCAAGACCATCTTTTTTGAGATCATGAACATAACATGTCAATTCCACATGTTCTCCGGTTTCCGGGACCCAGATAGTGAGCTCCCGAAACTGGTCGGCTTTATTGGGGGGAGTATTGACCTCCGTGATTTCTCCATCTAACAGAATCATTATTTCCTTTCTGCAATCTGTGGGATTGCTTCAACTATGCGGAACAACTGGTTTGCTGGCCAAGAAATGTTTCCGGAGTATCCTGTGCATAATACTCGGAGTCGATTTCGTATTCCTCAAAAATTTTCGGTCGTTCCTGAAACGGATTTTCCAGAAGAATTCTAAGGCGCTTGACTTCAGAGAAATCCGATTCCTTGAGTGCTTTGTCCAGAGCTGATTGAATTAAATGATTTCTCAAAATATATTTTGGGTTCACGCAATCCATTTGTAATTTTCGTTCTTCATGGCTTATGCCTTCACGCCGGGCCAGTTCAAGGTATTGTTTCAGCCACGATCCCAGCTCGTCACCCCCACTGTTTTGTGGGTTATTTGCCGGTTGTGGAGTGCCGGGATAATCGGCCAGAAACCTGAAGAAATTTGTGTAGTCTAATTGATAGTCCTGAAGCAGTTGGAACATTCTCTGAACCAATTGTGTGAACTCCGAGTCCAGAATAGCGAGCCCAAGTTTTTTACCCATTTCTTCACGGTAGAAGCGATTGAAAAGCGGCTGGTATTGCTGAACTTCCTCTTGCAGATTTTCAGTGCCCATCAATGGAACGAGGGCTTCGGCTAATTTGTTGAGATTCCAAAAACCAATTTCGGATTGCTGGCTGTATGCGTATCGACCGTGTGTGTCGGAATGATTGGGCGTGTGATGGGGAACAAATCGGTCCATAAACCCATAGGGGCCGTAGTCAAAAGTGGTGCCGGTGATGGTCATGTTGTCAGTGTTCATCACTCCATGGATGAACCCCACTGCTTGCCATTTAGCGATAAGTTTCGCGGTGCGCTGGAGGGTGCGTTGAAAAAATATGCGATAGCGGTCGGTTTCCTGAACAATATCGGGGTAATAATTTTGAATGCAAAACTCCAACAGACGTTGCACATTTTTGCTCTGCCCGGTGTAATGAAAAAATTCGAAACTGCCAAACCGGATATGTGTATCGGCGAGCCGTACTAGGATTGCCGCCAATGCCGGTTTTTCCCGGTATATCAGTTCCCGTATTCCAATCACTGCCAACGAACGGGTGGTGGGAATGCCCAGTCCATTTAAAGCTTCACTGCCCAGATGCTCGCGGATGGAAGACTGGAGAGTTGCCCGTCCGTCAAAACCGCGGGCAAACCGGGTGGGACCGGCACCCTTCAGGTGAATATCCCACATCTCCTCTTTTTTGTTCTGAATTTCTCCCAGCAAGAGTCCCCGACCGTCCCCCAGCCTGGGGTTGTAAGAGCCAAACTGATGGCCCGAATAAGCCATCGCCAGGGGCTGGGCACCCTCCAGTGGGGAGTTTCCGCTAAAGCGATCGAGGAAACCCTTGTCCCTGCCATCCTCAGGAGCCATATCTATCAGTTGAGCGGCTGAGGCGGAAAAGTCGACCAGATAGGGGTCTGTTACCGGATCAGGAGTCTTGGCTTGATAAAACTCAGGCCCCAGTTCGATAAAGCGGTTACGAAAATTTAAATTACGACAATCAGTCAAGGCAGCAGAAATATTTGTTTGGGTTCCTGTAAAAAAAATAACGTCTGCTATATGGATGAAGAAAGGAGGGGTGAGGATTCTTTTTTCCACTAGGCGTGGGGCCAGTGTGCCATCGCTTTATTTGGCTAGAAAGAGTTTTGGCGGCTTAACGAGTTTTTGCTCTATTCCCACCGGGCGTGGCCCGGTTATTCCATCTTTTGTACCAGCCATGAATGGGGTTTTTCCTGAGCGGTGTGGAACCAGAAGACGGCATTGATATTAAAATGCACGAGCCAGGCGGCGGATTCTCCTTGCTGGCAGATTTTTTTCTGGTAGCGGTCTTCTATAACCGATAATTGATCGCAGGTGGTGGTGGTCCAGTAATAATGACCGAGGCCATCATCGAAGATAGGGTTGATCCATGCTTTTTTTCCGCTGGCGTTGATGACGCGCTCGGGATAAATAAGAGTTTTCAATTCCGGTAGGGTAGGCAGTCGCCAATCGGAACTTCCGGCAAAGGTTTCTGCCGCCGCAAAAGCCAGGGAATCTTTTAATTTTAATTTGTTTAAGACGCCTTTTTTAAACCAACGCAGTTTGTTTACGGTGTCTGTTACCGTTCCATCGCCGTTGTCAACAAAACTGGCTTTAGGAAGTTCTTCGAGAACGCTCTCATTTACTTTTCGACAATCCTTAAGCATGGAGGCCGCATCCGGGCATTTATTCAAAATGGAAAAGTGATCCATCTTTTCCATCATTTTACAAATGTCGGACGCTTTACATTTTGCAAAGGAAGGTATCGCCTGGGTCAATAAAACGATCAACGTCAAAAGCACGATCCGCATTTTAAACTCCTGATTGGGAAAGTTTATCCGGAAAAAGAAACGGAGATATCAAATTCATTGGTTTAGATAAAGAATCACGATGAGGATACTATAAATTTCAAACGCAAGGAAACATTAAATCGACCCCTCAATCTTAAACGGGGAAACGGTTGGTTTCAATCACCGCTGGTGATTCGATCCAGTTCCACGAAGGCTTCTTTGCCTTTCATTACAAGAAAATAATCCGTATTGACAATGCGATTGCTGGAGGGGTCCAGATTGATATTGATGACAGGCACTCCTCTTTCCATGAAATGAAGAGCGATGTAATCATTAGTGGGAACAGCCCCTGAACTGCCGACCAGGATTGCGAGATCAAGAGGCTCTTGCACAAACCTTTTGAAACTCCCCTCTTGTTCAGGGTGGCCACTGTACTCTCCATCTCCGAACATCAGGATATGGGGTCGGGCGATTCCCCGGCACTGTCCGCATACCGGGTAATTGGATGCTTTCATGGAGGCGGTGTCCAGATCGCAAAGGGGAACCGAAAGCTCTTCCCAGAACTGGTAGGTGCAGGTGTCGAGGCATTGTAGCCGCCACATTGAGCCATGAACTTCAAGGATCCGGTCTTCAGGGCAACCCGACCTTAAATGTAAACCATCGGTATTAGTGGTGTGGATGAACCCGTCCCGGGTCTGTAGCCATTTGTTGATGATCCGGTAGCCTTCATGCGGCTGGTTCTCCTGGGCGTTACGGCGTCTCCATTCATAAAAGGCCCAGGCGTGGGGCAGTTCATTGCGAAATGCCCAGGGGCTGGCCAGGTCCTGCGCTTCCAGGTTTTTTTCCTTGAAAGGGGGGAAATTTCTCCAATAGCCGTCCTTATCCCTGAAAGTAGGGATATTGGAGTCGGCACTCATGCCGGCACTGGTTAAAAACAACATCCGCTTGGATTTTTTAATCAGGTCCGAGGCCTTATGCAGAATTTCAAGCTGTTCCATCCCACTCCTTATAAAACTGATCCAGATAAGTCTGCATGAACTGGTGTCTTGCTTCTGCAAGCCGTTTGCCCGAGGCCGTATTCATCCTGTCTTTCAATAAGAGTAGTTTCTCATAAAAATGGTTGATGGTGTGCCCCTGGTTTTTTTTATAATCCTCGAAGCTCTGATGCAGGATCGGTTTTTCCTCCGGGTGATAAATCAAGCGGTTTTTATGTCCCCCATAAGCGAAAGTGCGGGCGATGCCCAACGCTCCTATGGCATCAAGCCGGTCCGCATCCTGCACCACTTTGCCCTCAAGCGTTTTCATAGGGGTTGGTACTCCCGCACCTTTGTAGGAGATGCTGGCGATGATTTCAACGACCGGGTCAATCACTCTCTGTTCCACATGGTTTGCCGTGAGAAACTGTTCCGCCATTTGCGGGCCTTTCGTATCATCGCCATCATGGAACTTCCAGTCAGCGATATCGTGAAGCAGGGCGGATAATTCGACGATCATCAAATTCGTCCCTTCCTCCTGCCCTGCAATATTTTTTGCCAGGTTCCACACCCGATGGATATGCCACCAGTCATGGCCGGACCCATCTCCGGCAAGCTTCTCTTCCACAAACCGGCAGGTTTTATCTATAATGGGGGATGTCATGGTTTGCTACCTTGATAGATCATTAATGAGCGAGGCTATCTTTTCATATCTCTATTTTATGTCAAAAGATTATTGAACCGCAAAGTCGCAAAGGACGCAAAGATGGATGAGAATGAGTGGTCGAATAAAATCATCGGCGCTTGTATTGAAGTACATCGGGCTCTTGGTCCTGGATTATTAGAGAGTGTCTATCAGGAATGTCTGGCAAGGGAATTTTCTTTGCAAGAGGTCCCGTTTCAAAAGGAAATAGCTCAATCTGTTACTTATAAAGGTGTTTTAATGGATTGTGGTCTCCGCCTGGATTTCCTGGTGGATAACCAAGTCATTGTCGAACTCAAGGCTGTGGAAAAGCTTCTACCTGTTCATAAAGCACAGACCCTGACCTACTTAAAACTTACGGGTTGTAAGTTGGGACTTTTGATCAATTTTAATGTTCCGGTACTCAAGGACGGAATTGAACGCTTGGTTTTAGACCTTTAAATTTGAGGCATTATCTTTGCGTCCTTTGCGTCTTTGCGGTAAAAATTGTTATTCAGTAATTTTTCTGACAGTAGAGATTTCAAATGAAATTTGAAGATAATAAAAATTGGGGTTATGTGGAGGGCGATACGTTTCTCCATAGGCTAAGGCCGCAAGGCAAAATCATCGCTACTTTATTCCTGTTACTGGGGTCCGGTATTGGGAATGGCTGGTCCCTTGTTATGGTCGGCTTGCTAGCGGCACTGGGAGTCATCGTAGCCAGGGTGCCTGTCAGGGAACTACTCCTTGGTGTCCGGCGCATGGCCTGGTTTTTTCTTGCCATTGCGATTTTTCCTGTTCTGTTTACTCCCGGGTTTTATGTTGGGCTTCCTTCGTGGCTACCCATCTCTGTTTCCCGTGAAGGGTTGACGTTGGCGTTGGAATCTTCTGTGCGACTGGTGAATATCCTCATGGTATCGATGGTATTGGTCCGCACAACTGCCGATTGGATGGAAGGACTGGAAAAACTTCTTGGACCCATGACTCATCGTTTTCCGGCCATCCGCGATTTACTTGCGGTAGCCGTGTTGTCGGTGAAGTTTTTGCCTGTGATCATTGCTGAAACCGAAGAGCATTTTTCCAGCCTGCTCAAAGAAGCTCAGGGTAAACGAGGGTATCAAAAAATACGTTCAGTCATCCACTCCGTTCTGCAATTTATCGTATGGATTTTTTCCGATATAGATCGTTGGTCCACTGAAAACCCTTTTGAACCACAGATGGACAGAGATAGAAAACCCCTGTTTGTAAATCACCCCAACCCTCTTTAGAAAAGAGGGAGCAAAACCAACCCCCCTAGCCCCCCTTGTCAGGGGGGAATGTGGCAAGAGCTTGATTGAGCCGAGACAACTCTTTGCCAGCCAAGTAAAGCGATGGCACATTGGCCCCACGCCTAGTGGCGCTGGTGCAGGCCGCATTCTTTATGTTCCGGGTTTTCCCACCACCAGCGTCCGGCGCGGATGTCTTCTCCCTGTTCTACCGGTCGTGTGCAGGGCGCACAACCGATGCTGGGATAATTCCTTTTATGTAGAATGTTGATGGGCACGTTGTGTTCAATGATATAGGTCATGACCTGCTCCTGGGTCCATTCCGCGAGAGGATTGATTTTTATTAATGGCGGATGATCCGGATCTTCCATAACTTTAGGAATATCTGTGCGAGTTACATTTTGATCCCGCCTTAATCCAGTGACCCAGGCTTTCAGTTCGCCCAATGCCCGATTCAGCGGTTCCACTTTTCGGATACGGCAACATTCCTTGCGATTCTCCACACTTTCCCGGAACGAGAAAAACCCTTTTTGCCGAATCAGCTGTTCCACTTCTTTACGGTCAGGAAAATAGGTTTTGATTTCCAAGCCATATTTGGAGCGCACCCGTTCCATAACATCATAAGTTTCTTCGTGAAGTCTGCCGGTATCGAGAGTGAAGATAGTGATGGGGTTTTCGAGCTTGGCGATCATATCGATGAGCACCATGTCTTCCATGCCGAAGCTGGAAGCCAGTCCGGCTTCAAGGCCATACTGGTCCATGCTCCAACGCAAGAGTTCTTCTGCGGATTTGGATTCGAAATCTATAGATTGTAATGACATAACGGGCTTCCACTTGACAGGAGAATAGATAGTTTATATAAACATACTTTTCCATGACCCAACTGAAAAATCAAGTTCTGGATGCGAAAAAAGTTTGGAGCGAACTCTTTCCATTTAAAACAGGTCTTCCGTTGGCCCGTTTCCTGTGATTGGACCCATATGGTTTTTTCAAAAACACCCCATTGCATGATGAAACTTGCTTTGTTTTTTGGTGTCCTGCTTTTGGGAATTCTTCCTGCTCTGTCTGGCGAGGCTGGAATTCTTGAGCAGGTAGAAAAGGAGATGGTGGAACTTGCCGACCGGGTTCGTCCGGCGGTAGTCAGTCTGTCCCCTTATGTCTTCAAGGGCGCTGTAGGGCAGAAGGAACCGAACAAGGGGAGGCCGGCCAATGCCGGGGCAGGGGCTATCTATGATGCCGAAAAGGGTCTCATCGTTACCAACAGCCATGTGGTGCGCAATGTTCAGAAAATCAAGGTGACCCTCAAGGGTGGCCGGGAGATCATTGGCGAAGTGCTGGGGGCCGATGAAGACACTGACCTTGCGGTCGTTCAGATTTCATCCGAAACGCCGCTGGCTGAAGTTGCGTTTGGCGATTCAAGTAAAGTCCGGGTCGGGCAGTTGGTTGTTGCGGTGGGTAATCCTTATGGACTCAACGACACCACCACTTTTGGCATTATCAGCGGCCTGAAGAGGGAGAACGTAAACCTTTCTCGCTATGAAGATTTCATCCAAACAGATGCTTCCATCAACCCGGGCAACAGCGGGGGACCACTCCTGAATATAAAGGGGGAAGTGATTGGCATCAACACGGCGATCATCAATTATGCCCAGAGCATTGGTTTTTCTATTCCCTCCAACATGGTCAAACATGTGGTGGCACAGTTGGTGGAGCATGGTGAGGTACATCGAGGCTGGCTGGGTGTTGGCATAGACCCGGTTTCGGAGGAGGTGGCCGAAGAGATAAAAGTGCAGGCAGGGAAAGGGGTCATCATCAATTCTGTTTTTGAGGGGGATCCAGCTGGCAGGGCGGGGCTTAAAGTCGGGGATATCATCTTGAGGATTGGAGGCTCAGAAGTCAACTCTCCCAGTAGCATGATCCGTGTGATTGGCTCGATCACACCAGGGCAGAGCATCAACCTGGATATTCTCCGTAAGGGTGAACACAAGGTAGTGCCCGTCAAACTGGAATCGAGAAAGAGAAAAACGACTCAACTGGCTATTTTACCCCCCACGCGTCCGTCTGGACTGGGCTTCACCGTGGTGAATTCTGAAAAGGACTCGAAACAGCCTGGTGGGGTTTTGGTGTCCCAAGTTAACCCGAAAAGCTCTGCCGCATCAAAGGGGTTACAACTGGGAGACCTGATCGTGGCAGTCAATGGAGAGACCGTGGAAAACCAGCACGAATTTGATGGCATAGTGAACAAAATTAAGGGTGGGAGCCCGGCTTTTCTGCTAGTTTGGCGAAATGACGAAAAATTTCATTTGGGGCTTGTAAGGGAAAAATAAATTTGTTATGGTTGCGCACCCAAAATAGGATGGTTTTATTTACAGGGGAGTTGCGCTTTAAAAAAATATCTTATAAACCTTTTTAAATAAAAGGAGTTATGTGTTTGCGGTCCACATCAAGGGGTGGAGAGGGCCGCCATATATTAGGAAAAAAACAACATTCAGCGGTTTTTATTAAGCCATTTTTAGACGCACTACTTTAGGAGGTAGAAATGTTTGGTGTCAAAAAGGGGTGGAAAAACTGGCATGCGTTTGCTGTCGTTCTCGTGACCCTGGGACTTTGTGTTCCGGCAGGTGCGATCACGACTGATCATTCACATGGCAGTCACAATGCAGTCAACTCTGCGGTAGACAAACCCGCATGGTTGGAAAAGCTTGAGAACCAGGTTGACCATGAAGAATTAATGGGCGGCATGGAAGGCAGGCAGGACAAAATGGACCAGACCCTCATGAAGGTTATGGACCAGTTAAAGTCCAAACTTAAAGAACACGCCAGCCCGGCTTCTTCCGGTGGCGGGTTCCACGACTCATGGTCGGCTCATCAGTTGGGCCAGAGTTATCTCCTCGGACCCACGGAAGCGGCCGCCAAGGTTTACAAAGGCGCCCATTGCCCTGGGAACATTCCCACTAGACAGTTTGAAGTTTCTGCGATCAATGTAGAAGTTACCCTGAATCAATGGGGCGATTACTACCCGGGCTACATGTACGTGCTCGATAAGAAGATCAAAGATGTTCGTGCTGAAGAAGCAAAGAACTTGGTTGCCCGCGAACGTGCAGATGCGCTGGATCCAGGTGCGGTGTCTTCTGGACTGCAGGGCGATGCGATCCAACCCTTGACCATTCGTGGTAACCAGGGTGAATGTGTTCGCGTCAAGTTCACCAACCGCTTGGAAGATGAAGATGCCGGTTTCCAGATCAGTGGTTCCGCAATGATCATCAGTTCTTCCGGCAAGCCCAACACGGCGGCTGAAGCTGGCTCAATCGTAGCTTCCGGCGAGTCTCAGGACTACGAGTGGTTCATTCCGGTTGACGAGCAAGAAGGCAGTCATATGATTCAGAACCATGCGGGTCGTGATCCTTCCGCGTTGGGCCTGATCGGCGCTTTCATTGTTGAACCGAGAGGTTCTATCTTCCTTGATCCTTGGACTGGCGGTCCGCTGGAAAGCGGCTGGATGGCTATGATCGCCAATGACGAGTCTCGGGATTTCCGCGAGTTCGCTCTTTTCTACCATGAGGTTGGTGACGAGTCTTTTCGTCCTCTCAACCGTCAAGGTGAAATGATTCCTCAGCGCGATCCTCTGACGGATGCTTATCGTCCTTCAGCCCGTGCGATGAACTTTCGCTCTGAGCCGTTTGGTATTAACAACCTGGCTCAGCAGGAAAAACATTTTCATTATGAGGACGAATCTCTGTCCTATAGCTCTTATACCTTTGCCGATGCTCCAACGACCATTCCCAGGTCTTATCTTGGTGACCCGGCAAAATTCCGTTTGATTCATGGTGGTGGTGAAGTGTTCCATTCTCATCACCCGCATGGAGGAACCATTCGCTGGACTCGGTCTCCGAAACGGGAAATACAACTTGAAAACCTGACCCAAGCCGCTTATGACGGTCCGGTCAAGTACCCTGTTATTCGTACCACGACTGATCGGGTTGACGTTGAAGTTATCGGACCTGCAGAAGCACTTGATCTTGAGACTGAGTGCGGATCCGGGCTTTGTCAGCGTCTTGCTGGTGACTTTCTCTTCCATTGCCATGTTGCGCATCACTATGTAGCAGGCATGTGGGGATACTGGAGGGTTTACAACACCCTGCAGGACGGCAACTATCCGTTGGGTAGTACCGATATCATGCGTCCTTTGGTAGAGCTTCCTGATCGTGCGGGACGCATTCCTAAAGGGCAGACTTCAGACAAGCTGGTTGGTAAAACCATGGACTGGTTTGGTAAGAAGTTTGAAATTACCGGTTCTGGAAAAAGCGACTGGAGCAAAGAAACACCAGTTGTAAACATCAAGGACTGGGTTAAGTACATGCTTCCTCCAAAGGGGCAACCCGGTCATACGGATGATGAAAAAGGCCAGATTCTGTCCTATGACGGATCCGTATGGGATTACGATTGGAAAGGTAACCAAGCACTTTCTGAGCGGGAGTCCACTTTGAAGAAAGCTAAGTATATTTCTCCGCGTCCCGGCAAACGTCATCCGTTGCAGTTTGACCAGCACGGTAAACTGGCGTGGCCTCATATGACGCCGCATTTTGGTAAGCGTGTTCCGTTTGCTCGGAATCATGGTGGTGCTCCCTGGTTGGAGCCGTTCCATATGCAGACCGATACCGGTGTTATTACCAAGACGGAATCCGGCAGTACGCGAAGTGATTCCACCATGGAGAATACCGGTGGTGCCAAACCGGGTGAACAGGGCCGTTGGAGCCTTTGTCCCGGTGGTGCTGGACGTAAACAGTACAACCTGGTCTTCATCAATACTCCGATTGAGCTTTCGGGCGCAATCGGTAGTACTCCGCCAATCATCGATAAATATGGTTTGATCTATGTTATCGATGAAGAGATGGCGGCGGTGAAAGCCGATCCTAAAAAAGCCATTCCGCTGGTCATTCGTGCCAACGTCTATGACTGTGTGGATGTGCTGTTGACCAGTGAGTGGAATGATGATGATTTCACCAACTTCCAGATGTCGAAGTTGAACATTCATCCTCATTTCTTCCAGTTCGACAATCAGGCTTCAGATGGCGTAATTTCAGGTTTCTCTTACGACCAGTCCATGAGGTCTTATAAGCAGTTCACTAAGAAGATGAAAGACGGTCACCATGTTGGTATGCCGGTTCCGATGAATGCTCATGTGCTGAAATCGACCAAACCGGGTGATACCAAGGTGGAAATCGAGATGGCTGAGCACGCAACGCCTTACCATGTAGGTGCCGACATCATCGTTGGTATCGAAGTTCCCAATGGTAAAGATGCGCGCTGGATTACGAACATCACGCCTGATCCGAACAAGGGTTTTGCCAAGGATGGTAAGTACACCATCACGTTCTCTGAAGGCATGACCCACGCTCACAAAGCGGGACAGATCGTTAGTACCGAGTATGTCCGTTATCGCTGGTGGGTAGATGTTGATGTGGGTCTGGTGTTCTGGCATGACCACGCGTTCGGTGCGACCACCTGGCCGCACGGCGGAATCGGATCGACCATCGTAGAGCCCTGGGGCTCCACGTATCACAATCCGCAAACCGGTGAGCTGATTCGCAGTGGTCCTGTTGCTGATATTCATGGAACCGAGCCTTTCGCTTACGGGCGTAATGGTAGTTTCCGTGAAATCGTAGTTCAGGTCCATGATACGGTTCCACATACTGCACAGTTGGTTACAGAAGGGAATCCCCCTGGGCTGACGCGTGAGAACGCGATTGCCGCAGGGCAGTCGATTTCCTTTCAGATGCCTTCTGACATGTTGGAAGTGGCTTTCCCTTACCTGAATGGTGGTACGCACACCACAGGTGGTGGATTTAACTTCCGCGCGGCTTCATTGTCTGCTCGTTTGAAAGCAAACTCTGATGCTTCGAAAATGTTCAGCAGTAAGGTGCATGGCGATCCTGCAACTCCGATGCTTCGGGCTTATGTAGGAGACAATATTGTTTTCCGTCTCTTGCACGGCATGATGAATGAAACCCACACCTTTGTGGTTTCTGGTCATGGCTATCGCCCTGAGCGCTATGATCGCGACTCACGAGTAACCAACGCCCTGCATATTGGTATCGCCGAGCGTTATGATCTGGCGACTACTGCCGGGGGTTACCAAGGTATGGCTGGAGACTACCTCTACTACGATGGTAGAACCTCCAAACTATCTGAAGGTGAGTGGGGTATTATCCGGGTGCATGACAAGGCCCAAAGTGACCTGAAGGTTCTGCCGGGTAACGAAGGGTTCGCGAAGAAAGTTCGCAAAACTCTTTGTCCGAAAGGTGCTCCGGTTAAGAGCTTCAGTGTTGTTGCCATCAACAAGGCGTTGGACTTCAACGCTAATGCTGACGGCGAGATCGAAGTGGACTTTGAACGCAAGCTGCTTCTTGCCAACGCGGAAGGAAAAATCTTCGCGCTGGAAGGGGAAGCCAAACAGGCCGCTTCGGATGGACATATGCCTCATCCGTTGACCTTGCGTGCCAACATCGGCGATTGTGTCAAAATCAAACTGACCAACCGTCTGAAAAAAGGCAACGCATCTTTGCATGCAAACAACATAGCGTTCGATCCTCTGGATTCTCAGGGTATCAACGTTGGGAACAACCCAGGCGACCAGACGGTTGCTCCGGGTAAATCAAAAACCTACACGTTCTACGCGCACAAGGATTACAACATCAATGGCGCGTTACTGTGGGATTTTGGTAACCTGACGACGAACGTTCGTGATGGACTGTTCGGTGGTATCATCATTGGGCCTCGCGGCTCGGTGTACCGTGATCCGGAGACCGGGAAAGATATTTCCATGGGCAACTCCTGGAAAGCGGACGTTATCGTCGACAAGTCTTACCCCGAGAATTTAAATCTTGAAAACTACAGGGATTTCGCCTTGTATTTCCAGGATGAGGATAACATTCTCGGAACATCATTCATGCCTTACCTGCAGAACGTAGCAGGGTTGACAGGCGTGAACTACCGCTTGGAGCCTTGGATCTATCGGGAAGACGAGGGTTGTGAACTGGGTAATATGTTCACGGCTTGTGTTGCGGCAGATTCTGATCCGGCAACACCGACGATCAAGGCCCATGCGGGAGACAATGTGATGATCAACGTGTTTGGGGCTCATAACGAGCAGAACCAGATGTTCAACGTAGACGGCCATCAGTGGCGCCGACATCTGAACCAGGAAAATTCAGATATGATCGACGTCGAGGAGTTTGGTGGAGGCGAGTACATCCAGGCCTTCTTCAACGCCGGTGGAACCTACAAGAACCCTGGCACGTATCTGTGGATGGACGCTCGTACGCCTTATCAGCAGGCGGGTCAATGGGGTTACCTGAAAGTATTACCTTCAGGCGACCGCTCGATCCTTCCGTTGGGTAAAGCGACGGTTAAAGGCGTGAAAACCGCATCTCAGCCGGACGAAGCAGAGAAATCCGCTTCCAAGACTGGGGACGATAAGTTATCCATGCGATAACCTATTGGGAAACAAAGATGTAACAGGCAGGGAGGGACCATTCGGTCCCTCCCTGTTTTTTTTTGTGCTCGGCGCACGACCAGTGGGGCGATATTTTTTTTGAAAAAAAGTGAAAGGGCCCCTTGATGAGGCCTCTTTTTTACGTTATAACTACCGATTCTGTGTGCTACATCTCGCGGTTCCAGAATAATAGTTATTTAGTGAATCTGTAGACAATCACTAATTAGTGTGTGCGGTGTATATTTTTTGAATTCCTAACAGGAGGAAAAAAAGAAATGAAGAAGATTGTTTTAGGTGTAATGGTTGCTTCCATGGCTTTGACATTGGTAGCTTCCACAAGTTTTGCTGCAAAGAAAAAAGGTTATGCTGAAGGTTCCGCTGGTGCGGGTTCTATCAGTGGTACGGTTTCATTGAAAGGTGCCGCTATGGCCCCGATTATGGAAAATTTGGCTAAGGGAAAAAACGTGGAACTTTGTTCCAAGCACCCTAAGGCGAAAGACGGAATTCGTCCTCGCATCAAAGTTTCAGCGGCAGGTGGCAAATTGAAAGATGCAGTAGTTTTCATCGAAGAGATTGATGGTGGCAAGCCTTGGGGCGATGGTGGCAAATTCACTTTCGATTTCAAGGATTGTGATATTACTCAGCTGATGGGTGCGGTTCGTAAACCCAGCAAGGCTGAGAAAAAAGCCGGCGGCTTGGTGAAAGTCATCAATCACGATACAGACACCTTGCACAATCCGCACGGATATTCTGTTGTGGGTGCAAGCCGCAAAACTCTGTTCAACAAACCTCTGCCGAGTAAAGGCGATGTTGCGGATGTTACCAAGAATATTGCTCGCTTGAAGCAGAAAAAGGACAAACACTTTTTCCTGCAGTGCGACCAGCATAACTACATGGAAGCCGATGCGCGTATTGTATGGAATCCTTACTACGCCATCACGGGTGCTGACGGATCTTTTAAAATTGACGGTATTCCTGCCGGCAAATATAAAGTGACAGCATGGCAACCTTATGTTGGCTCATCTACTGTTGAAATTACAGTCGGTGATGGTGCGGCAAAGGCTGATTTTACGCTGACCGCCAAATAGAAAAAGTTTTAAAAATTACAGCATCGGGGCTTCGGTCCCGGTGCTGTTTTTTTTTGCCCACTAGGCGTGGGGCCAGAGTGCAATGACTTTTTACTGTCAAAACATTACTCTCGGCTTAAAAAATTATTGCTATATTTCCTCCCAGGGGAGTGGGTGCGGGAGTTAGTTGGGGGGGGTCGGTCAGGTCAGGCTGTCCAGGACACGCTTCTTGAGCGTTTCAACCACTTTGCAATGTTCCATCTCAGCTTTTTCCAGCAGGACCATATTGGTTTTTAGCTCGAAGTCATTGCAGGCACTTCCAAGAATACGGTAGAACTCAGCCGCCACTTTTTCGGCCTCAATGGCGAAGTCAAAGGCCTTTTCGAGTCCCTCAAACCGGGGCAGGTGGCCCAGGGTTTCTTCCAGAGGAGGGAAGATGTCGGTTTGAAAATTTTCCTTAATCAGTTTTTGCAGGTCTTCATCATCTCCCCAACCATAATCGTCTTCCGTTTCCAGCATTTTCGTGAAATGGATTTCGTGTGCGGCTTCCTCTTTGACCATAAGCTTTAAAAATTCCTTGACCTTGGGGTCGTCAACGTGTTCTGCCAGTTCCGCATAAAACCGTTGTCCTTCCCGCTCAACCTTGATCGAAAGCTCAAGCAGTTCTGAATTTTTGACAAGCATGAAATCTACTCCTGATTCTGTATAAAATGTATTGCAGGATTTCTAAAGTATCTCAGAATTATAAAGTAGATTTTACTATTTTGAAAGTAATTATCAAAATTAATTACGTGAGGGGCGGGATCAATTATCGTCGCTTAAATACCGGGCTCTAAAGGATTTTACCCTTTCAAGGTGCTCGCATTCAGACTTTTCCAGGATAGTGAGAAGTGTTTTTATTTCAATGTCATCGCAGGCATTTTGCAGTAGATGAAAAAATTCTCCTACAATTCGCTCCGCATCCATGGCAATATCAAGGGCTTTCCGTATTCCCCCGATTTTGGGCAACTGGTCGATGACCTCTTGAGTGGGCGGAAAGATATCGGTTTGAAATTCCTTGTCGATGAACCTGCGGAGGGCGGGGTCATTTTCCCATCTGTGGTTTTTACGGCCTTTTAATTCAATCAGGCGTTTGAATTGTTTTTCATGCAGGGCTTCTTCCCCTGACATGAGTTGAAAGAAGTCTTTTACCTTGGGGTCAGTAACCGTATCTGCCAGCTCACTATAAAATCTCTTTCCATCGCGTTCTATTTTTAAAGAGATTTCAAGTAGCTCCTGATTGGTAATATCCATAGAGAAGCTCGAGCACGTGATGGGTAGAAAAAAATAAAAGTGCCTCTAAAAATTGTCCAGGGTCACGAACCATCCTTCTGGAGTGCAGTGTGGGTAAATTATCAAAATATAAAATATCGAATACAGTTCTCTTGAAAGAGATAGCGCCTGCAAGATATTTACCTTTAAAAGAGGCTCAATATCCGATATTATTCCCTAAACGGCGAAAATTGTTTTACGAGCTTTAAAATCAAGTTTATGGAATTTCTCAATCATTTTAGAAACGGTCTGGATGAAGGTGGGGATCGAGACTGTTTTGAAAAGTACCTGTCTCCCCATGTTTCAATGCTTTATAAGTCCGCTATCCGCATGTGTGGCAACCCCAATGATGCGCAGGACCTGATTCAGGAAACTCTTTATTGTGCGCTAAAGAGTTTTCATCAGGTCAACGACCCTGAGAAAAGCAAGTACTGGATGTTTTCCATTTTGAGAAACTTGTTTTTAAAGGATATTGAGAAAACCAAAAAACGCGCAGAAATCGAATTTGAGTCGGTTTGTGATAAATTAAGCGACCGCAAGCATCCCGAAACCGATTTTTTGCGGGCAGAGGTCAAAAATAATATCCAGGAAATCCTGGACAAACTCGATGAAAGACTCAAAACCGCTCTCGTGCAGTTCTATTTTGAAGGACTGTCTTACAAGGAAATATCGAAATCGTTGAATATTCCAATCGGGACAGTCATGTCTCGGATCGCACGCGCCAAAGTTTATCTGAAACGGGAGCTTCTGCGGTCCGAATCTTTACGCTTGGAAATCAGCAAATACATCGCTGATGAGGATTGATTTTCCTTCCCTCCCTTTGCAACCTATTGATATTTAAACCCCTTATTTAGGCCCACCGACCAGCCGTTCAACTCGCCCAGTTAAGTATTTGCTTTTAAAGGTTTCTACCCATCCTGTAGTCCTTTTCCTACAAACCGAATTTATTTCTCAGGAATCCTCAAATTCTGGGAATAATTATTGATTTTCCGTATCTATATATTGATCAGTCGTGGGCCGAGTCCGTCTTGTGCCCGGTTTCTGAGTGGAGGGGAGTACCCCGCGTTGGAGCGGATAAGAAAGTGGAATGACGCAGGTTATTGCCTGTTCTAGATGCCAACCTGTTTAACTCAGTAGTTTTATCAGTATTTTTACCAGTGGTTTATGAATATTAATGTAAGGAGGAGGTACTTATGAGAAGTAATCCAATCCCGAATCTGGTGCGGAGCGTGGGCGCAAGACTGTTTATGGTTCTTGTTCTCTCGGCGGTTCTTGTTTCTCCGGCAGGTGCTTTAAGTGTTGACCATGGTCATGCCGGTCCACACAAGGGCAACTCTGCGGTAGACAAACCCGCCTGGCTCGACAAGCTGGAGAATCAGCTCAACTACGAAGATACGATGAGCGGTTTGGAAGGCAGCCAGGAAAAGCTAGATCGAACTCTAATGAAGATTATGGACCAGTTGAAAGGCAAGCTTAAGGAACATGCCAGCCCGGCTTCATCCGGTGGCGGATTTCATGATTCCTGGGCCGCCCATCAGTTGGGGCAGAGTTATCTGCTTGGGCCTACGGAAGCGGCCGCCAAAGTTTACAAAGGCGCCCATTGTCCGAGTGGTGTTCCCACCAAGAAGTACGCAATCTCTGCGATCAATGTAGAAGTCGCCCTGAACCAATGGGGAGATTACTACCCGGGCTACATGTATGTTCTGGATAAGGACATCAGTAAAGTCCGCACTGAAGAGAAGGCGAACAAGGCGGCTCGTGAAGATCCTCTGGACCCGGGTATGGTGTCTACCGGACTGCAGGGTGATGCGATCCAACCCTTAGCCATTCGTGGCAACCAGGGCGATTGTGTTCGTATCAAGTTCACCAACCGCTTGGAAGATGAAGACGCGAGTCTCCAGATCAGTGGTTCCGCGATGATCATCAGTGCTTCCGGCAAGCCCAACACTGCGGCTGAAGCTGGTTCAATCGTAGCTTCCGGCAAGTCTCAGGACTACGAGTGGTTCATTCCAATCGATGAGCAAGAAGGCAGTCATATGATCCAGAACCATGTGGGTCGTGATCCTTCCGCATTGGGCCTGATTGGTGCTTTCATGGTTGAGCCTAGAGGTTCCACCTATCTGAGCCCCTTTGATGGCAAGCCGACGGACAGTGGTTGGATGGTTATGATTGCTAATGAGGATGCTCGGGATTTCCGTGAATTTGTCCTCTTCTACCACGAAGTGGGTGACGAGTCTTTTCGTCCGCTCAATCGTCATGGTGAAATGATTCCTCAGCGCGATCCTCTGACGGATGCTTATCGTCCTTCAGCCCGTGCGATGAACTTTCGCTCTGAGCCGTTTGGTATTAACAACCTGGCGGAACAGGAAAAACTGTTTCATTATGAAGACGAATCTTTGTCTTATAGTTCTTACACCTTTGCCGATGTACCAACGACCGTTCCCCGGTCTTATCTTGGTGACCCGGCGAAGTTTCGCTTGATCCATGGTGGTGGTGAAGTGTTCCATTCTCATCATCCGCATGGGGGTTCCATTCGCTGGACCCGTTCTCCGCAACGGGAAATACAACTTGAAAACCTGACCCAAGCCGCTTATGACGGTCCGGTCAAGTATCCTGTTGTTCGTACCACGACTGACCGGGTTGATGTTGAAGTTATTGGTCCCGCAGAAGCACTTGATCTTGAGACTGAGTGTGGATCCGGACTTTGTCAGCGTCTTGCTGGTGACTTCCTCTTCCATTGCCATGTTGCGCATCACTATGTAGCAGGTATGTGGGGATACTGGAGGGTTTACAACACCATTCAGAGCGGTAACTACCCGTTGGGTAGCACCGATATCATGCGTCCTTTGGTAGAGCTTCCTGATCGTGCTGGAAGAATTCCAAAAGGGCAGACTTCTGACAAAATGGTCGGTAAGACCATGGATTGGTTTGGTAAGAAGTTTAAAATTGCAGGTTCTGGAAAAAGCGACTGGAGCAAAGAAACACCAGTTGTTAACATCAAAGACTGGGTTAAGTACATGCTTCCCCCACAGGGAAAACCTGGTCATACGGATGACGAAAAAGGCCAGATTCTTGCCTACGACGGAACCGTATGGGATTACGCCTGGAAAGGTAACCAAGCACTTTCCGAGAAGGAATCTACTTTGAAACAAGTTAAATTTATTTCCCCGCGACCGGGAAAACGTCATCCGATCCAGTTTGACCAGCACGGTAAACTGGCGTGGCCTCATTTTACGCCGCATTTTGGTAAGCGTGTTCCGTTTGCCCGGAATCATGGTGGTGCTCCCTGGTTGGAGCCGTTCCACATGCAGACGGATAACGGTGTTATTACCAAGACGGAATCCGGTAGTGCGCGAAGTAACTCCACTATGGAGAACACGGGTGGTGCTAAACCGGGTGAACAGGGCCGTTGGAGCCTTTGTCCGGAAGGTGCTGGACGTAAGCAGTACAATCTGGTCTTCATCAATACTCCGATTGAGCTTTCCGCTGCAGTCGGTAGTACTCCGCCAATCATCGATAAATATGGTCTGATCTATGTTATCGATGAGGAAATGGCGGCGGTGAAAGCCGATCCTAAAAAAGCCGAGCCGCTGGTCATTCGTGCCAACGTCTACGACTGTGTGGATCTGCTGTTGACCAACGAATGGAATGATGATGATTTCACCAACTTCCAGATGTCGAAGTTGAACATTCATCCGCATTTCTTCCAGTTCGACAATCAGGCTTCGGATGGCGTAATTTCAGGTTTCTCTTACGACCAGTCCATGAGGTCTTATAGGCAGTTCGATAAGAAGATGAAAGACGGTCACCATGTTGGTATGCCGGTTCCGATGAACGGGCATGTGGTTAAATCCACCCGAGCTGGTGACAAAACAGTAGTCGTTAAGATGGCCAAACACTCAACGCCTTACCATGTAGGTACCGACATCATCGTTGGTATCGAAGTTCCCAATGGTAAAGATGCGCGCTGGATTACGAACATCTCTCCTGACCCGAACAAGGGTTACGCGAAAGATGATAAGTACACCATCACGTTCTCTGAAGGCATGACCCACGCTCACAAAGCGGGACAGATCGTTAGTACTGAGTTTGTCCGTTATCGCTGGTGGGTAGATGTTGATATGGGTCTGGTGTTCTGGCATGACCACGCTTTCGGTGCGACCACCTGGCCGCATGGCGGAATCGGAACAACGGTTGTTGAGCCCTGGGGCTCCACGTACCACGATCCGAAAACCGGCAAACCGATCCGCAGTGGTCCTGTTGCCGATATTCATGGAACCGAGCCTTTCGCTTACGGGCGTAACGGTAGTTTCCGTGAAATCGTAGTTCAATTGCATGACACGGTTCCACATACAGCTCAGTTGGTCACAAAAGGGAATCCTCCTGGACTCTCGCGTGAGAACGCGATTGCCGCAGGGCAGTCGATTTCTTTTCAGATGCCCAAAACGATGCTGGAAGTGGCTTTCCCTTACCTCAATGGTGGTACGCACACCACAGGTGGCGGATTTAACTTCCGTGCGGCTTCGCTGTCGGCTCGTTTGAAATCCAACAGCGATGCTTCCAAACTGTTCAGCAGCCGGACGCATCGTGATCCGGATACACCAATGATTCGCGCGTATGTTGGCGATAACGTGGTGTTCCGCATGTTGCACGGTATGATGAACGAGAGCCATGTGTTCTCACTTTCAGGACATGGGTTCCGACCTGAGCGTTATGATCCGGATTCTCGCGTGACTAATGCTCTGCATATTGGTATCGCCGAACGTTATGACCTGGCGACCACCGCAGGTGGCTACCAGCAAATGGCGGGTGATTACCTCTACTTCGATGGACGTTCCTCTCATCTGTCTGAAGGCAGCTGGAGTATCTTCCGTGTACTTGACAAACTGCAACGCGACTTGAAAGTTCTTCCTGGCAACGAAAACTTTGCCAAGAAGGTCAAAACGCGAGTTTGCCCGTCAGGTGCTCCGGTCAAGAGCTTCAGTGTTGTTGCAATCAACAAGGCGTTGGACTTCAACGCTAATGCTGACAGCCAGATCGAAGTGGACTTTGAACGCAAGCTGACTCTTGCCAACGCGGATGGAAAGATCTTCGCATTGGAAGGAGAGGCTAAACGTGCTGCGGCGGGTAATATGCCGCATCCGTTGACCTTGCGTGCCAACATCGGCGATTGTGTCAAGATCAAACTGGCCAACCGCTTGAAAAGTGGCAACGCTTCCTTGCATGTAAACAACATGGCGTTCGATCCTCTGGTTTCTCAGGGTATCAACGTTGGGAACAACCCAGGCGACCAGACGGTTGCTCCGGGTAAATCGAAGAACTACACGTTCTACGCGCATAAGGATTACAACATCAATGCCGCGTTGATCTGGGACTTCGGTAACCTGACAACGAACGTTCGTGATGGCATGTTCGGCGCTATCATCATTGGGCCTCGCGGCTCGGTGTACCGTGATCCGGAGACCGGGAAAGATATTTCCATGGGCAACTCCTGGAAAGCGGATGTTATCGTCGACAAGTCTTACCCCGAGAATATGAATCTTGAAAACTACAGGGATTTCGCCTTGTATTTCCAGGATGAGGATAACATTCTCGGAACATCATTCATGCCTTACCTGCAGAACGTAGCAGGGTTGACAGGCGTGAACTACCGCTTGGAGCCTTGGACTTACCGTGAAGACGAGGGTTGTGAACTGGGTAATATGTTCACCGCTTGTGTTGCGGCAGGTTCAGATCCGGCTACGCCGACTCTGAAGGCCCATGCGGGAGACAATGTGATGATCAACGTGTTTGGGGCTCATAACGAGCAGAACCAGATGTTCAATGTTGACGGCCACCAATGGCGCCGACATCTGAATCAGGAAGGTTCTGACATGATCGACGTTGAAGAGTTTGGTGCTGGTGAGAATATCCAGGCCTTCATCAACGCCGGTGGCACGTATGACAACCCTGGCACGTACCTGTGGATGAACGCTCGTACGCCTTATCAACAGGCGGGTCAATGGGGTTACCTGAAAGTATTACCTTCAGGCGACCGCTCGATCCTTCCGTTGGGTAAAGCTACGGTTAAAGGCGTGAAAACCGCATCTCAGCCGGACGAAGCAGAGAAATCCGCTTCCAAAGTTGGGGACGATAAGTTGTCCATGCGATAACCTATCGGGTAGTAAAGAAGTAACAGGCAGGGGGGCCCTCGTGGCCCCCCTGTTTTTTTTTGTGCTCGGCGCACGGCCCACTAGCCATTACTTTCCTGTACGAACAAAGAGTTGTCTCGGCTTAATGAGTCTTTGCCTCGTTCCCCCTCTGATAAGGTGGGCGTAATATTCTTCCCTAATCTTCGCGCCCCAGAGGGGTGCTAGGGGGGTTGCCCCAAGTCGTCTTTGCGAGCAGAGCGAAGCAATCCAGAGGGGTTTGTGTTATGAAGTCTGGGTCGCCACGCCGCTTCGCGGCTCGCGATGACGTGCGATTGAAGAATCTTCCAGAAATCATCTGAACTCCTATATCATTATACTTCCAGGGTCATTATCGTTTGAAAGAGGTTAAATTTTATGTGGCAGTGGTTTAGTAATAATCGGCGAAAAAAAATACTAGCTACTCCTTTCCCAAACGAGTGGGGGAGACACGTTCAAAATAATATTCAATATTATCAACACCTCAGCAATGAAGAAAAAAAGCGCTTACAGGACCTCATCCAAATCTTTATTGCCGAAAAGCATTGGTTGGGTTGCAATAGCCTCGAATTAACGGATGAAATTCGCGTCATAATAGCCGCTCATGCCTGCTTGTTGATACTCGCGTTGCCAAACGATTATTACCGCAATGTGAAATCCATTTATGTTTATCCTACAACAATCATTTCTCCTGAGAGTCCAATAGGATTTTTTGAAGTTCCCACATCCCCAGTGCGTGGTCCGATGCCAATTCTAGGCGAAGCCCATCATCGCGGACCGGTGTTACTCGTCTGGGATGAGGTGAAAAGGGAAACCCGGGACCCGGAACACGGTCATAATGTTGTCTTTCACGAATTCGCTCATAAATTGGATATGCTGGATGGCAGTGCAGATGGCACTCCATTACTGCCAACTCCTGAGGAATATCAGCGTTGGAGTGAAGTATGTTCCAAGGAGTATCTAGAGCTATGTGAGAGGGTGGAACATGGGAGGCCTACTTTTTTTGACAGTTATGCGGCAACGGATGAAGCTGAATTTTTCGCGGTGGTGACTGAAACTTTTTTTTGTAAACCCGAAAACATGAAACACCAACATCCAAAACTTTATCAGGTTTTACAGGATTTTTATCGACAAGATCCTGCACAGAAAGTATCCACCAATCGGCTTCCTTGAAGGGTCGAAGGGTGGGTTTGGTTTTGCTTCCTCTTTCTCAAAGAGGGCTGGGGTGATTTACATCGGCGGAAAACTGCTTAAAACGTCTTTGCGAGGAACCAGCGGTGACGAAGCAATCCAGAGGGGTTTGTGTTATGAAGCCTGGGTCGCCACGCCGCTTCGCGGCTCGCGATGACGTGCGGAGGAGTAACACTGTTGTTTTTCACTTGTAGTCAAGAAGCGACTTGACCCCTTGATCAAATGTCATCTATGCAATTTATCAGTAAGCCTTAGAGGCTGACTTGTTTAAGCTTCTGGGTTAATTTAGTCTTTAATGACTCTAGACCCTCACTATTAGGAAGATATTGCAAAACCCGGTGGTGTTTCATGTCAAAGGGGACATCATCAATGTTTTGAGAAATGGGAATAACAAGTTTTCCTAGAGTATGTGCTATCCCCGTCTCATACATAACATTTGGATTTTTTCCAGTGAAGTCTACTATGACGATGGATGAGCGAAAAAGAAGGTTGAATATGTCTTGAATTATCGTGCTTTCTTCCCAAATATCATCCACTCGTAAAGCACGATAAGAAGCGTCATTGCACGAAACCCGTATTGTTTTAAAAACTGGTTCTAATTCTGCTTTAAATGGCATCATAATGGCGACCAAGCTGTTTTCCACTGAGACATTGGGGATTTCAAAAACGCTGGGGGAAAAAGTTATTCTTTTCTCAGATGGCTTGGCAGATATGTAATGAGTTTCCCCTTCAAAGTGACTGTTAATATAATCATCAATGATGCTTAGGGCAGAAGAATCCTTGTCTGCAATTTGCCTTAAAATATTAAGAACATTTCCTGAGTAATCCTCATCTCCCCAATGCAAACTTCTGAGTAATCGTGGATGCTTAGAAATTTGATCCGAAAATCCCGTTAAAAGGCCGACCTCTTCCCAATGCTCGAATTCAAAATTTGATACTATTCGCTCTCTTAATGCAAGCGCAGCTTTTCCGGTACTCAAATCCATTAGCTTTCCTTGGTTATTTAAAAAAAGGATCGAGTCGCTTCTTGACCACAACTATACTAGCTTACTGAAGCAAGCTCCTAGTGTGGGAATATACCATACAGGATACTATGTGAGGATGCTGGTTTGGCGGAACGGTCGGGAAATAAACACTGCCCCTGCGGCTAGCAGCGGCTAGGGAGTTATTCGTCGAGCCAGAGGGTGAACCAGGAGGAGATGGATTTTTTGTTGCCGGTCTCTTCGTGGTAACCGTCCCAGACGTTGAAGGCGATGGGGATGGGACGTCCGGTTTGGAACTGGATATCAATTTTCTCGTGAATGACTTTTAGTTTACGTTTTATTATTACGGAATACTGTCCATACCGGTAACCTGCTTTGACCTTTACTACTTGACTCAGATCATCTTGAGGCTTCCATTTTTCTAGCCCGTTAGCGTTGAATTCTGCGGCTTTATTCGTGGCGGTTGTCCACTTCCAGATGTTGACGGGGTGATCGGCATCGCCGTTGAGAAAGTAAGGTGTTTGAGCGTCCAGGTTCACCGGGAACTGCACTGCGACGGCATCCGGGTGATCGGGGGCGGCGCGTTCCTCAGGTTCATCTGCTTCTCCGCCCTGCATATGTTCTGGAAGAGGCGGAGGAGGGGATTCTTCTACATCCATAAACTCTTTCAAGGCCGGATCGAGAGAATGGTCGGTCCAGTCGATATAGAGAGCAACTTCTTTGCCGTTATGTGCCGCTCGTACGGTCAGGTTACGCACCGTTGGGAAATAGGATTTGGGTTTCGCCTGAAGCTGACCTCCCAGGGGAATGAAGCTGGATTGAGCGTCTTTCCACACAGGAGCGTTGAAGTCATCCGAAATTTCTCCCGCTACTTTTTTTGCGTGGATAGGACTTTGCATTTTAGGTTTGACGGGAAGCGGCAGGGTGCTGACGAAATTTACAATATCCCAAATTTGTTTGTCCTTGAAAATTCTTGGTGAGAACTTGGGCATGGAAGTTGTGGAAAAGCCCGTGCGCAGGGTTTTAAAGATGTCCATGCGGGAACTTCCTCTGCGAAAGGTCCAGGGCTCTCTCAGGTTTCTCGGCCAGATGGCGTTGGATGAATAATCTATAATGCGGTACGTGGTCACGCCATCGCCTCGCCCTTCAACGCCGTGGCACCCGGAGCAATTTGCCATAAACAGTTCTTTACCTCGCGCCACACTTTCTTTGGACAGGGCCGGTTCTTTGGAGACTTTTATGATCTTATGGCTCTTGCCTCTTTTCTTAAACTTTTCAAACTTTTTCGATAGGGACTTAACATATATCACCAGGCTCTTGCGGTCATTCTTGGGGAGATGTTTCCAGCCGGGCATGGTGGTTCCCCGCATCCCGTTGGTGATGGCATTGAACAAGTCCTCATCGGTTGGAATTTTTCCAAAGGAAGTGGATCGGAGTTTTATATGACCTTTGGTCAGGTTTCGTGGTTGCGGCATTGAGTAATCGGCTGATGGGCCATCGCCCTTGCCTGTTTCGCCATGGCAATAGGCGCATTTTTTCAGGTAGACCTGTTTTCCTCTTTCCAGGGAAGGGGGTTCTTGTTTGCCAGGCTTGGCATGCCATTGTCCTGCGGTTTCGTAGACATAGGTGATGATTTTCCAAACGTCTTTTGTGCTCAGGCTTTCTTCCCATGCGGGCATGGCAGAGTTCCAGGGTTCGTATTTTTCCGGGAGCCCCTGGCCCCCTTTCATGATACGCCAGAAGGTATAACCCTGAGGCCGGGAGAGGATTGAGTCGAGTCGGGTGAAATCCGCCGGAGGCGGGAAAAAACTTTTCCCAAACAGGCCGTTACCGTCAAGCAGGTCGCCGTGGCAGAAAAAACAATGTTTTGTATATAAGGCACCGCCCTGATAAAGGGCTTTGGGATCATCTTTGTAAGGGTTGTGCAGGCTACTGAGGGCGACTTGTTTACCTTTAAGGGTAAAGGCTTTTGGCACATCTTCAGAGGGCGGAGGAGTGAACCCCCAGGCTGGAGATATTGTCAGGCTACAAAAAAGGAGCAGATGAAACGCACCAAACCAATAAAAGGGTTTTTTCAATGGCTTCAAGCTAGCGCCCCAATTCTTTTCCTTTTGCGGTTCCCGGAACGACCGCATCTTTTTTGATTCTGCCAGATTTGATGGTTTCGTAAAAAGGTCGAATAACCCGATCTGCGTCAAACACAAAGTTCAGGTCAATTGTTTCGCCTGCGACAATTTTGATTTTCCTTTTTTGCGGTTTCATCAAGTAGTGCCAGGCATTAACTACGTATTCTCCCGGCGGGATATCTCCGATATTGAAGTTCCCATCCTGACCGGTTTTGAAGTAGTAGGGATTCTGTACCCGGTAACCCCAGGTCTGCATGAACTCGTGCATTCCACAAATCATCTGCATGATCTTGTACTTCTTTTTGAAATTAACGATTCCATCAGAAACTTCCTCAGCGGGGATGGGGATATTCAGCAGAATTTTCCCTCTTTCCTTTTGATAGACCTGGCTGTTATGCATGACCGCATCGACATTGTCGACCTTAAAGGCTTCTCCCTGCCGGATAACATTGACATCCGGAAAAAACTTACAGTTTTCGGAAAGAATCATGATGGGTTCTTTGTTGAATGGCTTTCCGGCTTCGACATGCTCCAGAATGATGACCACATCTTTGAGTCCCCCACCCGGTGAAACTTTGAAATCGTCAAGAACCCGGTTCATTTCATCATCGGTATCCACTTCGGCGCACATATCGATGTTGGGGAACAAAACCAGATGGTAAGTGCGGGGGAAGGGCATTTTACCAATCATTGTGGTGCTTCCCTTTACTGTTCCTCCGTTTTGTACATCGATTTCCTGATAAGCAAAAGCCGGAAGGGAGAATGTCAACAAGATGGCCAGGACTAGCAATACTTTGGGGAGGAACAATATTTTTTTCATTCTTAAAACCCTCGTGTCAAAAGTTAGCAACGGGGATGAATCGTTGTTTTCAATTTATTGTTCAAGCGGCCTAACCCATTGAAAAAAAGCACCCTCAAGTGCTTGCCGCAAGGGACGGGGCCTCCTTAGATGAAAATCGCTAGCTTGGGACTGAAACCCATATCTCAGGGCAAAGCCTAGGAGAATTAAAGGATTACACCTGTTTTTTAGTATAAAATCCGTACCAAGTCAAGGAAGAGTTTTAGCTCAAAATGTTGCTTTTTTTAGTGTTTTTGAAATCCCTTTTAAATTAGTTTGCTCTGATTTAAAATGGATTTAAAGGTAAAAACCTTCCCTCACTAAAGAGGGGATTTCCTCATAAAATATTCCATGAAATGGAGCACGTTATGCGAAAAATATTTCTGTCATTAGTTTTCATGGGTTTAGCGGTTGTTCCGGCCTTTGCAGGGGCTCCTTCTCCTGGGGAGCAGGCTCCTGAATTTTCTTTGCAGTCTATGGATGGAAAACAGGTAGCTTTATCGGACTTCAAGGGCAAGGTGGTTCTAATAGGTATGTTCCATATTTGTGTTCCCTGTATGAACCAGGCTATGGAGTTCAATAAGGTGAGAGCCCGGTTGAGTGAAGATCAAGTGGTGATATTGGGGATCAACACCAATGGGGACTCCAGAGAGGCTGTTGCGGGGTACCTCAGCAAGTTCCCGGAAAAGGTGCAGTTTCCCTATTTGATTGATCCGGTGAAATGGGTTTACCAGTCTTATTTGCAAAGAGATATGCCAACTGTTTTAGTCATTGATCAAAAGGGTATTTTAAATGCCCGGGCTCCGGCTGTCAGTGCCGATCAACTGGTGGCGCATATTAAAAAAATGCTTTAACAGGAGAGCTGGCTAGCAAGAACTCATTAGACCGAGATAACTCTTTGTTGCCGATAATGCTACTGCTAGTTGGCCCCACGCCGAGTGGCTCTTAATAAATATTTGTTTTATAATAGGTTTTAGTGCATTTTAGGGTCTGCTGCGTTGGATTCCTTCTTACTTGCCGCCATGGGTGCGCAACTACAATGTTCTCTTTCCGTAAACACAAATTAATATTAATGGGAGCTGTATTTGGGCTTTGGGCCTTTGCTTCGTTGGTCATGGCCAACTCTGAAAAGGGGTGGACGGCTCAGTTGGGTTCATTCCATGAGGAGAAGAATGCGGAACGTTTTGTATCCCGTATCAAAAAGAAAGGCTATACGCCTTTTGTGATAAAAGGCGAAAACTCCAAGTGGTACAAGGTGCGTGTTGGGCCTTATCCCTCTAAAGAAGAGGCCCTGCAGGTTGTCCGGGACCTGAAGAAAAGCCAGGGGATTTCTGCCATGGTTGTCCTCTCTAAGGAAAGTCCTTCTGGTTCGGAAGATACAGGAGACTCCATTGATGTTGTGGTCTCCCAGTTCCTGATCTGGCTGAAAGCCTGGGAAGAGGGAGAGGTCAACGCCTACCTGTCTTTTTATTCGAAAAACTTTGAGGACCCCAAAAAATCCCGCAAAGAATGGGCATCACAACGTCGCTCTGCTTTGAGCCGAAACTCAGAGATCACTATCCAGGTCAGCGATATTCAAATGAAGCAAAACGATGAGACCATCGAAATGTCATTTGTCCAGGACTTTAAATCAGACCGGGTTTCAGATATAGGCCGGAAAGAACTGACCTGGAAAAACGAAGGCAAGCGCTGGAAAATTATAAAAGAAATCTGGAAACCTACTTGAAAGACCGGCGGGCCGCCGCTAGCGTGATACCCCATCAGGAGAACCGTTTGCCGACATCCAAAGGGCGATTGACTTTTGTGATTTACAAAATTTCAGCGGGAGGAGCGCAAAGAGTTTTAACGCTTCTTGCCAATGAGCTGTGCGCAAAAGGCTGGTCGGTGACAGTGTTGACCTTTGACAATGGCAGTGAACCTCCTTTTTTTGAACTTCATTCCGGTGTTCAGCATGAGCCCTTGTCTTTGATGCGGGAGCAGGGGGGGTGGTGGAAAACGGTGAAAGTTCAGTTTTTAAGACCCTGGTTACTCCGCAGGGCGATTAGAAAGAGCAGGCCGGATGCGGTCATCGCTTTTATTGACTTGACCAACATCCTGACTTTGGTGGCGACGGTAGGATTAAAGATACCTGTAATAATTTCTGAAAGGGGAAACCCGGATTTTTCCCTGATGGGAAAGTTCTGGCTTTTATTGCGGCAAACAGTTTATAAAAGGTCGGCACGCTTGGTACTGCAAACCCGTGACGCGTGCGATTTTTTTTCCTCCTCAATCCCAAAGGGCATCATTCCTAATCCTGTACTGGTTCCTGAATATTCAGTACCTGTTTTGAAGTCCGAGACAAATTCAAAAACTCTGATGACGATGGGTGGACTTTATGCGCTGAAAGGATTTGACCTTCTCTTAAAAGCATTTGCTCCACTGTGTGATAAGTTCCCCGATTGGGTGCTGGAAATATGGGGGGAAGGAGTGCAAAAGGAGGCTTTGGAAAACTTGCGTGATGAATTGGGTTTGCGGGAACGAGTGCGGTTTCCGGGACTTACTAAAGAGCCTCACAAAACCATGTCGCAGGCGGATATTTTTGTGCTGTCATCCCGGTCTGAGGGATTTCCCAATGTGTTGGGTGAGGCCATGGCTTGTGGTTTGCCGGTTGTCAGTTTTGACTGCCACTCGGGTCCATCGGAATTGATTCAAGACGGAGTGAATGGTTTGCTGGTTCCGCCAGAAAATATTCAGGAATTGTCATCTTCGTTGGAGCGGTTGCTGGCATCGGTCGAATTAAGAAAAAGTCTGGGTGAGCAAGCCCGAAAGATAACAGAAAGCTACTCACTGGATAAAATAATTCAGTCATGGGAAGAGCTGATTGGCGAAGTTGTCCATGAGCATAAAATATAAAGCCGCCGGACCTATTTGACAGGAGAACCGTTTGCCGATATCCAAAGGGCGATTGACTTTTGTGATTCACCAGCTTTCAGCGGGAGGCGCAGAAAGGGTCTTAACGCTTCTTGCCAATGAACTGTGCAAAAAAGGCTGGTCTGTGACAGTGCTGACCTTTGACAGTGGCAGTGAACCTGCTTTTTTTAAACTACACTCTGATGTTCAACATTGGCCCTTGTCTCTAAAGCGGGAGCAGGGGGGGTGGTGGAAAGCGATCAAGGTGCATTTTTTAAGACCCTGGGTGCTCCGCAAGGCGATTAGAAAGAGTGGGCCGGATGCAGTCCTCGCTTTTATTGACCAGATGAATATCTTGACCTTGATGGCGACGATAGGCTTAAAGATACCTGTGATAGTTTCTGAAAGAAGCCACCCTGCTTTTAATATCAGCAAGCTCTGCTCTCTGTTGCGGCAAGTGGTTTATAAAAGGTCGGCCCGTCTGGTGCTGCAAACCCGTGACGCGTGCGATTTTTTTTCCTCCTCAATCCCCAAGCGCATTATTCCCAATCCTGTGCTGGTTCCTGAATATTCAGAGCCGGCTTTGAAGTCCGAAACAAATTCAAAAACTCTGATGGCGATGGGTGGACTTCGTGAAGTGAAAGGATTTGACCTTCTCTTAAGGGCTTTTGCCCCACTGTGTAATAAATTTCCTGATTGGGTACTGGAAATATGGGGAGAAGGAGTGCAAAGAAAAACCTTGGAAAGCTTGAGAGACGAATTGGGTTTGCGGGAGCGAGTGCGGTTTCCGGGACTGACTAAAGAGCATCACCAAACTATGTCGCAGGTGGATATTTTTGTGCTGTCATCCCGGTCTGAAGGATTCCCCAATGTGTTGGGCGAGGCCATGGCCTGTGGTTTGCCGGTTGTCAGTTTTGATTGTCGCTCGGGTCCATCTGAATTGATTCAGGATGGAGTGAATGGTTTGCTGGTTCCGCCAGAAAGTATTCAGGAGTTGTCATCTTCGTTGGAGCGGTTGATGGCATCGGCCGAATTACGAAAAAGTTTGGGTGAGCAAGCCCAAAAAATAACAGAAATCTACTCGCTGGATAAAATAGTTCAGTCATGGGAAGAGCTGATTGCTGAGGTTGTCCGTGGACAGTAAATATGAAACTACGGAATCCCGATTCGAGTTTGGAGAAAATTGGCAGAGGTTTTTGTCTGTCTTGGATGATGAAAAAATAAGAGAGGCTGAGAAATCGCTTAAGGACTCTTTAAAAATCTCCTCATTAAAGGGCCGCAGTTTTCTCGATGCCGGTTCGGGCAGTGGCCTTTTCTCCCTGGCGGCTTGCAGGCTGGGCGCGGATAAAGTGTTTTCCTTTGATTACGATCCGAAAAGTGTGGCCTGCACCCTGGAGCTGAAAAAGAAATATTTTCCGGATTCTGATAACTGGATTGTGGAGCGGGGAAGTATTCTGGATGAACAATATTTGCAAGGTCTTCCTTCGTTTGATGTGGTTTATTCCTGGGGTGTCCTGCATCATACAGGAGCGATGTGGCAGGCTATGGATAAGTTGGCTGAAAAGGTTGAGGATGGAGGCTATCTATATATTTCTATTTATAATGATCAGGGACGCGCCAGCAAAATTTGGACTGGAGTCAAGTGGTTCTACAACAAGCTCCCTGAATTAATGCGCTGGCCATTGCAGATCGCATGTTTAATATGGTTTTGGGTGCCTCAGAGTTTTTATGATTTATTACGGGGGCAACCCTTTAAAAGTTGGCGGGAGTACGGGAAGAACCGTGGCATGTCCCCCTGGCACGATGTGGTCGATTGGGTGGGAGGGTACCCTTTTGAGGTGGCCAGACCTGAACAGGTTTTTGAGTTTTTGGGCCAGCGCGGATTTGCCCTGGAAAAACTGGTGACCAAGGCAGGAGGACACGGTTGTAACCAGTTCGTATTTTTAAAGCAATGAATGAAAAACCCTGGCCTTAACTAAACTCAACGTTTTGTCGTTCGATTAATCATTACTACTCAGGAATCGTCGCCCTATGTGCGGTCTTGCCGGAATACTTACCCAGACATCATCATCGAACTGCGAGGATTCGTTAAGAAAAATGGGCCAGTCACTGGTTCATCGTGGGCCGGATGATGAGGGAATTTGGATGGACCCGACTGCGGGAATCGGTCTGGCTCACCAACGTCTTTCTGTTATTGATCTTTCCTCCGAAGGCCGCCAACCTATGCTGTCTGCCAGTGGCCGGTATGTGATCGCTTATAACGGAGAGGTTTATAATTTTCTTGAACTGAGAAAAAAACTTGATCACGCAGGGGGTTCTCAGTGGCGGGGGCACTCTGACACGGAAGTGATTTTGGCCGCCATTGAAAAATGGGGACTGCCCCAGGCTTTGACAGAATTTGTGGGAATGTTTGCTTTTGCTTTATGGGATAAGGAAAAACGGGTTTTAACTCTGGCCCGTGATCGTATAGGAATCAAACCGCTTTATTACGGTTGGATGGGCAACACGTTTTTATTTGGTTCGGAATTAAAGGCTTTGAAAGCGCATCCTGAGTTTGAGGGCAGGGTGGACCGGGAAGCACTTTCCCTGCTGATGCGTTTTAATTATATTCCCGCACCTCGTTCCATCTATCAGAATATTTTCAAACTCCAGCCTGGAACATTCTTGTCGGTTAAGGATGGAAAAGAGGAATCGACTTGCTATTGGTCATTTGGAGAAATTGCCAGAGAGGGTGCCTGGGAGGGATTTGAGGGAACCCGTGAAGAGGCAGTCGATCAACTGGATGCCTTGTTAGGGTCTGCGGTTAAACTCAGGATGGCTTCGGATGTTCCTCTGGGCGCGTTTCTTTCTGGAGGAATCGATTCTTCCGTGATTGTGGCATTAATGCAGAAACAAAGCCAACAAGCTGTCAAAACTTTTTCGATTGGTTTTGAAGAAAAGAATTTTGATGAAGCACCTCATGCCCAGAAGGTGGCCCGGCATCTGGGGACGGATCATACAGAGCTTTATGTTTCATCCCAGGAAGCATTGTCCATAATTCCGCGTTTGCCCAACTTGTATGATGAACCTTTTGCGGATTCTTCCCAGGTGCCGACTTTTTTGCTTTCTCAGTTGACCCGGAAAAAAGTTACGGTCAGCCTTTCCGGCGATGGAGGAGATGAGCTTTTCTGCGGTTACGACAGATATTTTTCATGGAAAAATTTTTGGCGAAAATTCAGTTGGATTCCAGGACCGGGTCGCAAACTTCTGGCGGGCCTGATAAAGGCCATTCCCGGTAGTGCTTTGGACGCAGGCGGCCCCGCCCTCAGTCGTATGTTCGACAGGTTTGGACGCATAGGAACCTTGAGCGAGCGTTTTAGCAGATTAGGGAATGCCTTGGCAACGGGAGGACCTGAAGGTTTTTACCTTCAAGGCATTTCCCATTGGGTAGGGCCGGGATCTCTGGTGCTTGGAACCGCAGAACCGGACACTGCTTTGACGAGACCCTCTTCATGGGGTGACTTCTCAGTTCCCGAAATGAAAATGATGCTTCTGGACGGCACGCATTATCTGCCGGATGACATTCTCACCAAGGTGGATCGTGCCAGCATGGGGGTTGGACTGGAAGCAAGAGTGCCAATGCTCGATCATCGTGTGGTTGAATTCAGTTGGAAGCTTCCTATGGCGATGAAAGTTCATGACGGTCAATCCAAGTGGATATTGCGGCAGGTGCTCAATAAATATGTGCCGCGAGAGTTAGTGGAGCGCCCTAAAATGGGTTTTGGTGTACCTCTTGACAGCTGGTTAAGGGGGCCTTTAAAAGAATGGGCGGGGGATTTATTAAATGAAACAACCCTTCGTCAGGATGGTTTTTTAGACCCGGTTCCTGTTCTGCGAAAATGGAAGGAACACAGTTCTGGCGATTATAATTGGCAATATTTTATCTGGAATGTTCTGTCCTTCCAGTCCTGGCTTCATAACCGTTGACGATGAGTGGCCTCAAACTAAATTAAGGGACCTTATTTCTATTGGACGTTTTCATTAAATTATTAAAGTGGTTGGAAGTGGACCGTGCTGTTATGTTCGCAGTGTTGTCAAAGGTCTGGTCTCTCTTTGCCGCTCCCATTACCCTGCTCCTGATTTCACTTTATTTGAAACCGGAAGTTCAAGGCCTCTATTACACTTTCCTGAGCCTGGTTGCCATGCAGTCGTTTGTAGAGCTTGGGTTTTGCATTGTCATCACTCAGTTTGCCAGTCATGAATGGGCAGGCCTGTATTTGGACGATTCAGGTTTTATTTCCGGAGACGAAAGAGCCCGCCAGCGGTTGATCAGTCTCGGCCGTCTCGTTTTCAAATGGTATGCCTGCGCTTCCATCATTTTTGTTTTGTTGGTTGGTGGCGGGGGTTACCTGTTCTTGTCTCAGTCTCCTGACTTGGGTATTTCCTGGAAAGGTCCCTGGTTTTCTTTGATGGTGGTAGCGGGTTTGCAATTATGGGCCTTGCCGTTTTTATCTCTTCTTGAAGGGTGCAATCAGGTTCATACTATTTACCGTTTTCGTTTTGTTCAGGGGGTCTTCATTTCCCTGGCAATGTGGATGGCAATGAGTCTGGACTTTGGCTTGTGGATGGCGATCGCTGGGGTGGGTGCAGGACTTATCGCTACTCTTTACTTGATATTAATTGTTTACCGGAAATTTTTTCAGCCTTTTTTTACCTTCAAGCCGGAGCAGGAAATTCACTGGAAGGAAGAAATATGGCCCATGCAATGGCGCCTCGCCCTGGGCGGCAGTATGGGCTACTTCATGGTTTCAATTTATACTCCCGTCATGTTTCATTATCATGGCCCGGTGGTGGCAGGGCAAATGGGGATGACCTGGCAGTTGGTTACCGCACTGGGTTCATTAGCGATGGCGTGGGTGGCGACCAAGGTGCCGCGTTTCGGTATTCTGGTTGCCAAAAAAAATTATACGGAACTGGATCGTTTTTTCTTTCGTACCTCAGGCATATCCATGGGGGTCATCAGTTTGGGTGCGGTGCTGTTATGGTTGTTGGTGTATGGATTAAATTATTTTGAACATCCTTTAGCTCAGCGTCTGCTCTCTCCTCTCCCCTTCGGATTGTTTATTGTCGGAACCGTTTTGGGCCAGATTGCCCAATGCCAGAGTGCCTATTTGAGGGCGCATAAAAAAGAACCTTTTTTGCTCTACTCTTTTGTTTATGGATTGCTCAACGGCATAGTGGTGTGGTTTTTGGGTAGCAGGTTTGGAGCCATTGGTGCATCGGTCGGGTACTTGTCGGTGATGACTCTGGTTTCTGTTCCATTGGGAAGTTATATCTGGATAACATGCCGCAGGAAATGGCATGCAGATTATAATGAAGCGTGAGGTTATTCAGTCAGCAGTAGACAGGTTGAATAATCGCTTGAAGGCCGTCATGTATTGCCGGAATCGTAAGTTCTTTATGATGTGAATAAAGTTTTTTGGGTTAGCGTAAAATCTCAGGTGGGCTTTCTTTTGCATGCTGTCTATTTCGTCGCTGGTGACCTCAGCCCAGTTGCTGTGAAATTTGTAATAATTGAATGTTGCCCAGTCAATATGCTTGCCATCTGAATAGTCCTTAAGCCAGAGATCATAAATTTCTGTTCCTGGCAATGGGGTGCATTTGGTGAACTGGGCCAGAGTCAGAGGCAGGGAGTGGGCAAAGTCTATGGTGTTTTGAATTTCTTCTCGTGTTTCGGTTGGAAAACCGACCATGAAAAATCCCCACGCTTCAATGCCGGCATCTGTAACTTCCCGAACCGTTTTGCGCACAACTTCTTTATCCAGTTGTTTTTTCACCAGGTCCAGGATGCGCTGGTTGGCCGACTCAATACCTAGAGCCATCAAGTAACATCCTGACCGTTTCATCAGTCGCAGGAGTTCAGGGTCGAGAAGGTCAATCCGGACTCCGTTGGGAAGACTCCAGAGGACCTTGATGTTGCGTCTTAAAATTTCTTCGCAAATTTCCTGAGTGTGCGACCGTTTGACAGTAAAGTTGTCATCCTCTATCTGGATTTCTTTCACGCCGAAGTCGCGGATAAGCATTTCTATTTCGTCCACTACACTGAGGGGGTCGCGATAACGCATTGCTTTGCCAGCGGTGATCGGGGCACTGCAGTAGGTGCAAGGGTAGGGGCATCCGCGTGTGGTGATAATGGGAGCGAGCGGGTGCGCGCGGGCGATCATTCCATGCGGAGCAAGAGGGTAGGTTCTGGGGTCGATGCTTGACCAGTCCGGAAACCCAAATTCATCGATATTTTTATGGAAATGTTTGGGAGAGGATTGCTTGATCTCTCCATCTTCCCGGTAAAGAAGTCCTTCTACTTCCTCGGCAGGGGTTCCTGATGCAAGTTGATTGAGGGTTATTTCACCTTCCCCAAGGCAGGCGTAGTCGGCACCCGAATCTTTAAGGCTTTGTTCGGGAACGGAGATCACATGGGGTCCTCCTATGATGGTTTTCAAACCAAAGGAACGGGCCTTTTTGACTTCTGCGAGTGCTTCGGGGAAATAGGTCGACATGGCCGTGACTCCCACTAAATCCCATTTTTCGGGATCATAAACCACAGGCTCTCTCAAACCGTCAAGCACCAGAACTGTATGGCCTGCTTTTTTCAACGAGGCAGAGAGATAACCCAGCCCAAGATGTGGGGCAATGATGTGGGAATTATATTTGGGACTGATCAATAAGATATTCATGGATTTTTGATCGCGAATCCTCGTAAGCATTCTTTCTTACTAATTGTAGCAAGGAACCCATGATAACCCATTTTAAAGGTAGGATTGAAAAAGTGGTATAACAAGACGGATTATTTCATTTAATGGCAATTGAAATTCCAGATGAAACATATCTCCAAAACAAATATTGCTCTCGCCCTGATTTTATTTTCACTACTCATTATCCTGTCACGAATACAGGCCTATGATGGCCTTCTTGGTGTGGATACGGTTACCTATGCGATTATGGGCAATGAACTTCTCGAAGGCCGTGCTCTTTATTCTGATTTATGGGATCACAAACCCCCTGCCATTCACCTGACATTTGCCGCCGCACAGGCGATGGTGGGCTTCGGGTCGCAATCTTTTTTCCTTTTAAATGTGGCAGTAGCAATTCTTATATTGTTTGGCGTATACAGTGCCGCCTCCGCAGGAGGCAGGGGGCCGATAACGGGACTGTGGGCCGCGGCTATCTGGGCTGTTATTTCAAGGCAAATTTATCTTGGAACGGATTCCCCAAACACAGAAGAGTTTATCAATGTTTGTGTGATTTGGGCATTTGCCTTGTTCTTGCAAGCAGGTGAAGCGTTTCGGGACTGGAAAAAAGTTTTAATCGTGGGCGGACTTTTTGCATTAGCCAGCCTCTATAAACCCATTGCGGTGGTGGTTGCGATTCTGTTTTCTCTGGTGTATTTACTATTTCCATCTGTGAAATCCTCCAAGCCCTTTCTACATGTATCGCTGATGGCCGCTGTAGGGGTGGGTGCCTGGGCGCTGACAGCAGGCTATTTCTTTTCCCAAAACAGGTTTGATGATTTTTCTTATGCTGTTTTTGAATTCAACAGAAATTATGCCGGAAACTTATTCCAAAATCTTGTTTCCGGTCTTCAATTAGCTCATCTTTTCCCGAAATATTTATACCCGCTCTCGTTATTATTTATCATTGCCTCGCTCGGTCTCCTTCTGAGCCTGAGAAAAGGAATTAGTAGAAGCCAAGCCATGATGGCCGCTTACGTGCTTTCTGTTTTTATAATGATTTCGTTGCCGGGAAAATTTTTTGGTCATTATTACCAGCTGTGGTTGCCGGTATTGAGTGTTGCAACTTCATGGTCTCTGATGTCTCTTTCTCATGTATACAGGGAAAATAGCCAACGCATGATGAAAATAACTGGAAGCGTTGTCTTAACCATAATGATAGGTATTCAACTTTTCAATTATACCCAGTACGAAAACTGGTGGAACAAATCCAATTATGGGGCCTATGCGGTTTTGAAACAGCTGGCGATAAAAATAAACACTTTACTGCTTCCGGAAGAAACTTTTCATGCATGGGGATCGAGTGTTGGATTATTCTATTACACGGGCCGTTCGCCACAAACCGGTTTGATCGCGACATGGATTTTTAAAAGAGGACCCCAGGCTCCCCAGTTCTGGGAGAGAGTGAAGGGAGAGTTGAGTAGTCCACCTGTGGAGATTATGGTGGTCGATTCTTTGTCCAAAAGGGTGATTCCAAATTTCAACGATGTTCTTTCTGATTATCGAAGATTTCCCGATAATCAGAATTTTCGCCCTTTTGAGTTATATTATTTGAAAGGTGGCGCGCTGGAAGAACGTTTATCAAACAATCTGCACTTGAGTGATAATGCCGATGGATAGAATGGATACGAGAACTCTTACGGTTGTCATGCCTGCCTATAATGAGGAAGCGTTGATTGAGGGTGCGGTTCGGGAAGTTCAGAACCAGGTTTTTAAAGTTTTACCGCAAGCTCGACTAGTAGTTGTCGACGATGGTAGCCGTGATAATACGGGACCTATACTGGATGGGTTGGCTGAGGAAGATGACCGGATCACTATTATCCATCAAGAAAATGGGGGGCATGGGATGGCACTCATCACGGGCCTTGAAAGTGTGCAATCGGATTTTGTGTTTCTGATTGATAGTGATCAGCAAATACCCTTAACGCCATTCCCTCTCTTATGGCAGGAGATGGAGGATCATGATGGTGTTTTCGGGATCAGGGCTCAACGTCATGATCCTCAAATTAGGCTTGTGCTCACTCGGTTTATCCGGTTTGTGATTTACCTGCTTTTTGGATTGCGAATCCGTGACGTGAATGTGCCTTTCAAAATTCTTCATATGGACACGTGGAAGCAGGCTCGGCATCTGATTCCTCCTGGCACCTGCGCACCCTCCATGTTTTTATCTATCTTCATGCACTACACGGGAATGGAAATTATTGAAAAGGAGGTTCCCCACAAGATGCGCCAATCGCCTCCGTTAGGAGTAAAACGTCAGTGGTCTTTGTTCAAGCTGACCGTTTCAGGTTTTCTGCAACTTTTAAGTTTTCGAAAAAAACTTATTAAACCCATCGTATAAGTTGAATAAGAGACTCTTAAAATTATTGCTTGCGCTAACAGCGTTCCTTTTTTTTAACTCAGCTTTGTGGGCGTTCGATGCGGATTTTGAGGGCAGATTGAAGGTGGGCAGTAGCTTTGTTGACAGCCCTTCCTTCCATAAAGATTTTGATAGTGAATTAGAGTTGCGGCTGGGTTTGCTGGGTAACGTGGTTGAAAAAGGCGATTGGGTTCTGGATTATGAATTGTCCGCCGATGCGAAGGAGGCGGATGGCTCCAGTGTGCAATCGGGACTTCGCCGGGAAACCGATGTGGATTTTTTCCGCGCATGGCTTCGCTTGGATAATGGGGAATTTAAAGTCAGGGGAGGACGACAAAAAATTCTTTTTGGTTCCGGAACCATATATCGGCCTCTGGGAATTTTTGATACCCGGGATGTGACCGGTGTTGTCCCGGAGACTCGCGGGGTGGATGGTGTGCGTGTTACCCGGTTTCCGTCGGCAACGTCTCTTGTTGAAGGATGGCTGGTTCCGGCAAAAAAAAATAACGCCTTGATTTTCGGAATGCGTGGCGAGATGCTACTTGGTGGTATCGAAGCGGGAGCGGTATTTCAATATCACCCGAAATCTGATTTGGAAGGCCTGCCCGGTTACAAGCAGGAAATGGTACAGCTAGGCTATCATTTTAAAGGGGAAAAGGGATTTGGCTTCTGGAATGAAAGCCGTTTGGATATTGAAATGGAGCCATCCGCCCCAATTCAATTCGATACGGTTTTGGGGGTGGACTATACTTTTGGTATAGGCGAGGGCCTGCATGTTCTGGCGGAATATTTTCTTACTACCCGGCAAAGTGGTTTCAGTCTCTCTGATCTGAAGGGGCAACGAACCTTTCAACAAATCGGCGTTTCTCTCGACCAGCCGGTAGGGATTGATATTCAGTGGCAGGTGTTCGGACTTTACGATCTGCGGGATAAAAGTTTTCAACTCGTACCGCAAGTTGAATATACGCTGACCGACACGTTGTTTCTCTATCTTCATGGGCGGGTAGGGGGTGCTTTGAAATCAGGGAAAAAGGATGGGCGCTTGTTTCGCAAAACCGATGTGTTCAACGGAACGGAACATTTGGTGGGTTTAACGCTGGTGAATTATTTCTAGGAACGTTAATAGATGAGTGAAACTTTAATCACACTTGAACGAGTGTCCAAGGTGTATCAGGTCGGTGAGGAAAACTTCACCGCCTTGAATGGTGTCAGTCTGGAGGTGGGCAAGGGAGCCTTCATGTCTTTTGTCGGGCCTTCCGGTTCGGGAAAAACCACCTTGTTGAATTTGATAGGGGGCTTGGATCGCCCAACAAGTGGGAGCGTTCTCTTTCAGGGAGCCAACCTGGAAAACATGAGCCGGGAACAATTGGCGGCCTATCGCAGGGACAATATCGGTTTCATTTTCCAAACTTATAACCTGCTACCGGTTTACTCGGTTTATGAGAATGTCCTTTTCCCGTTGATCCTGAATGGACTGAAAGAAAGCCAGGTTCGGGAACGGGTTGAGAACATGGTTGTCAAGGTAGGCCTGAAGGATCAAATCAATAAAAAACCGGCGCAGTTGTCGGGAGGGCAATGCCAGAGGGTGGCGATAGCTCGAGCATTGGTTAAGGACCCCTTGTTGATTCTAGCTGATGAGCCAACCGCCAATCTCGATTCGGAAAACTCATACCAGGTTTTAGAGCTGATGCGGGAACTCAATCATGAATATAAAGCGGCGGTGATTTTTTCCACTCATGATGAAAAGGTGACTCGTTACATTCGGCGGGAAGTCCGGCTTGAAGATGGCAAGGTGAGTTGGGACAAACATAGAAATGGTTCGGAGATAGAAACTTGAACTGGAATATTGCCAACAAGAATTTTTATCGGCAAGGGTTGCGGGCTTTTCTGAATGTGCTGGTGACGGCGCTGTCCATCATCGCTCTCATTTTTATGTTGTCCTTATTAAACGGATTCCAGGCCCAGGCCACACGGAACCTGGTGTTGACGGATGTTGGTGGCGGTCATTACCGGGCACCCGGATTTGACATCCTCACGCCAACGGAATGGGAGGATATTACAATGCCCGTGCCCGATGTGCTGGGCAATCTATTGGCAAAGGATAAGGCGGAAGTACTGGTCCAGCAGGGTCAGCTTTATCCAAACCGCCGGTTATTCCCGGTCCAGTTGCGGGGAATCGCAATGGATCAATCTCTTCTCAGTCTGCCGCTGGCGGGTTTGAAATCTTTTGAGGACAAGCCGGGAGAAACGATTCCTGCAGTGGTGGGGGTCAAGATGGCAAGAAAAGCGCATTTGAAAAAAGGCGACACGGTAGTTTTGAAATGGCGCGATAAAGGTGGCGCGGTGGATGCCCGTGATATTTTGATTGTCGATGTGGGGGATATCATTAACCCGAGGATTGACGATGGCGTCGTCTGGTTGCGGTTGGATCACTTGCGATCCATGACTGATCGGGACGGGGAAGTGAGCTGGGTTGCGGTGCGTGAATACTTGGGGCCGGTGCAGGGATTTGAGTTTCATGGAATAGAAATACTCATGTCCGACCTGCTGGCTCTTCTGCGTCAGGATCGAATCAATTCTAAAATCCTTTGGGGAATATTAATGGTTCTGGTTTGTACCAGTGTGTTCAACACGCAGATCCTTAATATTTTTAAAAGGCAGAAGGAAATTGGAACTCTGATGGCCCTGGGCATGGAGCCAAAACGGATTGTAAGCATATTCACATTGGAGGGAGTGCTCGGGGCTCTGTGGGCCCTGGTGTTGGCGGTGGTTCTTGGCGTGCCTTTTTTTATCTGGTTCCATGGGGTCGGATTTGATGTCACGCATTTGAGCGAAGCTTCATTTCCCATCAGGGAAACTATTTATCCGGACTACCAACCACGCGAAATTCTGGTTTCGGTTTCCATTGTTCTAGCCTTGAGCATTGCTTCGGCATGGGTTCCGGTGAGGAAAGTCACTCGGCTGGACCCGACTCTGGCCTTGCGGGGGAGGGCGATCACTTGATTGGATTTTTATTTCGTGGACTGCTCCGCGACAAATCACGATTTTTATTTCCCTTTTCCGTGGTGACGATCGGGGTGGCACTGGTTGTCGCTTTAGTGGGATTCATGGAGGGGGTGTTCATGGGCATGATTGACATGACTGCTAATCTTGACTCCGGCCATTTGCGACTGGTGAATAAAGCTTTTTACGATGAGGAACATCTGCGTCCTCTGGATCGCTCTCTTGCCAGTCAACAGGAAACCCGCGATTGGCTGACGAAACACTCCGCGCCGGATGTGGACTGGTCCCCAAGAATCCGCTGGGGAGCGATTTTGGATGTTCCCGATGAACAGGGCGAAACGCGCTCACAAACTCCGGTGGTGGGAATGGCGATGGATTTGCAATCGCCGGACTCCAAAGAGGTGCAACGCCTGCGATTAAAATCCTCCGTTGTTGAGGGATCGCTCCCTGATAAATTTAATGAAATGTTGATGGGAATTCAACTGGCGGAGGTTCTGGAGGTTTCGGTGGGGCAGACGGTTACATTAATGGGGCAGTCTTTCGATGGCGGGTTGGTGGCAGATAATTATCAGGTCGTGGGCCTGGTCCGATTTGGAGTCACGGCCATGGATAAAAAAATGGTGTTGATCGATTTGGCCTCGGCGCAGAATACTTTTTATATGGAAGATATGGTGACGGACTGGCTGGGTTATTTTCCTCCCAGTGCCGATTTTGACCGTTACGAAGAAGTCAAGGCGAGCATGAACACGGCCCTGGTCGATTGGATGCAATCTCCTCCGAAAGACTGGGCGAAAGATGATTTCCCCATCGTTCTCAGTATTCGTGATCATCTGAACATCGGGGCCATCATGGATAAATTCATGACCATTAAAGGGTTTGTCGTGGGTATTTTTACGTTTCTTATGATTCTTGTGCTTTGGAATGCCGGCATTCTAAGTGGCATTCACCGCTATGGAGAAATGGGACTGCGCCTGGCCTTTGGCGAACCGCATTGGAAACTGGTTATGACTCTGGCTATAGAAGGTGTGTTGATCGGTAATCTGGGTTCGCTGGCCGGCTCACTATTTGGCGGGGCGTTTGCGTGGACTCTTCAGGAAGTGGGGTTGAATATGGGAGACAGTTTTGCCCAGACAGGTTTGATGGTTAATGACGTGGTGCGAGCCCGTGTAACGTTAGGTGGGTTTATCCAGGGTATTGTGCCGGGTATTTTTGCCAGTGTCGCCGGAACCCTTGTCGCCAGCATGGCTATCTTTCAACGTTCGGAAGCCAATCTGTTCCGTGAACTGGAGGCAGGGTAAGAACTATGTTTGGTATAAAAAATAAACCGGTCGCCGGTATTTTTCTGTCCTTCTTTTTTTGTTTTGTTGGCTCTGGTATTGCGGAGGAAATACCCGCGCAAAAACTTTTGGAACGGGTGGACGAAAATTTATGGGCCAATACCAAATTTGTTACCGGACGCCTCATCATCGACAACGGACGAAAAGTGCGTACCCTGACTCAGGACTCGTGGATGGAAGGCACTACACGGTCATACAGTCATTACAAATCGCCAGCTCGTGAGAAGGGAACTAAAATGCTCAAGATTGGCGGCAAACTCTGGATGTACACCCCGCGTACAGACAGGAAGATACTCATAGCCGGTCATCTGCTCAGGCAGTCGATGCTGGGAAGTGACCTCTCTTATGAGGACATGATGGAAGACCACAAGTTGAGCTATTCTTATTCCGCGACCTTCTCTACGCAGAGTTCCGAGGATTTTGCAGGGGCTCGGATTTTAAATTTGGTCGCCCGGGATAAAAAGACGACTTACCAAACTCGAAAAGCCTGGATTGACCCTGAGAAGCAGATTGTCCTGAAAGAGGAACGCTTTGCCAAAAGCGGAAAACTTTTAAAGAGAATTCTGTTTGAGGACTACGAAAAAATTGGCACCCGCCTGTTTCCCCGCACCATGGTTTTCCGCGATATGCTCAAGGAAAATACTAAAACCACCTACAAATTTGATGTCATCGAATTTGATATTGAGATTCCCGCTAAATATTTTTCCCAAAGTATACTCAAACGCTAGATTGAAATTTCTAATTCATAGTTGAGTTAACTTTTGTGTAATAGCTTGTAAAGTTGTTGTCGTTTCCGCGTGCTTTTCAAACTCTTTCCATTCTCTGTTGGGACTGAACAGGATAAGTCGCTTTTTATATTCCAGTGCCAGTTCGATTTCGGAACGGGTGCCGGGGCCGCCGGGCAAAGCGATCACGATATCTGCCGACAACACGATGATGTGATTACGACTGCTCACCTTTTTACCCTGTGAACCGGAATCGGGGAGGTGGGTTCTCAAAATAATTTCTGTGAACGCATTTGGATAACCGGGTGGAGATTGGTAGCCATTCCTACCCTGTGGTGATTCGCAGGAAGCTTGTGCCGGGAGAACGCCGATCACTTTTCCCTTTCGGGTTTCCACCTCTATAAACGCACGGGCCGTTTCTGCCATGACCCCATCACCCCCGCCATTGATTAGGTGGAATCCGTTCTGAGCCAGCCATTTCCCCAGTGGCAGGGAAAACTCACTGTGGCTTTCTGTTCCCGACCCGATAACGGCGATAATTGGAAGAGCTTCAGGTTTCATCTTCAAGTCCAATAAAAGCCAACGAACGCATCAGGTCCAGCAAATGCGCCTGGCTACTATCAAAAGGGGTTTGCGATTCTTCGGTTTTTAAGCTCACTTCATGGCCTCTTTGTATGAGGTGGTAGATCATGGATGCGGCGGTGCTCACTCTTTCTTCCAGAACCTCTTTAGCAACAGGCCGGTTTGTAGCGGGATCGGTCAGGGTCAGAAAAACCGTGTAGCTTTGCAGGCCCTGACTTTGGAATTCCTTCACTCTAAGGTTCCCCGTTTTGGCAGACGATTTCCAGTACACGCAACTCAATGAATCGCCAGGTTGAAATTCCCGGATGGCATGGAGTTCATCCCCTCTTGGTTGCACAATGCCTTCGCCTTCCAGTCCGATCTCGGACTGTTGAGGAAGTTCGACCGGACGGATGGCAGGAAAAATTACCATTTCTAATTCCAAGGGTATGGTTTTGGTTTTATAGAAAAATCCAAAAGGGAAACGGGTTGCCAGTCGGCAAGCATTAATTTTTAAGTGTCCGCGTTTTTGGGCCGTCAACAAAACCTGTTTCTCAATTGTTTCTCCGGCGGGGGTGAAAAAGAAATAGGGCTCCGGTTCCAGAAAGAAAGAGGGGTGGGATTCTGCCGCTTTAACGCGAATGGAATAAGACGGTGCCCATTTTTTATGATTGCTGAGTTTCACCTTCAAGGAGCCGGGTTCCTGAGCGTAAAGATAAGCCGGTCCCTTGCCCTGAACTCTGAGCTTTTTTAGACTCATTTCTGACAGCACGCCGGAGACGGCGATGAAACTGCAACACATGGCCAGTATCAAATATAAAAGATTGTTCCCGGTGTTGATCGCGCCGAGTCCCACCCCGAACAAAATTACGATGAACCCGAATCCTTCCCGGGTCAGTTGCAGGGTGCGGTTTTGCAGAGAGATAGTG